>ENA-OWNT01002927-OWNT01002927.1-seawater-metagenome-genome-assembly--contig:-NODE-2927-length-16855-cov-6.582787_pt1 | contig 16855 bp, 16 predicted proteins | sample MGYA00238136_ERZ651165 | MGnify/ENA primary metagenome ERZ651165 (study PRJEB26861, sample SAMN08777766) | seawater metagenome | isolation source: coastal seawater | place: USA: Florida | collected...
TTGTTTAACAGAGCGATAAACTGTTTTAAAAATTCATGATGAGCAGGCCACGCAGGGGCTGTCACTAAGTTACCATCGGTGATGGCCTGATCCATCTCTACTGACACATATTCAGCGCCCGCAAGTATAATCTCTGGTTTGCAAGCCGGGTAAGCCGAAATACGTTTGCCAGTAATAATATTAGCAGCCGACAACAATTGCGGACCGTGACAGATAGATGCGATTGGCTTGTTATTGTCAGCGAATGCTTTGATAAGACCGATCACGCTTTCATCCAAACGCAAATACTCCGGCGCGCGACCTCCAGGTAAGTAAAGCCCATCGTAATCGTCGGCACTTACTGCATTAAAGTCAGCGTTTAATGTGAAGTTATGGCCAGGCTTTTCGGTATAAGTTTGATGCCCTTCAAAATCATGAATAGCCGTAGCAATCACATCGCCCGCTTTTTTATTCGGGCAAACAGCATCAACCTGATAGCCCATAGCTTGCAGTGCTTGAAACGGCACCATGTTCTCATAGTCTTCTACAAAGTCACCGGTGATCATTAAGATTTTCATTGTTCTTCGCCTTCTGCCTGTTGTTGAGTATTGTGCTGCTTATTTAAACAAAGAATGAAAAGAGGCGGGTAACAGCCAATTACTACATGACAAACCAACAGTAAAAGCGAACAAAAAAGGAAGCCATTTAGGGCTTCCTTTTATTATTAAAATGCAAAGTTAACTTGCACTGGGTAGTGATCAGACAGTTCGTTATAGTAACCATCATGATAATAACGGCCAGAAGGTAAGTTCCAATTTCCGCGTAAGTAACGCCAGTAAAAATCACGCTCTGCTTTAGGGTAACGTACTAACATTTCTGGGGCATTGGTGGGTTGCTTATGATCTGCATGCCAAAGTACATAATCGAGCGTGTCGTTATACTCTAAGCTGTAGTCGAAATAGTAGGCGTTAGCTTTGGTAAACCAGTTGTGTTTTGCAGAGAAAGAGCCAACTTCAGGTGTGTTGAAAATTAGACGGCTGCGAATCACTTCGAGCATATCTGTAATTTCAGATTGCTTGCTCCACTCTACGTTCATATCACCGCCGATAATGACTGGTTCAGAAGTCGGAATTTGCTCGCTCTGAATGAAGTCTTGTATCTCTTGTAATTGACCCATTCTCACAATATGTTCAGCCTCTGTGTCGCCATCATGCGTTGCTTGTAAATGTGTACCAATAAGGTGGTAACGTTTGCCATGTTTTTCTATTTCAACATAAGCGAAACCTTTGTTTGCTAAATAATCCCAACTATCAGTCAGGCTGTGATTAAACACATGGGCTTTTTGCGTAATGATGGGGTACTTAGATAAAATCACCACCCCACCGCGGATCACAAAGGGGCTATTGGAGCAGTTACCCGTTAAGCTTTGCCAGCCAGCACCGCTACAGTCTTCGCCAACATTGGGAGTTTGATAAGGATAAAGTTGAGCGAGTTGTGCTAATGCAGCTTCTGATTGGCTGCTAAACGCTTCACTGATAAGAATAACATCAGGACTGTCACTTAATTGAGATATGACGTTTGGCAAGCGCTGTGCACGATTTGCTTGATCCCAATCTTGCACGTTCAATTGCATAATATTATAAGCCATCACTTTAAGTGTATCGGCTTTGCTGTGTGCGCTGAGTAAAGCTAAAACCCACACAAAGACACGCAGTAATTTCATTTTGTTCTCCGACAATTTCGGTTGTTTAAGCCCTCCCTGACGTCAGCACAGTCCAATTGCTAAAGTGAATACTCAAATAGAGCAAAAACTTCAGCGCTAAAGTAGTGTTAAAGAATGTCGGTTTAATTGCGTGAAAGTGCCGTTTTTATGAAGCTTTTTTTGTGGTTATGTTGCTGGTTTAAAAATGCTTACATGAAAGCACAGTTTGATTTATGAAATCGTCTGCGCGGCCGATAAATAGAAACAACTCAATCAAATTAAGGAAAACCCATGCGTATCGGCAATGGCAACGCAATGCCAATTCATCTAAATGCGCCAACCAATGCAAAGGACAAGGACGTTCAAACTGAACAAGCAGGAAAAGCGGAAGAAGCAGCAGATAGCCAAGATGAGTCGATCCATATTTCAATGGAAGGTCGAAAAAAACTGCAAGAAGAATCTGAAGATCACAAAGATAAGCTTCCGCCACACATAAAACAAATGATCGAAGCCATTGAGCGATTGATCGAAATGATTGAAGCTGCTGAAGAAGCACTCGCTAAGGCTAAAGAGGTCGACTATCCCGATGATGAAAGCAAGCGCGATGCATTAGAGATGCATCAGAACCAGATTAATAGCCTAGAGTTTGCCCGTCACGATGCCATTAAAGGGCTACAAGAAGCGATGAAAGAGGCCGGAATTTCTGAGCCGGGCATTATTGCTGAGTTAATGCGTTAGGGGCTCAAGGGCCTGCATCAGACAATTAAAATGTCGTGTTATTTTTGAATGTCTCCGGTTTTAGGTGGACATTCAAAGTTGCTGTTGGGGGTTGGTTGGAGTCTAATTTAGCTTGAGTGTGGTGTTCAAGTAGGTTCTTCAACTTTGCATTTTGTCGCGTTGGCGACGGCAACCAAGGGGCGGCTAAGTAATTCAATTTTCTGTTTTGCAGAAGTTCATCCGTGAAGCAGCGGCCTGTCGGCATCCATGCCTTCACTTCCTCGCGCTGCGGAACTGCGTTCCGTTCACTCGTCACCCCCACGGCGCCCTTCTATCTCACTGATTCCTCAAAGTATGCATTGATATGAACGTAAACGGTGAGAATAGGCCATCCATGGCCTAGCTCACCTTGTAGCGCATCCATGCGCTGACATTACTCATCAATGCATACTTTTCGGGTGAGATATAAAGGGGGTGGTGCTGCCTATACCAGCTAGTTTTTGTTTTCATTACTCAGTTGTTATCATCTCTTTAGTTTTAAACTACTTTACGGGATTAAAGTGAGAATTTTTAAATTTAGGCATGGTTCGCAAAAAGATTTTGAAGCGCTTGAGCAATCTTATATATGGTTTTCATCTTTGGATAGGTTAAACGATCCATTTGAAGGTTGCTTTTATTTAGATCCCGAAGTAAGCGATGAAGTTCTATTCAAATACCATAAAAACATACTTGCAAGAGAGCCTTTGAGTAATATCTCTCCTGCAGATGAGGTTGTTAAAAGATTCATTGATGAGGAAAAAAAGCAAGTTGGTGGTTACAAGCAGTGGTTGATTGATCATATGACACTACCTGAGTTAGAAGAAGAGTTAGAGCTATTAAAGAAAAAGTATAGTGTTTTCAGTTGTAGTAGAGCAGCTGAAGAACATGAACATCCTTCGCCATTAAATAGAATGGCTTTATGGGGATATTATGCAAATGGTCTTAGGGGATTTTGTGTTGAATATGATGAAGATATATTATTTTCGAGTATTCAAGAGCTGAACTCTGAAATGATATTGGGTAAAAGCTTGATTAATTACTCTACCGATAATTTACTACCTGTTGTATCCCTTAAAGATACATTAATGGATTCCATAGAAGGGTCTGCTAAGACACATGCTGCCTTGTTGAATGCAATTAGAACTAAAGCTAGTTCTCCATGGTCTGTTGAGAATGAGCTTAGGTTTATTGCTGAATCTCCTAGCAAACAAGTCGCTCATTGCAAAAAAGCCATTAAAAGGCTTTATATTGGCTCTCGTATGAATCAAGCTGATAAGGATAGGCTGCTTAGTTATGGTAGAGAGAATGGAGTGGAATTATTTGAGGTGATGCATTCAACTCAAAAAAAGACTTATGGGTACACATTTAGAAAAGTGTAACCACTAGTTAGGAGATTGTGGGCTTTTTTAACCCACGAGCTTTAACTTTTTAGCCAATTCAGAAACGCTTCTTTAGTATCAAAAACATGGAATTTTTTATCCTTTACGGTTTCAGTTTCATTGAGTAACCACCTATAAGCTTCTTTTTTGTAGCCGTCACCATCAAAAACAATCACTAAATTATGTTCAGGTGCTTTTAATAACGATTTAAAGAAGAATGGGAACTTCTGATCCACAGAGCCTGAACTTTCCTGCCTGTGCGCTTCGACGCGTATCAGCCCATAATGAGAACTGTTAACTAAAAAGGAGCTTTGCCTATTTGTACCATACATATCTTCATATGAGTTTCGTGTGTTGAATGTGTTTGGCTCTGGCAACGTATTTGAACTTGCTTTAAAGCCAATAGAAACTAGTGAATCTTCAAGCTCTTTACAAAATCGTCGATTAGATTCTATTGGAGTACTTGCACTTAAAGGTTGAGGGGCTTCTTCGAATAATGAAAATTGGTCTTCCATATCAAATCCTTGAAATGTCAAAAGGGAGTTTTAATTTATTAATTGGATTGGTTCAAAGCAAGTGAATATTGATTGAAAATTGCTCAAAGTCAAAGTTTGTACTAATTCGTTTTTATAACAAGCTCATAGCGTACCTTGGCATTAGGGGTCATGCCGAACTTGTTTCGGTATCCATTTTTCAATCATTACATTGAACCGAACGGTGCAAAACCGCACCGCTGTCTTTTAAAACCTCTCCACGACGACGCTCACTTCCTTTGCTAACATCAAAATGTTTGCAACAAGAAGGAAAATTGAAATGCGTTACTTATCTATTTATATCAATGTATTGGCTTTGTTTTTTGTGGTGGGTGTGAGTGCATCTCAAACGCAAAACGAGGCTGAGATCGAGCAGTTGTTTACCAATTATATGGCGAAATATAACCACTATATTCAGACCGGAGAGTTACAACATGCACCGGGGCTGTATCATCCGCAGGTGATGTTGGTGTCTGATAAGCGGGTGCCGAGTGTAGTGACAGAGGCGCAGTTGTATAGCCAAATCGAAGTGTTTTTAGACTCACTGAAAAAGCGCGGTGTAAGCAAAGTGAATTGGCAAAAAGTCGACATTCATTTATTAAGTAACAATATGGCGCTTGCCAGCAATGTGGCGATTCGGTACAACAAACAAGGTGAAGTGGTCGACAGAGTGGGCGCGAGTTATACCTTATCAAAACAAGATAAGGGGTGGCGCATTGCGGCATTTGCGGTACATCCGGTCGATAATGCTTTTGTATTTAATCCTCTAGTGACGAGTGAAGATGGAAAACTGGGACGATTATCGACTGCTGCTAGCGGTGCAGCAAAGCAATAGTATACGTGCTGCGGGTGAGCGCTTAGGGATGAATCACAGCACTGTGTCTCGGCGTATGCAGAGCATCAATCAAAGTCACCCATTTAAGGTGTTCGAAACAACGGCATCTGGGATAAAAATCACGGAATATGGCGCAGTTTTGCTGCAAACTGCACATAAAGTGCAAGATCTGATGTCTGAGCAGGCTCGTACCTTGGCGAGCCAAGATTTTTCACAAAGTGGCGCGGTGAGTTTGTCTTTACCGCCTGCTATTTTGCAGTTTTTATTACTCGACGACCTTGCGCTGTTCCAACAGCAACACCCCGATATTCGCCTTACCGTTTTTACTTCTTATGACTTTGCCAACCTCGACAGTGGTGAGGCCGATGTGGTTATTCGGGTATCGAACGATCCCGGCGATGAGCTAGTGGGTCATCGGGTTTTCCCTATTCAAGTCGGTTACTTTGCGTCGCGAGAGTATTTAGCTAATACACCGCCTGAGCAGCGGGTTTGGATCACTGGGGCGAATTGTGATTGGGTGAGCAATACGTCTTTTGCTGAGTTGCCTGTGCGTTATCAGGTTGAAGATTTAGTGACTCGGCACACCATGGCGGCAAAGGGCTTGGGCATGATCCGCGGGGCCTGCTATATTGCCGAGCAGTGCCCAGAGCTGGTGCCTGTGACTGATGAATTTACGCCATTTCAAGATCTGTGGGTGCTTACCCACCCAGAGCTGCGCGATATACCTCGTATTAAAGCGGTGATGCAGTTTTTACTAAATACAATCAGAAAAAAATTAGCTTAACCTTGCTGAAATTTTATCCATACCATCTGTTAACTTACTGTGCTACGTTTGATTGACCTTTATTGGGAACAAAATTAACAAGTATAAATGTAAGGAATAATATGCACTTTTTAGTTAAAAGCGGTGTACTTGCCAGTTGCTTAGCAAGCACCTCTATTTGGGCAAGTAGCCCGGTAGAATCGAGTTTTAATCGTTATATGGCGTTTGATTGGGGCGCTTGTCCGAGTCAATTTCAAAGTAAAGATGGCAGCAATGAATGCACGTTGGCTCAAGTGCCATTAAATTGGGACGATCCCACAGGCAAAAAAATTGATGTGCTTGTCTCAAAACACCCTGCGCGCTCTGGCAATAGCCAAGGACAGATCTGGTTTTTACAAGGCGGTCCTGGAGGTTCGGGGAGCTTCTTCGTTAACCAGTTCGACAGCACGTTAGCGCCATTTAGCCAAGACTATGACTTGTATGTGCTTGAGCATCGCGGTGTAGGTTGGTCAACGCATTTGGCTTGTAATAATCCTCCTTCGCGAGATTATCAAGCTTATTGGCAAAGCTGTTTTGATGATTTGTACGGCCAGTGGGGAGAGGGTTTATATCAGTTTAATACTACGTCGGCAGCGAAAGATCTCGATTATGTAATAGCGAAAAGTAAGGTTTTAGACTGGCAGCCAAGTCATGTTTATGGTGTGTCTTATGGCTCATTTTGGGCGCAGCGTTTTAGCCAAGTTGCACCCACTGGCGCGCAAAGTATTATCTTAGACTCAGTGTTTCCTGCAACCGGAACTGGGTTAGATCTGTGGGATGAAAACTATGGCAAAATTTTTACTCAGCTAAGCAATTATTGTGATCAAGATGCCCTATGTAGTAGTAAGTTTCAGGGTCAAGCTGAGCAAACAATACGTGCTCTTGTAAAACGTGTGTTTAGTGGTGAGCATTGCCCTGATGTGGCATTTATTCGCGATGAATTACAGGCGCTCGCAACCATTTCGATGACTCGCTCTGTAGAGCAAATTCTAATGCCGGTGTTTTATCGTCTAGCGCGCTGCAATGGTGATGATGTGGTGGCGCTGAATAACTTACATCAGTTTATATTGCGTGGTGAAGGGCGCCATTTACTACAACTGCCAGCAAAAGACCCTCTCGGGTATTCAGATGTTGTGGCGCGATTAATTAGTAATAATGAACTGAGTCATGTGCAACGAGATTTAACCGAGCGTTTGGCGTTTTGTCAGGATGCTGTAGCCTGTTATCCCACTTATTTCTTGCTACAGAAGCATGCCGATAAGGTGATTTGGGGTAACCGATATAGCGATGAGTTCATTTATAAAAACATGCATCATTATATGCCGACCTTGGTGATAAACGGTGATGTTGACCCGCAAACGCCGCACTATGACATTCCGCTAATTGAGGCGACGTTTAGCAATATTAATCAACGTTATGTCGAATTTCCACAAACCGAACATGGGGTGATTTTTGTGACACAGACGCGCGAAGGCACGCAAACGTGTGGTGCTCAGGTGATGTTGAGCTTTATAGAAAACCTTTGGTCTGAGCCCGATACCAGCTGTTTAAATAATATCAAAGGCTTGCACTTTTCAGCCTCAGAGTTCGAAAGTTTAATGCTGTTTGGGGCGAATGATGCCTACGAAGGAGCAGCACAAGTAATGACAATAGAGCAGCGTTTGGCACTTAAACAGGCGCAACCCGCACAGTTTGCCCAAGCGTTTGGTACCTTTGCCAGATTGGTAGATTTTTAAACGCCAATAACAAAGCGCAGATCCGGCTGCGCTTTGCTGCTTTTAGATACCCTTGTATTAATACGTTCCTTTTAATGTTCCAAAATACCTGTTAAGTTGGTTGTGTAACCTACTTATTTTTAAAGGATTAGTCGTGCATTTACTTAAACCTTTGGCACTTTCTCTTAGCTTAGCTCTGTCTGCAATGCTTGTTTCTCCGCTGGCGCTTTCTCAAACATCAGCAACCGAAGAACGTGCTGATTACACCCAATTTACCCATGTGTTTAAATCGAACATTTTAAACGAAGAGCGCACTGTCGTTGTGCAGCTACCAAAGAGTTATCAAGCTGAGCCTGATAAAGTGTATTCGGTTATTTATCGTTTAGATGGTGCGGGTAACCTGCCTTTGATCACCTCTGTGATTGAACGTTTGCAAAACGACAATGCCGCACCAGAAGCCATCATAGTGGCAATAGAAAATACCGACAGAATGAGAGATCTATTTCCGACCGTGAATGAAGAGCCACAAGGTCCTGTTGGGTTAGGGGGCGGAAGTAAAAAGTTTTTAGACTTTTTTGAAAAGGAGCTTATCCCGCTTATCGATGAAAAGTATCGCACCCATAATTATAAAATTATTGGTGGCGCGTCGGCAGCAGGGGTATTTGCACTTTATGCAATGACCGAAAAACCGAGCCTTTTCCAAGCGCATTTAGCTTACAGCCCGGCGGTTTGGTGGAATTACGGAGCTGCAGTCACGCGCACAAAAGAGTTTTTAAAGAAAAACAAAACTTTAGATAGCTATCTTTATATGAATATTGGTGAGGAAGCAGGTGTAATGCGTGAGCGTTATGATGATCTTCAGCAATTCATTCAAAACAATAAGCCGTTCAAATTATCTTATGTGAGTGATGCACTCGATGGTGTTTCTCATAACCTAACGTCTGCGGCAGGCGCCTTTAATGCCTACCATAATTTATTTATGTCTAAGCAAATGCCGTTGAAAAAGCTAACGTACGACATGACCTCTATTGATGCATATTACAAAAAGCTCTCTGAGCAATGGGGTGAAAAAGTCGCACCACCAGAGAATGCAGTTAGGCAGTTAGGCTATCAGCTAATCGGCATGCGCAATCACGATAAGGCTATTCAGGTCTTCGCGCACAATACCAAGCTGCATCCCGACTCTGTCAATGCGTGGTGGGGGTTGTCTTATGGCTATGAACAAAAAGAAGATAACAAAAAGGCGTTAGAATTTTTAGAAAAGGCCGTAAAGCTTGCTGATAAATCATATCCTTATTACGACATGCTGATGAATACACAGACACGGCTTAAGGCTGCTGTGAATTTATAACCGCCATGTTTACGATAGCGGAGCAAAATAGTATTTGGTGGTTATAATTAAATGATGGCCAGTATTTATAGGTAAATTATGAAACACTGTTTTCTTATTTATTGTTGTTTATTTGCCTGTATTGCAATGGCTGAAAGCCCACGCTTGTCGGTGGTGTTTGAGCATAACCCACCTTTTCAAACTATTGATGCTGAAAATAAAGGCCATGGGCCAATCATTGATTTTGCTGAGCTATTAGTTGCATCAGCAAAATCAAACTCGGAGTTTGAGGCTGAGTTTAATGGAAAGCCGTGGGCGCGGATCATGGAAGTAGACGCCTATCAGCCCAACACGCTTATTCTGTCTATTTCTAAAACCCCACAACGAGAACCGCATTTTACTTGGTTGACGCAAGTTTATACTGGTCAGCAATATATTTGGAAAGTGAAAGGTCGAGATGATCCTGAAAACCAGCCATTGCAAGTTGCTGTCGAACGTAATGCCCATAAAATGATGAGTATTAAGCATCATTTTGGTGAAGAAAATGTGCTTAAATCTCTCAATTCTGCACAAGCGCTGCATGCACTATTAAGAGGTCGAGTGGATAGGTTTGTAGGCACGGTTTTCGCGGTTTCGGGTAAGTTGAAATCGCTTGGTCATAACATGAATGAGTTACAGCGTTTGGCGAAGTTTGATGATTCAGGGTTCGCTAGCCAAGGCTTATCGTTTGCACTCACCCTTGACTCAGATGAACACATAGAGGCGGCGCTACGAAAAGCATTAAAGGATCCTAAAGTTGAGCAGGCAAGAGCCAAATTACAGCAGCAGTTTGAAGCGTCGGAGCGCCAACTAATGGCGGGATATTAAGCTTTATTGTAGCAGGCTGATCAATTTGGCGATTTAAAGCGTAAACACTCTCATATTCTAGAAAAGCACAGCGTAAACTTATGCAACATATGCTTACCCCACGCAAACTGTTAAACAGCAAATGGACCGCCGTTCACCCGCAATCAAAAGAAAAGCACTTTATGGTGACCAGTGTTGAGTTTGATGAAGAGGGTCGCGTGAATGAATGCATCATCGAAGCGGTGATGACAAAGCGCGAAATAGAGATTAACTGGCGCGATCTGAAAAATCCCAAAGTGTGGAAAATGGGTTGGCAGTAATTGTAAGGTATTAGTCATTCAGACTTTAATAATGCAATATTTTGGTCTAGGGAGATAACTTGCTCAAGCAATAATTTGTTGTCCCGAATATCTGTTATCTTCCAAGCAAATGCTTTTAAAGGCGTGAGTTGCTCAATAAATTGACCATCAAGGTCGTATCTATTCAAGGTTTTACTGTCAAAACTATAGCTGACTATCTCACCGTCATGCAGCTGTATACTTTTACCATTGAGCTCAGACAATAACCTGCTCTTTGGTTGAACATCGTCTAATAAGAGTTTAAAAACACGACCGTTTTCATCGCTGTAAAACAGTATTTGTTCAAAGACCCAAAGCTGTTTGATACCCGACAGTGGGTAAGGTGTGAGCTCTGCTGTTGTGATATTAAGTTTAAATAAAGCATCGGAGTTGGCTGTGTTTGCAGTAACAAAAAGCTGTGTGTCATCGGCCCAAGCTAATACCTGATTGAGAGGGAGCTTGGCGTCTATTTGTTGGCTTTTACCCGCCAGGTTTATGATATTCGCTTTATTTCGGCTCACCACTGCTAGCTGTTTACCGTCTGGGGACCAGCTAAATTGTGAAATAGGGTGTTGCTGTATCAAGTGGCTGAGCTGAGTTGTTTGTTCGCCTTGCCAAAGCCAAATCTGATCTTGTCCGCTGCGGTTAGATATAAATGCGATTAGCTCACCATTAGGTTGGTATTTAGGGTGTCGGTCTTGGCTGGTGGCACGGGCTAAACTCGGATAAGGAAGCTGTTGTCGGTTTAATCCGTTAGGGGTCGGTGCTGGAGTTTTACCTGATACATTGATTTCAGCTATATCTATGTCTTTTCGGCCCGTGATGGCCAGTAACGAAGAGTTATTTGGGTGCACTGTAATGGCTGATAGGTTGGTTTGAGGTGTGCTGATTTGCGACACCTTGCCGTCAAAAGTTATGCGATAAAGTGCGCCATAACTGGTTGCCAATAAATGCGCGCCATTTGCTGAAAACTGTGCGTCGAAGCGCTGATTTTGCGCAAGAAAATCTGGTAATAAAAGAGCTGTATTTGCGAGTATCTCACCTTGTTGGTTTAACACAATCAAACCAGAGCCTGCGCTTTGACTATTGCTCAACAGGGCAAATTTTTTACTCTCTTGATGATAACTGAGGTGGTAAATCTCATCTTGCTCTGATTTATAAAGGGCGCTGAACTTCTTGCTTAAGTCATCGTAGAGTTGCAGTTGAAAGCGATCATCTTGATAGCGTAAAAGCGCATATTGATGATTCTCGAGTGCAATAGGTTGGCGTAGTTTTGCTTTGCCGCAATCAAAGCGTGGCGTTGGTTGTTGAGGTTGGTTTAGTGCCTGAGCAAAATCTAGGGTAGCAATACGCCAGCACTGCTCGATGAGTGCCTCGCTATCATGCTTGGTTTGTTCGTCACATTGGTTATGCTCTACAAATACCAATGAGCGACCATCGGGAGTAAATCGTGTATCTCGATAAAACCCCGCTCGCGAGGTCAATTGTGTTTCTTGGCCGTTGGCTACATTTTTGGCCCAAATATGACTCTGACAAGCATGTGTTGAGCGGTTAAAAACGATATAGCTGGCATTTGGATTGAAGCTGGCAAAGCTTTCATGTGCTTCGCTGTGAGTGAGCGTTTCAATATGTTGATAGCGAATATGGGTGTCGTGATTTAAATACCACACCAAGCAAGTGAGAAAAATGCTCATCACTAACGCTAAGATTTTAATGCGATTACCTGTTACACGTTTAGGAACTTCATTAAGTGATTGATAAGTATGGTTAACTTTTTCTTTGATAGTCAGTTGCGAATTTTCTGACCAGCGCACGGGCAGCATCAATCGGTAGCCGAGCTTAGGGTGGGTGGCAATGATGTGAGGCGACTTTGCATCGTCACCTAGCACTTTGCGTAATCTCGCAATGCAGCGCTGTAATGCATTAGGCACCACTTCTGTACCTTGCCAGACTGTGGTCATGATCTCTTGATGGCTAACAACCTCACATTGCTTTTGTGCAAGTAAATAAAGCACTTGTAAGATCTTGGGTTCGACCTTGGTTTCTTGTTGCGCAAAAATAACAACAGAACGAGCGAGGTCAATCTGGTGCTCAGCAATAAAAAAGCGAACTTGGTCGGTCATGGAGATCAGTTACATGGGCTTGATTGCAAAAGTATACGGTCATCGTAAGTTGATGTCGATAACTAGGCTTAACTTGTAACTCACTGATAAATATAGACAACAGTAATTCATCAGCTTTTCATCACAGCACCATTGTTGTTTTGTGCACTCACTCAAGCATCTTAAAAAGTCTTCAGAGTGAGTGATTTAAGGATTTCACCATGGCAGCACAACAACAAAAAAATGCGATACAAAAATATATAAAGTACCCAACATTTACGGCGTTACTGCTAATGAGTAGCGCACAAGTGACGGCGCACACGAGTGTCGATGAGATAATAAATAAAGCAGCAACGGCTTATGGCGCCGAGCAGCTATCGTCGCTGCAAAAAGTACAGTTTTATGATGAGCTATATCAATACGAGCAAGCACAGACAGGAATCGCCAGTGAAGGCTCACATGGAATTCAACTGAGCCAGTTTACTCAGCAATTATCGATAGATTTTAAGCTGCTAACCAAGGTATTTAAACGTGCGGAGACTCGGCTGATAGGCAATCATGACAGTGAAAATATGGTGGTACTAGAGCGCCGTTTTCACGATAGCAAGGGCTACTTGGTCGATCATTGTCAGGCCCGCTACCGAGAGGTTGACGGCTTAAAATGGCATAACGTGGATTTTGGCTTAGCCAACAGCATAGATACCTTGGTGATAAAGCAGCTTATAAACAACAAGTCGCAATTATCGTTAAAAAATAGTGTGTATATACAAGGTGTAAAACACGAAGTTATCGAGCTAACTCAGAACGGTACTAACAATATGCTTTATATCAATACACAAACAGGGCTGCTAACTCGGCTGATAAAAACGCGGGGCGAGCGCAGCATTCACTATGATTTTTTAGTGCACAAAAAAGCCAAGGGGATCAGTTGGGCGAGTGAAGTCTTAGTTAGTCACGATAGTAAGCCAGTCTCACATATCGTCAATCGACAACTAAAAAGTCATTTTGACCAATCGGTATTTAATGGCGTCACGGCAGAATACAAGAAATTTCAGCAAGAGGCTTATTTAGACTTTCCGACGCCGACAGTGAATGAGTTAGTAAAAGGTGTGTATTTAGTAGGGCAAGGCTGGGGGTTTAGTTTATTTATTGATAACGGCGACCATTATATTTCGGTGGGTGCATGGCAAATGCCTGATGATACCTTTGGTTGGCAGCAGCGTTTAGCGTTACTGCAGCAAACAACGGGCAGCAACAAGCCAGTAAAGGGCTTTGTTGTGACCCACCATCATGACGATCATCTAATGGGGTTAAACGGAGTCGTAAAGCAAGGTGCAGCATTATATGTGTTACCCGAGCACGAACCTGCAGTAAGAGCGAGCATTTCAGAGCCGCTGGCAGATACACAATTAAAACTCATATCTCATGCAAGTAAACTAGGTGATGGCAAGATCCGACTGCTTGATGTACCAAGCAGTCATGCTGCACACAATTTAGTGGTGTACTTACCCGAGCATCAGATACTGTTTGCTGAAGATATGTTTGGCAGCAGTTTTGCGAAAGGCTTTGACTCACCAAATAGCTGGCCGATGCGCGATGTGTACGCTAGAACAAGCAAGCTTAATCAAGCCATTCAGCAAGCTAACTTTAATGTTCAAACCTATGTTTCATCTCATCATGGCCGCGTTTTTTCTCAGCAAGACTTTAATGACATGCTGCAATTGCGCTGCCCGAGTAATAATGAGCTACAAGACAGGCTGTTTAGCAAATAAAAAAATAGCGAGTAATCGTCGACTCGCTATTTTACCTAACGTTTGGAGGAGTTAGGGTTAGACGGTTTGCTGGGCGAGCCGAGAGTCAATGTTGGCGATATTCGCCATGAGTTGCTCTTTCACCCTTTGCAGGTGTTGCTGTCGCTGTTCAGGGGCTTGTTTGGCAAAGCGAAGCGCGCTGTAAAGACTGCGTTTCGAAACTTGATACTTGTTGGCGGCTTGCGACAGGCTGGTCTCACCTATCATCACGCTTAACATGGCTTCGTGTAAGTCTATTTGTTTGCTCATTTCGCTTTCTCCTTGGTGTTTCTAGTGGCTTGTTTCTCTTCATGAATAGGCCAAACGCTGATATTTGCATACCAATCTAAGTGCCAAATTAACTGCATGGTTTGAATCAAGTTGTGCATGTGAAAACCCCTGTAATAACTGCGTTGCAAACTAGATATAGAAAGACTTGTGCCAGAGTTTTAAGTTTATGATTTATTTGAATTTGTTTTTTATGGTTTAGAGCTGATGCACTACTTTTGTGAGCAAATCAGGTAACTTGCACTGTTTCAGCGCATGTTATGAGCGCTATAAAATAGTGGATTTGAAGTGAGAGAGGGCTTATTGAAATAGGTTTTTAAAAGCGAAAAATAACTAAAATGTGATGTTTTGAGGGGAGCATGGCAGCAAAGATAAATTTATTTTTACCCTTTATGGGTATTTTAAAAGGTGATTTTGCAGCCTGAAAAGCGTGATCGATAGTAAAAAAATCGTCACATTCAAAAAAAATAAAATTTTTTATTTAGTCTTTTGGCACTAAAAAAGGGCTAAAAAGCCCTTTTCATTATTTCAAAATTTAGAATGTTCAGCTTTATTTTCTTTTTCTACAAGCAGTGAAAAATAGTGCTGGTATTAGCCAAAACAATGAGCCGCCACCGCCATCTGATTGCTGTGTCTTGTCGGTCGGTGTAGTGGGTGTTGTGGTGGAATCTTCGGCGCTAATGGTATAAGAAATTTCTTCTGTAGTGACTTTGTGGCCCTCAAAAAAACCACTCAAACTTAAGTTAAACGTGCCTGCTTTTGTGGCTTCAAACTCATAACGGCTACCCTGATGTTCAGCGCCGTCATGAGTTGTCCAAACATAGTTGAGTTGGACTGGTTTCGAGGTTTCTAGGGCGGGTTTAAAACTGAGTTTTTCGCCGACTTTCGCGGTTTTTTCTCCTGAGATCGCGAAAGATTCAATCACAGGTGTTACGGCGTCAACTAGGTGTTGCCTACTGTAACTGAGTTTGTCGTTAACAAATGCTTTAAGGGTGACTTGATAAAAACCGGGTTGCTTGTATTCGTGGTTGGGTTTGGCTTCTGAGCTGGTTGTGCCATCGCCAAAGTCCCATTGATAAGCGGTGATTTCATTGCTCAAGGTTGGTTGAGTATTGAGTAATAAAATCAGCCCCATTGTTGTGCTAGAAAGCATGCGCATAAATTCTCCTTTTTCCTTAGAGATGTAATTTTCATAACTGAATTAACGTTTGGATCTTATATCAAAGTTTTCAATAAAACACCAAAACCGGTCCGCTGGATACAAATATTAAAATTTAATGAAATGTTAATTTTTGCTCTTTCCCGGTATTGCGAACAAATATTAAAACCGATAATAATATTAATAGAACAACTACTCAGTTTGAGTGAGATTGTTCGCTTTTATTTCAAGGAATGGTGATTATGAAAGTTATTTTAGGAACGTCAGCGGCGCTTTTGGGAGCCGTTGCGCTAGCTATGCTTTTGCCTGAAAAAGCACAGCCTGAACTCAATGTACAGTCTACAGAAGTCGTTCAAGATGTTGTCGTTACTGATACTCTTGAAAATTCTTCATTGTTGATGAAATCTGACCTAACAGCCGATCTTGAGGTTGCGAAAGTGCAACAGAACGAGCCTGTAAGTATTTTTTCGTGGCAAATTAGACCGCTTGAAGAACTCCATGATAAACGCGAGTTAGAAGCCGAATACCGGTTTTTAAAAGAGCGTTTAGAAAGTTCTGAAGCAGTCGATCTGGTTAATAACAATAAATTAACAAATGAAGATGTCGAAGCACTTCAAAAAACCTTTTCTCATCTAAATCTTATCACTGAGCGTTTGATAGAAATCGCCTCGCAAGAAGCTCAACAAGAGTTTGAGCAGCGCTATGGTTCTGATGCATTTGCACAAGACATGGCTTTTGTAAAAGAGACGGTGAAACAAACGCTCGCAGAGCGAAAAAGTCGTCCAGCAAACTCTTCGGAGTCTGTTGAACCAATGGTTGAAGCAGTAAACGTAGAACAAGATGTTCTACAAGTCGTAAACCGAGTGGAAAACACTCAACAATAAAACTTATATAAGGATGAAAACAGTGAAAAAGACGCTTTTAACATTGGCGGTTCTTTCTGTGCCTGTCACCGCAATGGCTATGCCTAGCTTACGTGATGACTGCCAGTTTAGCAGCCCAATTCAATCAGGTGGAGCTGATATTTTATTCAGCCAAAACTGTAAAACAGCGTATGTAGCGCCGCCTAACACAGGTAAGGTAACGCTATCGGGTTATCATGAAACTCAAGGTACTGAGTTTTGTGGCAACTTAGACAATGCAAAAGCAACTTACGATGAGTCGCAAACACGTTCAAAAACGTGGCGTGACAAGTCTGAGGCTATTTTGCTTGAAGTTGACCCGCTGATTGATGCGAAAATTCAAGCTACCGCAGATCTACTTGAGCTGAACGGCAATATCGATTACTGGGTATTCGAAGA
>ENA-OWNT01002928-OWNT01002928.1-seawater-metagenome-genome-assembly--contig:-NODE-2928-length-16854-cov-4.081302_pt1 | contig 16854 bp, 18 predicted proteins | sample MGYA00238136_ERZ651165 | MGnify/ENA primary metagenome ERZ651165 (study PRJEB26861, sample SAMN08777766) | seawater metagenome | isolation source: coastal seawater | place: USA: Florida | collected...
TCGTCGTCGTCGTCGTCGTCGTCGTTGTCGTCGTCGTCGTCGTCGTCATCGTCGTCGTCCTTGCAGTGTTGGAGCGTCGTTGTTGTTGCTGCTTTGTCGTTGTCGTCATCGATGTTGTTGGTTGTATTGTGTTGTTGTGTTGTGTTTGTTGGTTGGGGACAGAAAGACAGAAAGCCGGAAAGCAACGACAACAACAACAACACAGCGAGCTGGAAATTCGTTTGTTCGGAAGGCCCCGAAATCATCTCACGCTTGTTATCCTCAACTGCTATTATACCGTTTCCACCCACACACGATCACCCAAACACAGCTTAATGTCAATTGTAGATACATTGCGAAGCGCTGAGCAATGAATGAAGATGGAAGGAATGCCCAGCACTCTCCTCATTCAGCCACTCTCATTTGATATCCACAACTGGTATTATACCGGTTCATCCCACAAAGACTCACTCAAATACATAGTAATGTCAATTGTAGATATAATGAAAGGAATGAACAAGGACAGCCAACATCCACCACCACCCACACTGATGAGTTAGTTCTGGGGGACTGACTGTGGGGCTGTGGGGCTGTGAGGGAGTGAGTGAGTTTGACTGACTGACTGTCACCCACCCGCAGCGCAAAATTTTCGGCCCCCAGTCGACTCAATCAAATCATGCCCTCGAACGCTCCTACTAAAGTCTGTTCAAAACGATACTTTCTATGCATAAACGCCGGAGGAGCCGTGTCATTGTGTTTCGATAAAGTTCTTTGTACACCTTTATGTCCATCTTTAGTTTCAAATTGAGTTTACGTAATGCTGTGAAGCTTGTGGATAGGGAGACAACAACGCATTATAAGTGTGTTGTCATCCCTTCGACGACAGTATCGAGGGGTGCATGTCGATGCCGAGGCGCGGAATGTGATCTCGCAGGGATTGTGCAGGAGCTTGGGTAATGCAACGCGCACCAATTTGCGCAGCAGTGGCCTTCGACGAATTGTTCGACCGTTCGACCTCTTGCTTTGAATTGGCGGTGTGGTCATGTTGGTCGGGTCACAACGTCACAACAGCAATATTGTTCTCGGAAAGACGACTGAGAACAGCAATTCATACCCGGGGTACAGCGCGAGCAGAGGGAGAAGTTTTTATGTCGACTTTTGTTGCGTGTTGCGAATCAACAATGGATTCAGGGATTCAGGGATTCTGGATTCTCAGTTTCTGTTGTCACTGATCGTCGTTTGTTTGATGAAGCGCACGTTTGCCAAGTTGTTGAGGCCAAGTCCACTTCCAATCTGGAACACGACTCAACAAATGCCTCACATTCCATTTCAAAACAATAGAAGTCGACAACGCGGGCGCTAGATGATAAAAATAAATGTAAAATTGATCCGAGAAACTAGTTCTCGTCCTGTTGCTTCCTCCGCCGCAGTCTAAGTGGGACGAAGGGAGCAAAGACAGACCCATGACAAAATGCTTAAACATCGTTCATGTCGGAAAGTCTTTCCAGAATATGCCGCCAGAAGTAGGGAAGCACTCTTCACGCAAGGTATTGTCCTTCGAAGTCTTTGCAGTACTTTTCGCGTCCGATGCGGGCCATCTCCGGGTTCACCTTGCCTGTGGCGCCATCAGTGCCGAGCGGTCGGCGGAAGAGAAGAATGTGCTTTTCCGGACTGCGGTCGCAAAGTGAACAAGAACAACAAGAATCAATATTGATATCGCTGGCAAAACCACGCAGTGGAATTACGAGGACTCACCGGTGCACAGCATAGTTCTCCCAGCCACGGCTCATCTGAATGCCAACACGGCGCCACTCGGGGTCGCTCTGGAGGCGGATTTTCCTGTTCTCGTCACGGGCCAGCTCACGGGTGAGCTCCTTGGGCAAGGTCACGTGGCGGTACTCATACGTGGCATCACAGTACTTGTCAGAGTACTCAATGCGGGAAGCGAGGGACTGGATGCTCATGCTGTAAGTGGTGGTTGTCTAGTTAGCGTGTTGAAAGTAAACTAGTTGATGAGGCAAAAAGTCTGGCAATTTTTTTTGGTGTTGTTTTCAACAACTCATTTCCTGTACTTGCAGTTTGGACTATGGAGTTTGCTCATACTTGGAGATACGACCTCTCTGTGTATTGATGATACAGATGAACTTGACCTTCCTGCTGCTTTCTCCTTTCTCTTCAGTCAAGTCCTACCATCAACGTCAGTTGTCGTGGTCAGTTCGTGATGGCGCAGGAACTTGACTGGGGAGACAGGAGAAAGCGCATTGACGCAGGCCAGCGCGGTCGCCAGCGTACCGTTTGCTGCAACCCCGTTCTTGGAACGCTTCGCGTATTCACCCGTCACTCACTCACGCAGTGCAGTGTCGACAGCGTAGTGTCAGCGTCAGTCGTCCGTCCGGTCGGTGGTGGTTCCGTCGCAGTCAGTCAGCCAATGGTCAGCGCCAACGACCACTTTTCGACAGCCGAGCAACGAACGAACAACGCACAACGAACAACAACGCCGACGAACGACGAACGACAAAGCAAGATTGCGGCGGGCGGCTGGCTGGCTGGCTGGCTGCTGTGGGTGGCGGACTTCGCGACGTGGCGACCGCCACACTCACATTGACTGATTTGAGAGGCGTGGACGCCGACGAGTGAGCACCGACCGATCGCCAGGCTGCCGCCGGGGACTTTTCAAATGGTGCGCGAGTGCGCGGCTGACTGTGACTGTGACTGTGACTGTGAGTGAGTGAGTGAGTGAGTGAGTGGCCCGGCGTTGCACTCGCCACCTTCCTCCCATTTCGCACATTTTTCAGAGTTCTCCCTGCACTCCGCCGCTGTTTGAAGCCGGTTGTACGCAATGGAAAGTTATCTTTATACGGTAATACACTTATTCGTCAGCATCACGGAATATGTAAATTGAAGAATACCAATTGTAGATACCACCACATACTTCAGTTTTCTTTAGTGGTTTGACCTCTTTTTCAATGTACAGTTTCAATTCTAAGATTTCATGATTATGTGCTGGTGTGAGGGCAGCGAGACGCACTCCAACTGTCACTCCGTCGCGCCGCCTTCAGCGGCGTCGAGAAATCGTGCGATTCAGTGGGCACCAAAGTAAGTCACTGGTCACTACCTCACTCACTCACTGGTCACTGCCTCAGCTCACCCACTCACTCACTCACTCACTCTGTTCACTCACTCACTGGTCACAATGGCTCAGAGGCACTCGCTCACTGTCACGCCCAGTGACGACTGGTGACCAACCACACGGCAGTATCTACATTTGACATTACACTGTATTGCAGCGCACAGAGTAATAATGAACTGTATATTGTCAAATCAGGAAATGTAGGGATGTCTCACTGTTTGTGGTGGGTGTTTGAGCGCCCAGCACATGCACAAGGTCACACCGTCGAACTGTGGGTGCTCACACACCCACAGACTTTTTGTAGTTTCTTGTTTCTTCGTTCGTTCGTGTTTCGTTGCTGCCGTGTTTGCGACACGCGCTGAACGTTGCCACGTCGTGCGACGCAAGCGATGGACTGGACCGACGACCGGACCCTTCGTGGCGTTGTCGTCGTCCGTCGTCCGTCGTCCGTCGTCTAAATAATAGAGTTGTTGTTGCTGTGTTGTGTTGTGTTGTAGTGCGTTGTGATGTGTGGGTTGTTTTGCGTGTCTGGAGCACCTCCGCCCCTCGCCCGCATCAAACAGCGACGTCAATCTTCGTGCGCATTCCTTTGGGGTCACAGTTTGCCAGCGAGTGAGTATTCACGAACGGAATGCAAGCATCATCGTGTCTGCGGTACTTTTCGGTGCTTTTCGGTGCTGTGCCGCGTGTTGGAGAGCCTGAGTTGTTCTCGTTTAGCGTGTTCTTCGGATGAAAGACATACGCGGTACTCGAACTTCGGTGTATCCAGGGTGTATCCAGGAGTTTGACAGACGCTCAACGCCTTGCAACCCTGACGCGAGGTTTGTTTATGCAGCGCATGTTGCAACTTCCAGGTGCCGTGTCAAGCTAATTTTTGCCTTTAAGGGTTTTTCCATCGTTTGCAATGCAGCAGACAAGAAAAATAAACTTTTTCTGCGAAATTGGTTCTGGCAGGCAACAACTCGTCCAGCAGCTTGCTTCCTGCCGGAGGATGCAGCTTTTTCTGTTGGCAATGCTGTTGGCGAGCCAACTGGTGAGCTGTTCTGAGACGAGTAGCTTGCATGAGTTGGTTGACGTCGTTGTGGAGCAGAATGCGCAACTCACTGCAGCGGCTCAAGAGTTGAAAACAGAACTTTCCCTCTTACAACAAGAACTTGACGCGCTCGTTGCTTCGACTACAGCACAGCACACTGAGCAAGCACAGCGGCGCCTCGAGTTCGCTGAAAAACTTGATGTGTTGCTAAGTGGTCAGCGATTGCCTACTGGTGCGTCAAGTCAGCGGCGAAGTCTGTCCTCAGACACTTGTTCTGACCCGGCTGGCCCACAGCTGGTGGTGGACGGCATTTGCAGTTGCACAGGCGGTTTGTTGGTGGAGGGGAGGATGAGTTGGACGAGTTGAACTTGTTGTTATCAGCTGACGACGACCGCTTGGCGGAATGGAACTGCACCACATTAGAAGAGCCTGTGGTTGTGGGCAGACAGACCTTCGGAGGTCCCACTGTTTTCACGGTGGCGTTGTCACCTGACGGCAGCTATGCGTATGTAGGAGGAGATTCCTTTAATGGAACTTATGTGGTAAACGTCAGCGATGCAACTTCGCCGACGGTCATGGGCAGTGTTCAGAGCCGCAGTGCTATGTATTCTGTTGTGAGTGTGGCAGCGTCATCGGCGGGCAATCTTGTGTACGCGGTGGGTCGTTATTCAGACAGCATCGCTGTGGTGAATGTCAGCAATCCGAGCAGCCCAGCAGTTGTGGGCAGTGTCATTGGGGACAGCATCAACATGAACTATCCGTTTGCTCTGGCAGCGTCACCCGACGACCACTACGCGTATGTGGCAGGCGGTCACTCTCACAACATGGCCGTGGTGGATGTACAAGATCCAGACAACCCGAGAGTAGTGGGGAGCTTGGTAGGGAACAGTACCAATATGTACGCACCATTCGCATTGGTTGCGTCGAACGACGGAAACTACGTGTACGTGACGGGTGCTTGGTCAGGCAGCTTAACAGTTGTAGACGTCAACGACCCAACCTTCCCATCGGTGTCGAGCATCATTAGAAACAACATTTTCGACGGAGCCCATGGACTGGCTTTATCCCCTGACGGTAAATTTGCATACGTGCCGGGTTATTTGTCAGGCGGCTTAGCCGTCGTGAATGTGCAAGATCCAAGACATCCAACGATGGAAGGAAACATCACTGGCGACACCATAATGAACATTTATTGCACACATGTGGCGGTGTCACCTGATGGTAACTATGCGTATGTCCTGTGCAGTGGCAAGATAGTAGTTGTGAATGTCAGCAATGCAAGCAACCCCACAGTGGTCGCTAGCATCACCGCAAGCACGCCATCTGGAGTGGCGGTGTCACCCGACGGTAACTATGTGTATGTCACGGAGAGAGGCGGTAGCATTGTTGTGGTACAGTGGCAAAACTGCACGGCACATTAAACAATTGCGGGCCAGGCGTGTGTGGTATTGGCGTTTGAAAGTGAAAACACAACCCATCCTTGATTTGCAATGGGTATATTCGTGTTAGTGTTATCAATAAAGTAACTGTCATCACAGCAGAAAAAGAGTTGATACTACATCAGAACAACGGATGAATTCGTGGAAAAACCATAAAAATAGCCGCAAGCGACGTCGAGCCTGTCACGAATGGCATCAGGAGCCACAAACCATGATCGATGAAGCAATGTGTGTAGTCGTGACAAAGAAGCACAGCCGTCATCGTGCCTCCACTTGCAGCGAGCAGGCAATACACACACGCCTGCCTTTTGTGCAGTCACGAAAAATGAAGTGCACTCAGCTTTGCTCGACCCACCACACAAATCAAATCAAAGAAGTCGTTGTGGACTTTGAAAACGCGCAAGAACGCAACCTGTGCCAGCCATGCATTCCAGAGGGCGGCGAAACCCTGACGAGGAAACGGGGCATGTGGTGAACGAAGACTTGGTGATGTGACGTTGACTACGAGCTATGGTTATACCATCACAGTGCATGTGCGTTCCTGAGCTTCACAACTCGCCAGGCTTCAAAACTCGCCAGTTGCGATTGGTGGTGGCAAACCAGGACGTGGATGCGCGTGCGCGAGAGCATGGATGACGAACGGAACGTGAAAGCAACGTGAATCAACAAATCCTTGACACCATTAATCGCTTACCCTTCAATTGTTGAAGCTCTGTCATAAAAACTGCGAAATAAACAATATCCCTTTGCGGTCTTTGATTTTAATACGCTTTGACTTTTGCATTTCCTTGAAGAACTTTGAAGTTTTTTTGTACCTCTTCGACACGTCTTTCACGGAGTACCCAAAGTTCTGTATCAAGGCAATAAATATCAAAGAACTTGTGAGGGAGCTCTCTACATTCGTGGAAGCACGGTATCTGCACAGCACACGAACCCCTAACGAGGGTATCATATATTTTGTGTAGAAAGATCCAGCTTGAATTGGCAACTCTTTTGCTTCAACTCGACTTGCACCATCCGCGAGAGCTAATTCCATGGCCTGCGAAGAAATGCCGAATGCTGGTGACGAATACCACGTGGTTGTGAACTGCATACACAGTCTTCCCACGTACCTCTTTCACATTTTTAGGCGCGGGCACAACAGCCTCTGCGGCTGCTTCGACGGTTTTGTCGACATCAATCTCATCGGATTCCATGACAGAGATCTCCGCACAACTCGCAGCGTCAGTGTCATTGATAGTGATCGAACTCGGCGGTTGTTCGGCATCGTACACAATTTCGCTGTTGTGTGCCGCAGTCGGCGGTCCAGAGGTGGAACCAGTAGCGAAGGCGACATGGCGAGCTGGGGCATCGGTTGAGCAACTTGTTGACGGGGCCTCGGTCGGAAGAGAATCGGCAGTCTGAGAATTCGGATCTGACTCCTCCGACTTACTTTTCAAGGTGAGTGCTATCAACCCCCTCGTGACGGGATCCATGTGCTGGAACTGTTGCTGGTAATCTGGTTGTGGCAACTTGGGTCCCGGGGCAGGGGTAGATGCGATGTCGACGACAGTGGTTGACGGAGCGGCAGGTGCTGTGCGCTCTTCACCGCTCGCACGTATCGGGGCAGCAGTGGCAGATTGCAATTGCTGCAGCGATGGCGGTGCCTCACTCTTGTTCCCGAAGTCATCACCAACCAGAGCAAGCGAGTCACTCAGTACTTTCTGTTTGCGTATGCTGGCCTCTAATGCACATCGCGCGAGCCACAGGTCCTGCGCTTCCAATATTTCGGCACCAGACTCACATCGAACATAAAGATCGAGGACTTCTTTGTTCAACTCGAAAAAGTTTGGCCCCCACTTAAACTTTCCAAGCACTTCATTGGCTTCATCAACGAATCCTGTGGCGAGTAGAGCGGAAGACACAACGTTAGAAGCATGCTGAGGAACGTGAGAGGACGTCACAACCAACTCATTGTTTGGCGCACCTGTGATGAAGAGCGTGCACGCAAAAGCCTCAGCACAGTTCAATTTCAATGGCTTCCCGTAGTTAACAGGATTCGCTGCGACTACAAAAGGCAAGAGGCGGTGGTGCCCGCGTTTTAATCTGCCGAAAGGAACATCATCTAGGCGGGCCCAACTACAGTCGATCACAGAAACGCCATGAGCCAAAACTGCGGCGCGGTCAGCAGGCGATACTGTTTCCTTGGCGATAGGTGACAAAACCACGCCATTGAAAGCCTGGCCCACTCGTAGGTCCTCGACAACCCCAAGTCGCTGCAGCTTCCGCCCACTGCACTTTTTTGGGTCACAATGCCCGAAATCCCACATGCACAACCGGATCTCATGGACGCCGACTCTGTAATCTGTTGTACTCTTGTTGTTGGATTTGATGGTGCCCATTTTCTTCGCACCACCATGTGCATGTCTCTTGTTTTGCTTTCGTGACTTGTGCATTGTGTGAACAGGCGGGTTCACCTCCACAACGTTCGGAGAACAGTCAGTCGTCACTTCTTCGTGGAATTGAAAGCTTAAAGCAGCCCAACACTGCGGCTGTTCGTGCGTCGTACCCCAACCAATATATTTCGGCAGAAAATGTACGATGGGGAAACCCTGATGAATCAGAGTTTAACGACGCGTCATACTTGTTACATTTTTTCTGAGAATCATCTATTCTCCTGTACCAGCACGTAGCTATCATCTCCGTCACTGTTGTGTGGGTATTCTCGCCCGGCAACTCACCGCGTTGTCATCCACGAGAACCACACAGATGCGACTTGCCATGGATGTACGTGCCAAGATGAAAAACTGCACTAATCTCTTCCCGCTTGCGCAGCTGTGTGTTGGTGACACCTGTATTCGCGGGAACCTTCGTGTTTCGACGACGACGACGACGACAACAACAACAACGAACAACGGGCATGCAGAAAGTAAGCAACAAGCAAGCAAGCAAACAAAACAAGTAACAACGACGTCGCAGCAGCGCAGCAACGACGTCGCAGCAGCGCAGCAACGACGTATGGCAGCGTCGCAAAGTTGGTTGGTTGATGGTGGTGTTGATTGTTGATGGCCGACTCCGTGGTCCGTGGCCACAAACAACGACAGCGCGTGCGAGAGAGAGAACGTGGATGACTCCATCCCGCTTCAGATTTTCAGATTTTCAGATTTTCAGATTTTCAGATTTTCAGATTTTCAGATTTTCAGATTTTCAGATTTTCAGATTTTGGATTTTGATGTTCAGATTTTTTCAATTTTCAATTTTTCAATTTCGATGTTTGATGTTTGATGTTTTGCGGCGTTCTTTGATTGCACAAAATGAAATGATGAAATGATGAAATGACGAATGACCAAATGACAAATGACCATTGACCATTGACCACTGACCATTTCAGCATTCAGCATTTCAGCATTTCCCATTTCCATTTTCCATTTCCCATTTCCCATTTTCCATTTCCATTTTCCATTTCCATTTTTTTTTCCATTTCCATTTTCGATTTTCCATTTTCGATTTTACTTTTTTCCATTTTACAGATTTTGAGATTTCGAGATTTCGAGATTTCGAGATTTCGAGATTTCGAGATTTCGAGATTTCGACTGTGTTGTTCATTGTTCATTGTTCATTGTTCATTCGTTCGTCGTTCGTCGCCGCTCCAACTCCGCTGTTGTTCGGCCACGGAGAAGGACGACGAAGTACCATAGACCGTTGCGAGGAAGCACGTACGTGACTCGTAACTCTCGACTCGTGACTCGCATCTTGCTTACTCGAGTTTAGACACGGATTGACTTGTTCCAAGCCCCCCAATTCGTTGTAATCGGTCAGATGGATTGTCTGACTGTCTTCTTATGGTCTGCGGTCTGTCGCATGGCCTGTGTCGTCATCTGTTTGTCTCATGGTCCATCCCTCTGTCTATTATTATATTGGTCCGTCAACCTTCCGTCCGTCTGCTTGTCTGCCTGTGCGCGCTTGTTTTCTTGCCCGCTTGCTGGTGGTTTGTATGTGTGGGCCTGTCGGTGACTTTGGTCGGTTGTATGGTCACGTGAGTGAAGGAGAGGTTGGACGTGGTCGCATTGACATTGGTTGCGGCCGCACGGAAGTCTCGTTGGAAATGCATTAGCGCTGCTGCCACAACAACGCAAATAGGACTTCCGAGATCAAGTCGTGACATTCTTTTGAACTTCATGGCCGCAACAAAACGTAAGAAGTGCGCAGGTGAAAAGACAAACTCTTTTTTTTTGTTTTGTACTTCGACAATCGTTGAGATTCTGCGTCTCATTAGGCAGCCTCGTGCGTTCCGCGAACCGGCGCAATGTTGGCGCGGGCGACGTTTCGTGTCGGCCGCCGAGCATTGACGGCCAGTGGGACTTTATGCTCGAGCTCACGCACCTGCGCACGCCCGATACCACATAGAGCTACGTGGCACGCACCTTCGGTTGCAGTACGCACGCTGGCCTCTTATCAACCGCCAAAAGTGCAAGCGGTGGATGTGCATGGGAGCGTAGGATCACCCGTGGTGTCCACACCCTCACTTAGCAACGCAAAAGTGTCGCGTGGGGGACAGACGCATGGAAAACGCCGCCGCAGAAAGGCGCGTTCAAAAGGACATTGGCACGACGATGTTCCAGCAAAGCTGCAGCGAATGACCGAGAGCTGCGACATGGCGACAAGTGTGGAAACGAAGGAGTACATGATCAACTTGCTCAGCTCTGCCAGTCGTGGTATTCCGTACGTCAGCAGATTGCTTTGTTAAGTGGTCGCTCACACAACATTGGGGAAAGCCCCGCTAACGTGGTCTTGTCCGTTGTTGCTAGGTGGGAGTCGGTGACTTTTTGTTCCAAACACTTGCTGTTAAACTTTCAGAATGACATGTCGACGAAGGAATTCAACATAATCATGCGCGCGATCACTAAAGGTACGTTTTCTTCCCATTCTTGGTGCGATTCTTTGTGTGATTTCGCCATGACGTTTGTTTTGACGCTCAGGGCATCAAGAAGCTCGTCGCTCGCGAAAAATTCTTCGAGGTGGGTTTACGATGACTGCTTGTGCTTTTATTTTGAATGTCAAACTGAACAACATGTTGTTGCATTCAACTTTTGCTAGGACTATCTGCCGAAAAAGTATTTGAGGTCATGCTCAATAGCAAAAGCGCTTCTCCGGATTATCAAACGTACAGTGCCATGATTGCCGCAACAAAACTCGAGGCCACTTTGAAAAGAAGGCCACCGCCAAGTCCAAAACGTAGATGGCCGTGGTCTCGGCGAGTGAAGTCGAGCCCACCAGAAGATGCAGACGAGCATAAATACGCATTGACAATTGTGGAGTATCTTACAAAAGCCCGTGAATCACTCGATGCTCATTTTGCCGCCGAGGGACATTCTAAGCACCTGATGAAGCAGTCTTTATTGATACACAACAATGCCATTGATGCACTCGCAGAATGCTATGAGTCTGAAGCGGCGCTCCAAGTTTTCGAGGACCTGCAGGTGCGCTAATGTCGATGGAAATAGTGTACGAGAGCGAAGTCGGGACTCATTTGGTGACTTTAATTACAGGGCCATGGAATTGAGCGCGATGTGTATTCGTACAATGCAGCCCTGAAAGCAGCACGCTTTCTGCCAGACAAGCACGAACGATCACAGCGAGCGTCAAGTATTCTCGAAGACATGGCGCGGCATGATGTGCAACCGAACGCACAAACTGTGACGTCAGGTGTTCAGTGCTACAAAGGCAATTTGACATTGGCCGAGGAGTTCTTCGAGACAATGTCACAGAAAATAGCTCCTACCACAACAACGTACACAGGTACGAGTTGTGTGTTGCTGAAATGATAAGTGATATTTTGCTGATCACGTTCCGTGTCGATGTTTGCCAGCATTACTTGTTGCGTGCGCGGAGTCAGGGCGCTACGATCGCTTGGAGCCTGTGCTGGCGAAAATGGATGCCGCAGGGACGCCGCCCGATCATGTTACGTATCGTTTCTTGGCACGCTTCTGCCAGCGCCATGGGCACTTGGAATTGGGATATAAAACATTGCAGCACATGCTTCAAAGGTTTGTGGTCGCGGAGTTAGTTCGTGTGAATGCAGGCAGTCGTTGTGAAACAACAATGTAACACCGTGACACTGCAATGTTTTTATGCGCAGTGGGACGACGGATCACAAATTTCAAGTGACAACGTCAATAATGGCCCTTCTACGTGATCAGCTCGAGGATGGTCTCTTGATAATGATATTCCGCCAACTTGGTGCAGAAACACGGGAATCCATCGATGTTGCTCAATTTGCTGTGGAGGCTTATGGTCGGGTGGGCATGTGGAAAGAGGCTGATGCACTTACAAGAAAGTTGCGACAAGTGTATCAGCAATCTTCCGATCGGTCAGCAAAGGAAAAAATCAAGAAATGGAGAGAGATTATAGAATCTCGTTAAAAAATAAAAACTAACTAGGTATGCTTGTTACAATTGCCAACTTTGTTGTGTTTTTCCACCACACTGTTTTTGCAGCAACTGACGGACGCCGCAACACGCCGCAACGCCGGCGCGCCAAGAACAACAAATCAAACAAATACACTCTGCAGTTGGCAAGCCTCGCCAGTGTGGCCTTCGAAGCATTGACATATACCAGTCTGCGTGTCACAAATTCCACGGTTTCCACACGGTGCATTTTCCTCATAAGTTGAGGAGTCGTCACTAAGATCTTGATGGTGAACGGATACTGTCACGTCGCTCAAATCGGGGTCGTTGTAGTACAGTGGTGCATGCCCGCCTTCCGAGCAAGCCTCCTCTGCAACGAGGATGTTGGCACTTAGCGTGTTCTGCAGGCCAGATGTTGCTGAATCTGTGAAGGAAACTGTCACAGTTAAAGAAGCAATATCAGATTCCACTTGGACAGTGGGGAAGACAGAGTTTGGAAGTGCTTCCAGCGCTGCTTGGGCCTCTTGGGCATTGCGGTCCTCACTCATCGACAAAGATATCGGTTTCGTGGTGTAGACGCCAGAGAAAACGTCCGTAAACGTCAAGGTGTAGTACAACGGGACCTCAGAAGATGCTTGCTGGGTGGCCCACGCTCCACTGGGGTCGGTGAAGGAGATGACCTGAACGTCGAAGTTAGATGAAGTTGAGCAGACAGTCAAGACATCGTCGCCATGAGGACACATCCGCTCGGAGCAACTTGGCCCAGTGTATCCACGGTCGCACAGGCAACGCATTGTTTTGTCTCGGTCCCAATATTGTGTTGTTATGGATGCCAAAACTGCATCGGAATCGACGTAGGCCGAGTTGGAGTCAGAATTTCGGCTACAAATTCCGTGACCAGAGCAATCACTGGGACACTGCGTCCGCCGACACCCCTTGCCGTGGAAGCCATCAAAACAAGTGCAAGTGCCTGTTGACCGGTCACACACACCTTGGCTCGAGCATTCGGTGTAGGCATGTGTTCCCCCATCTCGGAGGCTGCGCGCACGCCCATCAAATGAATCGACATTTGCATTTGAATGGGGAGCCCACAAGTTGTCCCCTAAAGTGTCGTCTGTGGTTGATACAAATGGGCTCACATTCGAGGACAGCCCGAAAGCACACACTTTTTCAGTACAAGTGTTCCCTCGATAGTTGCCTTGACACTGTTTCTGCTGTTGCAATGTATCACGGGTGGAACCTAACTGGGACGAAGGGCGCGGTTTCCACTTCTGGAACAACGCTATCAGGGATGCAGTGTTTGAAGTAGACGTTGTTGTGACGGGATTTGATAGTGTTGGAATGTAGCCTACCAGTGTCGATGCTACCGCAGCAGTGATGTTGTCGCACTCGTACCAAGTGTCAGCCAGAGACAAGTACATAACACCTTGGCACACGGCGAGACCACTAGCTTCACATTCATCCTGGGCTTCTTCGTAGTTAGTTGCTCCTAAGGGAGCAATTGAACCAGAACACGCAGCCAAAGGCACGGTCGGCGATGGTTCATCGGGCCATATATATTCGATACCAACCACCATGTAGGTCGACACTATCACCATTAAAGGCACACACAGCGCCAGCCGCCTCATGGTGAATGATGTCCGTGCGGTTTTTCGTCTGCAAGTTTTTACATTCTCAACTTAATTTCTAGCTTTCTGGTCCACGGTGCCAGCGTTGTCAACGTGTTTCACACACGCTTGTTGTGATAACTTTTGCACGAGCATTGCCGAGTAATGTGAGCTGGGTATGCCAAGGGACATGTTGAACTTCCAGCGAACCCTGCTGCGAGTGTTCGCGGCCAGACGAAAGTAGCACACTCGGGATACAGCAAGCTGCAATTCAAACTGGCAGTGTTGTTGGTATTAAGTTGTGTCAATGCGTTGACAACTCTATCGGTTGAATCGATGGGTGAACCTACCCATGCTCGCAGCTGTATTTCGTTACTGTGCTGAGGCTCACCTTCTCAGTCTCATTGTGTCATCAGCGCCTGCGTCACGGGGGTTCGTCGCTAGCCGTTGATTCTGGTGGGAACGGAACTCTCTCGCCAATCAAGCTCAAGACTATGATGCGGGACCCGTCATCCCCAAAGCGTGTGTGTGGCTGTTCTGGCTCCCAGCCGTTTCTGAGGATGCAACGGCTTATTGCGCCACACAGCGTCACAACGCGTGCGCAGAACAGCCAGCAGACAGCCGGCAGGTATTGTGGCATGCGTCAGCCAATCAGATTGCGCGCTGACGCTGACGGGCGGACGAAAGTCAGCTGACATTCAATGTTGTACACCAACAGTACAGTACAGACTCTGACTGATTTATATGGAGTTATTGGGAATATGTCATAATTATGGATGATTAAAGTGCATTTTGAGTGAATGACTGAAAGATGAAATATCACAATACCGGCGTATGTACGAAGACCATTGTAACGTGAGTGAGTGGTCTTATATATTGGATACGTCAGCGGCGCTTTCCAAATTTGTTGCGTCTTTTGTGTTCTCTTTCTTTTCTTCGGTGCTTTTCTCGGATACTTACCTGGCAGGGGCTTGGTCGTGATCATTACAGGCGGCTTTCTGTAGATGGAGCAGGCCCTTGCACTCTCTCCACTTCGGTGGGGATACCGGTGCTGTAAAATCTATTTACTTTACCTTACTGGTGAAGCTAAACTGCGTAATTTTTGGCAGCGGAGTTTCGCGTTTACGCGAGCTCCATCTTTGCAAGAAAACAACCTCCACACACACACACACGCACACACACAGAACACAGACACAACACAAACAAGACGTGGCGAACGAGAGACAGAAATGCACGTGCAACAGAACTATACTGCGTCATCATACATACCTACTAGCATTGGCATAGGTATGGTTTTTAGATTCTTCTTGCTGGTGTCACAGTATTTGGCATACTCGGACACACAGGCAACGCAACAGACAACACGCACGTAACACGCACGAACAGAACTATAAAATACTGCGTCAATGCCATGCATGCCTGCTGCGACACACGGGCAATGCAACATGCACGCAACACGCACGCAACAGAAACTACTTCGTCATACAATGCCTACCAGCATTGGCATAGGTAGTTAGATTCTACTCGCTGGTGTGGCACTATTTACTCCGGTATGTGTATGTCATGGCGATACACGAATTGAATCGCGCTCTACAAGATACGGTTTCGCCCGAAAACAAAATGGCGCATCGAACCGAAACTTTGCTGCTTGTTGCGCCACTGATCCTGACTCCAAAATCCAAACGCCAAACTCCAGACTGCACTCTCCAACTGCCGCCAATACAACACTGACCTGATTCGTCTCTCTCTCTTGTCCTGGATGGGCTGCCGGTTGCATCGGGCTCCCATTCTCCGAGCGAAATCGGCAACTTGCTCTGGTGTCTGTGATTCGACAACTGACAAGGCTGCTGGGGGACGTCGAGCTGGCCCACAGCAACAGCACAACCACCATCCAGTCCATTTTTCAGCAGTCGATGAAAGTGGGATCCCACCAAGAGTGTGCCCCACCAAGAGAGTGCCGGACTCGTCAAACGTTTCTCTTCGACGTCACATCTCCACTCCCGTCATCCGCGCTTCGGTCCACAGCAGAATGAGTCTGACTTGCTGTGAAATACACACGAATTGTAGAACTGTAGTCACGGTCGGAAGTTGACATTTCCGGCTTTCGTTTTCGTTCCGAAAGCGGGTCACTTGACTCTAGAGCGCGGAAGTCTCGGCTATCAAATCAATTTACAACAAAACTTGCAAATGTCTAAGACTGGTCAGATTCTAGAGACTGATGTTCGCTTTCTTCTGCTGCTGTTTCCAATGACTATCGTTGATTGGCGCGTACGGTAGCGTTGAAAACTTTTTGACATCAGGCCTAATTAATTTCGCGCAAACACAATCATCGTCACCGCGGCAGACTAACGTAGAACTTCTTAAAGTCGCAAAGATGTACCTCAAAAGCCTGACGGTCCCTAGCAACATTTCCGGCAGTTCATCGTCTGCTTGCGACTCAATCAAAAACCCAATATCGATCACAAAGTCCTTGGCAGCCCCCTTCACAACTTTCATCATGAACTGTGCAATTCTGGACGAGTTCACATCGATATCAACTTCGAGATACCTGAAGCATTGATGAAGGCACTTTCAGTCAAATGGAAGCGCAGTCGAAGAAGCGGCGCGATCCTCGAAGCGTCTTGGGTCGGCGAGACGTACTCGTTCTTTGCTTCAAAGTACGTTGTTGTCAACGCCTTGCCAATAATGGCAGGTTTCTGGCCAACAGCTTTTTTGACGACCCAGCTTCCTTTCTTTATTGATGGAATTACTTTGAACTTCTTGTTCCGCAACTCCTGTGCCACAAAACGGGACAGTGGTGGGTGCAAGGACAGGTCGACACATAACGAGCAACAATTTGACGTACCTCATCGGCTTCTAAAAAGCGTGTCCACGTTTTTCTGGTGCAACAATATGTTTCGAGACACAGAGTGAGCGTGAAGCGAGCAGTATTTGACTCCCAACTGCCACGCTTGGCACTTGACATACCTCAGCTGGGGTTGTGTCATGGCAAAGCTTTTGGGATGCAGCTCGAAGTAAATGATGTTGTGCACCGGAGCCTGCCGACACATTCGCACCGGAGCTTCGCCATCAGCTACCGCCAAAGCACGAGGAGATCAATTTGGACTTATAACATACCGCGTTGAAGTAAACAACAAGGAAAAAGTTTTTGTTGCCTTTTGCGCGCTGCTTGCAAATGTACCTGCAAAGTCCGATGTTAAGCGAGGGTCAATTTGTCGAGAGGGTCACATTGGTCGATTAAGTGTATTTGGTCTGGCACATCATGGACAGTCAAGAACGT
>ENA-OWNT01002929-OWNT01002929.1-seawater-metagenome-genome-assembly--contig:-NODE-2929-length-16853-cov-4.596686_pt1 | contig 16853 bp, 20 predicted proteins | sample MGYA00238136_ERZ651165 | MGnify/ENA primary metagenome ERZ651165 (study PRJEB26861, sample SAMN08777766) | seawater metagenome | isolation source: coastal seawater | place: USA: Florida | collected...
CGTTCGTCGTTCGTCGTTCGTCGTTTGTCGTTCGTCATTCGTCGTTCGTCATTCGTCGTTCGTCATTCGTCGTTGTTTGTGGTGGGCATGTATGTGCATGTGTGTGGGTGTTGGCTGCACAGCGTAAGTTAGGTCAACGCAAGAACTCGAGAGGCAATGTGAAACGTGCGAAGATGGGTGGATGAACTCTTGTCACACATGTTCAGTCACTAAAGAAGCCACGACAGGACAGGTAGATCTCTGACTCTACGAAGGCGCAATGTACCGTGTTGTGTTCGACCGATCAGGTCTGAGCATTCTGCGACACTGTGGAGTTTGTACGCGAACTAGGGAGTGTTGTTGGTGGGCAGCGACGTGATCGTAGATACAGTCACTGTCATCATCAGTTGGGGTTGCTGCAGTCCATTTTTTATTGACCAGCCACTTGAAATATGTTGCAAGATTTTCCAACATTTCTCACAAAGATGCTCAATGCGGTGAGTGCATCCTGAAATAGTTGTTGAACCAACTGGCCATTATGTTGCTTTGCTTGGGAATGTAAACGGAGAACGGTGGAGGTCGGTGCTCCTGAACAAAATGGGTGGCGGGGCGTCCAGCAAAAAGAAGAGCGTTGAAGCTCTGCGACAACACCGCAATGAAGAAAAGGGTGGGCGAGTCCTGAACAAAATTGAGTGGAACGTTGCCGCGCATGGTCCTGATCCCGATGAGGTCGAGCTCGCTGATATTATCGCTTGCCTGTCTGAGTACTACAAGCGCCATGAGCCGTCAAAGAGGCGACGTGTGTGCGGAGAGGTTCGTCGCTTTGCTTTTTTACTCTGTGGGAACAAGAAAGTCGATTGATGATGGCAGATCCTCTCCACTTCGACTCTTACTTGACTCGTAGGTGGATGAATTCATTGACAATCTCGGAGGCCTGTTTCGAAGTTTGCAGAGAACTTACGGCGAGCTACCTAGAATCCGACTTCGAGATCCCGATCCCCCAACGCCACGAAAAAATCTTGACGGCGATTTAAGTGCAGCGGCATCAGGCAATTCGGGCGACGTCGACACCAAACGTAACGTTGCGGTTGAAAGTGAGTCGAAAGACCAAGTTGAGGATCCGAGGCCAGTTGCTGACACAGAGCAGAAGGTATCTTCGCCCTCAACAGGATCCAGCCCTAAGTCAGTAGCCGCTGGCTCACAGCGCCAAGGACCCGGCGAAGCCGTGCAAGATGAACAATTGTCCCCTATTATTTCTCGAACCAAGTCGGGGATCGACCGAAAGCGTCGAGGCACCATACTGGACTCTCGCAGCATGCTCAAATTTTCTGTCAGAGAACCTGAGTTCAAAGTTAAAGACCGCTTGCAGGTGGGGTGTCATGGATTGCCGTTGATAGTGAGTTGTTCGTCGCCTTTACACACTCGTCTGCATTTGCTACAGATTCTTCGAGATTGTGCAGCCGAAGTCCTTTCCTACGTAGCTCCGGAGATCGTACCAGAATGCAAGAAGAGCCAGACCAAAACGGGCGACAGCATCACAGTGTGGCCGGATGGCACCAAGTTTCAACAGTCATCAAACGGCACAACGGTGAGACAGCCACTGGTCCAAAATCCTCTTGCACTTGAACAATTGCGTTACAGTAATTGTTTTATGTTGCCGCCACAGGTGTTGGTGCTGCCGACTCAACGTGTCATTCAAAAGAGTGCAGACAAGATTATAATGAAGCGGCCAAACGGGACGATGGTACAGCGAAGTGTGGTCGATGTATTCAGCAACGTCAGTGGCTACATTATCAATCAGAAGACCACTGACGGCCTGCAATCACAATTTACGTCAGAAGGGTTCCGCGAAGATTTTGAAGGTGGATCTTACTTGCAGGTACATTACTTACACGCGTGTCCTGAGTCAGGTGTGCCGCCGAATGGACGCTTGCATTGACGTTTTCTTGTCGTGCTGCGCATTCTAAAGATTGTGAAAGCAGTGGACGGCAGCTCCGCTGCAGATTTTATGGCTGACCCAATCTCCAATGGCCGGATAGAGGAGCATAGAAGCGACTACCACTTGGTCATTGACAATGTCAACGGCCGCGCATTCGAAACGCGTACCGATGGAACACAAATCAACTCTTATTCGAAAGAAGGAATTTCAACGATAATATACAAAGATGGCTTGGAAATTCAAGTCGACAAAGATGGACACACGATGCAAAAGAGCCCTGACGGGACAGTCACGCAGCAGAACCCAGACGGAAGCATCATTGAGGCGTACTTCGATGGTACTAAGGTCAGTAATCGATCGAGCTGCACACGCGAGTCGAATGCACTGTGGTTTCACAAATTATGTGATGTGAAGGTACACTACCGCCAGGATGAGAGTGTCGTGGAGGAGGTTCCCGGTCAGTACGTGAAAGTGACCGAAAAGGACGGAACTGTACAAGTTTCATACGCAGATCACAGTCACTCCATCCGACGTCCGGATGGCACATTCCTGAAGTATGACGCCGTCGGTGCTTGCATTGAGCACTCAGCCGCAGATGGCAGTGATCAATTTGGACAAGACGGTGCAAAGGACAGCGCCATTGACGACCTGAAGCGAGTAGTGGCTGTTCCTAGATTGCTTCACGACGACGATGCGGTTCCTGAGGTTCGACCGAGTTCTCATGACCTCCAACGAGACAAATGTCATGCTCATCAAAGCGTCCTGTGTGCTAGGCAACATCTCAAATTTTCAACAAAACGTCAAGTATTCTGGGCGAGATAATTTCCACAGAGAAGACCTACATTTCAGAGTTGGAATGGGTGACAACAAATTTCTGCGACAGTTTTCCGGCGGGATTGAACAAAAAGACGTCAGTTTCGTTGACACTGTGTTATTGTTGGTGCGCCGTCGTGCCGTAATACCTGTTCTATTGGCCATTGCAGATGTGATGACCTCACTCCTGCATTCCGCGAACTCTTGGAAGAAGCAAACCAATTTTTGTGCAGTGTGAACACAACAATTGAACAGTACGCCTCCGAAAACAATCATTATGAAACTTTGGAGGCCCTAGGGGATGATTTCTGCAACCACTTCAGTTCGTTTTTCTGCAACACCCACTTGCGATATGCTACTGGTCCGAAATCACAACTGAACTGGTTGCTGGTTGTTCCCTATGTTTTCAGATCGCTTTCGTACACCATACGCTCGCAATATGCGATCACACGCGCAAGCCACTTCTGTGGCAGACTCTCTCCTCAAAAAGCAGCTTGAACCCGCCACGAAATCGTTAATCATGAAACTGAAGAACAAGCTCATATTCCCTGTGCAACGATGTATGCGGTACTACATGTTGTTACAGCAGGTACGTTTCACGCCAAATAAGTGTTTGTTGTCGAAGCACAGGTTGACGCCGTCCATTCGTGATGGCAGGTTTTGAAGCGATCCGGTCTTCGTAGCACCAACACAAATGTAGCTGTCAAAAAGATCGTTCAGGCTTATCATGCTGCCAAGGATTTTGCAACTCACTGCAATACTGAAGAGCTTCAAGGGCAGAGTGCACTGCTCGGTCAATCTGCTCCAAAGCTGGGCAAGCTTCTAGACGGCAAAAAGCTCATGTTTCTCACTGATTTGTGCAAAGCTTCCAAAAATGCGACGCGTGTGCAGCTGTTCTTGTATGTCGCCGCGCGCTGGCCATCCATCGCCGTTGCTGTTCTGTTCTCTCATGACAGTTTGTGGTTTGTTGATCGACTAGGTACAACAACGGACTACTGGTGCAAAAATCGGAGGTACATTTTAACTTGCTACTGAACTTGCTCCTTTGCCGATTTCATTGCGCGGAGCCTGTGCTGATCTGTCGCTGCTTGCGTAGACTGGTGATATCAAAGGTTTTGACATCTGCGCTCCAACTACACGAATCTACCCCAATTTCAGGAGCTCGAAAAAGGTGGTGTACTCTGCAGGTTCGCGATTGATCACAATTGTGGCCATTTAATCGATGCGTGTGCGTGGGTATTGCCGACAGTCCCCGTCTTTGGAACTTACGTCAACGAGTGTTTACCCAAAGACAACGACGAAGAAGACGAAGCGAGGGTACAGTGGCAACATGATTATCGATCGCAACAATTACGTCCTTGACGACGATCTTTGATCATGCATGTGCATATGGAAGGTGGTTATTGCGAGCGTCAAAGCGAAAGATGCTGTCCCGAAATCTGCAGGTGCTACAGTGATCCTCTGTCAATTAAGTCGTCTCCCAGTTGCCACTAACCAAGGCTCTATTGTATCTTGATTACGTTCACAGATTCGCGAGCTTGAGAAGTTGCACCACTTGATGGCCCAGCTTGTAAACAACTCGCGCTTGGAAGCGAGCGTACGAGAGATGAAGGTGCCGGCATCGCATCGTTCAGGGTTCGTGGTCCCGTCCTCAGTCGATGGCGCGTGCTTACCTTACTGAATCCATTGTTAATTGCACTTTAGATACGAAACAATACTCAAATTCAAGAGAGTGTGCGAGGAGGATATGGTGCATGGCTTCATCTCAGACAAAGAGTAAGTGATCCTAGTGTGAATGGGTGGACTCTGCAGTCATGATCTCGGCGTGGCATGGCGGCCCTTTGCCGTCTTGCGATTGTTCAGGTACGATAGACTACTCAGAAAAGTCGTGGTGGACTGCGAGAACAAGCTTCGGTCGCAGGGCCTGAAGCATCACCTCAAAATTCCTATCTCAGTGGTCGCTCAAGAAGAAGACTTTGAGGTTCGTGTAATATGCTGTGACCTGGGGCCGGTCCATTTCGCACATCGCTGATTGCTTGTCACTTGGTTCAAACACGTGCGCAGCTCCGAGACGCCGGCAAGGACATGGACCTCACTCCCAACTTTGAAGGAGATTTGGACGCAGCAGTGTCTGCTATTCGCCTTGGCCGAATGCCCATCCCAGTGCGTGGAGCCTTCATTCAAGACAAAGAAACAGGACGATACCACCACATCGTTGCCGCATGGGTTGCCGGGAACATTTAATTATAAATATGCACTTCGGGCATCGGAAGAGGAGTTCCACCCGCGAACGCTACCAAAAGAATACATTATTTTCCAACACGACTTTCATTTACCAGCCAGCGATGGCAGCTATACATACATCACGACAACAGCTGGATGCATAACATCGCTGTGATAGCGTGGCACACAGCCAACCAACCTTCAGCCACCAACCAACCGCCCGACATCATTTAATCACGCTTTTTATTGTACGGAGTACAATACATTGTACCTCAGTTCCGTACAAAATGGAATAAATTTATGTGGGCATGCGGGGGTAGTCATTTATTTTGGCATACCATTGGCGGTCTCTATGAACATTGAGATGTGTGAACAGTACCTTTATATTTTGGGACATGAACCATGTGCAGCTCATTGCTGCTCGACTGTGCGGTGGTGGCCACGCCACGCCGTCGACGGCCACCTCGGCAGCGTTGTTGGTCTGTGGCCATTCATTGTCGTCGTCGTTGTCGTCGTCGTTGTCGTTGTCGTTGTCGTTGTCGCCGTCGTTGTTGATGTTGTGGTAGTTGCCTTTTGTTTGTGTCGGTTGTGGCGGTTGGTGATGGTTGACGGTGGTCGGTGGTGGTGGCGGTGGTGATGGTTGGGTGTTGGGAGACATACAGACGGTGATGTGTTGCATGGTGGAGTTCATTCAATGCACGTGGTGGTTGTGACGACGGGGGATGGCTGTGGCTACTTGACGGCGAAGAGAAGGAGGATTTTGCAAACCCTTGCTGCATTGTTCGGCAGCATGTTCGGTGTTACATCTCAATCATCGGCCGATAGCTGTTAAATCCCTGCACTGTGTGGTTTCAAGAGAGGGGTGCACTTCTTGTCGTCCTTCAAGAAAATAGTCCCTGTAAAAACTGAGGAAACAAAACACAGCGCAGTCGTATTCGTTGAACAACCGGCAGTACGTTGTCCGCTTGGACCTGTATAGTGCCAACATGAGCGGTGCGGGGCTGCGACCTCTCAAGTACCATGAGCGAAAGTTGTTGAAGAAAGTAGATTTTCTCCAGTGGAAGGGTGAACAGAATGTGCGCGAGATCCAGGTCATTCGACGATACCATTTGCAGGACCGCGAAGACTACTCTAGATACAACAAGTTGGTTGGACACATCAGCAAGCTCACCGAAAACCTCAAGACATATGACGAACGGGATCCTTTCAGAATTGAGAACACAGATAAGCTGTTGAAAAAGTTGTATGACATGGGGTTAATACCCACTCAAAAGAGCCTCGCATTATGCGACCGTGTGACTGTTTCGTCCTTTTGCCGGCGAAGACTCCCAGTCGTGATGGTGTCCAACAAGTACGCGCAAACACTGAGAGAAGCAGTTACCTTTGTTGAGCAGGTTCGTAGTGCGCCTGTTGCCGAATCTAGTCTGCGATCGGCAAGAGAGATTACGTCATTTTACAACCATGCTGTGTTCCATTCTTCAGGGTCAAATTAGAGTGGGTCCGCAAGTCGTTAATGATCCTGCATTTTTAGTTACTAGAGTAAGAGTGTTCTCATCAATTCCACCAGAACAATGTCTTGGGCCTGACTTTTGCCATTGCTACTCTTTAAATCATAGGCAATGGAAGACTTTATCACTTGGACCGACGGCTCCAAAATCAAGAAGACAGTCATGGACTACAACGACGAGCTGGACGATTTCGATTTGCTGCGAGAATAAAGAATTCCTGTCAGTGGTGACATGTAACCGCGGGCAACCGATTGCAAGGCTTGAAGGATATCGTCATGAGTGGGCGTGGTTTACGTCTTGATCAACAATGGAGAATAGTTGGAAAAAATAAACAAAATGTGTTTTGATTTTAAAGTTCGAAGATGCTTTGTTTCGTTCGTCAAATGGTGTTTCATCAGCGAGGAACGTGTTGAGCCATGTGTTTATCACTTGCCATAAAGCTTGCGCTCGAAAAGTTCAATCTCGGTGAGACGTCGGGTCTCGACCTGCACCACCTGGGTATCCTCGTTGGGGAAGACAGCAGACTTGGAGAAGTCACAGTTGGCAGCACTGCCACGGCACGCATTCAAGATGTGCATGGTGTTGCCGTTGACCATGGCGCTGTTGAAGTCGCTCGGGGTGGAGGAGTTGCTCTGGCCCCAGAACAACATGTCAATCAACTTGTCATTGCCTTGGTTGTCGATGCGGAAAATGGCATAGATCTCTTGCGCCGGAGACACGCTTTCAATCTTGCCCGTGATGGAGATTGTATTGTCCACACCCTCTGTCATGTTGAGTCCGTCCAGCGCAGCCATGAACGTCGCACCATCAGGGCGGCGCCAGTGCAGGCTGCTGTCGTTGTAGAAAGTGAAATCCCACTCACCCTTGACGAATCCGACGTTGACTTCAACACCACGCCACGTGCCGAGAGGAGCAATGGAGGTGCAGTTGTGCTCACACACGTACTTCGTCTGAGCACCCGGGGTACTGTTCGTGGTGGGGACGCATTGTCCACTGAAGGGGTTGCAGATGTACAAGTCGGTCTGGTTGTGGGAACACGAGGCGTTGCAGGCGGGGAGAGTGGCGCACGCGGGCGCGTCACCATGGCACTGCCACGGTCCGGGGCCTTCGATGTTACAGTAGGATCCTGGGCACTGCGTGTCGTTGGTGCAGTAAGTGATGTTGCACGGCAGGCAGGTCTTCGAGGATGTGTCGCACTTGTACTGGGGGGGAGGGGGGGTGCAGGTCGCATTGCACTGGTCCTTGGTCAGCGTGCACGTGTTGCTGTTGTTGCACACGCTGCAAGTCGGAGCTTGCGGGTTGGTCCAATCGCAGCCATAGTCAGCGCAGCCTTCTTTTTGGAACACACCAGTGCATCGCCAGTCAAGCGGTTTGCCGGAGCTGTCGAAGCCAGCGCACTGGGTCTTTCCTGGAGTGGAGTTGCCGTAGATGACTTCGCCGGTGCACCAGCCGCAAAGACCAGTCGGGGCCCCAATACACTGGGAGCAGGTCGAGAAGACCTGGCACGGGTCCGAGGACGGGTCGACCTCCACATCGTCGGCGGCGTCGGCAAGCAGGCGCGCGTTGTGGGCCTCGAAAAGCTCGTCGTCGGCGTACGTTGGGAACACGGAGCTGAAGTTGCAAGACGGGGCTTTCGCGCTGCAACGGCTCATGGCATAGACAGTCGCGCCGTTGCCAACCATGGCGTCCTGGTCGGTCGCGGGAGCTTCCTGCGAGTTGGGAGCACCGAAGAAGAAAGCTTGCTGCTCGGTGACGTCCGAGGGCTCCCAAGGGCTGTAGCCACCTCGCAGGGTGACGCCCTTCATGGGACCGGTCGAAAACTGGATCAAAATGTCCGTGGACACGGTGGAGTCGGTCTGCAGGGTCCCTGTGGAGATTTGCCCGTCGGGGCGCTGGAACGTGACCTGTGGGCCCTCGGTACGCTTCTGGAAGCGCATGTCGTACTCGCCCTCGCCGTAGCCGGACTGGATCATCACACCGCGCCAGATGCCCTCCAACAGAGGGGGGGTATCCGAGTTGCACAACTCATTGCACTTGTCCTGCGACGTGCAGGTAGACCCGTGGCAGAGTCCGTTGTCGCAGTAAGAAAACGGGCACTGGGTGTCGTTGGTGCAGTAGTCAGTGCAAGGTTGGCACTGTTGCACGGTGGGGCTAACGATGACGCAGATGGAGAGGTTGCTGGGAAGCGGTGGGGTCTTGTGGCAGTTGGCTTCGCAGTTGGCGAGAGTATCACCTTGGCCAGGGGGAGCAAGAATGCACTGCCCGGAGGTTGCATTGCAAGTGTAACCTTGCTGGCAGGTCTGGGTGGAGTACACACCGTTGCAGTGCCAGTCGTTGTACGTCTGGTTCTGGCAACGAGAGCCGACGGTGCCGTTTTTGTACACGGTGGGTGCAGGAGAGCACCAACCGCAGAATTCGCTACCGATGCATTCCGCGCAAGTGGGCTTGCTGGAGCATTGGTCCTGGGCGGCGGCAGCCGCCACAAAAGCGAGCAATAGGACAGCCTTCATTTTCTTCGCAAAGAAAAGTTAATGAAAAGCGGACTTTTTGTCGTCAGTCTCGCATGTGACTTTTTAGGCACGTCAAGTGCGCACCCGCCCGTTGTGTGCGTGTGCGCTCTTGTGTGTTTGTGTGTGCCTGCTGTTGGGGCGCATTATCACCAGCACAGCAACAAGTCAGACAGCCAAGTCACAACGAGTACTACGCACCACCACCGCCACGGCGACCGCAACAAAGCAAAGCGACTTCAACAAATAAAGCAACGCCTTGCAACGCAACACAACACAACACAACACAACGTGAGCAACGTCGCGCACGCGAACGAACGAACGAAGGGACGCTACGCAGCCGTCGAGTCGAGGCGAGGCAAGGCGAGGTGAGGCGTTGTAAGTGAGTGCGTGACAGGCAGTGAACAACGACAACACACCAACAAAGACCACGACCAACAGAGCGAGCGGTGGTGAGTGAGTGGTGAACAAAAGCGAACAAACGAACAAACAAACGAACGAACCAACGAACGAACCGACGAACGAGCCAACGAACGAACAAAACGAACAGCAAAGAGCTCTTTTGACTGACGACAGGCGACAGACAGCAGTGACAGTCAAGAGAGCGAAGCGGAGAGCGTCGAGGCAGCCAGCCACCAGCCGGTCGGTCGGTCGGTCGGTCGGTCGGTGAAAGTCCAAAGTCCAAAGTCCGGCGGTGAAAGTTGAACGCCGAACGAACGAACAAACGAACGAACGAACGAACGAACGTCGGAAGGCAGTCAGCAAACGAAGTGAAGTGAAGGTGAAAGAAGGTGAAAGTCAATCAGTCATTGAGTGAGTGAGTGAGTGAGTGGGTGAGTGAGTGAGCTGGCTTGGGTTCGTTCGACTGTCCGTCCTTTCGTTGGCCATTCACTCACTCACTCACTTCCACTCACTCACTGCCACTCACTCACTCACTTCCACTCATTCGTTCGTTCGTTCGTTCGTCACCACTTTCCACTTCACTTCACTCTCACTTCACTCACTTTCACTCACTCACTCACTCTCACTCACTCACTCACTCACCAACTGACCGACCGACCGACGACGGTTTGTTTGTTCGTGTTCGTGTTCTGTTCTGTTCGTCACAAACACGTACATTCCCAATACACGATATGATATGTCCTTCTCCCTTTGTTACAACACATCCAGTACTATCTGTAAACAGGACTATTCAAATTTACCACCACCACCACCACAGATGGCTGTAGAATCGTGGTACTTCATGTATCTACATCTACGATTTCGCAGTTATTGACTGGGTGAAGTGGGTAGAATCCGTAGAATGTCAGATGTAGATATCATGAAATCTCGATTCGAATCTCGACGGGCGAAGTCAGGAAGGAAGTGGTGACTGCGTTTCCTGAATTCCGTCGGCGTACTTTCCATATACGGGATAATGCGATATCGCCTCTGAACTCTCACGTATAAATCGTGAAATCCTTGTTATAGATAGTTTCATGCGTGTGCTGTCTGTCACGCTGCCACTCATCACTCGTCGCTGCTCATCATTCAGCGCACAACCGGTTTGAATACAATAATTCAGGTGTACTCCGTACTGAGTACTGGAGAGGTGGTACTTCGGTATTGTGAAATTGTTGTTCTTTGCTTTGTTCGGTCAGCTGTGTGCAGCCTGTATATCATTTGGCCGTGACAAAACGACGCAACGACGCAACGACGCAACGACGCAACGACGCAACGACGCAACGACGCAACGACGACGCAACAACCGCGACGTCGGCCATCATCAATCCGAAGGAAGTCGTCCGGTCAATGGTCGATGGATGTGGCACAAGGCACAAGGCAACAAGTCACACGTCACACGTCACACGTCACACGTCACACGTCAAACTTCAAACCTCACAAGTCCCAGTTCCAAGTTCGTGGGCCATGTCAATCAATCGGTGGCACAAAAGGTCGGTGGAGAATGGGCTTCCTTGAAGCGCACGTGAACGTCGAGAAGACTCATTAGCGGCAGATAAGGAAGATCAAGACCAAGACCAAACAGAAGGTCAAGATGACTCAGACGATCAAGGCGGAGGCATCGGCCGAAGTGGCTCCACGGACACTACCGAAACCCGTTCACCTCAAACCAATGGTCGCCGAGTGCGTTCAGGGAGCCGCTCCGGACCGGGTCGTTCCGGCAAAATCGTCGAAATCGTCAAGAAGACGAAGGCCCGCAAACAGGTTTCGTTGTGTTTTTGTACTGCATCGTGGTTTGAGTCGGACTGCAACTGCCAGGGTTGTCCGTCGAAAGTTGTGGAGGCGACAAAAAAGGTGGATGTTTGGAATGTGCTTTAAAGAAGCAAACCAATGTTTGGTGACTTATTAAACAGACGGGACATTTGCGAGTTGCTGGCCCACCTCTTCCATCGTCACTTCTGACGGAACCGCTGCAGAAATGCCGCCGATCGATCGAGTTGTTGCGGCAACGCGCGGATTAAGATGCCTTCCCACCGCCGTGTTCGGGCGGCACCGCAGGTTTCTCAGCGTGCCCCATTTCATTTTAAGGTCCCATTTCGCGACGAAGCGAGAACACGTGCCGAGGTCACCGACTCCGGCACCCGAAGAGTTCCCTCCCCAATCGTTGACGATGTTGACGTGGAATGTTGCCGGACTCCGTGGATTTCTGAAGCGCGATGGCGCGATTGATAATCTGAGACAGATTGTAAAAGACTTCAGTGTCGATGTGGTCTGTCTCCAAGAAACGAAGCTCCAAGAAATGCACGTCGAAAAAGTTGGTGCTGAGTTTCTCACGTCTTGTTTGGAGTCCGCGCGAGCAACACCAGAGCATCGGCACTGGGACGCCCACTTTTCCTGCAGCGTGGCACGGAAAGGCTATTCTGGTGTAGTAACTGCGTGGAATACAGGTCGGATCGACCCTATCCATGTTGTTTCAGGCGGTGTGGACTCGGAGGGTGACGCTGAAGGTCGCACTGTTACGCTCTCCGGCCTCATCTCCACTGGAGAAGATGACCGGGAGGCTGCCCGACACGGATTCACCCTCGTCAACACATATGTGCCCAATAGTGGACAAGGCTTGAAACGACTGCAGTATCGCACCGAGGAATGGGACCATGCATTTGCTAATCACATCGTCGAAGCGTCCGTCGCCGGCCAGCGTGCCAAACGTGTTGCACACACCACAGTGGTAACCGGAGATTTTAACGTAGCGTTCCACGACATTGACCACTTTGACGCGGGAGATAGTCGCAGCAAGCGCTACCCAGGAAGGACTCCTCAAGAAAAGGCGAGCGCTCAGCGACACTTGCTACAACGCGTCCGTACACTGCAATCAGATCCCATTTGGGTAGACGCGTTCCGAGCGCGTTACCCACACGCGTCAGGGGTCTTCTCGTACTGGTCGCAGCGTTCTCGCAACCGCCAATGGAACAGAGGTCTCCGTCTTGATACATTTCTGGTGGACGAAAAGAGGTGAGTGAGCTGAGCGTGTTGTGCAGAGTGAGAATGGGATGCAAAGCAAAGGACTGTTTGGTCATTTGTGCGCAATGCCACTTGCAAATGGCTGTCGTAGTTGCACGGTGTCAAATGCCGAAGAGCATCCTGAAGCATCGCACGAAGCTCCATTCCGACTGCACGACTGCCAGGTGCGCAACGCGACAGGGGCGTACAAAATTATTACGACGTTCATTGGTTGCTGAATACTTTCACATTGTAGGTACTCGACGAGGTCTCGGGAAGTGACCATGCCCCAGTCGTATTGCAGTTAGCTCTTTGTTAAAAAATAAAAACGATGGCTGTTGAAGCTGGATCCATAAAAGATAATCGTTTGTTGGTTTTATGTGGTTATTTGTTTGGTTTCACTCACTCGCTCACTCGCGAAAGGCCCAGACGATCATCGCATAGCAGTTGCCATGTCATGGAGCAGGTCCATCATTGCTACCCAGCGGTGACCCACGCTGAATTCAATTTCAGACATCAAATGTCTCTCAGCCTACAGCGACCACCAAAAATGCAATCAGCAGCGTGGCGATACAACATCACATGTCGTGCGATACATCCATTGCATACCTCCTCATCAGTGTGCCCGAGCAAAAATCTATCTTGCACGACATAAAAGTCGTCGGCGGAGCAATCTTCCAGATCCGCCTGCGAGTACCAGAACAAGTGCACAATGCAATTGTTCAACACACCATAATGAATCCAGACAACACACGTCGACACGAACCTGAGACATCAGCTTCAGCAAGGCGAGGATGAGGTTCGCGTGCCGACGCAATATATTGAAGCCTTGTCCAGCAAGATTCTTGAACTGCTGGTAGTGCTTGGAGTTCGGACCACCCATAGCGTCGACCATGGCCTGTTCGCGCACACAACAAATCGACAGCCAGGTTGAGTTTCCGAATCAGGTGAATGACAGTCAGTCACTAGCCTCAAGGCACGATCCCACCTTGGTGACGCGAATATTTGGAACATTTTGCTTCGGTTCATGTCCGAAAATGTACCCGAAGTCGATGTGCACAAGTTGCCCCGTGTCGGTTTTCAACATAATGTTGTCCAAATGCCGATCACCGACAGCGAGGATCCAAGTGATAACCGCAGAGCCCGCGCAACTACAATACACAACCAATCGCCATGTAGTTACGCGCGGGCGCTCTGCACGTTGGAGGTTGTTGGCGTGCGTACCTTCGAACGAATGTATCCAAAACATCGGGCCGAATACCAACTTCAGTTTCGCTGGAAGGGTGCTTTTCCGCCAAAAAGCGCCGAATATCTTTGAGTTGTGAGAGTGGCCTTGGTCTGTGACGTGATGTATGGAACCGGCCCACACGGTTAGAACACTGCAAGGGCGACCAGCAGTGCTAGAAGTGAAGGGACGTACGAATCTGACAAAAACTCGAGCATTCCATTTGTTCGACTGACGGCAAGGACAGCGTAAGGTGAGAGTTTCAAATCGAGATTGACCCGCTTGAGAATAGTGTCCATGAGATGTATCATTTGAATAATCAACTGGTCCTGGCGCAGATCGTCGCCGACTTTCATCATCACTTTCATCAAAGTAGGTTTCGTTGCCACTGCCTGAGACGACCCCTCGCCTTCGGCTGCTTCCTTTTCCGACTCATTCGAGGGAGCTGCGGCAATAATTTGTGTGCCGCGGTTGTCGTGTTCGTCGTCAATGAGCGTCTTTTGAATTTCGCGGGCTTCGTCCACAGCCGCTGACACGTCATCAACGATGAACGCGAGCACAAAAGGGCAAAGAGCCGACTTGAAAACTTTGGTCTTCTCGGCCACGAGTCCTTTGATACGGACGGATGGCATATGTGGGAGTGGGATACTCTCGTCCAGCTCGCGGAGATCTCCGTACGGACCTTGCAGAGCGACACCGCGATGATGAGTAAGTTCCGAGTCAAACGGACCGCGACTGCATACGGCGAGTGCCACCTACCACTTGCGCTGAGCATCGTCCGCATCTTCTTTTCACGCTTCTCGGCAGTGCCTCCGGAGTTTTGTACCTCCGTCCCTAATGCAACGAACTTCATGACCAGCTCCTGTTCCTTGCTCATTTCATTGTACACGTCCGGGGCGAGCACCTGCACAACCACGACGAGAAATTGAGTTGAGAAAACAAATGCAAATGAACACATTACAAGCTGCACGCAGAACGGACCATGAGTTTTTCATGGAATGCGTTGTGCACGCGCGAATACAGCTCGCCGACGTCGCGGGCATGAGTTTCGACTTCGACAAACCAGTGGAAGAAGTTGGACAGTTCTCGGTTGCTCACACACCGGTCCAGCAAAAAGTCTGCCAACGGCGACAGAGACAAATCTTTCGCTTGCGCGGCACTGCCTGACTCACTTTCATTGTCATTGTCATTGTCACCCTTTGAATCAACTGCAGGTGCTGCAGTTTCCTGCTCGTTATGCTGCAGGGCTTTGAGATCTGGCTCGTGTCTGAGGGCCTGAACCAGCTGCAGCAGGTAGAGTCGAACGTCCGCATCAGATGCAGACTGCTGCAGCGTTTTGACCGCAAAACGGCGAACGGCCACATCGAGCGGGCTGCTGGTGCTGGGGTCGTGCGTGAAATCCTCTGACAGAAGAATCAGTGCATCTGCAACGTCAATGTCGGCCCACTTCTCAAGGAGCTCCAATGCTTGCTTGACGTCATGAGCGTCAGTTTTATCAACAGAGTATAGAAATTTCACCAAAGCATCTCCACCTGACGAGTATAGGGAACAGCAAACAACGACAAAAGTAAGTGCTACGGGTTCAGTGCACTTGGTGAAGCTAGCATCCTACGCACGTGAACACAGGACGTGGCGAAATTGCCACAGCAACGCGGCCTCCTGTGGCTTGAGCGTATTCTTCAGAATCGGGCTCTTCAAAATCTTCTCGATGTCGGAAGCTTCTTTCTTGTCTGGCTTTTCCCGCACGGAGGTCCCGGAGCGGAAAAGCTTGAGAGTCTTCTGCAGGGCTGGGCTACTGTGCTCTGTTTCCGGGTCTTCAATATAACGGCTGAGGTTGGGCTCCCACCCATAGCCGATATCCGAACCCACAGGAGCCACAGGGCGTTTCCAGGTCTGCTTTTCCTCTCTCCCAATCTGGTAAAATGTTTTTCCGGTGTTGGGGTCCACCTGCGCAAGCCATTCCTGGCCCATTTCTTGTCCGGCAACGTCTCCGTCGAAGAGGATTCTCTTTGGTTTTGCGTACGCTTTTCGAACGTAAGGTTTCTCTGAGCACAGAATTGGGATTCGAAACTTGGGTAGTTCCACCAACAGCCATGCAGGTTCCGGGTCCTGGTCAAACACATCTCCGAAATGAGCTCTGATGCTCCTCTCAGCGTCAACTTGAATCTGGTCTCTTCGTTCAGCCTGGAGGTACGACGTCCAGCAAAGCAGCACAGGCCAAATTAGTGTTCACCACCCAACAACCGAAGACGCCGCAACATACAACAGAGTACGGCAATGGGCGACACTGACCTCAATTCGTTCTTTCACCAAGCGTTCGAGCCATGGGGTCCGCAGTAAGTTGCCCTCACTTTCAAGTTTTTCGTTGACTTTCTCGATTCGAAATGCCGGGGTCTCATCGTCGCTTATCGAAGACGCGCGTTCTCCCACTACGTCGAGATTCTCCGAGTGTGATTCAGTGAGTGCCCTCCGGCGTTCGTCAGCGTGCGCTTTCAAAGTGCGAATACGCACGCGTTGGGCCCCAGTCTTCAAAACAAGATGATTTCGCTCAAACAACTCCAAAGTGGCACGATACACTGGTCTGAATCCTTGATCACGGAACGTGAACTCAATTTCTGCATCCGAACTCAGATCGGAATATCGTACCGGGAAAACAAGCCACTCGTCCCAAGTGACGTACGGGAACACAGTCGACGGCGACGAGGTGTCCTTGGAAGACTGGTGGAGCGCCCGTCTTGCGGACTTGATGACAGCACTGACGGTGAAAGACCGCGGAATCAGTCCTTGCGCTAGCCGCACCTTCACCTTGATGTCAAAATTGACATCGCGCGTGAGATAATACGGGAAGCACACGCGGCTGGGAATGTCTGACGACGCCATCGTTGGCGGGGTTCCCGCACACGCAGCGCGGAGTAATCACAAGTGCGGCGTCGCCGCGCAAGTTGTGCGAACAAAATACCCGAAAATAAACCAATACAAAAAGTGCTCCATCCCACGCGCAGCGCCCAAAACTTTTCGGGGTCGCAAAGCTAGTCCACTTCGACCTCGAATCGTCCGCAATACTCCACCGCGACCTCACGACACACAACGCACAACACAAACCCCAAAACAAGGTTGCAGAGACTTCGCCACAGACCACTACTGGGTCGAGGGTAACATCGCGCTCATGCACGTACGCGTCCGGGAGCGCAACGGCCGGCTTCAGATCGCCGTCCAAC
>ENA-OWNT01002930-OWNT01002930.1-seawater-metagenome-genome-assembly--contig:-NODE-2930-length-16853-cov-4.329816_pt1 | contig 16853 bp, 15 predicted proteins | sample MGYA00238136_ERZ651165 | MGnify/ENA primary metagenome ERZ651165 (study PRJEB26861, sample SAMN08777766) | seawater metagenome | isolation source: coastal seawater | place: USA: Florida | collected...
CTGCTTCACTGTTTCCCAAAAACCAAAAACCCAGAAGCCAGAAACCGAAACCCAAAAAATCATAAAATTCAAAATTCGTTTTTGCTCCTGAACGCAGTTCGAAGATACAGTTAGAAAACTACAAACCAAAGTCACTGTTACGAACTGAATAAAAAGTTACTATTGACCTTTGTGGGCGCCGTGCAACGAAGCGACACCGATGCAAAAGTGCAAAAGTCGAAAAGTCGTCGTCGTCGTCGTCGTCGTCGTCGTCGACTTCGTTTGCGGCAACCAACTGCTGCTGTGCTCTGCTCCTCCGCGGCGCGGCAACGCGCACGACACGCCGAAACTCCCCAACGACGCGCGTGTCGCACTGGCGCGACACGCGTCGCGTCGCGTCATCGCGTCATCACGTCGCGACAACTGGACCACCACCTGGCGTTCTGCATACATCCACTGTGCAACATACGCTTTGTGTCACCGAGGTGCTCAAGGCTTTGTTCACGATGTATTGCACAACACACAGGTACAGATGTAGACGCAGGCATCCGATGCGTAGGGATGTGTGGTTGGGTTGGACGGGTTTGGACGGCGGTGGAATGGACAACAGTCAGCGTGGACGACCGTCGTCGGCCGGTGGCTTATAAGGATGTTAACAGTTGTGGACGCCAAGACAGAGGTTGCCTTTGCCATCAAGAGGGAGGTAAAACTCGTGGAGAGTTCTTTTTGACTTTTTTGGTCGAACCAGACAGTGTGTCAACAAGCGGACCCGAGGGATGCCGCGCTAGCGCTGCGGCCCGAGCGCAGCAGCACCGTCGTTGCTTCATTAGGAAACAATAAAATAACAGATCAGAGTCAGAATCAGAGCCAGCCACAGATATGGAGAAGGCAAAAGGAAAATGCGATCGTATTGTGCTGGAAGCACTCTACAATTACGTTGAGACTATTTTGGAAGATCGCGTTTCTTTGAGCCCACAGGATGCCCACAAGAAGTACAAACCGCCATTCAACCTGGACCATCTCATGAATGATGCCGTGAGACAGGACATGGATCCATGGAAACATAATGTGTACAGCCCACTGGTACTCGATGTGTTTCACCTTGTGCCGGGATCGCATGGCGGCGCTCCCCAGCAGCAGCTTATTGAGCGGTGGCAAGCAGTTTTTGTACGAGAAACTCCCGTAGGTGGTGTCCGCGATGTGACCGGTCAGCTCAAAGCCGCATATCGACACTTTTCAATATTTTTTCGAACTCTATTTTGCATGCTACGCGTGTTGCCTGCAACCAAAATTGCCCGCGCATGTCGTCGCAGCAGGCGTCAGAATGGTGATGTGATGGGCCCCTCCGGGAAAGTCCAGTACGCCATCTACGCGGACCCGAGCTCTCTGGCGCAGGAGATCTACGGCTTAGGGCAGATGCACTCGCACTATGCGGCTGCCTCAAACAGCAGCGTTAATCTGAAGTGGGACTGCAAGAATCACCGATTTACGGAAATCCGCACCCCATTCGGTACTTTGCATTTGACTGTCCAGTACAGGCGCAGTGTGTCTTCACAAATTCCGATCAATGGACGCAACGCCAGCGTAGCGAACGCGACCGAAGCATCCCCACCCATGCCCGCCGCTGTACCTCGGCAACCGCGCAATACCGGCAGCAGACACGAATATGCACAACGTCGGCCACGGCAAAATTCCGCGATGGCTCCGCAGTCGATGCCCGACAGACTCGGGTACATGCACGCAAGGCCTGGTGGCGCGAACTATGCTCAGGCTCGCCGTTCGGGTGGCATGCATTCCGGTTCACATGCCCGTGGTTCAGCAAGTCACTCTTCGCAAGGAGGCACAGGCCCTCGGTCATATGGTAGTTGGGAGGACCAACACAGTGTGCACAGTGGCTCTGGTAGTAATATGAGCTCCGGCCATCCGCAGCGTGGAAACCAGGGCTGGAACAGACAACAATTCGATTCTGGAGCTCCTCGTCGGCATTCAGATGCGCCACGCCCAACCCGCGGGGGAGCCGGATCGTTGGGGTCGTCACCAGCAAGTGACGGCTACGTCGCACCGTCACGACCGCGATCGAGAACCGTGAGTGAATCGTACGATCAGCATGGAAGCTACGTATCGCAAGGAAGCTACGGCACCCCGCCCAACCAATGGACCGGTAGTCAGGCGAGTCGGCATCGCCAGCACCCCAGCAGTGGGAGTGTAAACGACGGTGATCCACTGAGCGGATTCTCATCAGAAGGCGTTGGAATTCCACGATCTATCTCCAGCGACAAGTTGAAATATTTAAACAACGAAAACGCGGCCACCTACGGAAGTTTGCCGAGCCAGTTTCCTCCCCAGCGGCATGTTTCACATTATCCAACTTACGGACATGGCGGTCACATGCCTGGATATCAGTACCAGCGTCGGGGGTACAGTCCGGGTCCATATGGCACCGCGTCTAGGGGCGACGTCCCGGGTCCGTCACGCCAATGGTCTGGCAGTTCCGTGCGAAAGGATTCGTTTGACTCAGCGTTAAGCTTCATATCACCGCAGTCGTACCAGTCGAGTTACATGACAGATGACGCTTCAGAGGATAGTTCGGGCGGAGCAAGGCGGCACAGCAGCGGAATGGATGCATCTGGTCGGCACTCTGCTCATCGTGGGTCGTATGATACCTCTGCCCCAATACATATTCATCGAGACACCCCACCGCGGCATCCGCACCAAAGTGGCTCGTTCGGGAGTGGGAGTGCAAATAGCCGAGGCAGAAACTCCTACGACAGAAACTATCGATCTGGTGGTACTCCTCCCCCTGAAACGCTTGGCTTCAGCGGCACAAGCAGCCACGGAAGCAGCCATGGCAGTAGTGGTGGCATGGCGGTTCCGACGGGCAGCTTCGACAACGGTAGTTATGACCGTCGCAGACATTCCAGTGGCTGGTCCGAGACAGGCTCTGGTTCATCTCATTCCAACCCGTTCGGAAAGTCACCGCGAAATCCGTCGCCTCTCACGGGCAGTCTGACTCCGAGCCCAGGTTCCAGTGTTGACGGTGGTGCGAACGAATCCATCTTCGGTATTTCTCGAGCCGAGCCCCAGAGAAACGAACCAAATGAGATGGGCGCCAGTTTTGTGTCGACACTTCGACCAAACGCTTCGCTTCCAACGGTTCCAGATGATGATGAATCACAGCTTGGTCATTCAACTTCAATGGGAGGACCGATGTCCGAGTTGTACGAAGATGATGACGAGGACGACAGGTCCACCAGTCCAATATTTCCTTTTGCGTTCGACGAAGACACCGGATCTCCAGAGCCAGAGGACCCAGATGTTGATTCTGGGTTTCCACAGAATTTCGGGAGCATGACCCCTTCCCGGAATAAATTCTCGGATGCAAATGCGCTCTTGCAGCGCTGCAACGCGCTCGAGAAAAACCCTCCATTGCCCTACAGTGATGTGTTCGGAAGCGACTCACGCGCATTTTCGTTGGAGGCACTTCGAGACCTGGCTCGTCAGGTCAACTAACTTCATTCAAAATTGCTGCAACAGGCTGCATGTTGTGACATCAAAATAAATAAACTTACAAAACATCTTCTAATTGCATATGTTGTATGGGTGCGTTTGTTGTTCTTTCTTTCGTTCGTTGTCTTCGTTGTTGGACGCCGCAAATCTGCCGTCAACGAGAATGCTCATCAAAGAACCCTTACTTGCGGCGCCTCATTTCCTCGAGCTGCTCCTTTAGTCGCTTCTCCTTCGCTGCGAGGGCGGCAACTTCGCGGGCTCGTTCACGCGCAGTTGAGCAAGGCAAACACGAACACAACTTTCCAGGCGGAGCTTTCGGTTTTACATTTGTCATCATCCTATGCACAGCAAGAACTTCGCCCTCGTCCAACTTACATTGCACGAGTTGCAGTGCATGCTTTGGGTTCTCCTCTGCGAACTTCAGCCATCCGTCTGGGTGGAGATTTGCGAACAATTCAAGCAGCTGTCGATAACGTTTCGGGACCACGGTTTTGCCGTGACCGGCCCTGTCGCCTCCAGTTGAAATATCCTCTTTGGCAAGAGTAGTGCTATTTGACTGCGAGGGGCTACTCCCACGAATGGTCGGCAAAGTTGTTAGCGAAGCGAGTCGCTTTTCGAGCATCTTGATGCAATCATCTAGTGCATTCTTGCTGTGTGCCAGTTTTCCGTGAATTGTTCTCTCACTACTTTTGTCCAACAATTCTTTCTGAATCGCTTCTTGCAACAAGCGGTGCAGCTTTTCCATCTTTGTTTCTTCTCGCCAACACGCAATTTGCTCCACGTCCCGCCACCTGTCAGTAAGAACTTGCCAAGGAGTCGACGGTAAAGTATTCCCAGTGCCATCCACAGCGTTCGTGGGTTCCTCTTGAAATGACTTCATTCTTAGGAGGTATCCTTTCTCTTGGCCAACTTCGGCTGCAACCATCCACACTTTGCGCGCTGCAGACATGAACATAAAATGCTCTGGAGGAGGTCCCTTCAGCTTGTTGCGGCGTCTTGTCCCAGAGGTGGACACACCGTGATACTGCTTCAGCACAATATGGCGGTTGTGAATTTGGAATGGATGTTTTCCTGTCCCTTTGACGGGAACATACCAACCGAGGCACGCCCTGGGAATCGCTTCAGTTACTTTCGCATCTATGGCCGACGCTTGCTCCATGTTCAGGCGATCCACAACATGACTGCTAGCTTTTTGGGCCCGCGTCCGCGGGTCAACATCGGTGAAGTCGAGTTTGAGTGTTCCACGCGGCAGCAGTTCGCTCTGTAGCAAGTGTTCAAAGAGAGCGCGCTCCAACACGAGACCGATAACCATTTGTCCATGTGGCATGCCGAGTCGTCGCGTGGCCTTCACACGGTGGTTAACGGCGTCGGGGTACAGCTACAACCAATTAAACAACAGGTATGGTCGGTCAACCATGTGTTATATCGCACCAGTCTCGCGCGTTGAAGTACACGTACCCACAGCAGCTTGGCAACGTATTCGATGGAAAGATCATCAACTTCCAAAGCAGCCTCCAAAGGGATGGCGTCTCGGACCGCTCGCCTCGCGAGTCTCGGGCACTGCAGATCAGCAATGGTTTGCAACACCCTCCTGTCCAACAAAAACTTTGGGCTCACATCGTCGAGTGGAAAAGCCTTGTCTGGACCGCGAAATGTGCACTGAAACGGATCAGCAATAAATATTTCTCTCTGCAATTGCAGTGATCCCGGGGAAGGTGGATCTGTGCTTCGACGCTGCCGCTGAAGCTTGAAATTCCGACACACCTGCCACAAAGGGGCACAAGCGGTTCCGTTCCTAGTCTTTTCTTTAGCAAGCTCTGGGTTCGCGCTCAGGATAATCTGTGCAGTCCGCGATGGTATCCCGTGGCAAATTCCAAATTGAAGGCACGACAGACCCTGCGAATCACCGGGCTGGTGTCCCCAGGTATGAGTCACAGTTGGATCTACTCGCACCATCGCTTCTACCTTGTCCCAATCCTCTTTTTCTATCAGGTCCAGGATGGAAACATTTGCCAAGCCTTGCTTTGTTTTGAGCGACGCAATGACACATTTGACCAGGGCGCGCGCGTATCTGCTCGGTTTTTTTCCATCCTCTAAGGCGACATGCGCTAAAATGAGACACCAACCACCGTCTAAGTTATCTTCGCCTTCCCAGTAGGGCCCAAATGATGGCTTGCGCTTCCACGACTGATCTCCTTTCTTAGTCGCAGTCGCTTTATCTTCATGACTCTTCGCGGTCTCATTAGCTTCTAAGCCCGGTGGCAGGCCAACGTATTCAAAATATTGTCGCATGGTGCCGTCAGTTGTGTCGCGGACACACCATTGGGCGCGAGCGAACATTTGGGGTAACGACACTTTGACAGCCAGCGCTTTTTGAATGTCCGATAGCATCGCAATGGTGGCTTGTGGATCATTCTCGAACCGTTTCTTGACCAAAGCTTCCGCCCTTCGCTGTCCCGGCGACAGCAGGCTGCGAGCCAACGGGCGTCTGTCCACCTTGCCACTATCCACAGAAATGCTGATGCCCACGCCCATGGTCAGAAATTCACCAATGTATCATGATGGGGTCCGACCAGATGTGCCTAGTCTGCACCACAAAGGGCTCACCGAGAATTACCAACCCAATGGAAAAATGTTACCTTTATGTTCCATTTTTGCCGCCCACTCTTCAGGTAAATCGTTTCGTTACTACATTCCTCTGAGTACCATGCCGCACCTGGTTCACGGTTACAACGGCAAGAAGCATCAACACACAGTCACGCACGCGGATTCACGTTTCGGAGTTAATGCTGGAGTGTCGTGATGCCAAAACGGTTCGTTGTTAAGAGAAGAAGGAATAATCACAGGACTGCGGCTTTGAACACGTAGGTTACTTCAACCATCTTGCAATCAAGATGAACGATTCCATGGCAGCCACACGCACTTACCTACTCCCTCCTTCACGACCACAACAACGGCAGCCAACAACGACGACGTGACGATGGCCAGCAACAACCAGCAACGGCAAATGACGACGACCGACTTCAAACAACAGCCCGTGCTCCCGTGGCTCGTGGCTGAATCCTATCGATAGTCGATAGCCGACCGACCGACGGACCGACGGGCAGTCCGACGGTCCGACGTTCGAAGGTCGCCGTCGTCGTTCACGGCGATGAAACGGCAAGCCAGCTTTGGATCGAGCAGTGCATAGCGGTGAGTTGTTGGTAGGACATCGACGTACAGTACAGTACTCTTGACTAACAATAGCCTGTACATTCATCAACTGTGCACTGTGCACTGTGCACAGTTGAGTGGAAGTGACTGAGAGTGAGGGAGCTGTGAGTGAGTGAACGAACGAACTGTTCAAACCGTTGGCATTCATTCGTTCGTTCGTTCGTTCAGCGAATCAACTGCCAGCCTTCATTCGTCCGTTCGATCGTTGATCATCCGTCGTCCGTCGTCGATCGGCGTCGGTCGTTCGACAGACTACAGTCGACAGTGGATGGTTGATGGTTGATGGCGACCGACTGTGGCACTGTGGCAACAACTCTTGAGGCTGCTTGGCAAGGCATGGCATGGCATCGGCAAGACAAGGTGTGTGGTGGCGGTGTGGTTGTGGTGGTTGTTGTTGGTTGTGGTGTGGGTTGTTGGCTGTGGTGGAGTGTTGGAGTGATGCAGTGATGCAGTGAAGGATCCCTACCTACCTTGCTTCCAGGACTTGAAACTCGCGGGAGAGACTGCGTGAGAAAACTCATGAGATGTGTGGCACGAACAAGCGCGGTTCACGTTGGAAGTTGTGGAGATGGAACAGTCGACCACAATGGGAAGGAGGTGAAAAATCAGAGCTTCACAACTGACTCGAACGGATGCTGTTGCCATGCAGTATAGACGGGTTGTGACGCATCAATCAGCGACCAGAGCAGCCACTCCCCCTAACCTCTGCATTTGGGCATCCTTTACGCCAACATGTACTTCCTGAGCGGCCTTTAAAAACCACGCAAATTTGATTTAAGTCCTCAGCGAGGGTTCAAGTTGGGCACCCCTTCGGCGCTGCTGGCAAGGTAGTTGGCGCCCGACCAACATGTCAGACGACGACCTTTTGGCCAGGGCTGCCAGTATCGGTGGAGCTTCCGCATTTCCCCCTGAAAACTCTGGTGAGCCATCGAAACCATTTAATCCTTTTCCTGGAGGTGATTCGAATAAAAAATCAAAATCGAGCAAGAAAGACTCGAAAAAGAGCTCAAAGAAGCATTCGAAGAAAGACTCAAAAAAGGATTCCAAGAAGGATTCCAAAAAATCTAGCGGGACGTCTCTTGGTGATGCCCCGCCTGTCCCCGGCATGGGTGGAATGGCATCTCTTTCTGGAGTGCCGGGCTTAGGCGACGCACCACCGCTAGCTGGGCAAGCTAAACCAAAAGACAAAAAGGACTCCAAGAAATCGAGCAAGAAAGACTCCAAAAAGTCAAGCAAAAAGAGCTCCAAAAAATCGAGCAAGAAAAGTTCGTCTAAGAAAACGTCGAAGAAAAGCGCAGGCGGCGACAATGAATCAGGGAGCAGTATTAACTCTGGGGACGATGAGGATGGGTCAGGCGACAATGGCAGCGACAACGCTAATGAGGCACCTTCATTGCAAAGTAAACTCAGTGACTGGGCTGAACCTTTGCAGAAATTACTGCAAGCGAACCAAGCTATTCAGCAAGCGACGACAAATGGTGGTGGCGACCCTGACAACCTGGAAAGCTTAGCCTCTGCAGCGGAAGCACTGACTGTCCCAGGAAACGAAATTTTGCAGTTAATCCAAGGCAGTTCTGAAGAAACTGACGGGATGGAGGACGTGAAACGGTTTCAAGGCGAGCTCCAATCCGCTATTGATGCGAGTGCTGCTTTGATCAAAGGAGCTAAAGAAGATGCAGCGCGTCTCCGCCGTGAACAAGAACAGAGATCTCAAAATATTGACGAACGACTTTCTGACTTATCTCAAGTCAAGTCGAGGAAACTCGATCCACCACTGGCAGAAGTTTCCAGAATATCGCACACGGATAGCGATGACGACATCGCAAGAGTAGTGGAAGCACTGTCGGCAGGAATTCGCGTGTGTGAGATGATTTTGGGTGACAATTCTCTCGGGGTGGATACTGTTCCTGCTGTTGAGAACGCAAAGCAAGAATTGTCCGACGCCATCACGCTTGGCAAAGAACAAGTGAGTAAACATTGTCGTATCACAGTGCAGGGCAACACGATCACGTTTGTGGTGTCCTTTGGTGTGTACAGATGACAAAAATTGAGCAACTACGCGCTCAAAAGCAGCAGTCAAAGGCAAAGCCACGCAAGTCTGAGAATATTCCTGTGCTGGCCGAGCAAAGTGATGGCGACGACTATGTTGACGACTACGAGGTACTATATTGAACTATTGTCTGATATGACGGACGTTGCCGTGGTTCACTTTCTGTTGCGGGTGTAGGTTTCGGATGATGGCGATATGTATGCCGATGAACCTTACGATGACGAGTTCGCCAGCGAACCAGAGTACACTGCACCTGCTCCAGCACCAACTCCAGCCCCTCAAAAGACGCAGCCAAAATCGAAACCAAATGCCAGGCCCAAACACGAGCGGCCGAAGCAACCTGAGAAGCCAAGTAGCGCACAGCCTTCGCCACAAGTGATTGAAAAGATGAAAACTCTCGAAACCAAGGTGGCAGAACTCCAATCGCAGTTGGTACAACAGGAAACCATATTGAAGGCTGAAGCTCAAGCAACTGTTGCGGAGCTGGAAGCAAAGGCACTTGCTGCCGAGGCAGCGCTAAAAGCTGAGTTGGATGTGAAGTCAAGCATTACTGAAGCACTGCAGAGAAAGTTGGAAAATCAAGAGTCAGAGCTTGTGAAGGTTTCATCAGAGTTGAAAGAATCACAACAGAAGTGTGAAGAACTAGAACAGGAAAGGGCTGATGCAAAAGATATCCAAGAGTACCAGCGGGCGGTTGATGCAGCTCAAATTAGAATTGCCGCCCTACAAACAGAACTCAATCGAGGAGAGGTGGATCGAAGTGAGGAAGTGCACGCACTGGAAACTACGAATGCAACTCTTCGCCGAGAATTGCGCACAGTTCGGGGAGAGTTGGAGCTAAGTCAAGCATCTGTCGCAGACGCCCGTCAGCGATTGCAGCAATACCAGCAATCACACCTCGCTCACAGGGAGGATTACATCAACGCAGCATCTACGTCCATGGCGGCATCAAGCGAATCTGACTCCGCTGCCGCATCAGCAGTGCCGGGTGCTGGCATGAACGCAAATTCTGGCCTGTTCCGCCTTGAGAAGAAGGTTCGGGAGCAAGCAAGCGAAATTAGACGGCTGGAGCTCGCCCTATCTGCATCGCATGAGGATGCAGTTCAAGCAGAGCAAGAGGCTGCCAAGCGTGCCACGAAATTGGGACGTGTGCAAACACAGTTGCGCGAAAGCGAAAGAACAGGGGCTGAGTTGCAGCAGAGAGTGATAAGTCTACAAAACGAACTGTCATCCCGTGCCGCACCATCATCAACAAGATTTGGCCAGCAACTGGCGACTGCAAAAGCAGAACTGGCTCACAAAACAGAAGACCTCCATGAAGCTCGGCGTGACTTGGAAAAAGCTCATTCAGAGTTGCAACAACTGCGAACACGATTGCGTGACTCAGCATCTGCGGCTGAAATCGAACGCATGAGAACTGATCATCGATACGCATTAAGAAACGCGGAGCAACGTATTAAGGAACAAGAAAACGCCACATCCGCCGCTTTGTCTCAATACAACGAACTCAAACGGCAGCTGGACCTTGATGATCAAAATCGTGAACAACGAAATGACAACAAGACACGAATTCTACGCAAAAAGCTAGAGCTCTTGGAGGCTGAAGTTGCCGATGCCAGGACCAAAATGAGGGCAAGGGATGTTCAAATATCAAGACTTCGTGAAGAAGCCCAACGAGCCGAAGAGCGACACCAGCGACAGCAAAAAGAACTTGCTCGATTGAAAGTCGACTTACAACAACGAGATCAACAGTTACAAAATAGCCGAGAGTCCTGTGAGAACACCGAAATTCGTGCTCAAAGCATTCAAAAGAGCGCTGAAGACAAGGACGCCAAGTTGCGTGACTCTGAAGAGTCTCGCCGTGCCTTGCAAGCAGAATTGGAAGAAGCCACCAGTAAGATGCGGTCTCTTCAAGAAGATCTCCGAAATCAAAGGGCAGCTCACGCCGATCTCAAAATTCAGCTGTCAAACGCCCACCAACAACTAAAACTAGTCGAAGAGTCTCGTGATGGCCTAGAACGCCGAGTAAAGGATGCACAGTGGCTGGTAGAACAAAGCAAGAGGGAAGCCGAAGCCAAATTGTTGGAGGAACAAACGGCTCTCAAGAAACAACTTGCTGATCGTGATAGGGAACTTCAGAGCCTTCGATGGTTTAAGCAACACGGAGACGGGCAACACGCCGCATTAGCGGTCCGCGAGACCGCTGAATTGGAGCGTTGGAAGAAAAAAGTCCATCTGCTTCGCGAACAACTCCAGCAACGCGTGTCCGCCCTCCATGCGCAGCAAGTAACTCAATACGAGGATATAATTGCAGAAAAAGAAGTCAAAATCCGTGATTTGGAGGAGCATTCTGAAGAGATTGAAGTAGGTGCAATGGTGCTGTCTGGTATTTGCAAATGTCGCGAGAGTAAATTGCTAACATTGTGCCTCTCAATGACAAAAGGTGTTAAACAAAGAGCTGGAGGCTCACAAGGACAAGCTTGAAGGCAAATGTATGCAGCTGCAACAGCTTGCCGCCCAACGTTTGGATCTTGTCAATTTGTATGAAGAACAAATTGCAGAGCAGAACGAGCGCTTGCAGAAAGCCGATGAGATGATTACAATGTTGGAGATTCGGGGTGATATGGATACTGACGAGAAGCAATCTGTCGTTGCCGAAACAACTGTTGCTGCCAGTGGACAATTACTTGCGTTGCAACAACAAACACAAATGCAACGTCAGATCACACAAGTTGTAGAAGATGCCACGAAGAGGGAAGAGGAGTTGCGAGAACAACTCCGGGAAGCCAGGGTTGCCAGGAATGACGAGCTGCAGCGAATTGAGACCCGACTCAAAGAGAACGCGGCAACTGCAGCTGTACGCATGGAGGCCGCACACGAAAAAGTTGTTGCTGTATTGCGCGAAGCCCACACGAAGGAACTTGAGACAGTGCAGCAAAAGTTATCGGAAGCCCAGGAAGCGTATCGTTCATTGCAACTCGACGCACAGGCGCACATGGCAGCCGCACAAGCCCTTACTGCAGAGCGTGATCGCCTCAAATCGGAATTATCAAAGCGAACACAGAAAGTCAAGCAACTGAAAAAGACTGTTCAAGCCGGACAATCTGTCACAGCTAACCAGCAAAAGCTTCAGATCGAGCTCCGCGCTAAGGCAGAACATATCGAGCGCACTCGCGTGCAAATAAGAAACGCAAAGCAGAAGTTGAAAGACCACCAAGCTGCAGTTAGACGGGAAATCGCAGACAAACAGCGTTTAATGGAACAAGAAGCCGCTCGAATTGCGGAAGATTCACGCTTACTAAAGGAGCAGCGAGCACAAGCAAGGGAAGCAGCAACGTCAGCTGCACAGGATCTTCAGAAAAGGGAGACTCTTTTGAGACAGCAACTTGCTACTCTGCAGGAGAAGCAGCGTGAATTGGCTGAGAGAACAAAACTAGTTCAATTGGAAGCTGCCAACGCAGCTCAACTGAGGGAGGCCGTGACAGACAAAGCACGAGAACTTGATTCATTGCACACGAAGCTGGTTAAGGAGGCCGCTCGTATTGATAAAGCAGACCGGGCAGCAGCATCCGCGACGCAGAAATCTGAGAGCATCCAACTCCGCCTTGAGGATGCCGAAAGTGATCTTGCAAAACGTGAGGCAGTCTTGCAAAAAGAGCAGAAGGAGGTATCTGCGAGTCGAGAAGAGTTGAAAGACGAACGTCGCGCCCTCGAACAGCTTCGACAAACAGCGCTGCTCGAACGACGGCAGGCCATGGTCAAGATGAAGGCAGCCGACCGGTACAAGTCATCGATGGCACGAAGTCAGGGGGCATTGATGCTGCGGACATTGAACAATGGTATCTCCAACACATTCCGTGACAACAAGGCGGCTGACCATTCGTCTCACAGGTTTGTCGATGGCGTAGAATAAGATTAATTTATTGCATCTTTGATGAGATCGCTGTTGGAAATCAATGTAGCGGCACCAACATTTTAATTAAACATGAGCTCAGTTGCTGCCCAGCTTGCTGCTTGCACGCTAGGTATTTATCGACGAGATTCCATCTTCCTCTTTTCGCGATCGGCTTTCGCACCTTCAAGAGCGTATCGTCGTCGTTTGACTGATTTTTGGCTCGCTGTACGACGACTCTCTTCCGCGGCTTTTCGCTTCAGCATTTCTGCCATGCGTTCATGTTGTTTAGCTTTTCTCTTTGCTGTTTTGTCATTGCGGATCGTCCTCAGTTGATGCATCATGGCTTTTACTTTACGCTCCTTGCTGCTTCCAGCAATGACAGCGTGTCGCAACTTGGCAAGGGCAGTTTTACTGCGTGCCTTGGCTTTTTTGCGAGCTCCCTCACTCTACAACAAAAATGCATGGGTGTTACCTCATTGTGACAAAATAGATCGGGACAACTCTCAGAAACTGACCTTCGCCGCTGCAAGCTTCGGTTTTGAAGCAAATGGAAGTGCGGCTTGAAGTTTTTGCGGAACACGCAGCGGCGCGAAGCGCCGTTCCGTTCTCTTAATGGGCTTATACGTGGAATCCTTCTTTACTGGAATGGCCAGGTCTTTGGCATGGCGCAGCTGCGAAGCAAAAGCCAGCATGCGAGCTTATTGGCAAAATGGTCACAGTGTGAAAAAGTACGCAACAAGTAACACACCTCTCCAGTTCGACGCATTCCCGACCATTCTCCATCGGGTACTAAATGCGACACCACGGGGTTGTAAAATCGTTTGGGTTCAACCTGAACCCATGACGTCAGAAACACAATGTCCGACATCAAAACCTTGTCCTCGAACGTTGCTCTGAACCAGCCTTGTTGGCCAATTGCCTTCTTGATTTGACCTCGAATTTTCGAGACCGTTCGAATTTTGGCACCCTCAAATTTCGCCACCTCCAGGTCAGATGAGAACATATCTTTGATGAACGCTGTGTTCTTGAATATTTTGTATGGGTGGCCCACCAGCTTTAGCTTCTTGACGACTTTGAAACTTCGATCAAGCTCCAGAACGACTCCGGTAGCGGCAACGCAAAAGTCCTTGCGCTGACTTGCAGACGTGGTTTGGAAAGCCATGACCCCAGTGTTGGGAGCTGCCATTCCACCATACACGGTGGCGAGACAATGCATATGCTCTGGGGTATACTTGAGCATCCGATGACGCTCGCCGCCATTGTCCTCAATGCAAAAAAGTGGCAAAGACTGAAAGCGGCGCCATCCAATGGAGAACACAAGTGGATCTTGGTTTTTCAGCCGTTTTCTGAACCAACGGTGTGCTTTGAAGCGCATTCGGATTAAACCGAGGCCCTGCTCGTGCGGTAAAAGCCCACCAGCCACGATTGGTTGATTGCGAACGAAATTTTCAAAAAACTCCGGCGGTACTCCAGAAACTTCCATTCGAACATAATGCCCGGCTTTTACACCTTCAAGCGCCACGCGGTCGGCCTGAGACTCGCCTTCGAACGCTTCGTCGTTCAGACGCTTTTGTTCATTGAGGGAATTATGTACAGCCTTCATGTGCTCGTCCAGCTCGTATTCAGCCACCTTCTCCTTGGCCTCCTTTGTTACCTTGTCATACTCTGAGTTGAACTGCGCCTTCGATGCAGCCTTCTCTGCGCGGATTTTGTCCCGTTCGTCGCGCCAATCAGCATTGTACGCTGCAGGGCCTGCTTGCGTTCCGCTGTCGTCGCTGTCGTCGTCGCTGTCGTCGCTGCCACTGTTCTCGCTTGCATCATCCTCATCATTGTTCTTTGCGCTGGAAACATCTTCGTCAAGCGTTACCAATTCATCATTGCCATCATGGGCGGCACCCTCTGTGTCTGCACTCTCTTCCCAATCACCGGTGACAAAGCGATTTCTGATGCTCTCTCGCACTTCTTCACTGTCCCAATCTCGAACATCTGCAGTGGCCGGGTTGAAACGCGATGAGTCTACCGCATCGATATTGGTTGCACTCGTTGCTTTGTCAGCACTTGAACTTCTTCCGGTGTCGCCGTACGATTTCACTTTGAAAAACTCCTCATCATCACTACTGCTCCCATCGTCCGATTCATCGTTCTCATGGTCCGGACTTTCCTCGCCATATACTAAATCCATCAAGTTCACACGATGCTTTTTACGCTCCTCGAACGCAGCGGCTGCTTGCGCGCTCAGCGAACGTTTCCACCTCGCCTCGCTGGGGACACCTTCCGTTTCGTCGTCTGAGTCCTCGCTATCGTCACTGCTGTCACTGCTACCGTCGTCTGCATCATCTGAATCATCGCCACGGAGAGAGGACACATTGTCGTCGTCGCCAGCAAATAGAAGTGGTTTTCCTGCGGTACGCTGCGCCGAAGCACTGACTGGCACGATTGCTTGACTTGTCGACTGTGAAGGTTTTTTGCTGAGCTCAGACGGCATACTTGAGGCGTACACCTTTTTGCGATTCGAAAACAGTTGGAGACCACCACTGGCCATCTTACGATCAATTCCTGCGCGCACAGACTGGAGTTTTTGAACCATTGCGATGCCTTCCGGCTTCTCGCCATCTAATTCTTCGCCTTGATCGTCAGCAACGTCACGTGGCTCGTCGCCGTTGGCTCCGTCCTCGATGGCGGCAACCTGTTCGGGCTCTAAGTCGTCTTTTTTCGTAAAAACAGCACGCGGCAGGTCGATGTACACCGCATCCTTGTCATAAATGACATTTCCCATGTTGCACATCGGTGCATAGAGTAAAGCCTCTTTTTGGTCAAGCGACTTTCGACTGCCAGGTTTGCGATCCGGTAGAGGAATTGGGTCGGGAAGGATCGACAGGTCCTCGAGTGCAAAGTCGCCGATTCCAGCAATGTGTATTTTTGCGCCTTGTCGGAGGTTGGTGCCTCGCATATAGCCGTAAAACGTCGCTTTGCGAGCACAAGCAGCATTTTCTTCAATTTCTGCAGGGTCTGTAATGTCCTCGAAACGATCCACAAGAACATACGGGTGCGAGTTCCGCCACGTCAGGGGCCGAAATTTCATCCGGGAAATGAAGAGTCCCAGGTTATGAATCTCTGTCTTTGGGTACTTGCCATTCACCAACCCAGATAGGTAAAACAACTTGGCGCCTTGAAAAACTTCTGTCCAAAATCGTGCCTTCAACGACTTTTTGGTCTTTTGTAGTTTTTTGCCGCTCTTGAACGCATCAAGGTGCGTCAGGCAACCAATTACCTTGGGCATGCCATGGCACTGCAAAATGTTGAGGAACTCGAACGTGGACATCTCAAACCCTTTGCTGGCATCAATCATGAGAATCACGAGGTCAGCAATCTTGGCAAGATCGACCATACTGTTGAGGTCATTTGGGCACTCATACACAGTCACGCGTCGCTTTTTCGACGCGACAGCGTTAATCGGGCCACTGACATCGGTTAAGTTCCGACGAGTCCACATTTTGACGAGATTCTTCACCAGTGTTGTCTTGCCAACTCCCGGAGGTCCCATCACAACAACGACGCATGGTGGTGCAGACGCTGGCTGGAGTGGTGTGCGATCGATAACTTCTCGGACTTCTTTCTTGTGGCCGCGATCTAAGTTTCGCTGAATCGTCCTGTGCACCCGACCGAAATTTGCAACACCAAAGGCCTTGTGGTTGTGCGCATTTTGCAAGGGTTGCTGATTCTTTTTCTTTTTTTTGTTCGCCTTTGCGCCCACTTTGGACTTGCGATGCTTTTTAGGGGGTGCGACTGCTTGCATCTTGCCAGCCCCCTGCTGGCTCTACCGCCTTGCTTCCTCGGCAGCCACACGTGGCAGTATCGGAGAGACACAACAAAACCAGCAAGGCCGGTTTCCAAACAATTTTTTTAATTCCCACTACTTTCTATTCGCATTCTTTGTTGCGCAAACCCGCCGCTGATGAATGTTTCTGACTGGTAGACAACTGTAACCACAACAGAATCACAAGCAACCACACACATACGCACACATACACACACACACACTGCCAGCAAAAGAAGTCACACGTCAGCCCACCCGCCAAGACTACCCTATACGCGTAGTCACTCACAATATCTGCCGATTGATGTGAGACCGGTTCGTCGTTCGTCGTTGGTCGTTGGTCGTTGGTCGTTGGTCGTTGGTCGTTGGTCGTTGGTCGTTGGTCGTTGGTC
>ENA-OWNT01002932-OWNT01002932.1-seawater-metagenome-genome-assembly--contig:-NODE-2932-length-16846-cov-3.975550_pt1 | contig 16846 bp, 20 predicted proteins | sample MGYA00238136_ERZ651165 | MGnify/ENA primary metagenome ERZ651165 (study PRJEB26861, sample SAMN08777766) | seawater metagenome | isolation source: coastal seawater | place: USA: Florida | collected...
CCTTCGGCATCAACCGGGTGGTGCGATGATCCGTGCCTGGCCCGATACGCTGCCCGGGGTCATCGTACCTGGATACCAGTTGTCGCCCGTCGACCAGTCGATCCGCACCGAGATGGAGGCGGGGCTGCCGCGCAACCGGCGGATCACGGCGGCGCGCGGAGACACGCTCAAGGTGGTCTGGAAGTTCACCGATGCCGAGTTCGTGGCCTTCCGCGCCTGGCACGGCGACGAGGCCTGGAGCCTGACCGGCGACAGCGACGCGTTCGCCGCCTGGTCCACCAAGGAGGTGAGCCTGGTGCCCGACGCCGCGGTCGGCCCGGCGGGGCAGCTCGCCGACCGGATCGTCGAAACGGCCGCCACAGCGCAGCACCGGATCCTGCACACGATGCCGGAGGTGCTGGACGGCCAGGAGGTGACGGTGACGGCCTCGCTGAAGGCTGCGGGCCGCACCTTGGCGCGGGTTGGGGTGCTGGATCGCGCCAGCGCCCTGTTGTGGGCCGATGTCGATCTTGAGACCGGCGCGGTGTTGGCGCAAAACGGCCTGACGACGACGGCGCATACCGAGGACCGCGGAGCCGGGTTCTGGCGGGTGATTGCGGGGGCAAATGTTGGAACCGGCGCACTTGATCCGCAGGTCCGGATCTTCCTCAAGAAAGACACCGGCGATGTGACCTACGCCGGTGACGGGGTGTCGGCGATTGACCTCTGCGAGGTGAATGCACGGGTGAAGACGGGCTATGATCTCTGCCTGCCGACGGATGCAAGTGGCAATCTGCGCGGCGCGGCTGGCGGTGCCGCCTGGGTGGAGATGCCGCTGGCCTTTGGTGGCGCTTTAAGGCGCGTTGAAGCGCGGTTTACCGGTCGCTACGAGGCGACATTGCTGCCCGGTCTGAACTGGCGCGTGAGCGCGCCGCTGGAGGTGCGCAATGCCTGATCCCGCGCTCTCGGCGGCGATCCGCGAGGCCTATGCCTCCGCCCCGGTCGAGACGATCATCTACCACACGCTGGAGATCTGGCACCCGTCCTTTTCCGACCCCATTCGCGTGGTGCGCGACCGCGATCCGCTCGATGCAAGGCTCGAGGCGGGCGCGCCGCGCGATGCCGGCGCGGTTGTCACCTTCGCAGCTTATGCCTTCGACGTGATCCCGCCCGAGCAGACCACCACCGGCGCGCCGCAATGCGTGATCGAGATCGACAACGTCAGCCGCGAGATCTCATCGGCCATCGACCTGGCGGTGAGTGAACCCGATCCCATCACCGTGATCTACCGGGCCTTTCTCTCCGACGCGCTGGACGAGGGGCCGGAAACCGACCCGCCGTTGGAGCTGACCCTGATCACGGTCACGGCGGACATGTTCAAGGTCCGGGCGACGGCGGGGTTCCCGGACCTTTTGAACCGGGCGTTTCCCGATCTCAGATACACCGCCGAAGACTTTCCGGGACTGACGCAGTGACGGGTGCGTCGACACATTGGGCCGCAGCCTACATCGGGCGTCCCTGGGATCCGGCCGAGGATCACTGCTGGGCGTTTTGCCGGCTGGTCTGGCGCGAACGCTTCGGGATCGAGGTGCCCCAGATGCCGATCCATGCCGAGGATCTGCGCGCCGCCGTCACCGCGTTCGGCCAGGCCTCGGAGCGTAATCGGTGGCAGCCCGTATCCACCCCGGCCGAGGGCGACGGCGTGCTGATGGCGCGGGGCCAGCGTGCCTGCCACGTCGGGCTCTGGCTTGATCTGGGTGGGGTCCTGCATGCCATTGCGCCGGTCTCGGTGTTCACCCCGGCGGGCCGGCTGCGCGACCTGGGATACCGGGTGGCGGGGTATTACCGGAGGGCAGCTGCATGAAGGCGGCGGTGCTGACGATCCACAATCCCTTCGACCCGCTGGGCAGCCGCCGGATCCTTCCGGTGTCCCGCCGCCGGCGGATCCGGGCGCTGGCGCCGCGCGGCAACCGGCCGGTGATCGCGATGCTCAACGGCCGCCCGGTGCTGCGCGCCGAGTGGCGGCGCAAGCTCGCCGATGGCGACCAGCTGGTCTTTTGCGTGCTGCCGCGCGATGGCGCCGGCAATGGCGGCTCGAACCCGCTGCGGGTGATCCTGAGCCTGGCGGTGCTGGTCTTTGCGCCTTGGGCGGCGGGCGCGCTGCTGGGGGCCAACGCGGCAACCGTGCTGGTCGGCTCGTTTACCCTGGGCCAGGCGACGACGCTCGGTATCGCCCTGGCGGGCAACGCGGTGGTCAACGCGCTCCTGCCGACCCGGCAGCCGGCGCAGCTGCCCGCACCCTCGCCGACCTATTCGATCGGCGCCCAGGGCAACACCGCGCGGCTCGACCAGGCCATCGCGGTGCAATACGGCCGGCTGCTGGTCTACCCCGATTTCGCGGCACAGCCCTATGTCGAGTTCGCCGGCAACGAGCAATACCTCTACCAGCTCCTCTGCCTGGGCGCGGGCGACTATGACATCGAGGAGATCCGGATCGAGGACACCGAGATCTCCGCCTTCACCGAGATCGAGACCGAGATCGTGATGAACGCGAGCGTGTGGTCTTGCGTGTGGCACTGGCACCTCCACCCCGCTGCTGCCGTCGCTGCCGTCGCTGCTGTCGTTGCAGTGTCATTGCGCTGTGTCATTCCTTTGTGCCGTCGTTGCTGGTTGGTGTTGCTGGCTGTTGTGGGCTCGTGTAGGTGTTGTCGTTGTTTGACGCACAACAAGTTGGAGTGGTGTTTCGTCACCACAATGACAGTCGCGGCAACGTCATCCCAATGGGAACGAAGAATTGTTGGCATGGCAGACAGAGGAGGGCGGAAGAGGAGGGCGGGAGAGGCGTTCAGATCTATCATCATTGGCGACACAGACGGAGAATCTTTGCACTCCTGAAGCAGGAAGAAATGCAAAACAGAAAAATATCAAACGGAGCACAAACACCGGCGAATTGGCGAAGAGCACCCGTGTCGACGCGCGGGGGTTGAGTCAGCCGACGCACTGGGGTGGGGCAGACACCGGGCCGGCATTTGTTCAACAGTAGGCTTCCAAAATGCCGTCCAAAAAAGCCGTGAGCAAGCACTTGTCGGCTTTGTCGGCAAACTCCGGCGTTCTCATGGCTGGTCCTCTGGTCAAGAAAGGGAAGCGATCTTATGTCGCAACTCCCCGCCAGTGTATTCTTACCAGCGACTGCCTTGCTTACAGCAGTGGAGATATTCGCCACGTGCCCTTGCTCAACATGCAAGTCTCCGTAATGCGGGAATCGTTCACTTTGGTCGATTGTTCCGATGAGTCATTCACTTTCCACTGCCCCGGAAAGTCATCGGCAGAGCGACACAAGGAAGTTCAGAAGTGGACGCAGGAAATTTCGTTGGCGAGGGACCTGACGAGACTGGTCGCAAATGCCGTTCTTAAGCGGGGGCGGGGACGAGACACAGTGCTCGTGCGCACATGGCTCACTGAAGGAGCGGTTATCACTGCGGAGCCGTACAAACCTGGGGCTACCATGCTCCTCCTCCGCGAGGTAACAGAAATACTACCTGTTCCATTGGAGCCAGCATTAGTGATGCACACAGAGAGCGGCAGATCTCTGCGTTTGACGTTTTCCACTGAGAAGCATCAGCGCGAGTGGTTGCACATGCTGAAAGAGTACATTCGCTTAGCCAAGGCGAGGCCGCTCCCGAACGATTCGGCATTCAAGTTACACAATCAAGTCATGCATGACCTCAGAGAGTCGATTATCAAAATGTACAACAAATTTGCTCCTCAAAAGGTCCGTGGTGTAGTTCGTTGCCCGCGCAAGCATGCGATTGAGAATAACTGGTGACTACTGTGTTGCCTTGCCTGTCAGGTTGCCAACGTTGATGAGTATTTGGAAAAGTTCTATGGAAAGGAAGAGGCTCTTTTTGCCAGGTGAGAAGATACCCACAGACAAAACGTCATATTCTATGTCTCAGCTGGTTGTGCATTGCTTGTTGGCGTTTGAAGCTTGGAGAAGAAGTACGGATCGCGACCACAGTTTGATTTAGATCGGTTGAAGCAATCAAGGAAAGGTGTGGGTGAGCTGCAGCCGTCCGGTAGCCGACAGGTAGGGAGTGTGTGATCGTGCCCTTTTACCATGTGCGACCTATCTCATGCGACTAATTTCTCGCTGTACCTGCCGTGCCCACGAATGCTGACCGCACAGCAGGAACGGGCATCGAAATCGCCAGCCCCAGTCATTCCGCCAGTCCCAACTCGCATCAAGAGTGCCGAGCGCACTAACACGCGCTCACCTCCTGCTGCGCCGCAGAACACGCGCACCAGTCAAAGCCGTTCACCGTCCAGTCCTTCCCCAACAGGGGTAGCCAAAAGCGCAGCCGTGCCCAATTTTGTGGCACCTCATGAGTCCAAGTGCAATTGTTGCTTTCGCAATTTCACATTCACAACTCGGCGTCACCATTGTCGATGTTGCAACAGAGCTGTGTGCCACAGCTGCAGTGGCATGCGTGAGTCCACGGAGAGGATGCGGGCCCTGACAAGCACCCCGTTTGGAGAATTGCCGGAACCTGCTTTGCTGGTGAGACACCAATGGTACCTTGTCAGCGTCAATGCCCAACTAACTAGCTGATATGTCCGCAGGCCAAACTTGTCAACATTTCTCTGTCTGACTTGAACCCCGCTGTTCAGCATGGCACGCCAAGCAAAACCATTAACCGGAAACAAAGCCCAGGAAGTTCACACTGGCAGGAAATTCGCCAAAGTTGGACCACTGCCATGGAAGAGGGTGTTAAAATTCGGATTTGCGATGGGTATGTCGATGTTCGCTTGCGTTGCCATCGACCATGAATTGCAAGAGTCAATTTTCGGTCACTTGCTGTTAGATGCCTTGAGGATACACAAAATGACCTCATGGAATGCTGGGATAATCTGTCCATTAAGCCGCAGGTTAGACCCACACCTTGATGCTGCGATGCTGCGATGCTGAATGACTGTTGGTCGCGAACTGCACTGTTCGGCGCCTCACCTCGCTGTAATTTGGTGTATTCTGTCAACTACTCGCAGAGCACAGGGATATTGGAGAAGATTCTTGAAGAAACCCGCACGCAGGAATCAAAGCTTGAAGTGCTACTCTAACGGTCTCGAAACAAAGCACCACATAGTCTTCGGTAATGATTAATGGAGATTGCAAGTTTGATTTTTATAAAAAAGAATGCGACTGCAACGTGTCGAAATGCATGCATGATCAATCACGGGCACGAGCGATGAAGCTGTGGTCTCCTCCAGCAACATCCAATGAGACAATGCCTTCGTCGAATGTACTCTTGATGCCGTCAACGACAGCCGCAACGATGGAGCCATCTGTGGACACCTGAATGACGGATGTTTCGCCATCATCTTTGACGCGGATGACTTCCATGCCGTTAGAACCCATCAAGTCACTCGCAACGAATTTCACTGCTCGCGAGCTGACCGCCACGGGGGCATGCAGCGCAGATTCCACTGACGACGACAGAGAGCAAGTTACTTGAAGGGCCATTGCCGGAGCTTCTCCCAAGTGGTCGCGGACGCACAGCTTGTCGTTCGACAACTGAAGCTTTTGAACCTCATCCTCAACAGAAAATGTGCAACTCTGTTTGCCAACACACGACGAAGTGGCTTGCTTAGCAAAATTGAAGCCTGCGCAAGGGGCGTACGAGAAGTTGCCACACACCCCGTGCGGGACAGGGCCAACAGTAGCGAAATCGACTGTTGAAATCGTGCCACCAAGCGAGCCACAGTCCACGACAACAGAGTCAGTGCCGGCGCTTTGAGCGCACTGCTTGCCACCATGGCGCTGCCATTTGTGTGAGGCAATACCGTGGCGCAGGCGTCGAGTTGAAGAAGCACTGCGAACACCCAACGTCGATGCAGGTGAGAAGACAACCTCATCTTCGACGACACCAGGAGCGATAGTTGCAAACGAATGCCTCAGTCCAGACACATGTTGCTGCAGATACGCCGAAAAGCTTGAAAACATGTGGTGGTTTCTACTGTTCATGCCAGTTCCTTCAAACGGCGCATCTGTGAGCTCCCACACATTGAAAGTGGCAGGTTCGAGGGTATTCGTGGCTTCGTAACCCATTGCGGGATAGGACGTCTGCTCCAACACAGCCAAGGCCACGTCCGCACTGCCGGCATCTGCGAGTTGGTCAAACAAAAACTTGAATCCGATAATGCCAGTGGTAAAGTGATTGCCGATAGTGGTTACACCTTTCACGAGACGGTCCTGCGTAGCTGTAGTTGTGTTCGCAACTGCTGCTGCGCCGAGTTGCAGAGCCAATACGTCTGTCGTCATGAGGCCGTTATCATACTCGCCATCAGTACCAAGGAAACAAGTGTTGAATTCATCAAGCAAAGATTTTGACAGTGCTGTCAACGTTGCCTCGTTCTTGGTGTCATTGATCGCTTTTGCCAATTCGGCAGCTTCGGCAGCAACAGTGGCGTACGAAAACACTGTTGTGAAAGGTGAGGATGGCTTAGAGCCCTGGCCGCTGCCAGGGGTTGTCGGAGGTGGGCACCAATCTCCGTAAGGCGTTTTCATTTTGCAAGTGCCCGTGGCCTGTGCTTGCGCCTCCAAGTTGCTCAGGTGATCCACCACGAGCGGAAAGTACTGCTTGACCGTGTCGACATCTCCGGAGCTCTTGTACAAAGTGTACACGTACTGCGGGAAAGCGGCAGTCCACGAAACGTCCCCGGGCCGTCCGCCATACCTCACCCACGGGACGGTGTCCGGAAGTGACCCATCGTCTCCGAGCTCATCGGCCATACTCAACAAAAACGACTTGAAAAACGAGTCGCAGTCAAAATTGACGCACATTGAGTCGCTGCTCAAGTCAGCGTCCCCCATCCACCCAAGCCGTTCATCGCGTTGGTCGCAATCCGTGGGGACGGTCATCATGTTGCTCTCTTGGGACCCGATGGCCATCGTCAGAATTCGATTCAAAGTTGGATTCGAGAAGTTAGTTTCCGCACGGACCGGTACTTTACTATGGAAGTGGAGCAACTCGACAGTTGGTGGAGCAGACAGTCCAGTGATTTCGACGAAGCGGAACCCGTGATAAGTCAACGTGGGAACGTACGCCTCCCCGGCAGCATCGCCCTTGCAAGTGTAGGTGTCAGTGGCTCTCGCTGACCGCAGATTAGCTTGGTAAATGGCCTCTGGGTCTGGATTTGGGAGACCTGGCAGACCACTGTGTTGCAAGATTTCTGCATGTCGCAGCGTAACAACTGTACCAGCCTCCTCATGAATGTTGGACAACCGCACAACACCAGCGAGGTTGCGACCAAAGTCAACAACATACGATGACGCGTTTCCCGCGGCAGGTGGTTGGGCGCACTCAACCGACACCGCAACGTGCTTCGCGACGAGGTAGCAGGGGTCCCCACCCGGCAGCTTCTGATCGAAACAAGTGTCGTCGTGGCAATCAAAGCTGCACGATTGCTGTCCTTTGCACAAGCTCTCGACGCTTGCGCTTATGTCCGCATCGCACTTGGTATCGTGAGAAAATGCGCCGCCGCATGACCCCGATGGAGTCCCGTAAGCTGCAAAGTTCACTGACGCAATAGTGTTGCCGTCGCCTGGACAAGAGAGTTGAATTTGCTCACTTTCAGAACCTACAGCGCAGGTAGTGTTGACAGTGTGCGCAGTAATGTTCACGGGCTGCAGCGTCTCGGTGACCTCTACCGCTGGAGCAGCCCATGGGCGCATGTCCCCGACGGGACCGTCCTCCAGAGCTTGCGCAGGCGCCCAAGCTGCAAATCCGAGAGCAGTGGCATCAAATCCTGGAGAACTCCAACCCGGTTGCTCCAGCCGGCTATCGTAAGTTTCACCATCATAAACGGAGTCAGCAGTGATTGGTCCAGCTGCAGTTGTCCACGATCCGTCGTTGGACGTTGCGGCAACAGTATCAACTGTGCCGTTGGTGTACGTGACGCGGACTTGCGCCCTCAACGCGCGCTCGGTGAAGTCGTTATTTTGCCACGCGGCGTCATGCCGCGGAAAAGCTGACACATTTCGCCAACCGTGTCCGACGGAGACGCCCACAGCAACAGTGCCATCTGCATTTTGTACTTTGGGCGTCACATCAAACCAACTGAAGAAGTTGCTCAGCGCATTGTTGGACCAAGGGGAGGTCGTCAGCACGGAGGACGACGCCGCCTCACCATTAATTTCCACTGTGGAAAAACTGAGTCCGCAGACGTACAAATCAACTGAGGCCACAGAGGCCGGATCGACAGTGAACTCCGTGCGATACAAGTTGGTGGTGTTGCTGCCGATCCAAGAAGTGGCGTTCCATAATTCAGGATCGATCAACCCTACGTGGAACCGTGCCGGATCCGATCGTTGTGACTCACCGGTCGTTCGATGGCGAGTATCAACGACCCACTCGTACGTGGCGCCCTGAACAAGTGTGCCAGCAGGAACTTTTAATTTCGGTGCATCCAGAGACTCGAATGTTGCATCAAACGTCGTTAAATCCTGGTTGACGATGTTGCGAATGGAAACCTCAAACTGAATGTCTTCCAATTCCAAAAGGCCAGTGTGCTGGGGGGCCCAAGAAAGTACCGGAGTGACAGTGTCCAGTTGGAAGCGTGCAACATCGTCAGAGGCGAGATTCGTCCCGTCAGCGAGCAAATTGCTTGCTGGCAAAATCTCAGCAAACGCTGGCGCCGTCGCAAGCAGTACAGATGCAGCTAGCCGCATGGCGACAGTGTGCGCAGATCAAAGTACGTTTCCCTCTGAGCAGCTGGACGCAGCCAAATTTCGTGCTTCAAACAACGCTTTGACTCGGAAACAAGAACGACTCGCAAAACCTATAGACTGTAAAAAAATTGGTGGTGAAAGAGAACATTATTAGTTGGAAGTGCCGGCATGCCCCTCCTGGCGCCGCAAGTAACAGCAACGTGTTGGCAGCCGATATCTGAGGGTTGTGCAGTCATAGCAACCCGCCTAGACCCTACCGAGCACCAATCTTTTCTCATCACAAACGCCATCCAACCCCATCATCCAACTCCCGCTTCATCTACAAAGAATTCGCGTGCTGCTGCTGCTTACTGCTGATTGCTATACGACGACGACGACGACGGCGACGACAACGACGACAACGATGACAACGACAACGACAACAACGACAACGATGACAACGACGATGACACAAAGTTCGAATCCTTATTTCCCATTTCAGTCGCTTTCAATTGAAGCCTTATTTTCGGTGCACTTTCAGTCAGTGCAGACACTAAATAGTTTGTGTGTACAGTACTGGTTTTACAAGTTCGACCCGCTCCAACCAAAAAGATACCGTTTCACCAGTTTCAGAGCGGAAGTTGAGTCATGCAGAGCTGGACGCACGCAGTCACACTTTTCCTCCCCTCCCGTGCACTTCCAAAGTCGTGTTTTCAAGTGCCGGTTTATAGTGCGTGGGTGCGGTAAAATTATGACTTTAAATGTGGAGCGTGGCCCATGGCGAAACGTCGCGTTTTAACGCTGGTTTATGGGAAATACATATGCCGTTTTGTAGTGCAAATACGCTTAGGAAATGGTAAAGTTTCAAAGGCACGGCCACAGCGCTCCGTCCACAAATTGTTGGTCGTTGACATCGTTGTCGTCGTTGTTGGTTGTCGTCGTCGTTGGTTGTCGTCGTCGTTGTTGGGTTGACGTTGGTCATTGGTTGTCGGAAGCACAAACGAGACGACGACCTCGCCCACGACACGACGAACCCAGCGTTGTCCGCTTCCGACGTCGGCGACCATTGGTCAGAGAAAGAGGTGGGTGTCGATAATGGCACGTATGTGTTGTAGACCACCGCTGTTGGATGTTTGTTGCATTGGAAGTCGAAAGCATGTTTGCAGGCCAAGGAACATTCGAATGCGGTGGCAGCACTTGGTAGATTCGTGAGCTGCAACACGGACCATGAGTCGCCGAACGGACGAGGTGGCAGGGAGCAAGGCGTGGAAAGACGCTAGGGCATGGTCAAGCCTGTGCAATGATGTCTTTGCCTTTCGCAGATTGCTTGGAGGTTACCCTCTGCAGGTGGCAACAATTGAAAACTGGCGGCGAGGTTTAAGGTGTGGTTGCAACAATTGTTGTGCAGCCGCCAACGCACAGTTTGCCTTATCTGGTTTCAGAACATTTGAGTTGAGAATTATTTGCGTGTGTGAGTTGGGTCCACAACACGTGTGCCCACTCCCAAGCCGTGTGCGAACGCACTCATGTTCCCTGTCTGACACACAAAGGTGTTCGTGAGCCGCTTTCGAGCGTGGAGTTGGAGTTCAACGGATCAGTGCACTGCAGCAGATATGGCTACAATCTCTGACAGCAAGCTGTTTATTAACTGCACGTTCAATGCTTCGCTCTCGACTTTAGACGCAAATGCCACGGTCAGCCAACGGTTCACCACGAACGTTGAAGTCGTCGCAACAACGTTGTCGTTCGCGTGCGTTGTGTTGTTTGTGACACTCTACTTTGTCCGAAAGCCGCAACAGGCCCACTCATTGGAGGCCCAAGCACTGATCAGAGGGCAAAATGCCCACAAGAACGCACGGACAAACTGCCGTTCACGAGCATTAGCCGTATGCAGTTGGGATCAGTCACCCGATATTTTCCTTGTGATATGTGCGCTCGCGGTTCTACAAGGGCTCGCGTTCTTCATGTCCGCGGCGGATAGTTTCCAACCCTTGGAAATGTCACTCGATTTGTGTCGTGCCCAAGGAATGCTGTTTCAATTCGCGACCATTGGCCTCAACGTGGCGGTTGTGGCCGAGACAGTCAACATCTACCTTGTCGCGGTTCGCTCGATGTCGGCGGACACAATCCGCAAGAAATACATCCCAGGTCTAGTCACATTCGTGCTTCTCGTTTCGGCTGCGTCGGTAATCGCGCCTATTTGCTGCGAGGTGGCCTTCAGTACGTCCAGTTTAATAACAGTTGTGCAACCTCGCTTCCATTGTTACTTTTACTTGTCTTTTTTATAGACAGTGAAATCTTCACCCAAAACACGATTGCTGGATTTTGTTGGCTGAATGTTCAGTGTGACAGTGTGATGTATGTCTACGCCGGAGGTGTCTCTTGCGGTGCAATCGAATCAACTTCAAACTCACTTGTGCAACTGTTTTGGGCAGGTTCCTTTATTTCTACAACTCTGTTGAGATTGTCTGCTTCCTTGTGACATTCTGTCTGAGTATCATCATTGTGGGGAAAACTTGCAAAGTGTACAAGCACTTGAGATCGAATGCAAAGTTGACATTTTTGTATGTTCTGGCACATGGTCAATGTTTCGCGTCGCCGCCATGTGGTTACCTCACGGATCAATTGACTGTTGTTGTGACAGACTGTACTTTGCAAGGCGCTTGCTTTTCTGCGCCATTGTCTTTGTACAAAGCGTCATCGGAACCTATTTTTTGGTGATTTCGCGGGTCGCGCCTGGGACGGCTCCGGAGGAGTTACACAACACCGCCACATTCTTCATCCACGGCAAGTGTTGGCGAGCTAGCTTCTGTCAATTGAAAACTGTGCTGACATACTTTGTGCCGCCCTGCATCCCGAAGGTCCCGGCTTTGTGTTCCTACTCCCTGTCCTTATTCCTGACAGAGTGTTCATCTGCTGCCTGGCAACGACTCGCAAAAAGTATTTTGATGGAGAAGAGGTTTGGGACCGGTGTTATCTCCCTTGTTTTCCTTACCTACCGACCTGCAACCAGCATTTCTGTTTTCGTTCACAATTGTAATTGCTGTGACGTCGGTGTGTAATTGTGTAGGAGGATCCTGTTCGCGCTGATGAGACAACGGATGACCCACAGAGAGCTTCGTACATAGGTCGGTTGGCGCACTTGCATACCACGCAAGATTTCGATGCTAATGACCACTTCTTTGGTTATGTCTTTTTGTCCAGATTCGGATTCTGACGTATCAACAGAGGGTGACGATGACAGTGAAGAAATGTGTTACGTTAAACCAGAGGTGAGTTCAACCCTGGATGCCGCGTCAGCCAACTTGCTAGCCTTCAAGTCAACTTTCCGCCATCTCGTGCGTTCGCGTAGGCAAACGCAACCCTTGTACAGCCTGGGCACGAACCTAGTGCCACCATCGTCGTGAGCGCTCGTGGTTCTACATCTGTGTAGCTGGCACCAAATATTTCAACCACCACGCGCGACTGTTAGTTGTTGGGCATTCTTTTTGCACGTCGCCAGATTTGCCACGTGTGATACGTTGTAACACTAAATCAGCATCGTCAACATAAACAATGGTTTCGGGCACATGCAACGCCGTTACGCGGAGCACTATTACACGATGCTGTGCGAAGAAGTGCGCCCAACTACCGCAGTGAATCCACCTTGCAAGCATTGTTGCAGTTCTTCAACATCAAAGGTTGACAAGTTTTATTCAGTGCCCAGGGCAGTCGGCAGTCTGGTAGCCATCGTTTGTGTCAGGTTCACGATGTCATAATCACGGTCAGCAACAGGTACGGTACACGAGTATTATTTTCTGCAACCTGGTATTGCGTGTGCTATGTCACACCAAACGCACGCGCGGCAGTGCATCGAATCGTGTTGTTGAAGGGCACAGACATGCACCAGCAACAATGGTAGATCTATGTCTACTCGAGTATGGTATGCCACAGCTGGTCTTTGGAAGCAGTGTCCTCACAGCTGACATGTCATTCCCAGGCAGTGCGGGTTGGTCACTTTCCTGTTGATGTCATCACAATCAGTCAGCAAGTCTCCCTCACTCACTCATTCACTCACTCATTCACTCACTGTCAGGTCACTCTGATCACTCACAACACTCACATGCACAGTTAGTCAGCCAGTCAGCCAGCGTGCTCTTGCTGACGGCTCACCGCTCACCAACAACACGGCCACAAACAACGCCACAACATCGTTGTCGTTGTCGTCGTCTTCGCCGTCGTCGTCGTCGTCGTTGTCGTCGTCGTCGCCGTGGCGATGGGTTGTTGCTTGTTTGCTTGTCTGCTTGTTTGGTTGATTGCATGATTGCATGTTGCTGCTCTGGATATACGTGGTGGAGATGCGGGGTTAGAGTACGGCGTGGAGCGGGTCACGAGCAGAGACAGCAGACGGACCGAGTGACGGGTCGACGGGCAACGGAGTGTGGATTTAGGACGGGCGTATCATGTCTCGCCGACGGGTGGAGTGGTTTCCCGATGAGTGGTGCAAGAATTTACGAGGATTTGGCGAGTATGCATCACGCTGCACTGTACCACAAACCAATAGTTGCTTTCACGGGCGGATGATACTTGCAATGCTCGAGGATGACAATCTATGTTCGAGTGCTTCAATGTGGCGAAGATGTGAAGGCGAGAGTGCGATGGTGAGCAACCAACATATTTTTCCATTGCGAAATAGAGAATTGCCGAACCTCGATTGAATTCAACGTGTTGACTTTTCCGCATCCCGTCGTCGTGACCGCGTACTGTTCGCAAAAATGCCGGAATCAGACTCCGTTTTCTACGCTGGCAAGAATGCCGCCACTCGGCGCACTGTTCGCTTATTGGTGAGTCTTGCGCTTGAACAGGTGCCAGACTTGGAAATCTTCCATTCCGCGCAACCAGTTGGACAAGCGTACATGTACACCAGCCACAGCGACATATCTGACGAACAGCTTAACAATGTTCGGTCAAAGTTTGCCGCTTTTATCGCGGCCAAACTACCGATTGAGAAAGTCGGCATGACAAAAGCAGAATTCATCGCAGCACTGCCCGACAATTTCACCACATCCAAGGTCAATGCAACGCGCAAGCTGGGCAACGGATTGATCCCAGCATTCCGCATTGGTAGTTCCGTACGTTGGTCCCACGGCATCGCACTATCGAACACTGGCGACATATCTGTCGAGGACACTTTCTTCTCTCGGCCGTCTAATGGTGACAAGAAGGCCTTCATCGTTGCTTTCGTTGGCGAGAAGGACTACGCCGAACAGCCCGCTATCATCGGTTCGACGTCCGAAATCATCCAGTGGGCCGATCACATGGAAATCCGCACCATTAGCGACCTCAACGCCCTCAAGTCACACAGCTCTGAGCAATCAGACTTTGCCTTGCACAGCGAATTCCGGCAGGATATGAAGATTTCTGACATCACCAACATGGTTCTGAAGCGCGGAACCATCAGGCTTATCTGCATTGCTGGGCCGACCTCCAGCGGCAAGACCACTTTCGCCACAAAGCTCTCCATGTGCTTACGCAACCACGGCCTCAAGGCAATTCCCCTGACTGTTGATCACTACTATCTGCCACTTGACCGGCAACCAAAGTACCAGGTTTGCTACAATTGCACCACTGACCGCCCGATTCACGTCTGCTAAGTTGTCTTGGGATTTTCTGACACAACACATGTGCTGCCCGTCGTCACCAGGCGCGCAAACTTCGCTCTGACGTCGACTACGACGCAATTGAGTCCATGGGTACGCGGTGACGTGGACGTCAACACTGCATGCTTGCTGGCTTTGAGGGTCTGATTTTTTTTTTCTGGTTTGTGCTGTTTAGATGTTGAACTCATTAACGAGCACCTCACCGCGCTTCTTGACGGCGAAGAAGTCATGACCCCTGAATATTGCATGAAGACCGGATACCGCGTATGTCGCATGCTGTCCTTGTGTTTTGTCACGTTTTCGCGTTATGTCATCGCAAACGCAGAACCTGACTTCTTCAACTGCGACCTCCGCAGATTGCTCCTGGCCACCGATTTCAAATTCCTGAGGGCGGTATCCTCGTCATCGAAGGCATCCATGCCCTGAACCCGCAGTACTCTAAGGCGTTGGCGCCTGAGAAAGTTTTCAAAATTTTCTTGTCGCCCATCACCCAGTTGTCCATCGACGAAGCCAATGTCATGAAGTACGTTTTCCGTGGTCGCCGACTGTTGTTGTTTGCATTCTCGTTAACACACCTTCGCTGCACTGACAGGTCCACGGACAGTCGCCTTTTGCGCCGCATGTGCCGTGACTTTTTGTTCAGAGGTCAGTTGCGTCACACGACTTGTTCACTTCATTGCATACGAGTCTAACTCATAAGGTTCCCTCTGTTTCACAGGACATTCTGGTAGCAAAACGCTCCGCATGTGGAACAACGTTCGCAAGGGCGAAGACAAATGGATTTTCCCCTTCCAAAATGACACTGACTATGTCATGAACTCGGCACTGGAGTACGAAATTTGCGTGCTCAAGCCGTTGGCGGAGTCCATTCTGTTCACTGTTCCCACCGACGACCCACAATACGGCACTGCGCAACGATTGCTGCACGTCTTGGCTGGCGTCAACGCTTGGGACACTGCTTTAGTCCCGCGTGCTTCCATCTTGCGCGAGTTCCTCGGCGGGGGCGCGTTTGACAAGCACTAAGTGCAGAAATTAATCGCGACCGCAGAAACGATGTACTGCTCCCACGTTTACAAATCGTAGCGCATCAATCTCCAAACAAAATAACATCGTTTTAGTTAACTTAGATGCGCAGTGATGTATCGATGCGCGTTTGTGAACGGCCTGAGAACTATCTCAAATTTAGTATCTGTATTTCGTCGAGTAGTCCTTGGGGGACAGTACGAGACCTCGCCCCTTTCGCGCACCTCGGTACACAGTTTCTATCAAATCGATCATTTCCTGCTTGTTGTTCAAGGCCCAGTTGATCTTATTGTTGTTTCCTGTCCCCAAATCTATCATGATGTGCTTGTTGCGGAAAAACATCATGACACTCATTGGGTCATAAAGTTCATACATGGTGTTGAAGTCTGGCACCTCAGTGATGTCAACCAAGTATATGACGGCGAAGTTCTTCACCTTCTCAGCAATGTTGCACAAAATTTCATCCATCTGCATGCATGTGGTGTCATAATCATGGCCCCATCGGATCACCACCACACGCTCCTCTTCATTCAAAATGGCTTGGTCCACAGCCCATCCAGAGTGAAGGTGTGGCAGCAGGTACGACATCCTCTCCGGCGTGCGTTGGAACGAAATGCAACCCTCGGGGCGAGACGCGGGTGAAATATACAGACGTCCTTCGAATCAGGCACTGCCGCACGAAAAGAAACACAAAAACGAAAACGATGCACACGGCAACACGAAAATTAACCTTCTGCAGCAGCTGCGTAGTGACACACCGGCAGTGACCCAAAAGTACCTCCCAAGCCATCACGCCAAAATTCGGTCAGATGACGATCACAACTAGGAAGCAAGGACGCAAGCAAGGCAACAACACAGGGACGAACTACCGGGCAGTTAAGAGTGGTAAACGGGACAGGGGGAGGTGGGCCGGGTCGACCAACGACCAACGACCAACGACCAGCGACGGACGAACGACCAGCGACGAACGACGAACGACGAACGACGAACGAACAATCGAACGAACGAACGACCAACGAACGAACAAACGAACGACGACAACGAACGACGACGACAACACAGGAAGGCGATGACGTGGAGTGACTGTGAGCGACAGTGCGACAGTGCGTTTGGGTGAGTTGGGGCGTTGCGCCCACACACACACAGAGTTTCTCAGAATGCTTGGCATTATAGATGGATCATATGCATTTGTGAGAAAGGTATTGTGGTCAGTTCACTGCGTTTATAGCAGTGTAATGGTTGATTATAAGTCGAAATACCCCCGAATAGCCATACACTTTGTGGGCTACAGATGACCCATTACATACTATTTCAGGTTTGTGCTTTGTGTGGGTCTCAGGAGAACCATAGGGAACCGAAGCGTTGTAATTCAGTCAGCCTGTAGAGGATACGTCAGATCTTCGTTCGTCGTTCGTCGTTCGTCCGTTCGTCGTTCGTTCATCGTTCGTCGTTCGTCGTTCGTCGTTCGTCGTTCGTCGTTCGTCGTTCGTCGTTCGTTGTT
>ENA-OWNT01002934-OWNT01002934.1-seawater-metagenome-genome-assembly--contig:-NODE-2934-length-16840-cov-4.376782_pt1 | contig 16840 bp, 15 predicted proteins | sample MGYA00238136_ERZ651165 | MGnify/ENA primary metagenome ERZ651165 (study PRJEB26861, sample SAMN08777766) | seawater metagenome | isolation source: coastal seawater | place: USA: Florida | collected...
AGTCAGTGTATGTCAGTGACTGTCAGTGGCTGTCAGTGAAGTGGAGTGGGTGGGTGGGGGCGGGCGGTGGGGCAACTGCCGCAAACGAACGAATTTTCGGTTCACTTCTATCTTCTTCAGAAATACAGGTAATTAGGGTACCACACAAAATACAGTACATGATTTGACATAATAAAATCAGGTTTCTGAGGTCTTCTATAAAGAGTGAGTATGCGGAGAGATTTCATAGAAGTAAGTGATGAAACTGGAATTGGGTAAGTACTAGTACGAGATTTGATGTCTTGTGTGCTGTCGTCATCGATGCGGTCCGCCAACCGCGGCGGCGCGGCGGTGTGGTGTGTGCGTTCGTTGTGATGTTGGCAACTGGCAACGAACTGATGACCAAAACGTATCTTGCATGCTGCATTCTTCCAAACACGACGACCGCGGGACGAGTCCAGAGTCGTGGTCAGACGCCCGACACAGTGAACAGAATGACTGGGAAAGTGACGCAGAGATCGCCCAACACGCGCGGAGTTATTGTATTGTCGGAAGAATCCATAAAGGCCGAACAAGTTGAGGCCGAGCGCCGAGTGAGTCATGCCAGGTTGAGGAGGTGGTGAACTGTTGCTGTGGCCGTTCACCCGTGTTCTCGGTGGACCAACAGCACGTGTGAAAGCGCGGAACGATTAACTGCCGAACTCTGTTAAACCCGTGGCAAGAATTTGTCTCAATTGTAAACAATGTCATTTGATTCATTCACTGTTTGCGACGTTGTGCGAGAAGGTTAGGTGTTGCTCACCGGTCGCAGACAGCCATGCAGGATGAATATGGAGCAATGGATTCGGATGGGGAAACTTATCACTACAAAGGAGAGTTTGTGCTTGAGAGTGGTATCAAACTGTTGCGACCGCATGTGCGGTACCGAACGTACGGCACACTGAACACCTCTCGCACAAACGCGATGGTGGTCTGCCACGCCCTAACCGGCAATGCCTCGCTACACAGCTGGTGGGGCGACATGCTCGGACCGGGAAAGTTATTCGACACCAGCACGTACTTCGTAATCTGCGCCAATGTTCTGGGTGGTTGTTATGGAACCACAGGTCCAACTGAAATTGATCCCGCGACAGGCAAGAAGTATGGATCATCGTTCCCAGATGTAAGCGTGCGTGATTCTGTGAGGCTACACATATCGATGGTGAAAGAAGGCCTCCGAGTCAACGAAGTCGCTGCGGTCGTCGGGGGTAGCATGGGTGGAATGCAGGCACTCGAATGGGCACTAGAAGGTGGCCCACAGTTTGTGCGCAAAGTAATTGCCATGTGCTGTGGACCCACACATACTGCATGGCAGATCGCTATTTCCGAAGCACAGCGGCAGGCAATATACGCAGACCCAAATTGGATTGGAGGTGACTACGCTGATGATTCTCCACCACACGCTGGATTATCTGTGGCGCGTCAAATTGCTATGTTTACGTATCGTTCACCAGCAGCGTATGAAGACAAGTTTGGCCGCAATATTGAAGATGATTCCGCCGGTCATGGTCAACGAGTATTTTTTCGAGCCGAGTCTTATCTGCGGTACCAGGGGAGAAAATTCCTGAGTCGGTTTGATGCTCTGTCGTATGTGAAGTGTACAAGAATGATGGATTCCCACGACGTTGGCCGCGGGCGTGGAGGTGTGGAAAAAGCACTACAAAGCCTGGTACAACCAGTGTTAGTAGTTAGTGTGTCCAGCGACGGTTTGTACCCTCCGGCGGATCAAAGGCGACTTGATGTGAGTATGAAACCCGGTCGTGTTTTTGCAGCGGACGCCCCCTGTCATCACGTTTGTTTCTGTGTTGTTCGTTGATTGCCATTCTTCTTGAAGAAACATCTCCCGAATTCGCAATTTTACACCATAGTTTCCGACGATGGTCACGACGGCTTTTTGCTGGGTCAAGTAAGCTTCTATGTGCTATGCAGATGTGAGGTGCTAATGTCCGCAGGAAGAGTTCACTGGATTGATAAACACTGCTCGTTGGGGATTTAGGATGAAATCATGCCGGTGGCGCGGAGGTTCCTCAGCAACAAACAGAATCAAGCTCGGCTGTAACCATCCTCACCAACGTTGATCGATTGCGGCGGGGTAATTTAGAAACTAATATTCTCGGCCGCATTTCGCACCCTTATTCACTGTCGCGTTCAATATTAACTTTTTTGGCCTCGTTTGAGCTCTCATCGGTATCCAAGCCAGAAGCTTTGCGCTTACGGCTCGTGGAACTTTCGTGACTGTCCACAGCACTTGAGTCAGATTCTGCCTCCTCATTTGCAACGGCGTCTTCCTCACTGTCTTTTTCAGCATCCTCGTTATTTGCATTGGTGTCAGCACCTTGTTCGCTTTTGAGCGAATCAGTAGCGGACTTCAGAGTTGTCTCCTCCGTTGCACCTTTTTCTGAAGCCGCCTTGTCTGCGGCTTTTTTCTCCGCAGCCGCTTTCTCCGCGGCCGCCTTTTCAGCAGCAGCCTTTTCTGCAGCAGCTTTTTCCTCAGCTTCTTTCTTGGCTGCTTCCTCTCTCTCTCGAACTAGTGAAGGACATTCACTTTTATCAGCAGTCTAAAAACATGACAACATCTTGTTGTGACCGGGGAAAGAGCTTTGACAATCGACAGCCATGGCTCGACAAACCGGATTGTCAAGCTGCCACACGGCGTCTTCGAGATGCTGAAAGTGTGTTTCAAATATCGACAAATTGTCGTGGAGGAGGCTTCGCATGCCCCGCCAGCAATATCTAAGCACAGCGACAAAGGGTCGGTGAGGCGGAATGTAGGAGAGCGAGCGTCGAGAAAACAAAACTTACACAGCCTTGTGCCGTGGATGGAATTTCTCCTCAATTCCGTTGTCGGGATCTTGTGCATCCCTCATCTTGCGCAGTACCGAATGGAGTGGTGGCAGCTGACAATGCGAACCGCATCCAAATATCAGCCGAGTCACATCAATGTAGCGCAGTCAGGACAAGCACGTACGCCAGCACGAGGTCGACGGCAAATTTCTAATGGATTTTCAGCAAACGTGGCAGTACTGTCAAACAACGGCTGTGCTCGATGAGATTCAATGGGCCGCAAAAGGCCGGTGGATGGTTTGAAGTTGTCAGGGAAACTAAATAGGCCCTTGCGAAACGGGGCACTATCATTCTGTTTCCATTCCGTCCAAAATTGTTCTCGTTCGAGTAGAGCGCGGACAAATCGCAAGAACCTAGAGTACATTTTCGATATGAGCTACAAACGAGTGGAAGAAGTTTGAAGGGCGTTGCAACAACTCACTTTCGACCGGCAGGCGGAACACGCTTGAGCAACGATTCAGCTCTTTTCACCACGTCTCGCAGATCGGCCCTTGGATCCTGACAAAGAGTGCACACCATATCAGCGCGCTGCAACATGCAGCAAGCGCGTGACAAATGTACACAAAAGCCAACCTTCGTTACGTCTGAAGCTCCTTTAATCGATTCGTGATATCGGCCAAAATACTCGGATACGATGAGAATCTAATGGTCACACCACAGAACAACGTGTGATCACGTGCGTGGCACCACGCAGTAGGGAGCCGAGGGATACCTGAAGCAGAACGTGTCGCTGAACTTGCGGATCTCGCAATTGCAAGGTCAACAGCGGTTTCTTGGTCAAATACTTGACGCCGAAGCCTCCTTTTGCTACATCTGTGCTTCCAACTTCTGGGCCGTCTCCGTCAAGAGGAACCGCGTCCGCATGTGAGGACGCTGCAGGACTTCCCGACCCGGCATTGACTGCAGCGTGCTCCTCAAAAAGACCGAGAGTAAAACCAAGCTGCATCACAGAGAAACGACCACAGTTGCAGTCATATGTTAAAAGTGCGAGAGCTGCAGCGACAGGCCTTCTACAACATGCGTACTTGTTCCACGAACTGAGTCCACTGCGTGGAGTTTGAGATTGCCTTCTTTGGGTGTGCGAGTGCGCTCTGCAAGTCCCAGAATCCCTTGTACGTGTCATAGTTGATGGGCGGACTGTTCTTCACAGCCTCGGCGCTTTTCCCCACAAGTAAATCCTTTGCCGCCGCAAACTCTTCCTATATCACACCAAACATTGCGCCACAATATTCAGAATGCCGTTAGCAGTGTGCGTGAGCGCGAACGAACAACGGAACGGACCTCGTCGTTGTCCGTGGGCTCATCAAAGGCGGTGACGTTTTCGGTGTGGAAGTTGCCAGCCAGGTTCAAGCTCGCTTTGTGCTCCAGGGGCAGCAATCGAGACAGAAACAACTGAATCTGGCCCGCAAATTCGGTGTCAATGACAGTAGATATGCGCTTCAGGAGTGAGTTCGACAACTTCAAAAGCAACAATTCCGTTCGCGTGTGGAGTTGTCCGATAGGCAAGAGCTCAGGCTGTTTTTGTTCCAATATCGCCCAATATTTTTTGCATTCACTTATGGGCTTTGCATCGAAGACGTCTGCAAACAGCCGGAGTGGTAAAGACATGATCGCAAGTTGTCGCTCCGCTAACTGTGCGGCAAAATCCAAATATTTGTCCAGAACTGCCGGTGAAAAGGAATCTGAGAGTTCCGAGTCAAAGACTCTCTCAAGGGACGAGTCCACTTCGAACTGGAACGTCGTCAGCTCGGCGCCTTGTTTGTCACCACGTATTTCTTCAAGTTTTCTGAAACACTCATCTCGTGCGGCAGCATCGCCGTGAGCGCCAGCCCGCAATATCTCCTGCATACTTTCGCCACGGACCGTGGAGGGGCGACCCTCAAACGGACACCCAACGCTACCCTGATGCAGCTCGCTACCTCGCCGCCAATTCGAAACACGATTATTTTGAATTCGTTTCCGATTGATTTTTTCTTCCGCATCGCGCAATTTCCGATCCCCCGCCTCGAAACAAGTCGTGTATCAGTACCTGCTCGACGATCTGTGCACACAGGCGAGTGGGAGTCCGTCGTTCCTTGCTCAGGGTCCGAAATGGCACCAGTCGCATTTGTGGCGGAGAATGCACTAGTGCTGTTCTGACGGTTTGGACGGCATTCACTGGCTCTGTGGCAACGCCAAATTCCTCTCTGGACAACCATTTCAACAACAGTGGTTGCCCTGGACGCAACAGCGCGCAACGCAAGGTTGTCTTGGCTCGTCGTGACTTCGTTAGCTCGCGTGACTCGCGTGGCCGCGAGCAGCAAGCGAGCCACTTACTACTTTCGAAGCGGTGGTGGGTTGTTTCTTTTTGATTTCGGCACCGACAACAACACAACAATCAATCACTGACTGACTGCTGCTGACAGCACAGTGCACTCACTGGCACACTGCACACAGGACAGTGAACATTGAGTGAACAGTGGAGAAGATCATTGACGATCATCCACACACTGTGCACGGAAAGACCATTGAACGACGGAAAGACCATTGAACGAACAACAAGTGACCAGTGACTTGTGACCAGTGACCAGTGATCAGTGACCAGTGACCACTGATGTCACTGATCACTGACTGACTCGACAACTGACTGACCACTGACTATCGATGTCACGCATAAAGGTTCATTGAAGACCCATATACTGAACACTAAAGGTTTATCAAAGACCCACAAGTGAATAAAGGTTCTTGCAACGCCCATTATGATGACAAGAGAGGTTCATAGAAAGCCCACATAGAACAACCGAGCATGAGAGTGAGTGAGAGTGAGAGAGAGTGAGAGTGAGTGAGTGAGTGAGTGAGTGAGAGTGAGTGAGGTGTGCTGTGTGTGTGTGTTGGGTTGAGTTTGAATGGAGTCGACAGTGAGTGAGTGGCAGTGAGTGAGTGGCAGTGAGTGGGTGGCAGTGAGTGGCTTTGTTTTGAGTCCGTCCGTCCTCAGTCAGTCACTCACTCCTCAGTCAGTCCTCGGTGCCCACCCATCAGTGAACTTTGAGTGAGTGAGTGAGTGAGTGAGCGAGTGAGTGGGAGTGAGAGTGGGGATGATGATTTGATTCATGGGTGAGTTGGCGTGACTGTCACTGTGAACGTGTGACTGCGACACTGCGACTGTGACTGTGACTGTGACTGTGAGTGAGTGACTGTCTGTCTGTCAGTCTGTCTGTGATCGAATGTTCGATGGATTTGCGTGCGGCCAGACACAGACCACGGCATGGCGATCGACTATCGACTGCGACGACGAACTTCGACGACAACTGATGACGAACAACGAAGACGACGACGACGACGATAACGATGATGTTCGATGACCATGTTGACGATGACGATGACGATGACTGCAGCTTGTTTACCACCTTCAATGATACCTATCGCTCTGGACCAGGTACTCAAAACGAAACGGACATTGCATTTGTGGTTGGTGGGAAGGTTGACCGACCATCTTAGCGAAGAGTCCAGCCAGCAGTGCAAATGGAAGTTGCTCTGCACTTTTTAATGGCAAAGAAAAGTCGTGGAATTGTGGTGTGATCTCCCGCGCGTGTCCCTCTCGTGGTTGAGACCGCTGAGTTCATTGTTTTCGATTTCGCGGTCAACACCCCTCTGAATGGCCTGAGCTCCGTACAAAGCGCTCGGAGCCATGATGGAGTTCACTTTTCAACACTTTACTCTCTCTGGAACTACCCCCATTATCGACCAGGCGGGGGTTGTTTTGCCATCTGGCAACAGTGCCGAAGACAGCGACTTGTCTACCCTCACAGATCGTGTCAATGAACTGTTGCGGTTGTCTGTAGCAGGACACGCTGATCCTCCTGCTGCCGTCAAAGCCATTGCGGCTTCGTCTGCGGAGCGCGATGTTCTTCGCTGCGCATTCGCCGACAGTTTGTGGATTGTTGGTCTCGAACTCGAGGCAACGTTTTCTCCCTCTGAGCGTGCGGCGAGCGACGAGTGGAAGAGGCTAATTGCCCTTGCTAAGTCTGCGCTCTCCAGTTCTCCGTTCCCTTTGTTGGATCGACACCTGGCACTTAAAACCTTCACAAAGCAACAAATGGCTGACTCTGTCTTGCGACCCGTTGAAGCCAAAAAACTGAACAAAACAATTATTCGAGCCAACACAAAGATGAGATTCACCCAAAAAAAATTCAACCTCTTGCGCGAGGAGAGCGAAGGCTTCGCAAAATTGGCAGCCTTGCTCGCTCAAATATCCCCGTCAACCAGTATTTCGAACGCAACCGATCGCATCGCTGCACTAATTGGGAATTTTCTGCTGGCTCCGAACCGTGTGCTAGACGTCGTCTTGGAGGCCTTCGAAGCCTACTTCGGTGTGGCCAACGAAGTGTTCCTTGGCATCTTGGACATGTTCCAACGCATGGAGTTTGTCCCACAGATTCTGGGGTTCAAGTTTGCGTCCTATGCAAAGGCGAGTGAACCAGCACCGCGTAGTCTGTTCAAGTTGGCTGCGTATCTCATCGGCACTGGGCGCATTACTGTCGAGCAACTTTGGATGCATCTTGCGCCAACAACGGACAAAGACATCGTTGTTGCCCAAAAAAAGCAAACCCGTGAGCTGGCGAGAGCAGCTCGAGGGTTCAAAGTCAAATCACAAGATGAGGGAATGCCCCCTGACACGCGGCCGGTCACGGAGCTAGTCATGAGTCAAGAGTGTCCTTTGGACCCAAAGTTCGGTGCTCTCAACAGCAAATTGAGCCTTCTTGGAGCGCTCTTGGACCTGGGATTCTGGACGCATGCCACATCCCTCATGCACATGTTCTCAGAAATTGGAATGGTCCCGGCATACGACAACAGAGTCGCCGCTGGACTTCGCGGGTTGCTGGACCGTGTGATTAAGCCAGTTTATGCCGTGCATGTGCAGCAATCGTTCCCGCCAGTGTTCGGGGAAGAAAAAGCTGCTCGTGATTTGCAAAAAGCCACGGTCAGAGCGAACTCTAAGGTGGACCCTCAACTGGAAATTGCAAGTGATTGCTCAGATCTCCCAACTCGCATTTGGACAATCGCTCAACACCTGGGAGTGCGTTTGTTCGTAAAAAGTCCACGCAACCAGGGTGGTGATGGCACAGATAGCTCCGAGGGCTTAACAGTGTATGCCAAAATTCTACGGCTCTGCGGGAAGTTTTTGAAGCTCCACTGCTCACCTTCTGACACTGGCAAAGCCAAGAAGAGTCCGCGATGCTGTTCCCGTGATCATCCGCAGTACCCTGCATTGTTGGCACTCCTCTCTCAGTTCCTGGTGCCCAACTTGACCATGACACGAGCCAGCCGAGGCATGGCGACGGAATTGTTCGACGTGTTGTCGCTTTTGGATGTGCGTGATCGATACGGCATTTATTCCCAATGGCTTGGAGGACCTTGGGTTCGTGATCCCCACTTCATCTACGAGAATACGAAAGCAATAAAGAGGTCAAATTTTATCATGAATCGATTGACTTCCCAAACAGACCCGCGCCGAATGTGTGCCCTCGTGCGGGAGGCTATTTCGTCTCCCATTCGGGTGTGCGCTGCGCTACTGGAACAATGTGAAGTGTCCCCACCTACTGCAGTCGCGGACTTGATGGATAACTTGCCGCCCCTGGCTCTGGACGTGATGTCGTTCTTGATTGTCGAGAAAATGGCAGGGGGGCAACCAAGACTCAAAAGAGATGGCGTTACCATTGCCAGTTGGCTCCAACGAATCTCCGAATTTTCTTCAGTGTTGTTTCGACGATTCCCCAAAACTGACTTTCGCATGTTGCTACACTTTTTGGCATCACAATTGCAAAAACAAGAATCTGTAGACATTGTGATGCTCCAAGACATCATTAAGGCGATGGCCGGTGTCAAGGACGACAGTGAGTTGTCCGACGAACAGTTGCAGTGTTCTGCTGGTGGTCCAATTCTGCGCAACCTTTGCGAGAAACGTGGTGTCGCCAAGGCCCAGCGTGTGTCCCGAACAGCGTCGGACGCCCTCCGCAAGGCCCTGAGTTCCACCAAGTTGGGGCTTCCGCTGCTTCTATTGATTGGCCAACAAAAGGAGATGATTGCCCTCAGGACAAAGACCAAGCACGTGACATTTGTTTCAAATTTGTTTTCGTTCGCCAAAGCGACATTCTATCAATTGGCACGATTTATGCTGGAGACATCTGCGAGTCCCGGGAGATATTTGGAGGCGTGGGGAATTCCAAACATTCAAGACTTACAGACACAGTATTACCTCGATCCTGCTCATTCTTTCCATATTTCCAGGCCTCTGCAGCAGGCAGCTGTCGATTTCCCGAATGACCCGCGGTTCGCACCTTGGAAGATTGACAGCGATGTCACGAATGCAGCTGTCGACAAAGCACTCACGGAGTCTGACTGGGCTAGTTTCTCGAAGTCCTTGTACAAGAGGTTTTGGGCTCTGCAGATGTTTGATATTTATGTTCCTGAAGCGCAGTATTCGACTTTCCTCAGAATCCTCGACACCGATATTTCCAAAGCAATTCGTCAACTTGGGACTCGTAACAGTTCAGAACTAAGGAAGGCCAGAAAAACAGTTGACGAACTGAAGTCATCTCGAAAGAAGTTGAAAGCAGAGAAGGCATCGCACATCAAACACCGCAGCGAGGTGGTCGCGTCTCTGGCCGAAGAGAAGGACTCTTGGTTTGCGGAGTGCGAGAGTCGCAACAGCACTGCGTTACTGCTCTTGCGTAGCTGCGTATTCCCGCGCGCACGCTTTAGTGCTGGAGATGCGCGCTATTGCGCTGAATTCGTTCACGTCCTTCACTCCATCGGAACTCCATACTTTTCTTCATTGGCCTTTTTTGACCACGTTATTCGCGCCGTTGTCCCGGCCACGCCATGGGTTACTGAAGTTGAAGCAAGCAATATTGGCGTATTTCTTCGTGACGTGTGGGCGCTGCTGGTGCGCTGGAGCAAAAGCGAAGAAGTCTTCAACAAAGAGTGTGCTGATAAGCCGGGCTTCGCGGTTAGTTTTTCTGATCCGGAAGGACGGAAGAAGACATTCCCCGAGTTCCAGAAGCTTGTGAAGCGATGGCACAACAGAATTGCGACCATTGCACTGAAATGGCTCCGATTCAACAGCAAACAAACGCAGTGCGTGGTCAATGTGATCACTGTGCTCTCCAAGTTGCTACCATTGTTCCCGTCGACGTACAAAGCGTTCAATCTTCTGAATACCGAGTGCAGAGCAATTGTCACCAGGGAGAAAGGCGAGAATGGGCAAAATTTCACAGGTCTCGGGCTTCTTGCCGACCAGTATTCGTGCAAACTCGTTGGACTACGATTGAAACCTCCTCCCGGAACCGTGGTGCTGTCGATTCGTGAACAAGTCGGTGGGGACATTTCAGACACTAAACTCCCCAGTCCCAAGAAGTCCACGCAGGGCACGGAAACCAAGCCACGCCGACCATCTCGGAGTCCGTCGGTTGGCAATAGTCGCGTTGTCGAGCGCAAAGACGCCCGAAAATCTCAGCGCACAGGCACTGAGCCTACTCGCAGCAACAGCGCTAGTCGAGGCGGTTCAGCCTCTAGAAGTACACGTGACGACAACAGAAGCGATCGGAGCAGCCGAAGCCGTGGCTCCAGGTCAAAGTCCGCAGATCCTCCGGACAGTAAGAAGCGTGGCCGGGAAAGTCACGACCGTCGTGACAGTCGTAGTAAAGAGGGCCACGATTCCCGTCCTCCACGTCCCGCTCGTGACAGTCGTGAAGCTCGCGACGGCCGCGAAGCCCGCGGCAGTCGAGAAGCCCGCGACAGCCGTGACGCTCGCGATGGCCGTGAAGCCCGCGATGGCCGTGAATCTCGCGAGGCTCGAGACGCTCGTGACACCCGCGGAGGTCGCAGCCACGACAATCGCGATACCCGCGATCCTCGGGACAACACTCGCGGCGCTCGCAACAGTCGCACCGACAACCGAGATGTTCGCGGCCGCGAACGTGAAGGAAGAGACTCTCCGAATGAACCACCAGTGAAACGAAACCGAAGCGGGAGCGTCAGTGGCGCACGAGTTCCAGACTCAAGGCCTTCGTCACGAGGCGGTAGGGAGCGCAATAAATCGCCAAAACCGACGACGGATCGAAAATTGCCACCTGCTTCGTCCACCACTTCAGGTTCTGGGCGGAGTCGGAGTTCGAACGCCGTGGATTCTCAACAATCTCGGAAGTCGAAGAAAGAAGCTTCGTCGAAGTCAGAAGGCCCGCCCAAGAAGAGATTAGCAAGACCCGACTCGAAAGACCCAAAGCAGCAAAAGGGTGCAAGCCAGAAAACCAGTGACCGTGGTTCGCGTGGCCAGAAACAAAAGACTGAGGTCTCGTCGAAAGGCAAGACAACCCAAAAAGAAGCGCGTCCATCCTCCAACAACTCCAAGGGGCGTGATCAATCTCGGACCAAGAAATCCACAAACCGCAATGGTGAAGGATCCAAGAAATTGTCTGTGAAGCCATCCCAGTCCGCGCAGTCCAATCGTAGCAAAACAAGTGGAGACTCCTCAAAGGACAAAAAACAACAGAGTCAAGTCCCTGGCAAAGGCGGCAACAACTCGAAACAACAACGTGGACGGCGAGAGGGCGCAAAGTCATCCAAGAATCAATCTGGGCGGCGTACCGACAATCGACAACGTAAGAAACAAAACAAGTAACTCATTTTGAAGAAAATGCAGTTTCCATGACCGTTGTCGTAGTAGTAGGCAATCTGGTACCATTGGGCAGACTGCACGAATGGCTTTAATTTTATAGCTATATGTAAAAAAAATTGATGGCATTTTCTTTTTGGGCGACACTCCCGTTGTCTGCGTCGATTATCGACTCTAGTCAATGTCGCCAACAATACTTTTCGCGACGTTCCGTCCCCTGACTTGGCTACGTTGCTTGGTGACACACGGCATTGATGTCACACTTCCTGGCGTACCTGGCGTCCGATTCGGAGCCCGCTTCGAACGGGCGGCCTGACTGGTGCGGATCGCCGCGAGCACTTAGCTGTGGCGATGCAGGAAAAATTCTTGCGGGAGTGTTGTGCTGTTGTGCTCATGCCCTGATCCCTGATGATGCACCGAATGCCGTGAACCGCAAATCCGAACTTTAAGGTACCAAGTACTGACTGTGGTACCGAGTACAAGTATTATGTGAATAAAACGTGAGTGTGTGCTGAGGGAGGCGGACCGATCGACCGACCGACCGACCGCATGGCCAGCATGTTTGCTGAGTTGCCGGCTGTTGTTGGCAGCAACCAGCAGCAGCAGCAACATGAAAAGCGAGTTCCACGCAAAGAAACCGCGCGCGCACACGTAACACGCAACTGCGTTGGTTCATGTCGTCAAAGTGCCTGCTTTGGAGTGCGGCATTCGATTCGGCGCGTCCAGGTCGCCGTCGGTCCAACGTTCGACATCCGTGTGTTCTTAGGTATGCCGTAGACAGGGCGAGGGTTGTGCGTAGTTAGGTTAGCCATTGGTCCGATTGTATCGACGACATCGTTGCCGTACTAGTTGTTTGTACAGGTGTTTGTCCGTGCGGCACTGTCATCGTTCCGCAGCGGAGGACCGTGTTACGCAAAAGAAGGGCATGACCGTACGGTGCAGGTGTTATTGCAGTGCAACATTCTCCGAAAAACCTTCACGCTTATTTTGATTCGTTTTCAACAGATTTTTAGTTGGCGGCAGTTGGAACATAGGTCTCGCTGACGTTCCTGGTTCAACACGACTGGCTGAGTTGGTGTGGACATGCAGCATCTTCGGCACAAAGGAGTGAAATGGATAACTCTGGGATGGGCAGGATTTATCACCGAGAACTTAGTTCTTTCACACAACCGTGATTGGATAATCGAGGAGTTTGGCCAGGGCACATATTTCAACGCCTACGGAACGTTATCGACTCTCGCAACAGGGTCAATTTTCTTCGGGTACTTGCGTCACGGCAGACGACAAGGACCTGTCTTTGCATCGGTCAAACAGAATATCAGAAATGTGTCATCAGCTAATGTAGCATCGGTGGCTCGAAAACTCCGTGGAACCCCAGCCCGAGTTGTCATCGGAGGTGGGTTGCAGTTGATAGGCCTCGCGATCATGTCCCAGTTGGCACCCAAGCTGCAAGTTCCAGTCACGGTCGAGAGCGATACTCCGGACCTTCCCTCTGGCACAGAGGGCCCTATCCGTCAGCCAACGGTAAAATCTCAAGGAACACGGGTTGTTATGAGATGTCCATTTGACTTCGCGAAAGATGACTCCGATAATGAAGAGGAACTGTACACCGGTGTCCACAGAATAACCCGGCACCCGGGACTCTGGGGCCTGGGTCTTTGCGGGCTTGGAGCTGCGGTGCTGACTCCATTTATCGCAGAAGCAGTATTCTTTTCAATGCCTTGCTTGTTTGCGTTGATTGGTGGCGCCCATCAGGTGTGTGTCGCATTGACACTCAGGTAGTAACTTCTGGTGATGGGTCGATCAAAAGAGCTTGTCTGATTATGTGCAGGATTACCGTCACCGCCGCAATTCTGGTGGATATTTGAGCCCAGAAGACGACAAGAAAACATCCAACGTTCCCTTCGTGGCGTTGGCATTAGGTTTGTTTTGAATGAAGTTGAATACTGATTTGGACACGAGGCCTGTGACTGTATTATGCACGATGCCTGTATGTCAGGACACCAATCTGCAGATAAGCTAGGAGAAGAGGTAAGTTCGATTGCACAAAGTTTCGTGTGACACTTTTCCTCACTGAGTGTCAATGCTGCTATCTTTTAGATAAAATGGACAAATCTAGGTGCAGCGGCATTAGCTGTTGCAGGTTGGCGACTCAACGCTGCAAGGATACTGAGCAAAGTAGTTGCATAATTGATAATTTATACATACAGAACGCTCAAGATGAATTTGTGGAGCAAACTGTCTATTCTAACGGACAACTATGTTGCATGCCCTTGATGTATGCTTGCAGTGCCGTGACTCCTTGATCAACTCTGTAAAGCAATAATAGCGCAAAGGCCACGACGAAAATCTTGCCAATGACTTCCCAGGGTGCAGACTTCAACTGAGATTGCCATGTCCCGACACTGCCTTCTTGTTCCTCAGCAAATTGCCGTGCCTGCAATAGAAAACGATGAGCGATGATTTCAAAACGAGGCAGTCACGAACCAACTTGCCTGGGCTTCCAATGAAGCGATTCGGTCAGTCAACGCTTTGATCTGCTCGGTCACCTCTGACGACAAAACTCCAGGCACATTGGAGGAGGAAACAACGGATATTGGAGGTGCTCTTGGTTGGTTGGCCGCAATGATTTTGGGTGCCTCAGTGGTCCAGACCTGCGATCAATGTAGAACCTCAGAATGCAGTTTTTTTACTGGGTGTGCTGCACGTTGGAAGCGTACCCCAATGGTTTGAGCCATATTTGCCCGCGTGGTTTTGACAATGATCGGCCTGGAATGCGCAGTTTTGCCTCAAGTTATGAGTGCACTTCGGACTTGCAATGTGTACGAAGTACGAAAGTGCTTACTTGACCAAGAAATTGACAGGCTTTGAGAACACCAAGTCGCCGCGAACTTCGAGACTCACAGTCTTTGGGCCTAGGTGCTTGAACATCCACCGAATTTCAGAAGTAAAATGGTTGCTGAACAAAACTCCCTCGGACAGGGCCTAGAAGACCAACGACGCAGTACGATAAGATAAACGAATCAGGGCTTGCAACGTTGGCGGTTGCGTGTTGTTGTACCGAGCTGTGGAGGAAAAGAGAAGGCTGGTTTGCATCGCCAAATGCGAAGAGATGTTGCGTCGTAGTGATGTCGACGTGGTCACTGCTGGCGATTGGGTTCTTGGGAATTTTGCGCTTGTTCACAATCACACGCTTCAAACAGAATTCGTTGCCATCATTGTCTGGTATGGTCGAATGCGTCCATTCCGCACCCGACTGATGTTCATATTCCTGTGTCAAGGCACCCCATTCTCGAAATCCAAACTTACTGTCATCACTGTAGAATAACCTATGCAAGAAAAAAACAGTTGACAAGTGCGATCGCAAAAGAAATTACCTCGTGATGACGTGACGGACCTAAAAATATCCGTTGTGGTCGTATTCCGTAAGGAAAACTCAAGAATCAATGGTAGCTTTTCAAATTGAGACTTTATTGTGGACGGAAGGGTGGTCGCAATCGCAGCACCCTCCGGCGGATTCATTGGACATAACCCGACAATGTCAGAATCGCCTTCTTGCGGTTGTGAAGTTTCAGCACCTGTACCGTCGGAGACTGAGCTTTTCTGTGAGCTGGTGTCGCCCGTATCAGTCTCGTGTTTTTCTTCGCCGTGGCCGTGGGCATCGTTGTTGTGTTCTATCGTGCTGTGTGACACCTTTGCTTTGGAAATATCGAGCAGTTCTAGGAAATCTGCTGCTCCTTCCCGAGTTCGGCGATTGGAGAAGAGAAAGTGTTCCTCGGTCTGAAGGAACGCAACACACACAAAGTAAATCAATTGAATCGGTGCAAATACGGCACCAAGCTTCATGCGATGAAAGGTTTTGCCACACCTGTTTCCGTCCAGCAGTCGGAGCAAGCTCCAGCACTATCGCTCTGTCATCTCGTCGACTAATGTTCAAGATATCTTTGGCGCGAATAACAAGCTTATGCTCCAAATTCAACAAGTTGGAATAAAAACAGACGTGGAACTGTGTAATGTACAACCTGCCTTGTATGGGAACTTTTGATCGGAAGTTGAAGCAGCGGAACTCATCAAGTAGGACTTCTGCCTGGTCCAGTCCAAACGTGGAGAGTATTTGGAGTTTGACATTCGACCGCGAGGATGTGCTGTACTGGAGAGCTCCAGTGCCACTGCCACTTCTACTCAGAGGAAACGAACCGCTGCCAACCTCCGTAACCTGAGTTGCTTCGTGTGTCGATGGCCGCGCAGGCTCGACCTTCTCCTGCGGTGTCGGGGGCAGACTCACTGTTGGCCGAACTAAGGCGTCGTCGTTGCGAGTCGAACCTGGGTTCGCCGCATGGGTTGGCTTGGTTGGTGTTCGAAGGTCGCTAGACATGGTTGCGAACCCATTCACCTGTTAACGCAGAAACTTACTTACACCATGTTGCTATGGCTGTCCTTTAAAATAACTTCTTTACACTTTTGATCTCTGAAACCAACAAGTAAACAAAAGAATGGTTTGGATCCGCTTTCAATACTTTTGAGTATGTATGTGCGTGCTGTTTGCGACTAAATCAACACTTCCTTTTCGGTATTGGCTTGTGGGACAACGAAGCCGGTGGTAACCACCAATGCGGTTTTACACCACACGCCCCTGCGCAACAACAGCACGCCTGCCAAGTTCAGCCAATCCTGACGGCAACGACGGCGGCTGCGTTGTGTGTTGTGTACGTCGTATTCATTCACCCCCGTTGGCTATACGTTGTTCGTTATTCGTCGCGGCGTCATCGAACACTACGTCGCCACCTCGCCAACGTACCACCAGCTCTTGTGTGCAACAAATATACACAGGGCCAAGACTATGGCGGCGTCAAGACTACCAGATAGTCAGGACCCTGTTGTTTGTTTGTTGGAGGCCGTTCGTCAATCGCCGTTCGTTGCGGCGTTGCGGTTCACCCACAACGGAACACGAACACGGACACGAACACAGCACCAACATGAAAAGTTCACCAACGAACAAACTCCCAACGAACGAACGAACGAACGAACGAACGAACGAACGAACAAACTGATTCGCTGTGAGTGTCCCGGTGAGCGACGACAGCCGACGAGCCGACGAGCCGACGAGTCGTGAGTCGTGACTTTGTGACTTCGTGACTGCGACGATGTGACGATGTGACGATGATGATGACAGTGTGCGTCGGTGCGAGTGCGAGTGTGTGTGTGTGTGTGTGTGTGTGTGTTTGTGTGTGTGTGTGTGTGTGGGCGGGCGGGCAGGAGGATCTTTCTTGTTCGTTCGTCGTTCGTTGGGGTGTGGCTGTCTGCCAGCCTGCCAGCCTGCCACCC
>ENA-OWNT01002936-OWNT01002936.1-seawater-metagenome-genome-assembly--contig:-NODE-2936-length-16836-cov-3.855003_pt1 | contig 16836 bp, 14 predicted proteins | sample MGYA00238136_ERZ651165 | MGnify/ENA primary metagenome ERZ651165 (study PRJEB26861, sample SAMN08777766) | seawater metagenome | isolation source: coastal seawater | place: USA: Florida | collected...
TTTTTCCTTCAGCGCCGCGAACACCGCGTCCATGGAATCGTCATCCGTGACATCGCATTCCAAAACCACATCGGAGCCAAGACTTTCCGCCAGCGGTATTACCCGTTTCCCGAGCGCTTCGCCCTGGTAGGTAAACGCGATCTCAGCACCATGTTCATGTAGCGCCTGTGCAATTCCCCACGCCAGCGAATGATTATTGGCAACCCCCATGATAAGGCCTTTTTTGCCAGCCATCAAACCCTTGTGCTGCGTCATCCGCATCCCCTCATTACCGTCTACGAAACAAAATATTCTATCTTTTTATCGCGCTTGTGAAGGGCAGTCAAAAGACTTATGCCTCTCCCCCGCGCTCTTCGTTACTTCGCCTTCAGCTTGGAACGGGCGTCATAGGCGTGCTTTTCCGCCCATTTCGTTACCCAATCCTGCAACTCTTCATCCTGCTTGTCCGGCAAAACAACCTTCAGGCTGACCATCTGATCGCCCCGCGCGGCGCCTTTTCCGGCAATGCCTTTGCCCTTGAGACGGAGCTTTGTCCCGGTATTGGAACCCGCTGGAACCTTGAGATTGACCGTGCCATCCACCGTCGGCACCTTGACCGTCGCGCCAAGCACGGCCTCGGGCAGGCTGATCGGCAATTCGATCAGGACATTCTGCCCGTCCCGGCGAAAGAAGCTATGCGGCTGTACAGTAACATTAATCAGAATATCGCCATTGGGACCGCCGGCAACACCCTCTTCCCCCTGGCCCCGGAGGCGGATCTGCTGCCCGTCGGTAACACCAGCGGGAATATTGACATCGAGGGTCCGGCCGCCGTCTCCCATGGTCAGGCGCCGCTTGCCGCCGGCGCGCATGCCGAGGAGGCCGGTGTTCCAGCCCTCGATGCCGCCCTCGCCGTGGAAGAGGACGAGGTGCTGTTGACCGCGACGTTCGACCCCAAGGTGCGGGTCTACTGGTATGTACAGGGGCTCATCGCCCACTTCTTCCTCATCATGGGCTTCGTGGGCATCTTCACGTTCCCCCTGTGGATGCTGCTGGGGCCCTTCGTGGTGCAGCGGCGCTACGCGAACCTGTCGTGCGTGCTGACCGACGACGCGCTGCACCTGCACCCACGCACGGTCCACGCCGACGCCGACGACACCCTCGTCGAGCAGGTGGCCCGCGCGATCGCCATGCGGTAGGGTCGAGGAATGGAATTCTACGAGCAGCTGAGCATCGAGCGCGGCGCCGCATTGCCGCGGGTCCGCGAAGCCTATGGTCACGCCCTGGCCAAGCTGGCGAAGCGGCTGCGAGCCCTGGTCGACCGGGGCGGCGACGCAGCCCAGCTCGACCTTCAGCGGGCCCACCTCGACGAAGCCTGGGAGGTCCTCTCCGACCCCCTCCGGCGCCGGCGATACGACGCCATGCTGCGCTGGCTCGATGGCAGCCATGCGCCCACCGAGGGGGCGCTGTGGGGCGAGGTCTCCGGCGACCTGGTCCACCCTGCGGCGGCGGTGGCCGCCAAGCTGCTTCGGGTCACCACGAGCCTGCAGGACATCGGCGAGCTGCCCCTGGCGCCGTCCGCGGCCGATGAGCCGCCCACCCTCGTCCCCCACGACGACGACCTGACCTTCACCGGCCGGCCCACCGAGCCGGCCCACCTCGGGCACGGCACCACCCCCACAGAGGTCACCGAGGTGGCTCGGCCTCGGCTGGCGATGCCGCGGCCGTCCCAGCCCACTCCGCGCCCTCCGGCCCCTCGGATGGCACCGCCCGTGCCGGCCATCCCCACGCCCACGCCGTCGGTGGCTGCCACGCCCAGCCCGGCCATGTCCGCGGCGGCGCCTACCCCCGCGCCGGCTCCCGTGGTGCTAACGCCCTCCTTCCCGTCGGCGCCCGCCGCGCCCGCTCCGCCTGCCCCACGCCCCGACCCCCCCGGACTCCCGGCGGAGGTGCTGGACGCCCTGGTCGACGAGCACGGCTTCTCCGGCGCCCTTCTCCGCGCCGTGCGGGAGCGCCTGGGGCACTCCCTCCACGACCTCGCCGACCGCACCCGAATCTCGGTGCGCTACCTCGAGGCCCTGGAGCAAGAGGAGGTCGACGTGCTGCCCTCCACCACCTTCGTGCGTGGCTACGTGCGCGAGGTGGCCCGCTGCCTGCGCCTCGACCCGGACGCCCTGGTGCCTGGGTACATGCAGCGCATCGTGAGCTAGCACGTGGGCGGTGCCAGTCGGCTCGACGTTCGCGTCGCCGCCGAGGCCGACCTGTCCCGGAGCCGGGCGGCTGCCCTGGTGAAGGAGGGGCGCGTCACGGTCGACGGGGAGACCCTGCGGCGGCCTGCGGCCAAGGTCCGCAGCCACCAGGTGGTGGTGGTCGAGGTGCCTCCTCCGGTGCCCATGGAGGCCCAGCCCCAGGACCTTCCCCTCGACGTGGTCTACGAGGACGCCGACCTCGCGGTGGTGAACAAGGCGGCGGGGATGGTGGTGCACCCGGGGGCCGGGCACCCGGACGGAACCCTGGTGAACGCCCTGCTGTTCCACCTCGACGGCCTGTCCGGCATCGGGGGCGTCCAGCGGCCGGGCATCGTGCATCGGCTCGACCGAGGCACGTCCGGCCTCATGGTGGTGGCCAAGCACGACGAGGCCCACCAGCACTTGGCGGCCCAGTTCGCCGACAAGACCGCCGGGCGGGTCTACCTGGCCCTCTGCCTGGGGGCACCGACGCTCGGTCGCGGGACCGTGCGCTCCTGGCTCGGGCGGCACCCGACCGACCGCGTGCGGTGGAGCAGTCGCCCCGAGGGGACGGGCAAGCACGCCGTGACCCACTGGGCGGTGGAGGCCCGCGCTGGCACCGTCACCCTCATCCGGTGCTGGCTCGAGACGGGGCGGACCCACCAGGTGCGGGTCCACCTGTCAGAGCAGGGATGGCCCTTGGCCGGCGACGGCACCTACAAGCGCCGCGACCGGCGCCCACCGGCTCGCCTCGTGGCCCACGTCGACCCCACCGGGCAGCGGCCGATGCTCCATGCGTGGGAGCTTCGGCTGGTGCACCCTCGGACCGGCGAGCCCTGCGCCTTTCGGGCGCCCCCGCCCGCGGACTACCTGGCGGCGCTGGAGGCGCTCGACATCGACCAGGCGCCGTACTGCGCTTCGCTCTAGCTACCTAGTTGCCGAGGCCCGTGTCGCCGCTGTCGGGGCCGAAGCAGGTGCCCGTGATGGACAGCCCGGGCTGTGCCCGGCCCTGGGGCGCCGTGGCCTCGAGGAGCAGGCACTCGTCGGTGGTGGCTCCGACGGTGCACGGCAGGCAGGTGCCGTTGGTGAGGCCCGCGGCGAACTGACAGCTGACGCCCCCCGGCTCCGCCGTCATGTCGACCAGGGCGTAGACCGTCACGTCGAGGATCTCGGTGCCGTCGGCGTTGAATCGGCCTGTGAGCGTGAACTCCCGCACCGGGATGTCGGGCTCGTTGGAGGGCCCGGCGAGGGTGAGCGTGGTGGGGCCCATGCTGAAGCTGGGGTTGTTGGCGAAGTCGACGGTGCCGGCGTCGGCCGCGTTGCCGCAGGAGACCTCGACGCCGCCCTTCTCGCTGTCGGCGGTTGTGCCCCAGGCGTGCATGGTGCCCGCCATCTCGTCGACCTCGTCGATCTCCACCGCCACGAAGTCGACGGGGAGGAAGGTGGAGAGGAGCGCGCTGTTGACGGGCTGGGAGATGTCGAGCTCGTCGAAGGCGATCAGGTAGGTGCGGCCTTCGATGTCGGACGCGGGCAGCGGCGCCGGGAGCGTGGTGAAGGAGGTGGTGGCGAAGTTGCCGCACACCTCGGCTTCGACGGTGTAGCTGGTCTCGCGGGCGAGGTCGGCGTCCGGGGTGAAGGAGACGCTCATGCCGTCGCCTGCCAGGGCGCTGCTGCCGCTGACCCCGATCAGCTCGATGGACCACGGGTCGGTGGGCTGGATGGCCTGGTCGAGGGTGACGGTGACGACCTGGTCGACCGGCACGTCGGCCGCGGCGGGCGCGGGATCGATCACGGCGACGGTGGCGTTGCAGTCGGTGTCGGCATCGGCGTCGGCGTCGGTGTCGGCATCCGCGTCGGCGTCGGTGTCGGCATCCGCGTCGGCGTCGGTGTCGGCGTCGGCGTCGGCCGTGGGGGTATCGGAGCCCTCGGAGAGCTTCCCGCCACTGTTGCACGCGAGCAGGAGCAGAGGAGCGAGGGCGAGAAGGTGGATGCGCATGGAATCTCCGTGCCAGGTCTACCCGGGAGACTAGCCGTGCATTCCGCTGCCGGCGACCGCCATCTACGATTGGACGGCTACGGGCAGTTGGCCTGAGCCTGGGTCTGGGTGAGCGGAACGACCGACCCGCCGGGCACCTCGGGGGCCGTGGCATCGGCGAGCCACAGCTGCAAGCAGAAATCGCCGGTGCCATCGGAACAGGCAGTGCACGAGACCCCGACCGCAGCGAAGACGATGCAGACCGAGTCGTCGGGGGCGGTGTCCGGGAGTCCGAGGGTCGCCTTGAGGTCGCGGGTGTCCATGGAGCTCTTGAAGATGATGCCCTCGATGGCGTCCGCGGACTCCGTGAAGGCACCGGTGATCTCGACGTCGTCGAGGTCTGCTCCCACGGCGGTCTGGCTGTAGTGGAAGGCCGGGGTGGCGAGGGAGATTCGGGGATCGTCGAAGTCCTGCGGGTCGAAGGTGCTGGTCTCGACGCAGAGGTCCTGCTGACCGGTAGTGATATCGGCGGGTGCGCCGAGCATGGGCAGGGTCGTGCCGGTGGGGTCGTCGGTGGCGGTCAGGAGCACCGCCAGCTCGAACAGTTCTTGGAGGAGCTCACCCTCGGCGCCCGGCGGGTTGACGGGGGTGCCGCTGTGGGTGCTCAGCGAGTAGACCTTGCCGTTGGGCGAAGCGGTGATGGGCGGCGTGGGGTCGGCGGTCGTGAAGGTCCAGCTCTCCATGCCGCACTCGTAGGTGAGGTGCGCGACGTAGGTGGTGGCGGGGGCGAGCTCGGCGTCGGGAAGGAACGACACCGTGTTGCCCTGCACGACGGAGGTACCTGACACGCCGGGGACCTCGATGGTCGCGAAGGCGTCCTCGTCATCCAGGCCGACGGTGATGAGGGTGTGCTCGAACACATCTCGTGCGCCGTCGCTGGGAGTCAGCTGCTCGACGGTGTTGGGGCAGGGGGGCAGGCCGCTATCGGTCCCGGAGTCGGTGGTGAGCGTCGATGAGCCGGTGTCGGTGTCGGTGTCCCCATCGGCGTCAGCGTCGGCGTCAGCGTCTGCGTCTGCGTCGGCATCGGTGTCTGCATCGGTGTCGGCGTCGGTGTCTGCATCCGTGTCGGAGTCGGTGTCTGCATCGGCATCCGCGTCAGCGTCAGCGTCAGCGTCAGCGTCGGCGTCTGCGTCTGCGTCCGCGTCCGCGTCCGCGTCGGTGTCTGCGTCCGCGTCCGCGTCCGCGTCGGTGTCTGCATCCGTGTCGGCGTCGGTGTCTGCATCCGTGTCGGCGTCGGTGTCTGCGTCCGTGTCGGCGTCGGTGTCTGCATCCGTGTCGGCGTCGGTGTCTGCATCCGTGTCGGCGTCGGTCTCGCTGGGCGGTGGGGTCGTATCGCTCGATGGCTTGTCGCTGCAGCCGAAGAGGAGCAGGGAGATCAGCAGGGTTTGGTACGTCGACATCAGCAACCTCGGGTCATGGGGGCATAGGATTCGGACCCACTCATCATGTCATGCCCATGATCCAACGACAACGCCCGGACCACGAGGGCCCGGGCGTTGCGTCAACCGAGGTTGTAGCGGGTCGGCCGTGACGACCGACGCTGCCATCAGGGGCAGTTGGCCGCGGCTTCCTTCTCGCTGATCGGCACGATGGAGCCACCGGCGACCTCGGGGGCCGTGAGGTCGGAGACCCAGAGGTTCAGGCAGTAGTCGCCAGAGCCATCGGCACAGGCCTCACAGGCCACGCCCACCGCGCCGACCACGGTGCAGACCGCCTCGTCGGGGGCGGTGGTGGGGAGGTCGAGGGCTTCCTTCAGACCGCGGGTGTCGATGGAGCCCTTGAGGGTACCGCCCTCGATGGCATCGGCCTGCTCGGTGAAGGCACCGTAGAGCTCGAGGTCGTCGAGCACCGCGGTGACGCCAGCGATGGAGAGCGTGAGGGTCTCGCTGTACAGGTTGAAGTAGGGATCCTCGTAGGTCGGGGTGACCGGGAAGTCGAGGGTCGGGGTGCAGACATCCTGCGCACCGTTGCCGTCGCCGAGGGCGCCGATCATCGGGATCTCGGTGGTGGGCTCGGCGGTCACGCCGAACAGGACCTCGACACCGTCGACCAGGTCGGCCACGAGGTCGCCAGCGGAGGCACCGGGGACCACGAAGGTGCCGGAGGTGAGGTCGAGGGAGTACACCTTGCCGTTGGGGGACACGGTGGTGGGGGCGCCCACGCCGCCGACCGTGAAGGCGAAGGTCTCGGTGCCGCACTCGTAGGTGAGGGTGGCGGTGTAGGTGCTGCCCGCGGTGTAGGGGGCGTCGGCCGTGAAGGACACGACGTTGTTGCTCACCTCGGAGGTGCCGGTGACGCCGTCGACCGCGAGGGTGGCGGAGGGGTCGGCGTCTTCCAGGTTGACCGCGACCTCGGTGCGGAAGAAGGCGTCGGTCTCGCCGTCGGCCGGGAAGGTGGCCTCGACGTCGTTGTTGCAGCCGCCGTCGTCGTCGTCGTCGTCGTCGTCGTCGTCGTCGCCCACGACATCGTCGTCGTCGTCGCCCACAACGTCGTCATCGTCGTCGCCGGTCACCGTGTCGGTGGGGGTGTTGGTGCCGCTGCCGGTCTTGTCGTCGTCGCCGCCGCCGCCGCAGGCGCCGAGGAGAAGGAAGACGGGAATCAGGGTGAGCGAGCGGGTCATGTAGCCTCCATCCGGTAGGGTCCCGGCGAATGTGGCCACAGATAGCCCTACGCTGTCGACAGTGTCAACATTTTGCTGCGCCGAGCCCGCCAACCTGTGAGGCGGCTCGCAGGATGGAGCTTCTTCCGCTACTGCGGCGGTTGGCCCGGGACCATTCCGCGGATCCGGTACGGTCGGATGAAGACCTTCTCGTCGGGCTTCTCCCCTGCCGGACGACGCAAGCGGCGGTCGAGCTTGGCGAGCATGGGGTTGCTCTCTTCGGCCATGCGATCGCGGATCTGCGTGGCTTCGTCGGTGTCGCCCCAGGCATGCATGGCCGTGCCCAGGTAGAGCATGGCCTCCTCGGCCCACTTGGTGTCGGGGTAGCGGAGGAGCAGGTACTCGGCCCGGCCGCGCACTGCGCCCCAGGCATTGCGCTTGGCGTAGAACTTCGCGACGTACAGCTCCTTGTGGGCGAGGCGGTCGCGCTCGCGCACCAGGTGCTTCTCGACGTCTTCGGTGTGCTTGCTGCCGGGGAAGCGGGTGGCGAAGCCGGTCCAGACGTTGACCGCGGCCCGGGTGCTCGACAGGTCGCGCCCGGCGAGACGGGGCGAGCGCTTCCAGATGGACAGACCGATCCGGTAGGTGACGTAGTCGAGGTTCTCGTGCCGGGGATGGTAGGCCGCGAACTCCTCGTAGGCGTAGCGCGCCTGCTCGAAGTCGGACTTCTTGAAGTACACGTCGGCGATGGCGAGCTGGGCCTTCACCGAGATGGGGTCGTCGCGGTGGTAGTTCCGCACCCGCGTGAAGGACTCGAGGGCCTTCGTGAAGTAGCCGCGGCGCATCTGCTTGAGGCCGAGCTCGTAGAGCTCCTGGGCGCTTCGCTGCTTGTTTCGCGCGGCATCGGCGGGCAGCGCGGTGAGCAGAAGCAGCGCCGGGAGGGCGATGCGGGCGAGGGACGGCAGCAACGATCGAAGCATCGCCCGTGCCTATGGTGAGGGGGGAGCGATGTCGACCAGCCACGATGGGGTTGTCACCCGCGCCCAGGTGTCTACGCTCCTCCACCGCAAGGAACCGTCAAGGAGTCACCGTGTCGGATGCTCAGGGCCAGGGTGCCCCCGCCGTCAGCTTCTCTTCGTTCGTCGTGTCGCTGGCCACGTCGGCCATGACCCACCTCGGGGAGGGCCCCGGGGGTCAGGTCGACCTCCCCCTCGCCCGGCAGACCATCGATCTGCTGGGCGTCCTGCAGGAGAAGACGCAGGGCAACCTCGACGACGAGGAACGTCAGCTCCTCGAGACCGTGCTCCACGAGACCCGCACCAAGTTCCTCGCGAAGGCCTGAGCCCTCGCGAGGGGCGCGATCTACAGCGTCAGGCCGCCGTCGACGTCGATGCAGCGGCCGGTGAAGTAGTCGCACTCGATGACGAACTTCACGGCGGCGTAGATCTCCTCGGGCGCGGCGGCACGGCGGAGGGGGACGCCCTTGAGCATGCCCTCGAGCACCTCGGGGCGCATGCCCTGGAGGATGGGCGTGTCGACGAAGCCGGGGGCGATGGCGCCCACGCGGATGCCGTAGCGGGCGAGCTCGAGGCCCCACAGCTTGGTATCGGCCACGAGGCCGGCCTTGGCGGCGGAGTAGTTGCTCTGGCCCATGTTGCCGTGGCGGGCGATGGAGCTGATGTTGACGATCACGGACGACGTGCTGTTCGTCTCGATCATCTTGGCCGCGAACTCGCGGGTGCAGAGGAAGGGCCCGGTCAGGTCGACGGCGATGACGCTGTTCCACGCCTTCAGCGACATCTTCTTGATCTCGCCGGTGTTGCGGTCCTTCTTGACGAGCAGGCCGTCGCGGAAGATGCCGGCGTTGTTGATGAGCGCGTTGAGCCCACCCATGGCCTCGTGGGCGCCGTGGATGAGGGCGGAGACGCTCTCTTCGTCGGACACGTCGGCGCGGATGCTCTGGATGGTGCCGCGGTAGTCGGCGGCGGCGGCCTGCACATCGGCCATCTTGCTGTCGTCGAGGTCAGCGACGACCACCTTGGCGCCGCCCTTGGCGAGCTCCAGGGCGAAGGTGCGGCCCATGCCGCTGGCACCGCCGGTGACGATGCACTTCAAATCGGACACGTTCATGGTGGACTCCTCTCGAAGGAGCCGCACCTATCACCCTGCTGTGCGACGTGACGGGTCAGGCGCCCAGCGCCTCGCCGACGATGCGGTAGGCGGCCTCCAGCGCGGCGTCGATCCCCGCCGGATCCGAGCCTCCGGCCTGGGCCATGTCCGGGCGGCCACCGCCGCCACCACCCACCATGCCGGCGAGCTCCTTGACGACCTTGCCGCTGTGCACGCGCTTGCCTGCGACGTCCTTGCTGGCGGCGACGATCAGCTGGACCTTCTTGGGGCCCCGCTGTGCGGCCAGGACCACCACGGAGGTGCCCAGCTGGTCGCGGAGGCGGTCGGCCTGCTCCCGAAGGTCGCCGTCGAAGCGGCCGGCGAGGACCTTCACGCCCTCGATCTCTCGGGCCTGGCTGACGAGGTCGCCGGCGGCGGCCGCGGCGAGCTCTCGCTTCAAGGCGGCGAGCTCCTTCTCCACGGCCTTGCGCTCCTCCTGGAGCTTCGCGACGGCGCTGACCAGCTGGTCGGCCGGGGCCTTGAGGGACTTGGCGGCGGCCGCGAGGGTCTGCGCCTGCTCCCGTACGACGGCCATCGCGCCGAAGCCGGTCTGGGCCTCGAGGCGGCGCACGCCGGCCGCGACCCCCGACTCGCTCAGGATCTTGAACAGGCCGATGTCGCCAGTGCGGTGCACGTGGGTGCCGCCGCACAGCTCCACGCTGTAGCCGGGCACCGTGACCACCCGAACCTTGGCGTCGTACTTCTCGCCGAACAGGGCCATCGCGCCCTTCTCGATGGCCGACTCGAGGTCGTCGAGGGAGGTGTCGAGGGACTTGTTGGCGAGCACCTCGCGGTTCACCTGGTCCTCGATGGCGTCGAGCTCCGCCCGGGTGACGGGCTGATGGTGGCTGAAGTCGAAGCGGAGGCGGTCGGGGCCCACCAGGGAGCCCTTCTGGGTGACGTGCTCGCCGAGGATGTTGCGCAGAGCGGCATGCATGAGGTGCGTGGCCGTGTGGTTGCGGCGGCTGGCATCCCGCTCGCGGCTCTCGACGTGGGCCTCGACCTCGTCGCCGACGGCCAGGGCAGTGTCGTCCACCGTGACGTGATGCAGGTGCAGGCCGGAGGCCTTGGTGGTGTCGCTGACCGTCGCGCCGGAGAGGGTGCCGGTGTCGCCCATCTGGCCGCCGCTCTCGCCGTAGAACGGGGTCTGGTCGAGCACGACGACACCGGACTCGCCCGGAGCGAGGCGGTCGACCGCGCTGAGGTCGTCGCCGTCGCGGCGGAGCAGCGCCAGCACGGTGCCGGTGCCGGCGAGCTCGGTGTAGCCCGTGAAGCCGGTGGCGCCGTGGGTCTCGGCGAGCTGCTTCCACAGCTCGTTGACCGCGGACTCGCCCTTGAGCTTGGAGCCCTGGCGGCCCTTGGCCTTCTGGGCCTCCATCTCGGACTGGAAGCCCGGCTCGTCGACCCGGACCCCCTGCTCGGCAGCGATGAGCTGGGTGAGGTCGAGCGGGAAGCCGAAGGTGTCGTAGAGCTTGAAGGCGGCGGCACCACCGATGGTGTTGGAGCCACTCTTCGCGTCGTCGAGCTCGCGATCGAGGAGGACCAGGCCGCGCCGCAGGGTGCGCTGGAAGCGCTTCTCCTCGGCGAGCACGACCTCACGGATGAAGTCGCGGCGGCCGGAGAGCTCGGGGTAGGCGTCGCCGAAGCGGTCGACCACTTCGTCGGTCACCTGGTGGAAGAAGGGCTCCTCGAGGCCGAGCTTCCAGCCGAAGCGCAGGGCTCGACGCATGATGCGACGGAGCACGTAGGCGCGGCCTTCGTTGGCGGGCATGATGCCGTCGTTGACGAGGAAGGTCGCGGCCCGAGCGTGGTCGGCGATGACCCGGAGGGCGGTGTCGGCCACGGCGTCGTCGCCGTAGGAGACGCCTGCCAGGGAGGCGCCACGCTTCAGGAGCGGCTGGAAGAGGTCGGTGTCGTAGTTGCTGAACACCCCCTGCTTCACGGCCACGATGCGCTCGAGACCCATGCCGGTGTCGATGCTGGGCTTGGGCAGGTCGACCCGGGCGCCGCCGGCCTGCTGCTCGTACTGCATGAACACGAGGTTCCAGATCTCGACGTAGCGGTCGTCTTCGCCGGCGGGGCCGCGGGTGTCACTGGAGATGGCGGCGCCGTGATCGTAGTGGATCTCGGTGCACGGGCCGCAGGGGCCGGTGTCGCCCATGGACCAGAAGTTGTCCTTCTTTCCGAGGCGCTGGAGGCGGGCTTCGGGGAAGCCGATGCTGCGCCACAGCTCGTAGGCCTCGTCGTCCTCCTCGTACACGGTGACCCAGAGGCGGTCGGCGTCGACGCCCCACACCTCGGTGAGGAGCTCCCAGGCCATGGGAATCGCCTCGGCCTTGAAGTAGTTGCCGAAGGAGAAGTTCCCGAGCATCTCGAAGAAGGTGTGGTGGCGTGGGGTGACGCCGACGTTCTCGAGGTCGTTGTGCTTGCCCGACACCCGCAGGCACTTCTGCACGGACGTGGCGCGGGCGTAGGGGGCCGCCTCGTCGCCCGTGAAGTAGCTCTTGAAGGGCACCATCCCGGCGTTGACGAAGTACAGCGTGGGGTCGTCGTGGGGGATGAGCTGCGCGCTGGGCTGCACGCTGTGGCCCTTGCCCTCGAAGTACGAGAGGAAGGCGGCGCGGATCTGGTCGGCGGTCACGAGGTCGGACACGAGGCCTCCTGGCGAGGCCCACGCCTATTCCGAGCGCCCGCGGCCGACCAGCGCCACGGCGATGCCCAGCACCACGGCGAGCACCGCCCCCGGCAGGAGGTCGGCGGCGCTCCACGGGCCCGGCTCTGCCTCGCCGAGCTGCGCGCCCGCCACCGAGACGGCGTTGTGGGTGAGGTGCAGGAGGATCCCGCACCACAGGGAGCGGCTACGCAGGACGACGATGCCGGCCACGCAGCCGACGAAGAAGGTGGGCACCAGCCGGTACACGGACAGGTGCATGATGGCGAAGGCTGCGGCCACCACCGCCACGCGGGGGAGCGGGGGCAGGTCGCGCTCGAGGAGCCCGAGCAAGCTGCCCCGAAAGAGCAGCTCTTCGCAGATCCCGGGGAGGACGGCGAAGAGGAAGAGGAGCAGCGGCAGGCTGTCACCGACGGTGCCGAGGGCCTCGGCGAAGGCGCCGGCGAAGCGCATGCCGCCCGGGAGCACCTCTTCCTGGAGGAGGAAGATGCTGGAGGCCACAGCGGCGGTGCACACGCCGCTGACCACGGCCAACGCTGCGTCGATGCCTCGCGGGCGGACCAAGCGAAGGCGCGACCAGGGGGCGCCGAAGAAGCCGATGGCCGCGACGCCGAGGGCAGCGAAGCTGGCTTGGGTGAGGAGGTGTCCGCCCACGAGGCTCGCCTTCTGGGCCAGGGTGCCGAGGAACCAGAACACCACCATCACGACGACGAAGGTGAGAGCGGCATCGGGGCCGAAGCGACCCATGCTGCGGCGCCCGTCGGCGTCGGCGGTGCCCGTGAAGGTCTCCTCCCGGGCCAGGAGGTGACGGCCCAGGGCGAAGGCACCCAGGGCCTGAGCCAGCGCGATCCCGATGACGCCGACCCCTGCGGCGGCGGAGAGCTGGCCCGCGAGGACCTCCCGGAAGGCCATGGCGAGGTTGCCTACGGGGATCAGCGCCACCCACCACGTCAGCTCCAGGCTGTCGATCAGGGGCAAGCCGCTGGGCGCGAGGAGGAGCAACAGGGCGGGGCCGGCGACCATCGAGCCGGAGCGGTAGTCGTCGACCCAGGACGCGACCCCGATGGCGGCCCCGGCGACCTGGAGGCCGAGGAGGAGCACCAACCCCTCGATGAGCACGAGGGTGGACGGCGACAGGGCCGTGAGGGTCTGCTGCAGGGCGGGGCTGGTGTCGAGCAGGCCCAGCTGGTGGCTGCCGAAGACGCCGAGGACCCAGGCCGTGCCTGCCACGACGGCGGACCCGGCGACGACCGTGGCCTTGGCAGCGAGCACGGCGGCCCGGGCGGCGCCGGTGGTGAGGAGGGTCTCGGAGGTGCGGCGCTCCTTGTCGCCGGTGATCACGTCGAAGGCCGTGTACACCGCGCCGAGGAGCAGGGTGAACATCAGCAGGGGCGGGAAGAGCTTCCCGAGGTCGCGCCCGCTGGCGGTGGTGTCGGCGTCGACCGCATGGGTGTCGATGGTCCACAGGTCGTCTTCCGGCGACATGCCCGCCGCCTCGAGGGTCTCGTGGAGCTCCACCTCGGCCCGGCGACGCAGCACGGCCTGGATCCGCTGACGGGCCTGCCGCGCCTGGGTGAGCTGCGGGTCACGGGTGGCGGTGAAGTGTCGCCCCTCGTCGACGAGCTCGACCCAGACCTCGTCGTCTTCCAGCACGCCGTCGTCGTTGATCCGGCCGCTCGGCACGACCTCGAGGTGGTCGCTGGGCTCGACCCACGAAGCGAAGCGGTCGGATGCGGCGATGCGCAGGACCGTGGGGTCGTCGGGGGTGCCGTGGGTGGCCTGATCGGTGGAGGAGGTCCAGGTCTCGCCGGCCATCAGGGCGCCCGGGCCCAACAGGAGCGGCAGCCCCGCCATGAGGGCCAGGGCGGCGGGCTGCCTGAGCTGGAGCTTCAGCTCCATGGCCAACAAGGCCCGGTAGCTCACGAGGAGGCTCCCGAGTTCTCGACCAGCCGGATGAAGGCGGACTCCAGGTAGTGCTCACCGGTCTGCTGGCGAAGCTCGTCGAGGGTGCCGGTGGCGAGCACCTGCCCGCCGTGGATGATGGCGATGCGGTCGCACAGGCGCTCGACCTCGCTCATGATGTGGGTGCTGTAGATGATGCACTTGCCCGCCTCGCGCATCTCCTCCACGAAGCCGAGGAAGGTCTGGGCGACGAGGACGTCCAGGCCGGTGGTGGGCTCGTCGAGGACGAGGACCGGCGGGTCGTGCACGATGGCCCGGGCGATGCTGACCTTCTGCTTGTTGCCGGTGGACAGCCGGGCGCAGCGCTGGTCTCGGTAGTCGCTGAGATCGAAGCGCTCGATGAGCTCCTCGGCGCGCTTCCGGGGGGTGTCGACGCCCTGGATGCGGGCGAAGGTCTCGATCATCTCGAAGGCGGTGAGGCGGCCATACACCCCGGTGGTGGTGGCCAGGTAGCCCACGGAGGCGCGGACGGCGTCGGGCTGGGACACCACGTCGTGGCCGGCCACGGAGGCCCGACCGGCGTCGGGGGTGAGCAGGGTCACGAGCATGCGCAGGGTCGTGGTCTTGCCGGCGCCGTTGGGGCCGAGCAGGCCGAAGACCTCGCCGGGCAGGGCCGAGAAGCTCACGCCGTCGACGGCGCGCACGGGCTGGGGGCCGGGGAAGACCTTGACGAGGCCATCGGCGACCAGGGCGGGGGAGGGCATCAGGAGCTCCCGAGGAGGCGGTCGAGCCACGGGGGACGCCACGCCCCGGCCAGCAGGCCCTGGGGGCCAGGGCTGCGCCAGAGCAGGGCGAGCAGGATGGAGGTAGCCAGCACGTCGGTGGTGACGGACAGGGCCGCCTGCCACAGGGCGAGCTCACCGGTGGGGGCGGCTGCGACGGCGAGGATGGTGTGCGCGAAGGGCACCGCCCACAGCCAAGGGGATGGTGCGCCGGTCATCAGGCCGACGATGGCCACCCCGAGGAGAGGGAAGCTACCGAACAGCACCGTGGTGGTGATCCACTCCCCCTCCTTGTAGGTGCGGGCCGGAACGAGGGACGCCATCAGCACGGTGGCGCACAGCAGCGAGGCCGAGGCCAGGGTGGCCAGGAGCATGGGCCACACGAGCAGCGGCGGCCACTGGGCCCAGGCCGACTCGTGGAAGGCCAGCCGCGTGACGTGCAGGGCGGACAGGCCCAGCGCCCCCATGTTGGCGAGGGAGGCCACGAGCATCAGCGTGGCGCAGGCCAGGAGCTTGCCAGCCACCATGACCCCACGGGGCACGGAGCTGACCAGCAAGGTCTCCAGGGTGTCGCGCTCCCGCTCGACGACGAACAGGTCGATGGCCGGGTACACGCCGGAGAGCAGCATGGCCAGGGGGCCGATGGCGCCGATGAGGAGGCCCATGACCCAGGACATGAGCTGCGACAGCTCGCCCACGATCGCGTCGTCGAAGGCGAAGCCGCCGAGGACTTCAGGGTCGCCCCCGGCCGCAGCGACGTGCTCCCGCAGGATGCTTCGCCGGCGCACGTCGACCGCCTCCTCCACCAGCTCGGCCGCTCGCACCGAGCGGGGCCGGGCGGCGAGGAAGTCGATCTGGACCTCGGTAGGCTCCCGGAGATGGGCCGTGGCATCCACCGTGCCCTCGTCGAGCTCGCTGCTTCGGGAGCGGCTGACCAGCTCGAGCCGCTCGTGGCCCTCGAGCAGCTCGGTGAGGGGAGCGTCGGCCGCGACCACGTAGGTCTCGCGGTCGTAGCGCCCTTGCTCCAGCTGGGCGAGCTCGCTCACCCCCCAGATGAGGGAGGGGTAGAGGACGACGGGAAAGCCCAGAAACACCACGACCTGTGGGTCGCGCAGGGTGCGGCGGAGCTCCAGGGCGGCGTAGCTCGCAGCGAGGGACAGGGCGGATCGAGGCACGGCAGGGTCGTACCATCGAACGGGTACGGTCGGCTGCGATAGAAACCTGACGTGGGGAGGAACCGAGTCGATGACGCGAGGACTGGTGCAGGTCTACCAGGCAACGGGGCCGACCGACGCGTTCCTGGTGCAGCACTGGCTCCAGCGGAACGGCCTCCACGTGCACCTACAGGGCGACCTGGTGTCGGCGCGCGGAGAGATCCCCATCGGCGAGAGCTGGCCCACGGTGTGGGTGCCGCGGGCTGACGAGGCTCGCGCCCGCGAGCTGGTGGACCAGTTCAACGGGCCTACGCTGGTGCACCCCATCTGGCGATGCCCGAGCTGCGGCGAAGACAACGAGCCGAACTTCGGCTCGTGCTGGAACTGCGACGGGGACCGCCCGGATGTCAGGAGCTCGAGCTCCTGAGATCCGCGTCGGGGGCATCTAGGCCTCGGCGACCGGCGCGGCGGCGAGAGGGGCGTCGTCGGCGACGTCGATGCCGTGGAAGCGCAGGATGTCGTTCTTGATCTCCTGAGCGATGGCCGGGTTCTCCTTGAGGAAGCCCCGGCTGTTCTCCTTGCCCTGCCCGAGGCGGTCGTCGCCGCGGGCGTACCAGGAGCCGCTCTTGCGCACGACACCGGCCTGCACGCCGAGGTCGAGGAGCTCGGCCTCGAGCGACACGCCTTCGCCGTAGTAGATCTCGAACTCGGCCTGCCGGAACGGCGGCGCGAGCTTGTTCTTGGTGATCTTGATCTTGGTGCGGTTGCCGATGACCTGGTCGCCCTTCTTCACGGCGCCGATGCGGGTGATCTCGCACCGCACGGAGGCGTAGAACTTCAGCGCGTTGCCGCCGGAGGTGGTCTTCGGGGAGCCGAACATGACGCCGATCTTGTGGCGGATCTGGTTGATGAAGAAGACCGTGGAATCGGACTTGTGGATGGCGCCGGTGAGCTTGCGGAGTGCCTGGCTCATGAGGCGGGCCTGGGCACCGGGCATGACATCGCCCATGTCGCCCTCGAGCTCGGCCTTGGGCACGAGTGCGGCCACGGAGTCGATCACCACGATGTCGATGGCGCCGGAACGCACGAGGGTCTCGGCGATCTCGAGGGCCTGCTCCCCGTGGTCGGGCTGGGAGATGAGGAGCTCATCGACCTTGACGCCGAGGTTGCGGGCGTAGTTCACGTCGAGCGCGTGCTCGGCGTCGACGAAGGCGGCGATGCCGCCGGCGGCCTGTGCCTGGGCGATGGTCTGCAGGGCGAGGGTGGTCTTGCCGCTGGCCTCGGCGCCGTAGACCTCGACCACGCGGCCGCGGGGGA
>ENA-OWNT01002937-OWNT01002937.1-seawater-metagenome-genome-assembly--contig:-NODE-2937-length-16835-cov-4.757787_pt1 | contig 16835 bp, 18 predicted proteins | sample MGYA00238136_ERZ651165 | MGnify/ENA primary metagenome ERZ651165 (study PRJEB26861, sample SAMN08777766) | seawater metagenome | isolation source: coastal seawater | place: USA: Florida | collected...
GCCAGCGCCCCCGACCGGCTGAGCGCCATGGTCGGCACGCTCAACCAGACGGTTGCGGGCCGGGCGCTGTTCTCCGGCGCGAATACCGATCAGGACGCGCTGATCCCGGTTGAGGATCTGCTGGCCGCATTGGAACCGCTGGCCACCGGCGCCACAGATGCCGCCGATCTGATTGCAACGCTCGACAGCTGGTTCATGGATATGGGCGGCGGGTTCGAAACACTGGCCTATCAGGGCAGCCCCGATCCCGTGCCGGGCTTTACCGTGGCCGAGGGTGAGACCATCCAGAACCCAATCTCCGCGCTCGACACCGGTGTCCGGCGCGGGCTGATGGGGATGGCGCTGGCCACGCTGGTGGCCAACGAGACGGGCAGTTTCAGTGATGATGAAAAGCGCCAGATTCTGGAACGCGCGGCGCTCGACATGGCCTCGGGCAATGGCGGCATCACCGATCTGCGCGCCCGGGTGGGCCATGTGGAAGGCCGGATTGAAGCCGCCGAACTACGCGGTGACACCACCCGCGGGCTGTTAGAACTGGAACGCAGCCGCCTGACCGGCGCCGATCCCTACACCACCGCCACCGAGCTGCAAGAAGCCGAAACACGGCTCGAAGCGCTCTATCTGCTGACCACCCGCCTTTCCCGCCTCAGCCTGACGGAGTACCTCCGATGATCCGCATCCTTCTTTCGCTCCTCCTGATCCTCGCACCTCTATCGGCGCAGGCCACCCCCATCCGCATCAAGGACCTGGTGGAGTTTGACGGGGTGCGTGGCAATGATCTGATCGGTTACGGGCTGGTTGTGGGGCTGAACGGCACTGGCGACGGCATCCGCAATTCGCCCTTCACCGAAGAGATTATGACGAACATCCTCGAACGGCTTGGCGTCAATATCTCAGGCGAACAATTCCGCCCCCAGAATGTGGCCGCTGTCATCGTCACCGCCACCTTGCCGCCGTTTTCGCGGGCCGGGTCGCAGATTGATATCAACGTGTCCGCCATCGGCGACGCCGACAGCCTGATGGGCGGTACGTTGGTGATGACGCCGCTGACCGCCGCCGACGGGGAAATCTACGCAGTGGCGCAGGGCACCGTCATCGCAGGTGGGGCCGTGGCGGAAGGCGATGCGGCCAGCGTGACCGAAGGTGTGCCGACCGCCGGCACCGTACCCTCCGGCGCGCGGATCGAACGAGAGGTAGATTTTGAACTGTCCAGCCTTGATACGATCCGATTGGCCCTGCGGTCCCCCGATTTCACCACCGCCGCCCGGATCGAGGGCGTGATCAACAGCGCCTATGGCCGTTCCGTCGCGGTGATGCTCGATTCCGGCACCGTCGCGCTGGATTTGGCCGCCACGCGCGAGCCATCCGCCGCCCATGCCATGTTCCGCATCGAGAACCTGCTGGTAGAACCGGAAAGCCGCGCCCGGGTGGTCGTTGATCAACGCTCGGGCACCATCGTAATGGGCGAAGACGTGCGGATTTCTCACGTCGCCGTGGCACAGGGCAACCTGACCCTGCGTATTCAGGAAACCCCGATTGCCGTGCAACCGAACCCCTTTGCAGAAGGGGAAACCGTGGTCGTGCCCCGCACCCAGGCCGCGATCGACGAAGACCCGGGCACCGGCCTGGCAGAGGTGTCTGGCGGCACGTCCTTGTCAGAGGTTATTGCCGGGTTGAATGCGCTTGGCGTTTCCCCCGGGGACATGATCGACATTCTCAACGCGATCAACGCAGCCGGGGCGCTTCATGCGGAACTGGTGGTTCGCTGAGACGGCGGATCAGCCCCTGAGAAACCGGATCGTGGCCCGCGCCACCGGCCCCGGAAGGGCGTGAAGCACCTGAAGTTGCAGAGCTTTCGGTTGTGACCCCAACACCATGGCGATAACCGCAGGATGCTCTTTTTCCAACGCAGCCTCATCCAGATGATCGGCGATGCGCGCGTTAAGGGGGGCTTTTCGCAAAGCCGGGCTTGCTGGCGGCGCCATCTTCCGCGACGGGTCTTCATCAAACAGGCCCTGCTTGCGAAACCGGTCCAACAGCGCCAGGCGGTCGGCCTTGCCTTGCGCCTCACCCTGCGTGCCCGGCTGCAATCCCGCGACCTCGGTCGCCAGACCGGCCCGGCGCAACCGATCCACCCCAGAAGGGCCAAAGAGATCCAGCAGAACACGGGCCTTGCGGGCGAAATTGTCGTCACGGCGGGCCGCGGTTTCGGTTTGGGCCGGGTTGGGCATGAGAAGCTCCTTCAGAAATAGCTGCGCACAAGGGCACCGGTGATCAGTGCCCATCCATCGGCCACCACGAAGAAGGCCAGCTTGAAGGGCAGGGACACGATTGCGGGGGGCACCATCATCATCCCCATGGACATGAGGATCGCCGCGACCACTAGGTCGATGATCAGGAAGGGCAGAAACACCAGAAACCCGATTTGGAACGCACGCTCTACCTCGCTCAACATGAAGGAGGGAATCAGCACCGATGCGCCGGGCTCTTCGCCTTGCGGGATCTCACGCAGGGACGACAGGCTTTGCAGGGTTTCGGCGTCAACGCGCAGCATCATAAAGCTGCGGAACGGTTCATATGCGCGGGCGATACCGTCCATCAGATCCAGCTGGCCGTCCATCACCGGGCCGATGCCGGCTTGATAGGCAGCCTCAAACGTGGGGGCCATAACGAAATAGGTCAGAAACAGCGCCAGGCTGACGATCAGCATATTGGGCGGCGATTGTTGCAGGCCGATGGCCTGGCGCAGGATCGACAGCACCGTGACCACGAAGGGAAAGCAGGTGACCATCACCGCAAGGCCGGGCGCGAGGCTTAGCACCGTGACAAGCGCGATGATCTGCAGCGTTCTTGCGGTCAGCGTGTCACTGTCGCCGATGTCGATGGAAATATCCTGTGCGGCGGCCGGGGCGATCAGAGTGACACTGAAAACCCCGGCCAGCAGCAGGATGCGGCGCATGGAATCACCCATTGCCGCCATCGACCAGCTCGGTGATCCGCACGCCCAACCCGCCATCTTCGGCCTCGATCAGTTCGCCGCACGCCACCAGCCGGTCGCCGATAAACAGCTCTACCGGGTCTTCGATCCGGCGGTCCAGCGGCAGGACATCCTCCTGCCCAAGCGCCAGCAGCTCCGATATGGTGGGACGGGCCCGGCCAACGCTTACTCGGATTTCCACCGGGACAGAGCGAAGTTTACCGGACATCCCCGGGGCGGTTTGTTGACCATCAGCCATGGCGGACCTCGTTTTCAGAAGGGGTGGATCCGGTGAAATCCCGGATGGCGGCGGACATGGTCTGCAGCAGGTCGGTCAGGTCGATCTCTCTCGTTTCGCCAGCGAAATGCAGGGTCACCCGACCGTCCGGATAGGCCGGTTCCGGCACGATCTCCAACTCCATCTCCAGATATTTTTCAGCCAGCCAGTCCAGCTGCTTGCAGGTCCCGGGTGCGGCAAGCAACCGGCAGGTGCCAGAGCCCACTGATGCGATCAGTGCATCCAGTTCATCGGCGACCCGTGGCAGAACAGCCTCGGCGGCGAGGCGTGGCAAAAACCCCGTCAGGATTGAGGAAATCAGCCCCGATATGCCCTGCAACACCTCGGCGCGGGCCTCTTCATAGGTGAAGGTCAGATCAGAGAGGTTGCGCTCCAGATCCGCGGCAATGCGCCGGTCCGAGGCCGCAGTCTCTGAATTGGCGTCATCCCAGCCCGATTTGTATCCGGCCTCATATGCCTCCAGCCGAAGGGTTTCGGCATCAGAGGCGGCCAGCCCGTTCAGGGTGGCATCGGGTGACGGGGCGGTAAGATCCTCCAGCACCAAGGCGTGATAGCTCATGTCAGCTCCTCATCTTCTTCCATCCAGGCGCGCAGGATCTGTACGGTTTCCTCCTCGCGTTCTTCGATCAGGCGGCGCAGGCGGGCCACCGGGTCGGGGGCATCCTCCACGCCCAGAATTTCGGGTGACGGCAGCGATCCCGATGCCTCGGCAGCAACAGCAGCAACAGCAACCTCCGCCTGATCAGAGCGTTCGCCAGGGGCCAATGTCTCCGGTTCAGCCGACGGCAGCATTTCGGGCGCTGGCGGTGTTGTGCCCGCTGCCTCCAGGGCTTGCGGGGCACCCGCCAGGATCGGAAGGTCAGCGGTGGCCGCTGAAGACCGCATTGCCGGACGCACAACCCCGAAGGCGACGGCCAGCGCGACGGCGACCAGGGCGGCAAGCTGCACCATCCGCATAGGATCGAGACGGGACAGAAGGGATGCGCCGGCATCAGTGGCTTCCAGCGCCTCTGCCTGCGGTTCGAACACCATGGATTGCAGGGTCACCACATCCCCGCGATCGGCGTCATACCCGACTGCGGATTGCACAAGATCACGCAGCGATTGCAGTTCTTCCACATCGCGGGGCTGCTGAACCACCACCCCATCGGCCCCCACAACCGGCACCGCATTGACCAGCACAGCCACAGTGATCCGGCGCACGGTGCCCGGCCCGCTTTCCGTTTCGCGCTGTGTTTCCGAAATGTCGTAGGTCACCCGTTCCCGGGTTTCGCTGGTCTGCGCCGATGACCCACCCCCGCCAGCAGCGGCATCGCCCTCGGGCAGGTTCGAGGCGACGGTAACAGCCGCTTCCCCTGCGTCGCGTGACGTGTTGGAGGATTCTTCGGAATCGGTGCCGATCACCACGCGGCTATCTGGGTCGATGATCCGTTCGAATACGGTCTGGCGGGCGGTTTCCAGCTCTACGCTGACCTCTACCACCGCATTTCCCGGGCCAACGCGCGCATTCAGCAACCGTTCCACATTGCGGCGCAGGGTTTCCGACAGACCGCTGGTATCCCCCGCAGGGGCCTGCGCATCGTCATTGGCCAGCACGCGGCCCGTATCCGAATCGATGATCGTCACATGTTCCGGCAGCAACCCCGGCACAGCCGAAGCCACCAGATAGCGCAGTGCCTGTGCATGGCCCAAGGATATGCCCCCCGAAACCGGCCGGATACTGACCGAGGCAGACGGATCACGGGCCGGGGCGAACGGGTCGCTGGTGGGGGCGGCCAGATGCACCCTGGCGGCCCGGATGCGGGGGCTGGCGGCGATGGTCCGCGCAAGCTCGCCCTCTTTGGCACGCCAATAGGCGGCATCGAACATCTGGGACGTGGTGCCAAACCCGGACAGCGAATCGAGCAATTCATACCCGGCGGCGCCAAGCGCTGGCAGGCCCTCGCCCGCAAGGCTCATCCTCAGGGCATCGCGTTCGGTTTCCGCCACATGAATGGAATCGCCGCGCACCTGATAGGCGACATCGCGCATCTCCAGCGCGCTGATCACCTCGCCCGCCGCTGCCGGATCCAGCCCGGAATATAACAGCGCATAGGATGGCGATCCGGCCAGTCGTGTCAGAAGCACAAGGATGGTCACAAGCCCCGCTGCCCCCCCGATCAGCACGCCGCGCCGCCGGGCATCCAACGCCCCCCATAGATCGATGAGCTGCTGCACCTGTGATCTCTCCTTCTGGCCGTTCTGACCTGTCACCGGTGATCAAAGCTCACGTCGCTTAAGATTTGGTTAGTGCTGTTCGGTTTATGTTCCTCCTGTCCAAAGACGGCATGAGGTGCAGAACGTGGCCACAGAAGATGCGGATATCGAAGACCCCCGAAAGAAAAAGGGCCTGTTGCTGCCCTTGGTTGTGGGTCTTGTTCTGGCCTGCGTGGGTGGGGCGGGCGGCTACTGGGCGGTGACCAGCGGCCCGTTTGCCGGCTCTGGCGATACCGATTCGGCCCATGCCGCGGCAGAGGATGACGGCCATGGTGGCGGGCATGGTGATGAAGAAGAGGATGACGGTCCCACCGAACGGCCCCGCCCCGAACTGGATGAGGTGGCATTTGTCGCGCTGGAATCGCTGGTCGTGAATATCGGGTCCGACACCAGCCAGCGGCACCTTCTGTTCGAGGCCGAGCTGGAGGTCGCCCCAGACGACGCCGATGAGGTGACGCACCTGATGCCCCGCGTGATGGATGTGATGAACAGCTATCTGCGCGTGCTCGACATGCAGGAACTCAGCGACCCGCGCACTCTGGTGCGGCTGCGCGCACAGCTTCTGCGCCGGATCCAGATCGTCACCGGCGATGTGCTGGTTCGCGACCTTCTCGTAACGCAATTCGTGGTGAACTGAATGGAGATCATACCCCAAATCCTTGCCTACGCTGCTGACGCACTGCTGATTCTGGCCTCTCTTGGCGCCGCTGTGTTCTGTCTGGTCCTGTCACGGCGGCTGGCGCGATTGTCCAGCATCGACAACGGGCTTGGTGGCGCCATCGCGGTTCTATCCGCCCAGGTCGATGACATGAACAAAGCCCTGGCCGAGATGAAGTCGGGCACCGAAACCTCTGCGGAACGGCTGGATGTGCTGAACCGCGAAGCGCGGCAATTGACCGAAGAGCTGGAGCTGATGCTGTCGGCCTGCCACGATATCGGTCAGCCGTCGGCACCATCAGCCCCCCCAGAAACCGATGCCCCCTCTGACACCGTGCCCGCTGAGGAAAATGCGCCGATGTTCGGCAGCCGTCGGCGGCATCCTGAAGACGAAGACAACCCGCCGATCCCCTTCTTTCTGAAGAACCGGTCTCGGCTCGCAGGAATGGGCTGACCCATGGCGCGCAGATCGAGAAAACCCCGCCGTCTCTGGCACCGCTTCGGCCTGTTTGGCGTGATCGCATTGTTCGTCCTGTCGGGCCTGTTCCGCCTGGGGGCGATCGGCTTGGCCAGTGCCTCGGTCTCGGCAGAGGATCAGCCCGGTGACCATGCCGCCCCAAACAGCCATGTGGCATACCCCGCGTCAGACGGGCAATGCGTGGCAAGCGATGCTTTGGAACAGGCCTTGTCCCGCGTGGAAGGACGCGCCGAAACACTCGACGCCCGCGAGGAGTATCTAGCGGAACGGGCGGCAATGCTTGCTGAGGTCGAAGCATCGGTGGCCGCACAGCTATCAGCGCTGGAAGCGACAGAAGAGCGATTGGAATCCCTTCTGGCCCTGTCCGATACGGCTGCGGAATCCGATCTGGCCCGACTGACCCAGGTCTATGAAACCATGGATGCCGCTGACGCGGCGGCGCTGTTTTCCCAGATGGACCCGGGCTTTGCCGCCGGTTTCCTGGGCCGAATGCAGGCCGACGCGGCGGCGGGCGTGATGGCCGAACTGGACCCGGGTGTTGCTTATGCGATCTCGGTCCTCATCGCCACGCGCAACGCGTCTGCCCCTGTCACCGCCCCCACGGCACCCGTATCCCAGTGAATGCCTGAAATCATAAAGGTCTGAAATGATTGGTATCCTCGGCATCATCGTTATCTTCGCCATGGTCTTTGGCGGCTACCTCGCCTCTGGCGGGCATCTCGACATCATTCTACATTCGCTACCCTACGAGATGACGATGATCGGCGGCGCAGCCGTTGGCGCCTTCATCATCTCAAACGATTTCGCGGGCGTAAAACACACGATCAAGGATATCGGTAAGGTTTTCAAAGGGCCAAAATGGAAACACGCCGACTATCAGGATCTGCTCTGCTTGCTGTACGAACTGATCCGCCTTGGCCGCGAAAACGCAGTGGCGTTGGAAGAACACACCGAAAACCCGGGCGACTCCGCGATTTTCGGCAATTATCCCAAGATCCTGAAAGACCGCGAGGCGGTTGATCTGATCTGCGATACGCTGCGCTCGGCCTCTCTCAACTATGACGATCCCCATCAGGTGGAGGATGTTCTGGAAAAGCGGATGGAGGCGAACCTGCATCACGCGCTGCATTCCAGTCACGCCCTGCAGACCATCGCTGACGGCCTGCCCGCACTGGGCATTGTCGCCGCCGTTTTGGGGGTGATCAAGACCATGGGGTCCATCGACCAGCCGCCCGAGATCCTCGGCAAGCTGATCGGCGGCGCCCTGGTCGGCACCTTTCTGGGCGTCTTCCTGGCCTATGGTCTGGTCGGCCCCTTCGCCGCCAAGGTGAAGGCCGTGGTTGAGGAAGATATGCATTTCTACGGCCTGATCCGAGAGGTTCTGGTCGCGAACTTGCACAACCATGCCACCAATATCTGTATCGAGGTCGGTCGGCAGAACACCCCGTCCCATATCCGCCCGTCGTTCAACGATCTTGAAGAGGCGCTGAAAGGCCTCCGGCAGGCCGCAGCATGATCTTACGCGCGTTGATCTGTGCGGTCGGGCTGCTCTGGTCCGGCATGGCCGCAGCCCAGGGGATCGTCGTTCAATCGGGCGATCATGACGGGTTCACACGCCTCGTTGCCGCCATTGGTACGAACCGGGACTGGCAGATCACCCGCGACGGGCGCAATTTACATATCGCGTTCGACCCGGTCGCGCCCGGATTCGATTTTGGCTCGGTCTTCAGCCTGATAACCCGCGACCGGCTGGTCGATCTGCGGTCTGAGGACGGGTTGATGCTGGAACTTGGCTGCGACTGCACGGTCGAAATTTCGCGCTATCAAGGGCGCTATGCGGTTATCGATATTTCCGACACCCCCTATCAGCCCCCCGTCGCCGAACCGGCACCTGCCATCGCCCTGCCCGCTGCGGCCAGCACCACGACCCAGATCCCGCCGCCGTCGCTGGTGCCTTTCGTTGAAACCGACCCGGCCCCGCCCGCGCCGCGCCCGACCTTCGACATGGGGGAAGCGGCCGCCATCATGGCCGAACAACTGGCCCGCGCCGCCGCCGCAGGGCTATTGGACGCCGCCCCGGACGAACCGTTTTCCTCGGCCGACCCGATAACCCACGCTGAACCCGCCAATCCCCCCCACCCCGAACAAACCGGCACCGACCCGCATGACAACCACCCGATGACCCAAGATCCGCACCCCCCCGAACCGGCCCAGGCCACGCCACCGATCCTTGCGGCCAACGCCTTTGATCTGAACCAGGGCACCTGGCCTGACCGGCTGATCGCCAGCGCCCCGGTCAATTGCCTGGCCGCCCCGCCCCGGCCCGTGTCGGAATGGCGTGGTGAGCTTAGCTTTCTCAACGCACTTGGGGGCATAAGGGCCCGCCTTTACGATGATCGCGGTGAGTTGCAAGACAGCGCCGCACGGGAACTGGCAGAACTTTATCTGGTGCACGGCTTCGGTGCCGAGGCGCTGTTCTGGCTCAACGAAACCCGCAATCCGCCGGGGTTTCACCTGGCCATGGCGCGGTTTATGGAGTTTGGGGCGGATGGGCAATTCGGGTCCTTCGCAGAACAGGAACTGTGCCCCGAGGCGCTGACGTTATGGCTGTTCCTGACGGACCCGGCCGAGTCACGCCCGCCAGAGGAACTGCGCCAATCCATCCTTGCCCGGTATTTCGACCTGCCGATCCCGCTGCGCGATCTCATAGGGCCGCCCCTTGCGCGCGCCTTTGTCGCCGCCAACGCCCCTGGCGCAGCGCTTGAAATTCGCGAAACCCTGATCCGCGGTGGCCGCCTGTCGCCACAGGATATCGCGTTTCTTGACACGGATCTGCCAGGCGCACCGACCCCGCCGATTGCCGCCCTGGATCCGGCCAATGCCGGCAGCACCCGAACAGATCAGGCACTGACACTCAGGTTGTTTTCCCAGATCCGCGCGCAAGGTTCGGCCAGGCCGGAGGACCTGACCGCCGCCGATGCGCTGATCCGTGAAACCACACCACCATTAACCGCTGACGGGCTGCGCCACGCAACGGCGCTTGGCCACGCGTTGGCAGGCAATATCGAGGCGGCCCTGATACATCTGACGCTTGACGGACAGCGCGATGCGGAGGCGATCCGCCCGGTTTTCGCCGACATCCTGACAGCGCTGATGGAGCTGGAACGCAGCGCGCCCTTGCTGCTGCTGCTGTCATCCGAGGAATTCGGACAGTTCGGATATTTCCCAAACCCCGCCTTTCGGCGGCGTGTCGCGCGCTATCTTCTGGACCACGGTCTGCCCGACATGGCCCGGGACCTGATCCTTGCGGGCGGCAGCGACCATGCCCGTGATCGGGAACTGCTTAGCCTTACCTATGATCGTCTGGCCCAGGACCATCTGACCGGCACCCCAACGGATGCACTGCCCCAACCCGAACGCCCCGCCCTTTCCATCGCCGAAACGCCAGAGGCGATGGCCGCCATGCTGGCGGACAGCCGCAACCTGCGCCAGCAGGCGCTTGCCCGTCTGGAGCCACAATAACACGCTAACTCTTTGCTAACCTTGCGGCTTTATACCGGTAGAAACGCATGGACCCGACATCGCTGACACAGATGTCGACCCGGCCAGAAGGGCCAAGGGATGAGCATTCGAGACCTGTTTCAACCGACGATCCTGTTTGCCTTCGCGCTGATGGCCGTGATCGTCATGATGATTCTGCCAGTGCCGTCCTGGGTGCTGGATATCGGGCTGGCCATGTCCTTCGGCCTTGCCATCCTGATCTTCACCACAACCCTGTTCATCGAACGCCCGTTGGATTTCTCTGCCTTTCCGACCGTTCTGCTTGCCTCGCTGATGCTGCGCCTGTCGCTCAATGTGTCCTCGACCAAGCTCATTATCGGCAACGGTCACACCGGCACCGGCGCGGCGGGCGAGGTGATCGAAGGCTTCGCCAATTTCGTCATGGGCGGCAATGTGATGATGGGGTTGGTGGTCTTCGGCGTTCTGCTGATCGTGAACTTCATCGTGATCAACAAGGGTGCCGCACGTATGGCCGAGGTTGGCGCAAGGTTTGCACTGGACGGAATGCCCGGCCGCCAACTGGCCATCGACAGCGACATGTCGGCAGGTGCCATCGACCATGCCGAAGCCAAGGCACGGCGCGAACGGGAACAGGCGGAAACCACCTTTTTCGGCTCGCTCGACGGGGCGTCGAAATTTGTAAAGGGCGACGCCATCGCCGGGTTGTTGATCACCCTTCTGAACCTGCTGATGGGGCTGGTCTTCGGTGTGGCGATGCATGGAATGCCGCTAAGCCAAGCTTTTGAAACATATTCCATTCTCACGGTTGGTGATGGGCTGGTATCGCAGATTCCGGCGGTGATCATCGCCATTGCCTCGGCCCTGTTGCTGGCGCGTGGCGGCACAACAGGGGCAACCGACGTGGCCCTGCTGACCCAGCTTGGTCGCCATCCGACGGCGCTGGCGACAGTGGCCGCGCTGATGGCGGTTTTTGCCATCGTTCCCGGCCTGCCCTTCCTGCCCTTCGTCATGGGCGCCATTGCCCTGGCTGCTGCCGCCATCTTCCGCGCCCGCGACCTGAAAGCCGAAGCCAAGGCCTTGCCTACCGCGACCGAAACCGACGAGGCACAAGCGACGGACCGGATCGGCGACCTGTTGGAGCTTGACGAAATCCATGTCCAGTTCGCCCCCGATCTCGTGTCAATGGCACTAGACCCGGCCACCGGCCTCGATGCGCGAATTCTGTCAATGCGCGAACATATCGCGCGCGGCTTTGGGCTGATCCTGCCCGAGATACGCTTGACCGACCGCGATGACCTGCCGCCGGGCACCTATTCCATCCGCATCCAGGGGGTGGAACATGCCCGCGACCGGCTGGAAATGGAAGCGCTGCTGCTGCTGAAATCGGGTGATGAAACCGGCCTGCCCACTGGCCGAGATGTGGCCGAACCCGTTTACGGCGCCCCCGCCCGCTGGATCGACCCGCGCGACCGCGAAACGGCAACGCTTCAAGGCGCGACCGTCGTCGCCCCGGGTGAGGTTCTGGCCACCCATCTGTTGGAAACCCTCAAGAAAAACATGTCGCGGCTGCTCAGTTTCAAGGCATTGCAGCGCCATCTTGATGCCTTCGTCGAACTGTCGGACCCGACACGGTCCGAGGCCAATCGCCGCCTGCTGAACGAACTGGTTCCCGACAAGGTGCCGCTGGATGTGCTGCATGCGGTCTTGCGGCTGTTGCTGGCGGAACAGGTATCAATCCGTAACCTGCCACTGATCCTGGAGGCGATCGCCGAGGTCCGCCCGGCCACGCCGCAGCCTGACCTGATCTGCGAACATGTCCGCCAACGGCTCGGTTTTCAGTTGATCTCGGAACTCAAACGCGACGACGGCACCCTGCCACTGGTCCAGCTTGCCGGGCAGTGGGAAGACATCTTTTCGCGCCACGAAGTCAAATCCGACGGTGGCCTGCCTGAAATCGCCCTGACACCCGATCTGTTCAATTCCCTGGCCAAGGCCGTGGGTGACAAGATCGCGGTGGCGGGGGAAAAAGGGACCTACCCTGCGGTCGTCACCTCCGCCCTGCGCCGCCGTTTCCTGCGCACTGTTCTGTTGTCGCGCGGCATCCTGAACCCGGTTCTGTCTTTCGAGGAAATCGGGTTGGAGGCCAAACCCGCCCTTGTTGGCGTTGCCGCCCCATGACCGAGCTTCTGGCCCAGATCCTTGGGGTCACCCAGGCATGGCTGCTGGCGGGCGGGCTGGTTTTCCTCAGGGTCGGCGCGGCTTTTCTGGTGCTGCCTGCGATCGGGGAACACTACATCCCCATGCGCGTCCGCCTTGGCGCAGCCTTGGCGATGACGGTGCTGCTGACCCCGGCACTCGCCGCCGATCTGGTTCCCGATGGCGCACAGGCGCGCGATTACGCGGGCTATGTCATGACCGAAACCCTCGCCGGCCTGCTGATTGGCCTCGCGGTGCGCATGGTTGCCATGGTGCTGCAAATCGCAGGCTCCATGGCCGCGCAGGCCACGTCGCTGTCGCAGATCGCGGGCGGCGCCACACCAGAGCCGCAGCCCGCCATTGCCGGTTTTCTGTTGCTGGCCGGGCTGACGCTGGCGGTCATGTCGGGGCTGCATGTGTTGATCGCGCGGATGCTGTTGGAAAGCTATGATATCTTGCCCGCTGGCCACATGCCGCTGGCCCGCGATGTCGGGGCCTGGGGGGTAGACCGCGTGGGCCATGCCTTTTCGCTGGCCTTTTCGCTGGCCTCGCCCTTTCTGATCGCCTCGGTTCTTTACAATCTCGCGCTCGGGGTCATCAACAAGGCGATGCCGCAACTGATGGTGGCCTTTGTCGGCGCCCCCGCGATCACCATGGGCGGGCTGCTCTTGCTGCTGTTAACCACGCCCTTCCTGCTGCCGGTCTGGATGCGCGCCATGCACGCCGCCCTGGCCAGCCCCATGGGCCCCCTGCCATGAGCGACACAACCAGCCCCGACGATAAACCCTATGACCCAACCCCGGCGCGGCTGGAGGAAGCCCGCAAAAAGGGCGAAATCGTCCGATCATCGGACTTGAATACCGCCGTTGTCTATGGCGGTTTCCTGCTGGCACTGGTGCTGCTTGGCCCCGGACTTGGCGCACAGATCGGGCAGTCTTTGTCGGTGTTGCTGGACCAGGCCCCGGAAATAGCACAGGCTCTGCTGACCGCCGAAGGTCAGGCCGCAGCAGGGGGCATCCTGTTTTCCATTGCGCCGCCGGTCGCAGCAGTGATTGTGTTGCCCGGCACGCTGCTGCTGCTGGCGTTGTTCGCGCAACGGGCGATCCTGTTCACCCCGTCGCGCCTTGCGCCCAAGCTGTCGCGCATTTCAATCCTGTCGAATGCCAAGAACAAGTTCGGCGCGAACGGGCTTTTCGAGTTTGCCAAGGCCGCCGCCAAGCTGACCATCTATTCCGGCCTGCTGGCCTGGGTCCTGTGGTCCCGCAAGGACCGAATCCTCGCCGCCCAGTTCACCGAAGGCGGGCAGATCATGGCCGAGCTTGGCCAGTTGATGATGGATTTTCTGACCGCCGCTTTCCTGCTGGCCCTGGTAATCGCACTGGCCGACTACATGTGGCAGGTCGCGGCCCACCACAAGAAACACCGGATGAGCCGACAGGAACTGGTGGACGAAACCAAGACCAGCGAGGGCGACCCGCATATGAAGCAGCAGCGGCGCGAACGGGGCGCCCAGATTGCCATGAACAAGATGCTGAGGGACGTGCCCGCCGCTGATGTGATCGTTGTGAACCCGACCCACTACGCCGTGGCCCTGAAATGGGATCGGGACGCGGGCGAGGTACCGGTCTGCGTGGCCAAGGGCACCGATGAGATGGCGGCCCGTATCCGGGAAATCGCTGCTGAACACGGCATCCCGGTCTATCGCGACCCGCCAACGGCCCGCGCGCTCTTTGCCACGTTGGAAATCGGCCAGGGCATTGCGCCCGACCAGTACCGCGCCGTCGCCGCCGCGATCCGCTTTGCCGACCGGATGCGCAGCCTTGCGAAAGCGCGCAGATGATCCGCCGCCACGACAAACTGGCGCGGTTGGCGCAGATCGCCGACTTGAAGGCAACGATGGCCAAGGGGGATGCCGCACAGGTGTTGGCCGAGGTGAAAGCGCTATCCGAACGGGCCAGGAATGTGCGTGAAGATCGCCAAACCATGGCGGCACAAACCCCCGATCCCGCCACGGCCCATGCCCATGCGGCCTGGCTGCGGCACTGCGATCAAACCTTACGAACCTTGCGGGCAGAAGAGGCAAGGATCAGGGCCCGGCTGGATGCCAAGCTTGATACGGCCCGGTATGAAGAAGGGCGGCGTCAGGCGCTGGAAAAGCTGAAGTCTCAGGCGTCCTGACGGACGATGTCCATGATCAACACGTCATGGGCAACGTCACCCAGAACCTGCCTCGCGGCCTCGCGCAACCCTTCGCGCAGCGGCGCCATAGATTCCACCGCTGTGAAGCTGCCGTCGAAGCCACCCACATTCGCGTGCGAGAACATGACCCGCAGCAACGCATCGCGCAGGCGCGGCTCGCGGTCATAGACCAGCTCATTCTCGCCGCTTTCCATCTCGATTGTCAGGGTCAGCACAACCAGCGACCGCACGCTGCCATGGCGGATCAGCGGCACCACAAACTGGTTGTTCAGACGGACATATTCGTAGGGACTGTTGGGGTCAGGCTCTTCGCCGTGGCCACCCGAGGATCCATGCCCGTCGTCTTCCTCCTCCGACCCGTGACCGTCATCGTCCCCGTGGCTGTCAACCTCGCCGTGATCATCGGCAGCGGTCTCTTCCCCGCCGCCGGACATCATCTTGCCGGCAACAACGCCACCGCCAAGACCGACCAGCAACAGGACCACGGGAAGCAGAAGGCGGATCATATCAGAACCTCAGAACGGCAGGACAATATCGGCAATCTGCTGGCCATAACGTGGCTGCTGCACATCGGTGATCTGCCCGCGCCCGCCATAGGAAATCCGGGCATTGGCGATCCGGTCATAGGTGATCTCGTTCTGGCGCGAAATGTCGGCGGGCCGGACATAACCGGTCACCAGCAACTCGCGCAGTTCGAAATTCACCCGCACCTCCTGCGCGCCTTCGATACGCAGCACACCATTGGGCAGCACGTCGACCACGGTCGCGGCAATACGCAGAGCCAGCGCCTCGTTCCGGCGCACGCTGCCTTGCCCGGCGGATTGCCCCGACGAGCTGAGGTTCACGGCATTGGCCATCGACGCCCCTTCGGGTTGCCCCCGATCGATGCGCTGCGGCAGACCGAAAAGCTGCGGCACCCCCATTTGTTCCGACCCGCTGCGCGATCGGTTGGTGACGTTGGAGATTTCGGCGCTTTCGTCGATCTCGATCACCACGGTCAGGATATCCCCGCGCTGACCTGCCCGCCGGTCGCCAAGCAGCGACTGGCGCCCGCCTGACCAGAGCGAAGCAGCGCGCACCGGGGCGCCATCCTCCAGCGATATGGGCAGGGCATCAGTGCTCATGGCGTAATACTGGTTGCCGTCGGTCGTGGGCTGAAAATCAGGCCGGCGGCCCACTTCGGCCAGGCGGCCACAACCAGCGAACACGGTCGGGACCAGAATTGCGACAATCAGGATCAGGCGGGACAGTGTCATGTTCATTCCTTCAAAAGCCCGAGGTGACCTCGGCCAAGCCAACGGAAACCACAGTGGCCGTAACCGTGGTGCGCGACGACAAGTTGATCACCCGCAGCCGTTCGCCAATGCCCGCCCGGTCCAGCGCGCGGCCTTCAGTGACGATCAGCAAGCCACCCTGATTGTATTGCAGGGTGATGATTTCATTGCGGTTAACAACGGCAGGTGGTTGCAGATCGGCGGCCCGGATCGGACGACCGGGATACAGGTTCACCCGTGCTTCCATACCGATGGCATCGGCCGGATCGGACAGCGCACCGGGCGTGCCGCCCTCGACCAGTGCCACGTCAGCCGGGCCGATCAGGGACATCGACCGGATCGTGCCCGCGGCCACCACGGTATCGGCCCCGGCGGGTCCGGCGAGCAGAAGGACAAGGGCCAGCCAGCGCATGTCAGCGGATCTGGGTTGTCGCGCCGAGCATCTGGTCGGCGGCGGTGATGACCTTGGCATTGAGTTCATAGCCGCGCTGCGCCTCGATCAGGTCGGTGATCTCGCGCACCGCATCAACGGAACTATCCTCAAGGTAGCCTTGCCGCAGCGTTCCCAACCCGTCCTCACCCGGTTGGCCCACAAGCGGCGGACCAGAGGCGGAGGTTTCCAAAAACAGGTTCGCGCCCATGGCCTCCAGCCCGCGGGCATTGGAGAAATCCACCAGGTTGAACTGGCCCAACAGCTCTGGCTCTACCCGATCGGCGAAATAGGCATAGACCTCGCCCTGCGCATTGACCGAGATGCTGCGCGCGTCGTCGGGGATGGTGATACCCGGCGCGACAACAAAACCCTCTGCGGTCACGATCTGCCCGTCACCGGTGCGATTGAGGCTGCCGTCGCGGGTATAGGCAGACTGGCCCGAGGGCAGTTCGACCTCCAGGAACCCCTCGCCTTCGATGGCGATATCCAAATCGCCCCCGGTCGCGCTCAAACTGCCCTGAGCCAGCGTCACCGACACGGCGGCA
>ENA-OWNT01002938-OWNT01002938.1-seawater-metagenome-genome-assembly--contig:-NODE-2938-length-16831-cov-5.159066_pt1 | contig 16831 bp, 11 predicted proteins | sample MGYA00238136_ERZ651165 | MGnify/ENA primary metagenome ERZ651165 (study PRJEB26861, sample SAMN08777766) | seawater metagenome | isolation source: coastal seawater | place: USA: Florida | collected...
CGCCGCCGTCGGCGCCGAGGACGAGGCCGGGGGTGTGATCCACCGCGCCGCCGTCGCCGAGCAGGACCCGCGGGCCCCGCGCCCCGTCCCCGCGGTCGATGACCTCGAGCGTCACGTCCAGCGCGCCGGACCCGCCGTGCGCGACCATCGCCACCGCCCCGCGTTCGGTCGGCTCGACAGCCACGCCCACGCGCTCGAGGATCCCCAGCTCCTGCTCCGCCAGCAGCCCCTCGGGCTCGGTGCCCGGCCCGATGCCATCGGGCTGCACGGTCCGCCAGACGACGCGGTTGTCGCCCTCGTCCGGGCGCTCCTCCCAGCCGATGATGCGGGTGCGATCCGGCGCCACCGCCACGGCCGGCTCGAGCTGGCTCACCTCGAAGGTGAGCGCCAGGTCCTGGCTGTCTCCGAACGGCGCGCCGTCCACGTCGAGGTCCTGCAGGAAGCCCTGGAAGCGCCCGACCGCGTCGATCCCCCGGCTGCCCGCGAGCACGAAGCCCCCGCCGCCGTCGTCCGCCAGCCGCGGCATCCAGGTGTTGCCGGCGTAGGGCGCGTCCGCGCGGCGCATCTCCAGCGGCGCCCACGGCCGATCCGGGTCGCCGCTCAGGGGCAGGGGCCGCGTGGCGATGGAGAGGTTGTAGGGCTCGGCCCCGCTGTCCGCCTGCCAGGCCACCAGGACCCGATCGCCGGACACCGCCACGGCCGGGTCGACGTTGTTGGTCGCGGCGCCGTCGTCGAGCACCTGGACCGCCTGCATGGCCCCGTCGCAGGCCAGGACCGTGTGTCGGACCGCGAACTGCCCCGAGTCGGGATCCCGCGGGCCGTTCCAGGCCACCTGCAGCGCTCCGCCGTCCCAAGCCGCGGTGGGGTGGGCCTGCGGATCGAGCCCGTCGGCGTCCAGCGCGATGCGGTCGCCGATGGGGTCGCAGACCACGTCCTGACCGGCGGGGGCGCCGCCGTCGGGGGCCGGACAGCCGGTGAGGATCGCGAAGGGCAGCAGAGGAAGGAGGCGACGCACGGCAGGCCTATACCATGACGGCATGAACGGCTGGATCCTCGACACCCTGCTCGACGGCGCCCGCGTGGACCTGCACGTGGCCGACGGACTCATCACCCACGTCGAGGCGGCCGGCGACGCCGCCCGGCCCGGGCACCTGCTGCACCGCGGCGGCCGGGTCACCCCTCACCTCGCCGAGCCTCACGTCCACCTGGACGCGACCCAGCTCGGCGCCCGCACCCCCAACGTGAGCGGCACGCTGCGCGAGGGGATCGCCAACTGGTCCGCCGTGAGGGACACGCTCACGGCCGAGGACGTGCTCACGCGGGCCCGTCAGACCGTCGCCTGGTACGTGAGCTGGGGCTGCACCCGCATCCGCACTCACGTGGACACCGGCTCGGCGGTGGCCGTGAGCGCGCTGCTCACGCTGCGTGAGGACCTGGCTCACGCCGGGGTCACGCTGCAGGTGGTGGCGTTCCCCCAGGAGGGGATCCTCCGTGCTGCGGGCCGGCGCGCGGCCTGGGAGCGCGCGTGCCGCGCCGGGTGTGACGCCGTCGGCGCGATCCCGCACTTCGAGCGCACCACGGAGGAGGGCTGGGAGTCCGTGAGGCTCGCCTTCGCGCTGGCTGATGCGCTGGACGCCCAGGTGGATCTCCACTGCGACGAGACGGACGACCCGGGGTCGCGGAACCTCGAGGTCGCCTGCGCCGAGGCCATCGATCGGGGCTGGTCTGACCGGGTCGTGGCCGGGCACTGCACGGCGATGCACAGCTACCCGAACCCCCACGCGGCCAAGGTCATCGAGCTGGTGGCGATCTCCGGCGTCCAGGTGGTGTGCAACCCGCTCGACAACGTGGTGCTGCAGGGGCGCTACGACGGCTACCCCCGGCGCCGCGGCCTGACCCGCGTGGACGAGCTCCTCGCCGCCGGGGCCACGGTGGGCGTGGGCCACGACTCGGTGGTGGACCCCTGGTACCGCCTCGGCACCGCGAACCTGGTGGACGCCGCCTCGATGCTCGTGCACGTGGGGCAGCTCACGGGGGAGGCCGAGATGGAGCGCGTGCTCGGCCTGCTGTGGGGCGACAACCACCGCTGCTTCGGCGGCGCGCCGTCCCTCGCGAAGGGAGCCCCGGCCGATCTGCTCTGGTGGCCCAGCGCGTCCGCGGCGGAGATCCTGCGCCTGCGGCCGCGGCCCGCGGTCTACGCCCGCGGCGCCCGGATCGGGTGGCCGCCTCCGAAGGGCTCCGGCCCCGACGCGCCGTAGGGCTACGCCGAGTCGACCACCTGCAGCAGCCTGCGCAGGCGCTGCATGTCCCGCGCCTGGTCGTCCAGCCCGAGCTTGTTCCACTGCGCGAGCGCCACGCGACCCGCCTTCTTCGCCCGATCCCCCCAGCCCTGGGACCATGCCACCCGCGCGGCCACGGTGGCCTGCCGCGCCACGTCCTGCTCGACGTACCCGGTGGCGTCCAACAGGTGGCTCGCGTGCCCCCAGGCCTCGTCCCACGCGCGCTCGTTCCGCGCCGTGGCGGCCAGGGGCAGCAGGGCGATGTTGGCGAGGGCGACGAGCGGGCTCAGGGCCATCGCGTCCGCCTCCCGCCGCGCCTGCAGGAGCGTGTCCAGCGCCGGCCCCGCGGTCCCATCCTCCGACAGCACGATGCCGAGCCGGACGAACGGCTCCACCGCCGTCGAGGCGCCCAGCGACTGCAGCTGCTTGTGTGCCTTGCGGAAGCACTCGCGCGCCCGCTCCCGGGCCCCCTGCCGCCGCGCCAGCTCGCCGAGCACCACCAGCGACTCGGCCAGCCCGGACCGGGCGCCCACGTGGCGGAACGTCTTGCGGGCACGCTCCAGCTGCGACAGCGCCTCGGGCAGCCGCTCCTGCAACATCAGGGAGCGCGCGAGCCACAGCCGGGCCTCGGCGGTGCCGATGGGATCCGCGAAGAGCTGGGCCGAGTTCACGGCGGCGTTCGCGGCGTCCCCCGCTTCGTCCAGGCGGCCGAGCATCAGCAGGGCCTCCGCCAGCATCCGGTGGCAGAGCGCGACCCGATCCCGGTCCGCGCCCCGGGACGCCAGCGTCAGGGCCTCCACGAGGTAGTCGTGCGCCTCCTGCAGCTCGCCCTGGGCCAGGAGGGCCGCGGACTGCTCGATGAGCGCCGGGCAGAGCAGATCCGCGTAGCCCCGGGAGCGCGCGGCCGCCGTCGAGTGGTCTGCCTTCAGCAGGGCCTCGGGCAGCCGGCCCGTCCGCCGGGCGAGCTCGGCCTCGAGGATCCGCTGCTCGACCATCGCGCGGTCGTCCCGCTCCAGGGCGAGCAGCTCGAGGGCGTCCCGCCGGTTCTGCAGGACCTCTTCGGCCCGGGGGAAGTCACCCGCGCCGAGCCGCCGATCCACGGCCCGTGAGAGCCACGGCAGCGCGTCCTCCGGCAGCGACGCCTGCACGAGGTGGTACCCGACCCGCTCGTCCCGCCGGCCGCCCCGGCGCCGCTCGAGCACCGACGCGCAGAGCTGGTGCCACCGCATCGACCGGCCCGCTTCCGTGGCGCGGCGCTCCAGGGTGGCCCGCAGCATCGGCTGGGAGAACGACCACGCCTTGCTCGGATCACTGTCCTGGGCGCCCACGAGCCGCTGCTCGATGAGGTGCCGCAGCAGGCTCCGGGACGCCGGCAGATCCGCCTCGCTGCAGACGTCCCGCCACTCCTCCGGGTCGACGACCACGCCCAGGTGCGCCGCGATCTCGAGCGCGAGGAGGTCCTTGTCGGGCCGGTCGAGGAGGGCGCGCTCCAGGCGCTGCCACCAGCGCTCGTACAGGTCGAGCGGCAGCGGCGCGTCGACGCCGGGCTTCAGGCGGTAGCCGGAACGACCGAGCTCCAGCAGGCCCCGGCGGACCCAGTCGGCCGTCAGCTCGAGGGCGAATCCGGGGTTGCCCACGGTCCTGCGCTGCACGCGGGACGCGAGGCCCGGCTCCAAGCCGAGCAGCCCCTGGATGAGCCGCTCGTGCGCGGTGCGGGGCAGCGGGCCGATGCGCAGCCGCAGGACGCCCTCGTGGGTCGCCAGCTCGTCGAGCAGCGCGCGCTCGCCTCCGCGCTCCGCCAGCGCGTCGTCCTGGATGGTCGCCACCACGAGCACGGGGAGCCGTTGGGTCGTCCGACTGGTCACGAGCTCCCGCAGCAGGATCAGCCCCTCGGGCCCCCACTGCAGATCGTCCAGCACGAACACCAGCGGGTGGCGTCGGCTGCGGTGGCCGAGCCAGGACAGCAGCAGCTGGCGGCGGCGCCGCGCCGAGATCCCGGGCGCCGAGCGCTCGTCCTCCAGGTCGTCCTCGTCCAGATCCGACAGGTCGATGGGGGCGAGGAGCTCGGTGAGATCGGCCCGCTCGCCGGAGTCCGTGACCCCCAGACGACGCAGCACGAGCTTGACCCGCGCCTGCACCTCGTGCCGCGTGAGCCCGTCACACGCGAGATCCCGCTCCAGCATGTCGCGCAGAGCGTCGCCGCCGGCGTTGGACCACCGCGCCCGCAGGACCTCGGCGGCGCCCATCTCGTGCGCGCGCTCGGCGATCCACCGGGCCAGCCGGGTCTTGCCGTTGCCCGCCGCGCCCTCGAGCAGCACCACGCGGAGGCGGCTCTCCCGGTCCACCGTCGCGAGCTCGTTCCAGAGCAGATCCCGCTCCCGCTCCCGGTCGACCATGGCGACGGAGCGGACGCCGAGCAGCCCGAGCCCCACGCCGTGCAGGGGGCGATCCGCCCGCTGCTCCCGCCGCCGCCAGCCGGAGCGCCAGGACGCACGCGGGACCCCGGCGATCCGCGCGAGCGAGTCGGCGGCCTCGGCGGCCCGGCTCACGCGCTCCTCGACGGGCTTGACCAGCAGCCAGCGGATCCACCGCTCGAAGTCCTCGGGCAGGTCCATGTCCGGCCGGAAGGGAGGGGGAGGGGCGTGCAGGTGGCCCGCCAGCGCCTCCTTGAGCTCCCGGCCGAACGGCGGGAACCCCGTCGCGAGCGTCCAGGCCATGCACCCCACGGCGTACAGATCGGTCCAGGGCCCGAAGTCCCGGGTCCGCATCTGGAGCTGCTCGGGCGCCATGTAGGACGGCGTGCCCAGCAGCATGGAGTCGCCGACGGAGTCCGCGGACTCGATGGCGTGGACGAGCCCGAAGTCGGTGAGCTTGATCTCCCCCTGCAGGCCCAGCAGGACGTTGCCGGGCTTGATGTCCCGGTGGACGACGCCGCGCGCGTGCGCGTGAGCGAGCCCGTCCAGCGTGGCGAGCAGGCAGTCCCGGAGCTGGTCCCAGCTGAGGCCGTCGCGCGCGAGGTTCACGAGGGTGCCGCCGTCGAGCCGCTCCATGGCGAGCCAGGGCGAGCCGGCCGCGAGCTCTCCGTCGCTGGCCTCTTCGGCCTCCTTCGTGAGGAGCCCATGGTCGAAGACGCGGACGATGTGGGGGTGGTCGAGCCCGGCGATCCCCCGGACCTCGTTGCGGAACAGGGCGAGATAGACCGGGTTGCGCAGGGCTTCGCCGGTGAGGATCTTCACCGCCGCGGGCGCGCCCTCGCGCTTGTGCACTGCGCCCCACACCTGTGCCATGCCACCGCGCCCGATGGGCTCGGTGAGCTGGAAGGGGCCGACGGGGATCGTCGTCTCAGGCATCCTCGACCGGGCGGCGATTCAACGCCGAAGCGGGGTGGTCGCCGGACCCTGTGTCCGGCCTTCGCAAGGGTACCTGCAAGATATGTCGCCTGCCCCTCTGTCCCAACCCCCGTTTCACCTCGCGCTCCCGGTTCACGACCTGGAGGCGGCCCGATCCTTCTATGTCGAGCACCTCGGGTGTGGGGTCGGACGCACCGACATCCGCTGGATCGACTTCGATTTCTGGGGGCACCAGGTCACGGTCCACCTCGTGGAGGCCGAGGAGGATGGCCCGCCCACGAACCCGGTGGACGGCGACGCGGTCCCGGCGCGGCACTTCGGCGTCGTGCTTCCGTGGTCCGACTGGGAGGCGCTCGCACGGCGCCTCGAGGCCGCGGGGGTGCCGTTCCGGCTGCCTCCGAAGGTCCGCTTCGCGGGCCAGGTGGGCGAGCAGGGGACGTTCTTCGTGACCGATCCATCCGGCAACGCGCTCGAGTTCAAGAGCTTCCGGGATCCGGCGCGGCTGTTCGCCACCTGAGGCGGCCGCGCGCTTGACCGCGCAGCCTCCGAACCGGTAGGAGGCGGCCCACATGTCACTCGACCTCGCCCAGCAAGCCGCCCGCCGCCGCACCTTCGGGATCATCAGCCACCCCGACGCGGGGAAGACGACCCTGACCGAGAAGCTGCTCCTGTACTCCGGCGCCATCCACCTCGCCGGATCGGTCCGGGCCCGCCGCGCGACCCGCCACGCGGTGTCGGACTGGATGAAGATGGAGCAGGAGCGCGGGATCTCCATCACGTCCTCCGTGCTGCAGTTCGACTACCACGGCGCGGCGCTGAACCTCCTGGACACCCCGGGCCACGCCGACTTCTCCGAGGACACCTACCGCACCCTGGCCGCCGTGGACTCCGCGGTGATGCTCATGGACCACACCAAGGGCGTGGAGTCCCGGACCCGCAAGCTGTTCGAGGTCTGCCGCATGCGCGAGCTGCCGGTCGTCACCTTCATGAACAAGCTCGACCGACCGGGGCTGGATCCGCTGGCGCTCATCGACGAGGTCAGCGAGACGCTCAACCTCAAGGTCGTTCCCATGAACTGGCCGCTCGGCATGGGGCGCGACTTCAAGGGCCTCGTGGACCTCGCCACGGGCAGGGTCCTCATCTTCTCGGGCGGCAAGCACGGCACCGAGCGGGTCGCGACCGAGGTCCGCGACAGCATCGACGACTGCCAGGACATCCTGTCCCCGGCCACGTTCGAGGAGGTCAAGGAGCAGATCGAGCTCCTCGAGATCGCCGGCGAGACCTGGGACCTCGACGCGTTCCTCCGGGGCGAGATGAGCCCCTGCTTCTGGGGATCGGCCATGTCGAACTTCGGCGTGGAGCCGCTGCTCGACTTCCTCGCCGACAACGCGGCGCCGCCCTCGGCCCGCACCGCCGTCCGCAAGGCGGGCGACGAGCGCACCGTGCAGCCGAGCGAGCCCGAGTTCTCGGGCTTCGTCTTCAAGATCCAGGCGAACATGAACCCCCGGCACCGCGACCGCGTGGCCTTCATCCGGGTCGTGAGCGGGCGCTTCGAGCGCGGCATGGACGTGCTGCTCGGCCGCACCGGCGAGAAGCTCCGCATGGCGAAGCCCCACACCTTCATGGCCGCCGAGCGCGCCATCGTGGAGGAGGCCTGGCCGGGGGACATCGTGGGTCTGTACGACCCCGGCAAGCTCCGCATCGGCGACACCGTCAGCACCGACGAGCCCCTGCGCTACCACGGGATCCCGCGGTTCGCCCCGGAGTTCTTCGGGCGGATGGCGCTCGAGGATCCGCTGAAGCGCAAGCAGCTGGACTCGGGGCTCGAGCAGCTGTCGCACGAGGGCGTGATCCAGACGTTCTACCGACCGGAGCTGGGCCGGCAGGACGCGTGGCTGGGCGCGGTCGGCATGCTGCAGTTCGAGGTGCTGAAGGAGCGCCTGAAGAACGAGTACCGCGTCAACGCCCGGCTCGAGTCCCTCAAGTACAAGCTGGCCCGCTGGATCGGCGGGGAGCCGAGCGGCCTCGAGTGGCTGCAGCGGCGCCGGGACTACCGGGTCGTCGAGGATCGGAACGGACACCCCGTGCTCCTCGCCGAGACCCAGTGGTCCATCGACTACGCGCTGCGGGAGGCCAAGGGCCTCGAGCTCTTCGACGTGGAGCCGCTCTAGGCCGTGCTCGCCCCCGGCCGCCCCCACCCCCTCGGAGCCACCGTCGTCGCCGGCGGGGTCCAGTTCGCCGTCTTCGCGGGCCACGCCGAGCGCGTGGAGCTCTGCATCTTCGACGGAGATCGCGAGACGCGGCACGCGCTGCACGGCACCCGGGGGACGTGGCACGGGGTGCTGCCCGGCGCGGGGCCCGGCACCGTCTATGGCTTCCGGGTGCACGGCCCGTGGGACCCGGACGGGGGCCTGCGGCACAACCCGGCCAAGCTGCTGCTCGATCCCTACGCGCGCCGGGTCGACGGCGAGCTGACCTGGGATCCGGCGGTCCACGGACATGCGGTGGGGAAGGGGACGCTTCGGGCGGATCCGCGGGACAGCGCGCCGTTCGTGCCGAAGGCGGTGGTCATGGCGCCCGCTGAGCCGATGCCGGCGGGCCCGCGCGTCCCATGGCGCGACACGGTCGTCTACGAGGCCCACGTGAAGGGCATGACGGCGCTGCACCCCGCGGTGCCCGAGCACCTCCGAGGGACCTACGGCGGCCTCGCCCAGCCCGCGGTCATCGAGCACCTGCAGGCCCTCGGCGTGACGACCCTGGAGCTGCTGCCGGTCCACGTGGCCGTCAGCGAGGAGCGCCTCGTCCGCCAGGGCCTCGTCAACTACTGGGGGTACGGCACGCTCGGGTTCTTCGCGCCGGATCCGCGGTTCGCCACGTCGCCCGCGACCGCCCGGGACGAGTTCCGGGAGATGGTGGCCGCCCTGCATGCCGCCGGGATCGAGGTCGTGCTCGACGTGGTCTACAACCACACCATCGAGGGGCCCGCGCAGGGTCCGACCCTGTCGCTGCGCGGCCTCGACAACCGCGCCTACTACCGCCTGGATCCCCGCGCGCCGGCGCGCACTGTTGACTGGACGGGCTGCGGCAACACCCTGGATCTGCGCCACGGGGCGACGCTGCGCCTCGTCCTCGACTCCCTGCGTTACTGGGTGGAGGTCATGGGCGTCGACGGCTTTCGCTTCGATCTCGCGCCCGCGCTGCTGCGCCAGAACGAGGCCGTCGCCCCGCTCGGGCGGTTCGTGGCCGCGGTCGCCCAGGACCCCGTGCTCTCCCAGGTCAAGCTCATCGCCGAGCCCTGGGACCTGGGCCCGGACGGCTACGCGCTGGGGCGCTTCCCGGCCCCGTGGGCCGAGTGGAACGACAAGTTCCGGGACACGGCGCGGCGCTTCTGGAGGGGGGATCCCGGGCTGATCCCCGATCTCGCGAGTCGGCTGGCCGGGAGCGCCGACGTCTTCGGCGGCGCAACCCCGGACGCGAGCCAGGCCCGCGGGCCCCTGGCGTCCATCAACTACGTGGCGTGTCACGACGGCTTCACCCTCGCGGATCTGACGGCGTGGACCGTCAAGCGCAACGCGGCCAACGGCGAGGCCAACCGCGACGGCACCGACAACAACCACGCCCACCACTGGGGCGTCGAGGGCCCCACCGACGACCTGCGGATCCTGACGCTGCGCGCACGGGCCCGACGCAACCTCCTGGCCACCGCGATCCTCGCCCAGGGCGTGCCGATGCTCGGCCATGGGGACGAGCTCGGACGCAGCCAGGGGGGCAACAACAACGCGTACTGCCAGGACAACGCGGTGAGCTGGGTGGACTGGGCCGCCGCCGACGCCGGCCTGATCGCGTTCGTTCGGGCTGCGCTGGCGGTGCGGGCCGGCAACCCGGCCTTCCGCCGCACGCGCCACTTCTCGCCGCACGGGGACGCAGTCAGCTGGCTGCGCCCGGACGGCGGATCCATGGAGGGCGCCGACTGGGACCGCGGTCCGGCCGGCGGACGCGCCTTCGCCATGGTGCTCTGCGGCGAAGAGGACGACGCCCGCACCGCGTGCCTCCTCCTCAACGGGAGCGCGGCGCCCGTGACGTTCGTGCTGCCGAGGGTCGAGGGAGGGCACTGGCGGCGCGCGCTCGACACCGCGGCAGGAGAGCCGCGCCCCGAATCGGCGCCCCACGAGCAGGTCCTGGCGCCCTGGTCGCTCCAAGTGTTGGAGGCCGGGTAGCCGAGCCGAGCCGAGAGCGCTACAACCGCAGGCCTGCCGGCAGTGGGGACACTGCTCGCAAGGAGAGCGTGCATGTCCGACTCCGACCAGCACGACACCCACACGGGCACCGTGCTCTGGTACCGGCCCGAGAAGGGCCAGGGGGCTGTCAAGGCAGACAGCGGCCGCCATTTCCGCTTCGAACGCACCGAAGGCGTCAACGACGTCACCAAGGGACTCCGGGTCCTGGTCCGCGTCGACATGTCCGCGAGTCCGCCGGACGTCGTGGTGCTGCCGATGCCCGATGGGCGGCGGGAGTTCGGCGTCGTCGAGCCCGTGAAGCCGAAGCCGACGGGCCCCAAGCCCCGCGCCGCCAGCGGGCGCCGCACCGTGGGTTCGCCCAGCCCGAAGCGCACGGCGCAGCCCGTCCCCGGCCGGCGGTCGTCCCGGCGCGTCGCGGCGCCCAAGAAGCGCCTGCCCAACGGGGCGTTCCAGGTCGGCACCACCGTCCTGCACGAGCAGCACGGCCAGGGCTACGTCGTCCTGAGCACCCGCTCCCTGACGCGGGTCAAGTTCATGGCCTACGGCGAGGAACGCCAGGTGCGCACGGCGGATCTGAAGAGCCTCGAGAGCAGCAGGTAGGCCCCCCATCCGCGGGCGCATCGAGGGCACCGCCGTCCTGGGGCTGATCGCCCTGATGGCGCTCCTCGCGACCACCGCCGCGACGACGCGCAGCCCGACCTTCGACGAAGCGGCCCACGTCACCGCCGGCGTCAGCTACCTCCAGACCGGGGACTTCCGCCTCCAGCCCCAGAATGGCCTCCTGCCCCAGGCCTGGGCGGGATCGGCCGTCGCCGCGGACCCCGCCGTCCGCCTCCCCCCGAACGACGGCGAGGCCTGGGACCGCAGCGACGTGTGGACGCTCGGCAACCGCTTCCTGTTCAGCCAGGGCAACGACCTGGGGCGGATCCTCGGGCGCAGCCGCGCGATGATCACGGTGCTCGCCCTGCTCTGCGCGACGCTGGTCTGGCTGTGGTCACGGTCCCTGTTCGGCCCCGCCGGCGGCCTGCTCTCCCTCGCGGCCTGCGCGCTCTCTCCCGCGATGCTCGCTCACGGCGCAACCGTCACGTCGGACGTCGCCGCCGCGCTGTTCTTCCTCGCGTCCACCGCGGCCCTGTGGCGCCTGACGCAGCGCCTGAACGTCGGCGGCGTCCTGATGGCCGTGGCGGCGCTGTGCGGGCTCGCCCTGAGCAAGGCGTCGGTGGTGTTGATCGGCCCGGTGGCGGCGGGGATCGTGGCGGTGCGCGTCCTGCGCGGCGATCCGCTCCCCGTTGGCAAGCACCGGCTCACCGGCCGGGCGTCGCAGGTGGTCGCGATCGGCGCGGTGGCGGCCCTCGTGGCGGCCCTGGTGGTGGCGGGGATCTGGGCGGCCTACGGCTTCCGCTACAGCGCCTTCGATCCGGCCGACGCCGGGACCGCAGAGTTCAGCAAGCCGCTGGAACCGATGCTCGAGCGATCGGGCGCGCTCGAGCAGCCCATCCGCGTCGCCATGGACCGGCAGCTGCTCCCCGAGGCCTGGCTGTACGGGCTGACGTTCGTCCTCGCGCACAGCCACGAGCGCCCGGCGTTCCTGCGGGGGGAGGTGCGGTCCACGGGGTGGTGGTGGTTCTTCCCGTACGCCTTCGCGGTCAAGACGCCGTTGGCCCTGCTCGCCCTCATGCTGCTCGGGATCGTCGGGGCCCTGCGGAGCGACCGGCGGGCCGAGCTGGCTCCTCTCGGGGTGCTGATCGGCGTCTACTGGCTGTTCGCCCTGACCTCCAACATCAACATCGGGGACCGGCACCTGCTGCCGACGCTGCCGCCACTCTTCGTGCTGGTGGGCGGGGCGGCGCGCTGGCTCCGCGGCGGGAGCGGGCCCCGGTTGGCGATCCTCGCGCTGGTCGGGGGGCTCGCGCTGACGAGCGCCTCGGCGTTCCCCCGGTACCTGGGCTGGTTCAACAGCCTCGTCGGCGGGCCGCAGAACGGGTGGAAGCACCTCGTCGACAGCTCGCTGGACTGGGGGCAGGACCTCCCCGCGCTCGCGGCCGCGCTCCAGGGGCGGGACGGTCAGACGTACGTGTCGTACTTCGGGAACGGCGACCCCGCGTCCTTCGGTGTCCGCGCGCGCGCCCTGCCCAGCTTCATGCCGCTGCCCGGGCAGAACGATCCGGCGCCGATCACGCCCGGGCTGTACGCCATCTCCGCGACCATGCTGCAGGCGCTGTATCTGCGCCCCCAGGGGGCGTGGACGGAGGAGTACGAGGCGCTCTACCAGCAGTCCCGCCTGCGGAACGCCGACTGGCGCGCCTCGGAGCAGGACCCGGCCCTACGCGCGCGCCTGGTGCAGTTGATGGGGTCGGAGCAGGCCTGGCGGGACGAGCACGCGCTGTTCGCCGAGCTGCGGTTCGCCCGGCTCGCCGCCACGCTGCGGACCCGGGATCCGGATGGGTACGCCGGCTGGTCCATCCTGCTGTACGCGGTGGACGCCGCGGAACTCAGCCAGGCCCTGGACGGTCCGCCTCCGGGCTGACCGCCGGGATGACCGCCGGGCTGGCCACGGCGATCCGGTCGCCGCCCTGGAACTCGTGGCGCACCAGCCCCAGTGGGCGCCCCTTGATCTCGTCGAAGATCACGGCCACGTACTCGGCGATCATCGCGAGCGCGAGGCTCTGGACGAAGCCCATCATCCCGATCATCGTCGTGGACGTGGCCCAACCGGGGATCGCCAGGTCCGTGACCAGTCGCACGACGATCGCGGCCGCGCCCACGGCGAACAGCACGAAGCCGGCCAACGCCGAGACGGCCGCCGCGGCCCGCAGGGGGACCTTCGAGAACGAGATCAGCGCGGTGCGGGCGAGGTGCACGAGGCCCTTGAGCCCCACCCGCGAACGCTCGTCGCGGCGATCCGGCCGCTCGTACTCCACGGATCCCGTGGCGCCGCCCACCCAGGCCCGCAGCCCGGCGAAGAACCGGTGGCGCTCGGGCATGGCGGCCAGCGCGTCCGCCACCCAGCGGTCCATCAGCCCGAAGGTGCCCACCTGCTCGGGGATGGCGTTGTCGGCCAGGAACGAGAGCAGGCGGTAGAAGGCCACGTTCGCGATGCGCCGGGGCAGGCTCTCGCGCCGGGCCGTGCGCAGGCCGTAGACGACGTCGAGCCCCTCGCGCCACTTGCTCACCATCGCCGGGATCAGCTCGGGGGGATCCTGCAGATCCCCGTCGAGCACGACGATCACGTCGCCGCGGGCGGCGCGGACTCCGGCGTCCAGCGCGGGCATGTGACCGAAGTTCCGCGACAGGTCCAGGACCCGCAGCTCTGCGCGCGCGCGGCTCGCGGCCACGAGCTTGCCGAGCGTGCCGTCCGTGGACCCGTCGTTCACCACCACGATCTCGAAGGGGCACCCGACCTGCGCGCAGGCCTCGGCGATCCGCAGCACGAGCTCATCGACGATCGCCACCTCGTTGAAGACGGGGGTGACCACCGAGAGCAGCACGGGACCTCGCTCCCGGGGGGCCGGATCCGTCATGCGGCGTCCTTCCTGAGCAATGCGATCAACGACGACCCGAAGGGCAGGGGACGGCCGCGTCCCTCCCGCAGGGCGCGCAGGGGCCGGCGCTCGGCCGAGAACAGCGTGCGCAACAGGGTGTTCACGGGCGCTGGGGGCATCTTGAAGTCCGTGTCGCCCTCGCCGAACGCGGCGCCGAAGGGCCGCTGCGCGGTGCGGATCGCCCACACCGCGGGGTACAGCGCCGAGCAGTAGTGCGAGCAGAGCTCGACAGAGACGGGCAGCGCGGCCCACACCGGCGGCAGGCTGTGCATCGTGTAGCGCCGGTGGTGGCCGAACACCTCGTCGTGGCGCCCGTACAGCGCGGGGTTCGCCGGCACCGTGATCAGCACCCGCGCGCCCACGGGCAGGCGGTCCACGAGCCCGGCCAGGAACGCGCGATCGTCTTCGATGTGCTCGAGCACGTCCATGAGCAGGATGAGCCGCAGCCCGTCAGGCAGCTCGTGGCTGCGGTCGAGCACGTCTGCGTGGTGGAACTCCACCCCCGGGAAGTGCTCCCGGGCCAGGGTGATGGCGTCCTCCGCCGTGTCCATCCCCTGGCAGCGGAACCGCTGGGAGAGCTCGGCGACGTTCGCCCCGGTGCCGCACCCGACGTCGAGCACCACGGCGTCGTCGGCCTCGCCTGCGAGGGTGTCGAGCACGAGGCTCGCGACGATCTCGCGCCGGCCGCAGAACCACCAGTGGCGGCGCTCGATCGCGGCGTGGAGTTCGAACTGTTCCCGTTGCATGCGCGGATTGTACGGGCGATCAGTCGCACAGCGCCCGGCTGGCCGCGTCGTCTTCGCCGTCGACGCAGCCGGACAGGGCGGGGAAGCTGCACACGCCGCCGGCGCAGGTGTTCGTGACCGCGCCGGTGCGCAGGAAGGTGTCGAGCTGCTCGCGCGCCTCGTCCAGGCTCCGCAGCTTGCCGTGCGGGTCGTCGCACAGCGACATGGGGACGTTGCAGGGCGGCACGTCCGGCAGGCCGAAGTCGTACTCCACGTACGCGTGACTGCCCTGGGCCGAGCCGACCAGGTCGAGGCCCCACAGGTCCCGGATCCCCGTGTCCACGTGCGCCGCGCCCAGGGTGCGGGCCATGGCGTGGGCGCCCAGGGTGGGCACCTGGTGGTCGCCGATGGCCGCCCGCATGAACACCTGGGTGGGCCGTCCGCCCGGGTCCGGGTCGTCGATGTACGCGGACCATCCCTGGGGCTCCACCCGGTTCCACATCATCTGCACGAGCGCGAGCACGAGCTGGATGTCGCGGGCGTCGCCCAGGGCGAGCTGCAGGGCGAGGAAGAACTCCTCGAAGTCCACGCTGCGGTTGAGGAGGAGCGCGTACGGCTGGCCCATGACGCCCAGCGCCGCGCGGTCGATGTGCGGCGACATCCCGGCGTAGGCCAGCCCCATGATCCCGCCCTGGCTGATGCCGTGGTAGCGCGCCACGCTCGCGTCGATGTACGGGCCCCAGGTGGCGTCGTCGGCCATCCCCTGGGTCATGAGCTCCATCAACAGGATCCAGTTGAGGAAGCCCTGGTGCAGCCGGTCGTACATCGCGGCGATCGCGCCGAGGTCGCCGCCCAGCAGCGTGTCCCGCACCCACTGCTCGTCGTCGGACGCCATCCCCTTGAGGTCGGCGGCGAAGAACACCCAGCCGTAGGTGTCGATGAAGCTGCGGAAGTGCCCGGAGTGCACCTGCTCCTTCGCGCCGAACAGCCCGTGGCCGTACTGCAGCAGGGGCTTCGCGCCGGCGGTCGCGGACTGGGGGATCAGCACCGTGAACGGCACCTCCATCGTCGGTGTCGCCGCGTTGACCTCGGGCAGGCCGTCGTCCCCGAACAGCAGTCGGCCCCCGGGGCCCGGCTCCGTCAGGTAGAGCGGCGCGGTCAGCGTGCCCTGCAGGCGGAAGGCGATGGTGTCGGGGTTCCAGTCGTCCTCCACCACGTCGATGGTGAACTCCTGCCCATCCGCCGCCTCCGCCAGCGCCTCGTCGCGCATGTGCAGCAGCCACTGGGTCGTGTCCCGGCGGCTCGCGGTCGTGAAGTCCCACGCGACGAGCAGATCGTCGGTGCCCCAGCCGGCCTCGGCGAGCCGCGGAAGCAGGTCGCGCGTGTAGTGGTCCTGGCGGTCGGCGGGCCCGGCGCCCCCGAGCAGCGCCGTGAACGCGGGCGCCGGCTGCAGGGGCTGGCCGAGGGAGTTGGTGAGGCCGCGCACGCCCACGACGTAGCGGGTGGCGTCGTCCAGGCGGGCCGCGGGATGGATGAGCAGCGCGCGCGTGTCGTCGTCGTCCAACGTGCGGTCGAGCTCGGCCCAGTGGGGGACCCGGGCGCCGGTGGTCGTGTCCAGCAGGATCGTCCGCGCGTCGTCCCCGAGCGAGTCCCCGATGGCGTCGGAGCCCACGAGCTCCTCGGCCCGCGCCCCGGGGATGTGGACCAGGAGCGGCCCGCCCGGGGAGAACCCGTCCGCCACGTTCCAGTCGGCGGGATCGATGGGACCGGCCGTCGTGCTCGGCATCGCGTCCGCGCTCAGCGCGAGCCGCAGCCCCGTGTCCGTGGCGGCGTCGGCGCGGGTGAAGACGTTGTTCGGGAAGGGGAACGCGCAGTGGGCCGCGGCGATGTCGTCGCACGTCAGCGTCGGCCACGCCGGCACGTACGGCTCCGGCTCCGGATCGGGCTCCGCGGTGGGGCATCCACACCAGATCAGGGCGAGGGTCAGGAGCGAGGCGGTGCGCAGCGGGTCGGCCATGGGTCCTCCGGCCGCGACCGTACTGGGGGCCCCCGTCGCCGTCCAGACGCTGTCCCCGTGCCCTATCCTCGCCGACATGCGCATCTGGATCGACGCCGACGCCTGCCCCCGCCCCGTCAAGGAGATCGTGTTCAAGCGGTCCGAGAAGAAGGGGCTGCGGGTCACGCTCGTCGCCAACAGCCCCCAACGCACGCCGCCGGTGGCCTGGATCGACTTCGTCCTCGTGCCCCAGGGGATGGACGCCGCGGACCACCACATCGCCGCCAACGTCGCGCCGACGGACCTCGTCATCACCCAGGACGTGCCGCTGGCCGCGGAGATCGTCGAGGGCGGCGCCACCGCCATGAGCGTGCGCGGGGAGCTCTGGACGGAGGACAACGTGCGCGAGCGCCTGTCCATCCGCGACTTCCTCACCGAAGCCCGGGCCATGGGCATCACCACGTCCGGGCCTCCGCCCTTCGACCAGAAGGCCCGTCAGGCCTTCGCCAACGCCTTCGACCGCTGGCTCGCCGCCCAGCGCTGAGGACGCTGGACGGGGCGCGCGCGCCGCTTCATCCTGCGACCGCCATTCGATGGAGTCCCGCGTGAGCCAGGTCCACAACCCCACCGCCCGCACCAAGGAGCGCACCCGGACCGCGGTGCCCGAGACGGCCGACGTCATCATCGTCGGCGCCGGCATG
>ENA-OWNT01002940-OWNT01002940.1-seawater-metagenome-genome-assembly--contig:-NODE-2940-length-16823-cov-9.384629_pt1 | contig 16823 bp, 15 predicted proteins | sample MGYA00238136_ERZ651165 | MGnify/ENA primary metagenome ERZ651165 (study PRJEB26861, sample SAMN08777766) | seawater metagenome | isolation source: coastal seawater | place: USA: Florida | collected...
GGTGCGTTAGCGCGTCCAATCGAAGATTATTCTGCATTAGGTCTTTACATTCAAACACCGGTTAAAGGTCCTAAAGAGATGCAGGCGCGCTTTGATGAGTTTAAAAAGCAATACGCAGTTGAGCTTGATAACATGACAGAAGAAACGTTTGCACAACTTAAAAATGCAACGCTTGTGTCTTTAAAAGAGCAACCTAAGAATTTAAGTGATGAAATGTCGCCACTTATTACAGACTGGTATCGTGAGAACTTTAAGTTTGACTCTAAAGAAAAGCTTATCACTGAAGTTGAAAAAGTAACCTTGGCTGATCTGAAAGATTATTACAAGAAAACGATGCTCAATAGTGAAGCTGCGCGTTTAAACATTCAAATGCGTGGTAGTAAGTTTGCAGACAAGCCATTTGCAGATCTGAAAAGCCAAACAAAAGTTGAAAACTTAGAAAGTTTTTACAAAGGCATTAAATTCCAAAACTAATTTAATAGTTGATAAACAAAAGCCCAAGCTATTGCTTGGGCTTTTTGATTTATGCGATAAGCAAAAATCCTATAAATGCAGCCGTTGCAGCAAGTAAGGTATAAGGCAGTTGCGTGATAGCATGGCTGACTAAATCACACCCTGAGCCTTGTGCAGCAAGTACGGTGGAATCTGAATAGAAGCACGCTTGACTACCAAATGACGACGCCGATAACAAAGCACCAATCACTAAAGGAATATTGGCATCAATTGCGTAAGCCAGTGGCATTACAATAGGAATAGTTACTGCGAAAATCCCCCAGCTTGAACCCGTTGCAAAAGCAAGGACTGCCATTGCTAAAAACACCACGGCTGGTAAGTACTGTGCTGTCATATAAGGGCTCAAGGTATTTATGACATATTGCGGTAGCATTAATTGGTCACACACATCTTTAAATATAAATGCTGCAACCACAGTTCCTATAGCGGGTATCATGCTTTTAAAACCATCGAGCATACGCTCAACGAGTTCTGACAATGTCATCAACTTTTGTAACATATAAAAAGGCAAAACAACGGTAAAGGTTGCCAGCAGCCCTTTATAGACGTCAATGTCAAAGTAAACAGTAAACGTAACAAGTAAAACTATCGGTACTAAAAAGTTATAGAGTTTGCCGTTTGAAGCGGCTGTTTCAAAGTTTTCTTCTGCTGCTTTTACTGCGTATTCATCCGCTGTTTGAACATCTGTGTACTGGCTATTTGATATTTCGATTTGATTATTCATGGCACGTAGTTGTGCTTTTTTCATCGGACCAAAAGCAGGAATGACATTTAAGCTAACTAGTAATACCACAATGACTGCAAACCAAGCATATAACATGTAAGGTATTGCTTGGATATATACAGCAATACCTTGACCTTCTGGTGTAACATTATTATCAACTAACAAGCCACCAAAAAAAACGGCCCATGTAGAGAGTGGTACAAGCACACAAATAGGCGCAGCCGTTGAGTCAACAACATAAGCGAGCATTTCGCGGCTAATTTTAAACTTATCGGTGATACGCTTCATAGTTTCACCGACGGTTAATGCATTTAGGTAATCATCGATAAAAATAATTACACCTAGCACAAAGGTCATTACTAACGATGAACGCTGGCCTTTGGCAAATTTTAACGCTAATTCGGCGAATGCACTTGCACCCCCGGTTCTCACTAATAAAGCGATTAATGCACCAAATCCACCACAGACTAGAATTAGCCAGGCAATGGTTTCGTCTTGCATTACTTTTAATGAAATATCAGCAAAATTGGCTAACACAGCGGTCGGACCTAGCATGGCTAAACCAAATAAAGCACCAATCAGTAAAGATAAAATAGGGCGGCGTAAAAATACGGCCAAAACCACCACCAATACTGGCGGCAGTAAACTTAACGCAGAAGGTTCTTGCATTATAATTTTCACACAGTTAAGCAATCGAGATTGCTTAGAGAAATCAAAAGTCTATTGACTCAATTAACTGCTTTACGCGAACACACTTTTATGGACCCTTTAGGGAAAGTGCCTGCGTTGGCTGGCGCCAGACAGTATAGAGGGTATACTGCTTTTGTTTTGCCCAAAACATCGCAAGAAAAATAATCCTGAATATTAATTTAGTCAATAACAATTTTAATTGCGATGATAATTATTTTACACTCATCTATAACGTCACTTTTTATTAATTGAGCGAAGGGATTATGGCATTTTCAGATACTTACAGACTCAGTAGCCATGCGGTTATCACCAACAACCAAGGTCAGGTGTTATTACTAAAAGCTGATTACGGTCAAAAAAGTTGGGGGCTACCTGGCGGCGCTTTAGATAAAGGTGAAACCATTCATCAAGCGTTACTTCGCGAATGCCAAGAAGAACTTAATTGTGATGTAGATATCGCTTATTTAAGTGGCGTTTATTATCACACAGCGTTTAACTCTCATGCGTTTATTTTTCGTGCTCATATAGCTGAGGACGCTGAGATAATGTTGAGTAATGAGCACACAGAGTATGGCTATTTCGATATTGACGAGTTATCTAAAGTACAAAAAGAGCGTGTTCTTGATTGCCTTAATTTTACCAATGATGTCGTGAGTAAGGTGTTTTAATAAATGTTAGATATATATTTGCGCGCTGGGCTGCCTGATGATGCCGCGTTTATCGTTGAGCTTTTAAACCAAGCAACATTTTTAGAGCACATAGGTAATAAAAACATTAATACGCCCGCACAAGCAGAGCATTATATTCAACAAACGTTTATAAATAGCCACCAGCAATTTGGCTTTGGCAGTTATATTGTTTGTTTAGCTGATGATACACCGGTTGGAATGGTGGGGCTCTTTCAGCGCGATGCGTTAGCTATCCCCGATTTAGGATTTGCCTTGTTAGCTAAATATGAAGGCAAGGGTATTATTACATCTGCTGCTAGGTTATTGATGGCCAAAAAACACGTATTAGAGCTTGGTGTACTTGCAGCAATAACCTCACCAACAAATATTGGCTCACAAAAGGTGTTACAGAAACTTGGCTTTGAGTTCATAGGCGATGTCATCATTAACGATGACAATCAGCCTCTAAAACTCTTTTTAAAGAGTAAGCTTTGATACTTCGTTTGCAACTTGTTTGTTTACCTTTAACCATGTTGACTCAAGTGTCGCGACAAGCCCTTCGTAATCACTTGCTTGTAATGGTGTGAGCTCATTGAAGTAATTAACCGCTTTTAACTTTCGGCCCGACTCAGGGTTTGTATAGTACAAACGCCAAAGCCCTGCAATGTTGGCATTGCCTTGCTCATCGCCATTAAAGTGATGTAGCTCATATTCTAATTCATAATAGCTTTGTTGATCTAAATCGGTGATCACCGGTAAACCTTTTATTACCATCCAATTATCAAGGTCAGTGTAAAGCTGTTGATGGGCACTGGCGGTTAACATTAAATCCGGTGATTCACTCCATAAATGGTAGTTAGCAGCATTGACTCGGTTGTTGTCGAGTACCATAGCAATACCGCGATTATTAAGCGCACCACGTAATTGTACTGTGTTGATCCTTAGCTGAGCTTGCGTATTTTCAGCTAACCGCTGCATATTCACGATTGGCTGCGAGAATTGATAATACTCAATAGTTGAGAATGACGTCTGACTGCAGGCCGAAAGTAACAGCACTGCTGCGATTGAAACACAGCGTTTATAGTTCATTATTGTTTCCTCGGCGTTGGATCTGCGGGTAGTTCTTTATCAAATATCAGCATATTAGGCTGCTGGTTCAAGCCACGTGTAAGTGGTTGTAGCTCTTCACTTAAACGTTTAAATTCGGACAAGGTAGTTTGTAACTGCTGATGGAAAGACGAACCTTGTTCGTAACTTGCCATGGTTTTTTCAAATTGTTTCATGGTTTTATCGAACTGTTGCATGCTTTTAGTCATTTCTGCAAAGTTGCGATTTATATCACCGGGTAAATCTTGGGTATCTTGTTTATTGATCAATTCTCGCATGTCATGAGCAAGTTCTTGGTACTCAGAAAACGTAGTTTGCATTTGTGCCAAGCTGTCTTCTATCTTAAGGTTGTTCACTTTATTTAACACATCGGATACTTGGTCAGCTATGACCGTAATACCACTCGATACACTTGGGAATACGGTATAATCTGCTATAGTCTTTAATTCGGCAGGTTCCGCGTTATCATAAATGTCTAAGTCAACGTATACAGCGCCGGTAAGTAAGTTACCTGGCTTTAAAGAGGCTCTAAGGCCATTTTTAATCCAGCTATCTAAGCTTGAATGCCAAAACTCGCGTGCAGCTGTACTGTCGTGGTAAAGACGACCATATTCAATTTTAATAAGGGCAGGTACTGCGGTATTGTCAGTTCTAAAGTGTGCAGGCTTGCCGTCGATCATGACACTTGCTGGTGCTTCAACCACACTACCAATACGCATACCACGGTATTCAACAGGTGCCCCAGCTCTTAACCCACGAATTGATTGCTCAAAATCGATTAAGTAATAATCAAAGTCATAAAAGCGCTCTTCTAACGCGGCTTTATAACTATTACTTAATGAAAAACTGTGTCCATTAGTTGCGACTTCACCAGGAGATTGCTGCTCAGGTATACCTACAGAAATTCCACCTTTGAGTAACTTACTTAATGAACCTGTATTTACATTAATTCCATCAGCTGATAGGTCTATTTCGATACCTGAGTTCACCCAAAATATAGAATTTAAGGTAATTAAATTTTGATAAGGCTCATTAATGAAAATGCCATATTTCATGGCCTGATTTTTCCAGTCAAAGGTTGCAGTTTCTATTTGGCCAATTTTGTAATCTTTGAAATAAATACCCGTACTTACATCAAGTACTTCAGCGTTATAGCTAAGCAGTGTGAAACGACCACCTTTAACATCATTGCCAATTAATGCGGGTTCATCCTGAAGTTCAAACTTATCCGTTAGCTTCTTGCTTTCACCCGGTGCAAATTCTAAGTATACGCCTGAGAGCAGAGTGCTCATTCCAGTAATACCTGTATCATCAATTCGTGGTTTAACGACCCAAATTTTTGCATCGTCAGTTAATAGGTCATCATAGTGTTTATCGATTTGAGCTCTTGCAATTACACTATTTTGCTGATCTGACAGACGTACATGATTAATTTGGCCGATTTTTACACTACGTACTTTTATTTCAGTTTTGCCAGCAACGATACCTTCCGCATGAGGCATTTTTATAAAGATAGTGGTGCCTTTATTTGCCTGATACTGGTATAACATCCATGCGCCTATTAGTAGGGCTATTAACGGAATTATCCAAATAGCCGAAATATTTGGCGCTGATTTTATTTTAGCGTTTTCGCTCATGCCAGAGTCTCTTGTTTTACTTTCTTTAAATTAGCAGGGCTGTCCCACAGTAAGCGTGGATCAAATGCATGGGCTGCCAACATTTGGCAAATTACCATAGTGGTAAAAAATATTGTGCCGATGCCTGGTGTCACAGACATTAAATTTCCTAGTTGTACTAAGGCTACTAGAATCGCGACAACAAATACATCAATCATTGACCATTTACCTATAAATTCAGTTAATTGGTAGATACGTGTATAGCCTTTTGTTTGTCTATTTGCAGGCTTCATCACCATATAGCATAAAAAACTTAAGATTAGCGCTTTGGCAAGGGGAACAACTACACTGGCCAAAAATATGATCATGGCTATTGGATAAGAACCACTATTCCACAAAATCATCACACCACCAATAATCGTAGAAGGCATTTCATCACCTAGGCTGGTGGTATACATAATTGGGTAGATGTTGGCTGGGATGTAGCAAGCGACAGATGTGATCAACCAAGCAAACGCTTTTTGTACACTATAAGGATTGCGGGTAAAGGTTTTTGTGTCACATCGCGAGCAAATTTCAGTATTACATAATTGGCCACAAACATGACAAGCACGCAGTCCTTGATCGATAGCTCGTGTGTTTGCAATTGTTTGATCTATATATGCGGGCTCTCTTAATTGCTTCCAAAGATAGTGTTTATTTAACTTCGCCATGGTTGCTACATATAGAACCACAAATGCCACATAGGACCAAAAGCTTACACCAAATTCAATGTCTGCCATTGACATTATTTTGACCATGCTGACCATCACCCCGATTAAGAAAATCTCGGACATGATCCAAGGCTCTAAAGCAAAGGTGGTTTTTAACAATCTTTTGCCCCACAAATAAGGTAGTACTTTTAATACACCTAAATGTAGCGGAATAATCAATAGTAATAACAACATAGGTAAGCCTATGATGCTTATGTCAATAAATAGACCCAAAAAATCGTTATCGTAATTGAATAAAATACGCGCAGCATCAGGAAGCGTAATGGTTTGTGTAATACCGCTACTCGTGAAAGATAAAAAAGGATAAAACATACTGCTTAAAAGCATGACTATTGCGCTTAAGCTCAATGCGACCACTGTACTGTCTTGGCAGGCTTGTGATGTTGATAACTTAGTATTGCAATGTGGGCAAAGCGCTACTTGTTTTGCATTTAAATGTGGGATCTCAACGACCAGATCACAACTAGGGCAGGCTGTTTGCAAACTTAGGGTCTCATAAACAAGAACTTAGTTAAGTTTGCACCAAATACTGCATAAATACAAATGCAGCATTGTTTAATATAAGCTAATATTTGTACAAAGCGATTACGCTTTTTAATACATTTAATTCATTATGGTGATTAGTGAAGCAATTATTTACCCTTTTAATGTTGTTTATTAGTGTTAAAGGTGAGTGTTTATCTGAGCCAAATATACAACAACCTATTGTTGTTGCTGCAAGCGCCTCTTTACCTCCTTATGTTATCGAAGATACCAATAGCGGTATTCAACTTGAAATTTTAAAAGCAGCTTTTAAGTCACAAGGCATCTCTAATATTCATATTCATTACATGTCTAATAAACGTGCAGAGCAACAGCTTATGCAGGGAGAGGTTGATATTGCATTAAACTTTCCTCCAGTTCTCACTCCACATGTTTATAAAAGTGATGAACTACTGCGCTATCAAAATGTCGCGGTCAGCCTTGCTAATAGAGATTTAAAAATTAGCACTATCTATGATTTAGCAGGTAAAAGTGTACTTGCCTTCCAAAACGCAACTAATTTTATTGAAGCACCTTTTAAATCGGTTACCAATATTTTACGCTCTTACGAAGAAGTGGTTAACCAAAAAGCGCAAGTTGATCACCTTATGAAGGGCTGGGTTGATGTTATTATTCTAGAGCGCCGGGTGTTTTTATATTATTTAGAAAAATATAAACAAAGCGCTGAGGTAAAACCTTTTATTGTGCATGCAATCTTTAAAGAAGCACCAAGACCTGCGTTTTTTTACAGTAAAACGTTAAAAAACACGTTTAATTTGGGTCTTGGTGAGATCATAGAATCAGGCGAATACCAAGCAATTATTCACCTTGATGGTACTGAGTACGCGCAGCTTTCAGAGCCAGAGTTACGCGAATAACGCAACAGTTTGGCGGCTCAATGCAATTAGCTTACCGTCTTCACTCCAAATACAGCCATCTTCAAGACCATAGCCATCTTTACTATGATGGGTAACAGCCTCGTAGCCAATCCAAGCATCATGGGCAATTGCAGGTTCTTCTACAAATTCTATGTACCATGACATACTACTTGCTGGTGCAGGTTGCTTGTACATTTGTAATAGAGTCGGTGGCCATGCATCTGTTAAAGCAATGATATGCGCTTCACTCATTTGCTCTGGTACATGTTTGAATTTCATCCAACCACCTAAATGTGAGGTGTCTGCTCCAGAGAAAGGCATATTGCCGTCTTGCAAACACAGTGCAACGTGCTGGAAAAATGCCGGCATCACGCCTTCTTTATAAGGTAGGGTAAAACGTTCATCAACGGGTTTTAGCTGCATGGTTTTAGTGACATCTACTCGTACACTTGATTGACGCTCAGCCCCAAAACAGGCTTGTGTAATAACACAAACATCGCCATTTTGAATCACTTTTGCCAGTACCTGCGCACTGTTTTTTCCTTCACGTAAGACTTCAACGTCGATTGAAAAATCATTGTCAGCGATTAACGGGCCAACAAAGTTAGTACTTAAAGATAATAAACGGCGAGAGCTATCGATATGCTGCCGTATAGCTTGATATAATAAAGCTGCAGATAATCCACCAAACGCTGTGCGACCTTGGCACCAGTTTTCTGGAAACTGCATTACTTTTGTTTTGTCTTTACCAAGTTCAGCTGCCATGGCGAGTAATTGATCAAAATGCATAATTTTCCTTAACGTTTATTGTTATGGTTTAGGTTATAGCACAGCCAAAGTCATCAGACCAGTTTGTTTATTCCGCAATAGGCGTACAAATACAGTGCTTTTTGAGGAAAAAACATGCATTTCAAAAAAAATTTCAAAAAAAAGTAAAATTTTTCATTTTTATAGTTGAATTCAGTTTCCTGCATCCCTATTTACTAGTCATCGAACGTATTAACGAATTTTGAAGTTGGAGAAGATTCATGGGTAGAATTATTGGAATCGATTTAGGTACTACTAACTCTTGTGTAGCAGTACTAGACGGTGATAAAGCACGCGTTATCGAAAACGCGGAAGGCGATCGCACAACACCATCGATCATTGCATACACGCAAGACGGTGAAACATTAGTTGGTCAACCTGCAAAACGCCAAGCAGTAACTAACCCAACTAACACATTATTTGCAATCAAGCGTTTAATTGGTCGTCGTTTTGAAGACGAAGAAGTACAACGTGATATCGGTATCATGCCTTTTAAAATTGTAAAAGCTGATAACGGTGATGCATGGGTTGAAGCGCGTGGCGAGAAACGTGCTGCACCACAAATTTCAGCAGAAGTGCTGAAAAAAATGAAGAAAACAGCAGAAGACTTCCTAGGTGAAGCGGTTACTGAAGCAGTAATTACAGTACCTGCATACTTCAATGACTCACAACGTCAAGCGACTAAAGATGCTGGTCGTATTGCTGGTCTTGAAGTTAAACGTATCATCAATGAGCCAACTGCCGCTGCACTTGCATACGGCATGGACAAAAATAAAGGTGAAAACGTTGTTGCAGTATACGACTTAGGTGGTGGTACTTTCGATATCTCTATTATCGAAATCGACGAAGTTGAAGGCGAGCACACGTTTGAAGTGTTAGCAACTAACGGTGACACTCACTTAGGTGGTGAAGATTTCGATAACCGTGTTATCAACTACTTAGTTGAAGAGTTTAAGAAAGATCAAGGTATCGACCTTAAAAATGACCCGCTTGCAATGCAGCGTGTTAAAGAAGCTGCTGAAAAAGCGAAAATTGAACTTTCTTCTGCACAACAAACAGAAGTTAACTTACCGTACGTGACTGCTGACGCAACAGGTCCTAAGCACATGAACGTGAAAGTTACTCGTGCAAAACTTGAGTCACTTGTTGAAGACTTAGTAACTAAGTCAATTGAGCCACTTAAGCGTGCACTAGCTGATGCTGATTTATCAGTAAGCGACGTAAATGACATCATCCTTGTTGGTGGTCAAACACGTATGCCTCTAGTTCAAAAAACAGTTGCAGAGTTCTTTGGTAAAGAGCCACGTAAAGATGTTAACCCTGATGAAGCAGTTGCAGTAGGTGCAGCGATTCAAGGTGGTGTATTAGCTGGTGACGTTAAAGACGTACTTCTACTTGACGTATCTCCGTTATCACTAGGTATCGAGACTATGGGTCAAGTAATGACTGCGCTAATCGAGAAAAATACGACGATTCCTACTAAGAAATCACAAGTTTTCTCAACAGCTGAAGACAACCAATCAGCGGTAACGATTCACGTACTACAAGGTGAGCGTAAGCGTGCAAGCGATAACAAATCACTAGGTCAATTTAACCTAGAAGGTATTCGCCCAGCACAACGTGGTACTCCACAAATCGAAGTAACATTCGACGTAGATGCGGACGGTATCTTACATGTATCTGCTAAAGATAAAGATACAGGTAAAGAGCAGAAGATCACAATCCAAGCTTCTTCAGGTCTAAGCGACGATGAAGTAGAAAAAATGGTTCGTGATGCTGAAGCGCACGCTGAAGAAGATAAGAAATTCGAAGAGCTAGTAGCAACTCGTAACCAAGCTGATGCAATGGTTCACGGTACACGCAAGCAAATCGAAGAAGCGGGTGATGCATTACCTGCAGAAGATAAAGAAGCAATCGAAGCTGCGCTTACTGAGCTAGAAGCGGCGATTAAAGGTGATAACAAAGAAGAGATTGAAGCGAAAACTCAAGCTCTTGCTGAGAAGTCACAAAAGCTAATGGAAATTGCACAAGCTAAAGCACAGCAACAACAAGGTGGTGCGGATGCAGGTGCACAACAATCTTCTGCAAAACAAGACGACGATGTTGTTGATGCAGAGTTCGAAGAAGTGAAAGACGACAAGTAATTGCTTGTTTCGCTTCTGCCTAACGCATTAATGGCTGCTTTGTTTAGCCAATTAAGTTAGGATGAAATGATTGAGGCGCGCCAGCGATTTCGCTTGACGCGCCTTTTGCATGTATATAAACGGTAAAGTCGTTTGACTTACCTTACGCAGTGTAACTGCAGTAAAAAGAGTAGTGTGATAGATATGTCAAAAAGCGATTATTATGAAGTTCTCGGCGTGAGCAAAGATGCCAGCGAACGAGACATAAAAAAAGCGTATAAGCGCTTAGCGATGAAATATCATCCAGACCGTACCGCAGGCGATAAAGAACTTGAGTCTAAATTCAAGGAAGTAAAAGAAGCCTACGAAGTACTCACTGATGACCAAAAACGTCAGATGTATGATCAATATGGTCACGCAGCCTTTGAACAAGGTGGTGGCGGTCATGGCGGTGGCTTCGGCGGCGGTCATGGTGATTTTGGTGATATTTTCGGTGATGTGTTTGGAGATATCTTTGGTGGTGGCGGTGGTCGTCGTCAATCGCGTCAACAACGTGGTTCGGACTTACGTTACAACATGGATTTAAGCCTTGAAGAGGCCGTTCGTGGTAAAGATGTAGAAATTAAAGTACCAACCTGGGTTAGCTGTAAGCCATGTGATGGTAGCGGTGCAAAAGCGGGTTCAAAACCAAAAACATGTACTACCTGTCATGGTGCTGGTCAAGTACAAATGCGCCAAGGTTTCTTCGCGGTTCAGCAAACTTGTCCTACGTGTCAGGGCACAGGTCAAATTATTTCTGATCCATGTGACAGCTGTCATGGTCAAGGTCGCGTAGAAAAAACTAAGACCTTATCAGTGAAGATCCCAGCGGGTGTTGATACAGGTGACCGTATTCGTCTATCAGGCGAAGGTGAAGCGGGCATGCATGGTGCACCAGCAGGTGATTTATACGTTCAGGTTTCTGTTCGTGAACACCCGATTTTCCAACGTGATGGTAATAATCTGTATTGTGAAGTTCCAATTAGCTTTACGACAGCAGCACTGGGTGGCGAAATTGAAGTGCCGACACTGGATGGTCGTGCAAAACTGAAGATCCCATCAGAAAGCCAAACGGGCAAGATGTTCCGTATGCGTGGTAAAGGTGTTAAGTCTGTACGTAGTGGCGCTCAAGGTGACTTGATCTGTAAAGTGGTTATTGAAACGCCAGTGAATCTAAATGACCGTCAACGTGAATTGCTTGAAGAGCTTGAGCAAAGCATGGGTAAAGATGGCTCTAAAAACCGTCCAAAAGAAAAAGGTTTCTTTGATGGTGTGAAGAAATTCTTCGATGACCTAACTAAGTAACTTCTAGTTAAGTAACTTGAGTTCGAGAATAAAAAGGCGCTGATAAGCGCCTTTTTTATGCCTTAATGATCTAAGAATAGGTAGTTTTGCCAACTTTTCATTCTGATCAATACTTTACGCATCACTGATACGTGTTCGAAGTGTTCTGAATAAACTGCAACTTCTGTGCTTGTTCCTTGTGGCAGGTGATATTCACTCATGTCATCGGTGATTTTTAAGGTGACAATTGCGCGCCCTTGACGAGCAAAAAACTCAGTGCCCATCAGTGTGCCTTGTGCTTGCACTTGCCCTTCACCAATCGCAGGTAATACATCGATTACTTCGCCTGCAAAGGTTTTGCCCGGAATAGCTTTAAAAATAAAATCTGCTTTGTAGCCAGACTCGAGTCTTAATAGTGAATTTTGTCTAAATGCAGCGACGTAAACGGCATCTTCTTTGTGCACAAAGGTCATTACTGGGCGTAATGGCATTGGTACTGCAATCATCCCAGGGCGTAATGTTAGTTGTGTTACATAGCCATCAGTAGGTGCATAAACGCTTGTGCTGTCTAAGTTAAACTGAGCTTGCTCTAAATTAGCGCGAGCAGCGGCAATTTTAGTTTGTTCGCCGTTAATTTCTGACTCAAATGCTAGTTTCTGGCGTAACTCTTCGGCTTGTGCTGCTTCGTAGCTTGCCTTTGCTGCTAAATAGACCCCTAATTTATTATCAACTTGGCCTTTTGAGTAAGCACCGCTTTTTGCGCCTTTTTCATAACGTTCGTATTCTTTCTTGCTACGATCATATTCAGCTTTAGCCATTAGGGCACTGGCTTGTGCTGATTTATAGCTCGCTTCTAAACCGAGCACTGACTGTTTTGCATCCTGCAAAGCGGCAATCGCTTGATTTAGTTTGGCTCGATATAAGGTATCGTCTATGCGAAACAATAAGTCACCTTTTTTAACTGGCTGATTTGGCTTTACTGCAACCACTTCAACGGTACCACGTACATTTGGCACAATGGGTGTTGTGACATAGGCACTGCTGGCCATATTTGAATGTGGATGATTGTAGTTCATTAATAGGATTAAAGCGCCTATCAGTACCACACCACCGAGTACCGCGGTGGGTACTGTCCATTTATTAAGTGGGATTTTAAACACTTTAAAGATACCAATGCACAATGCGGTATAAGTGAGTATTAATAACAAATCCATAGTCTAGTTCTCTTTATTATTCGATTGAGAATTTATTTGTGCTTGTAGTGCTGCAACCGTGGCTGTCAGGCTAGCTACTTTTTCTGCTAAGTCTTCTTGTTCCTTTTGAATTTGGTTAAACCCCCAGCCGCGGTCATCACGCCATAATGTCGCCCAAACCCATAAAAATGGCCACAGCACATGTAGGGTAAACAGGCTAACCCAGCCTGCATAATGGATGGCATCTTGGTGAGGGTGATTACGTTTTTTGGCAATTTCGTAGGGAATATCGTGAATGGCAATAACACCATAAAATATTACTACCGTTACAAACACTAGCATGACCAGTGCAAAGTAGTCTAAAAACATCTATCTTCCTTTGTTAAATTAATACCTAATTTATAATACGTTAAATTGACCCTATTCCTAATCGGCATTTTCAGATTTAATCTAATACAACATAATAGGCAGAATCATCAAGACATCTGCACAATGTTACATCATCAGAGAATACCGTTTTTTGAATCTTCCCTTTATTTAGACCAAGTGTTTGACATTTATTTTGGCAATCAATAAAGGAGTTCCACGCTAAGTATTCGTTGCAGATAAAATTAATCGTATACAACAGGGTGAGTATGATAAGTAACTGCTTAACCAGATATAGGCTATTAGCTCTAGACATGTTCATTACCTTGCGTAGTGTCTATCACTTAAGTGTAGTTCATTTTACTTAAATTAGTACTATTGTAGGCTTTGATTAATTGCTTTTAGACTACCGTTCACGTTATGTTTTTTATCGTTCAGCATTCAGTATTTGGAAGAAGTAATGACACCGGCTATTAATTTATTACAAAAGAAAGGTATTAATTTTGATGTGCTCAGCTATCAACATGATCCTTCAAAGCAACAGTTTGGTCTTGAAGCGGTTGAGAAGCTAAAACTCCCTGCTGAGCAAGTATTTAAAACTTTAGTACTTGAAGATACTGAGCATCAGCTTTTGGTTGCTATTGTGCCAGTGAGCCAGCAAGTTAACTTGAAAATGCTAGCAAAGGCGGCAAAGGTTAAAAAAGTGCAGATGGCTCCACAACAAAAAGTCGAAAACACGACAGGTTATATTTTAGGTGGGGTGAGTCCGCTAGGTCAGAAAAAGCGATTAATGACGTTTGTTCATCAATCAGTATCTAATTATGAAAAAGTATATGTTTCCGCGGGTAAACGTGGATTAGAGATTTCTATAGATCCTAACGATTTATGTGCTTTGTTAGGTGCTAAGTTGGCTGATTTTTAATCATATAACGGTGTTTTTTCCTAATTTCGGAAATTACTTATTGTACTGAGGCTATTTATAGATAAGCTGTTCATGCGTTATTAATTCTAATAACGAATTATCTTAAAGGATTCAGGATATGAAAAAAATTATTGCTATTTCTGCACTTACTCTTCTTCCACTTTCTAATGCGATGGCTGATCAAGATATCGGCTGTGGTCTAGGTTCGCAACTTTTCGCAGGCCAAGAAGGTAAAGTTGTTAAAGTATTAGGTGCGACGACAAACGGTACATCTGGTAACCAAACTTTTGGTATCACATTTGGTACGTTAGGTTGTGACGGTACAGGTACTGTTACGGCGTCAACTAAAGTAGCAACATTTATTGATGGCAACATGGAACAACTTGCGCGCGATATGTCTCGTGGTGAAGGCGAATCACTAGATACACTTGCGGAAGTTTGGGGTGTTCAAGCTCAAGATAAAGCGGCGTTTAATAAATTAGTACAGGCTCAGTTTACTCACGTTTTCACTTCTGAAAATGTTACTTCTCAAACTGTACTAGAAAACCTTAATAACCTTGTAGCGAGTGACTCACAGCTATCTTCTTACACTTTATCTTAAGTGTTAATATTCTTATCTAAAGCCCGTTTAGGGCTTTTTTATTTTATGTTTAAATTTCTTATTGTTGCTTCGTTTGTTTTGAGTAGCTCGGCTTATTCTGCTACAACAATACACAATATCGCCTCCCATCCATACTGGCTTAAATTAGGCCATTATCAGCAATCAATCTCGGGTTCATATGAAAGTGAGGTTGATAGCCATAGCTTTTTTCTTTCGGTTAATGGAAAGTTTGATCCTCATGCTGAACTTTTAGCTACTATCGAAGCGTTTCAGAATGAGAATAATGATGTTACTTGTCAGTTCCCTGCTCGTTATCAATGGTTAAAGCAAAGCTTTTATTCGGAGTGGCCTGAGTTAGCTTGCCCTGAAATTAAGACATGGCAAAAGCTTATAAACCCAAAGGGGATGACTTTAGTTTTTCCTACCGCTTTTATGAATGATCCAGCTTCTATGTTTGGTCATACCTTGTTACGAATTGATGCTAAAGATCAAACTCGCAGTAGAGAACTGATTGCTTTTGCAGTCAATTTTGCTGCTGAACCTGATGCAACTGATAATGCAGCTTTATATGCTCTTAAGGGGCTTATAGGTCAGTATCCTGGTAAGTTCACATTAATGCCATATTATCGCAAGGTTCGTGAATATAATGATTTGGAATCCCGTGATATGTGGGAATATAAATTAGCTTTGTCTGAATCTGAAATTCAACGTGTTTTACTGCATTTATGGGAACTGCAATGGGCTACATTTGACTATTTTTTTATTGATGAAAATTGTTCTTATCAATTATTAGCGCTATTGCAAGTGGCACGTGATGATCTTAACTTAACTAATAATTTTTCTAGTCATGCTATTCCTTCTGATACTGTCAAAGCACTTGCTGAACACAAACTTTTATCTATGCCTCGATATCGTCCTGCATCTGGCACCATGCTAATTAACTACGAAAGCCAGTTGACTGATGAACAAATTGATATTGCACGTAAATTAAAAAATGGCGAACCACTCAGTGGGTTTTCTTTAACAGCGGAACAAGCTGTGCCTGTACTTGAAATGGCATACGAGTGGTTAAATTATCAATACTACGACCAAGGTTTAGAACGTGAAGCAATTGCGCCTAGATTAACGGCCTTACTGCACCAGCGTAGTAAATTACTTTTGCCTTCGCCCTTTGCAAGACCTGTAACACCCAGCATTAGCCCTGAAAAAGGTCATGATTCTAGTCGTTTTGGAATGGTATTTAATCATTTTAAGTATTCAGAAAATCGCTACGGTTTTAGTTATCGAATGGCGTACCATGACTTGTTAGATAACGCTGGTGGATTTATACCTGGCGCGCAAATTAGCTTTTTTGATATAGAGGGAGATCTAGACTCTGAGGGGAATGTCTATTTAGAGCATGTGTATTTTATTGATGCAATGTCGTTAGCTCCAGATAATCGTTTGTTTGACTCTTGGTCTTGGAATATGCGTGTTGGTTTTGACCGTAAACCTACTGACGATAAACGTAAGGGAAGAGCCTTCATACAAGGCGGTTATGGAAAATCATTCGGTGATGCATCAGGCTTTCAAAGTTACTTTCTTGCGTCTTCGTTATTACAAGCTGGAGAGCTTACTGATTCAGTCTCGCTTGGCTTTGGCACAGAATTTGGACTAATTTGGCAAGCAAGTGATGCGCAAAAACTTGCTCTAACAGCACAGGGATTTTGGCTTGCTAATGATGCGAGCACAAATCATCAAATTGAGCTTGCTGCTCATTGGCAAATTGCACTTGCTCAAAACTGGGGATTAAGAAGTTCATATGTTTATCAAAATCAACAAAGTACTGAGCAGCAGTTAAAACTACAGTTATTCCATTACTTTTAACAATGTATTTTCGGTAGGTTATGCCAGCGGGTTGTGTAATGAGGCGATAAGTAAGCGCGTTTCATATGCCAACGGGTCGTAGGAGTTTCGCTGGCTATGGCAAGGGTACCCACGCCATAACGGGTGTTAAT
>ENA-OWNT01002943-OWNT01002943.1-seawater-metagenome-genome-assembly--contig:-NODE-2943-length-16810-cov-3.680930_pt1 | contig 16810 bp, 11 predicted proteins | sample MGYA00238136_ERZ651165 | MGnify/ENA primary metagenome ERZ651165 (study PRJEB26861, sample SAMN08777766) | seawater metagenome | isolation source: coastal seawater | place: USA: Florida | collected...
GGCAGCGGCAAAACAGAACTGTGCAAAAAGATTCTGCAGTATTTCAGTGCCACCAACCCCCAGTCGAAAAACTCGTTGGCTGCCAAGGTTGCGCACGCTAACCTTTTGCTTCGCACGTTCACGAGCGCCCGCATTGGTCAGTCTCAAGGAGCTTCCAGAAGCGTGCAACATTTTGAATGTACCTTCGACATCAATGGGACATTCGACGGCGTTCACTATGGGAACTTCTTTCTGGAAACATCGAGGATCATTGGCAGGGCGAACGCTGGCTTCAATTACAACGCCTTTTATTGCTTGCTGGGTGGATCCACTGCAAGTCAACAGAAGTTTGGACTGCTTCAGTTTCCTGACAAGGTTGAAAAGCGATGGGAGAACTACAATTTTCTGAAACCATACGGGGCGACTGGCACCGACAAAGAGAACAAGAACTTTTTTTACCAAACGCTGGAAGCCATGACTGCACTGGGCTTCTCCGCCGACGAAGTCTCGACCATTTGGGGAGTCGTGGCAGCTGTTTTGGCACTGGGCAACTTGGAGTTTGATCATGTCACGGTGAGCGCCAGTGCAGACGCATCTCCCGCCGGATCACCTTCTACCCCACCTCGCACGGAGATTGCCGCTGCTTCGGAGAATTCCAACGTCCAGACGAATGACGATGACCTGCCTCCGGGTCTGTTGGGCGGCCCTGACAACGCCAGTGCGAACAATGGAGATGCGGCTGCAGACAACAACAACAACGGTCAGTCGGATTCTCCGGGGGCGCATGACGAAACTGTTGGAGATGGCGCAGTGGACTCAGCACCTCCGGGACTTGGTGCTCCACCTGGTCTACTCTCAGTCGCACCGACCACATCCACGGATGCCAACAGCACATCATCCGACCCCACCACGCCAGCCCGCGACGACAGCCAGCAAACTTCGACACCACCCCCTGGCACTCTCGGTGCAACTGAAGCTGACGGTGCGTCTGCGAGCGATGCGCCACCTGGATTACTCGTGCCAGGGTCGACATCCGCATCTCCGGAGCAAGCGGCATCTCCGGAGCAAACCCCGTCAAAGCCACAATCAGCTCAATCGTCTGTGGCCGTGACACCGGAGAAGGACAGCACGCAGACGCAAGCCCATGTGTCTACGCCAGTGCCAGCCGCTCCCAAAAGTGTTCTGGAATTGGTGCAGTCTGTCGATGTGATCACTGTCTGTGAAACACTCGGTATCAGCCCAGCTGATCTCGAGCGCCACCTCGTCACACATCCAGTTCAAGGTGAACTCGATGTTGCTGGTGCGAAGCGACAGCGAAATGCGCTGGCCATCCACCTGTACCTGAGTTTGACAAACTTTATTCTGCGTCGTTTAAACGCAATTCTGCAATCCGGCAGTCGAAAGATCGCCCCGTCCTCAGGGTCAGTGATGCCGGCGCGCCGCCGGTCTCATTTGGCGACTCAATCTGTCGCTGTCAAGAACCGGCGTCTTGGGTCTATTCACATTTTAGACATCCCAGGCTTTGAACAGCTGCACACATCCAGAGGCAACGGCGTTGAACAGCTGTTCATCAATTTCTGGTCTGAGCAACAAACAGCCTTTCTGCAGACAATTCGATTTGATGAAACACAGCGTGTCTACAGCGAGGAAGGAGCAGACTTGGAACCAAATGACCACATCCTATTGGCAAGTTTTGTACGCAACCAGAACGTTGTTGAGTGCTTGGGTGGACACCCAGCCGGGTTGATCAAATTGCTTGCCAACCCTGAGCGAACCAGCTACGACCAAACCAAAACTGCCCAAGAACTTTTGTGCGAAGACTTATCAACTCGATTTCAAGACAGTGCCGTCGTGGTCTGCCACTCGCAATCAGATGCAGACGACCAAGTAGCGTCAGATGGGTCGCCGTCCTTCCGCGTGTGCCACTTCGCCGGACCCGTTGAGTACCATCTGAAAGATTTCCAGTCCATCTCAAACGACTCACTTCCCCGGGATGCGCTAGGAGAGGTGCCAATGCTTCATTTACTTCAATCGTCGACAAGGTCGTTCATCGCAACTGACTTCTCCAGAATGAACGACCAGCGCAAGCAAAACCGAGCCAATGGTGTTATTACCGCCACCAATGACTTATTGTTCAAGCGAAAGATTGATGACCTCGATACCCACGTGGTTCATTGCCTCAACAGCAACCGTGCCAGCTACAAGCGTGTGCTGGACTCCCCATTCGTCCTGCAGCAATTGAATGCCGGGTATGCTGACACTGTACGATTCTACAAATATGCGTACACACATCGAACAGCTTTCGTCGAGTTCTTCTACAGGTACAACTGTTTAGTTCAGCAGCCATCCAACGCGAAGAGCATTGGTTTTCGCAATGCTGGCCGCACAGAGGCGTTACGACTTGCGCGGGCTCTGTATTTGGAAAGCCCGTTGCTTCGTTCAATCGTAGTCAGCAAGACGAAGCTGCTGTATCGCCACGGTGTGTACGGCCTCTTGGAAAAGCGACGCCATAAGGTGGTGGAGAAGTGCATTCTGGTCATCCAAAAGCATATTCGCGGGCATGCGGGGCGGAAGTTATGTAACATTCGGCGGTCTTTGCATCGTCGCATCACCCAGGCTGTCGAAAGCCGCGACCCGTTCAAGCTTAAGCGCGTCCTTCAAGCTGCAGCACGTGCGCAAGTGGATACATTGGTAGTTCGGCAAGCGAAGAAGGCGGTCGTTGACTTCGAGGAAGAGCAAACAATCCAGCAGCGTGTAGTCCAACTGCAAGACATGGACCCACATGACAATTTGGCTCAATTCCAATCAATGATTGAGTCATGTGACCGGCTCAAGTTACAAGGACCAATGATTAGTGCTGTCAAGCAAAAGTACTTTTGGGCGTGTGAGCGAAAGAAGAGTGAGGCTCTCCTCTACGAAGGGCTCTTTGAGCTGGACAAAAAGAAGATCTATCGCGCCATCCGTCTCGCAGAAAGAACCCAAATCGTGGCCATATGGGGGGATTTCATCGCGAGTATTCGCCCTGTGATCACGACCAAACTCAAGGAAATTGAGGAAGAAGAGTCAGAATACCAAGTGCTGGAAAAGCCGCTCATAGATCACGCCGTTCGAGGCACACCAGGGCAGCTTATTCTTGACTACGTTGATCAGAAAAAACTGCGATCAGCATTAGTGCACATGAAGCTCAAAAATATGAAAAGCAAGCAGGGACGCTTTTTCGTGCACAAGCTTGGCGATTCGGTCTTCGAACTGCGTCACTGGCTGCTGCAATCCGATGCAGTTATGGTTGGCAAAATTTTAAAGAGATTCGATGCTTTTCGCACCGAAGGAACTATTCCCTCTTATGTTGCCCATGAGGTGCAATTGATACAGGAAGACTTTCTCAATGCGCAGTACAGCAAAGACCTGCAACTCGCGTTGAGCAATGGTCGAATATCTCTTTTCGATACTGAAGAGGCCAAGGACTGGGACGCGATGACTGCTCTCAACGTTGCCGCGATTCAAACTCAAAGCCTAGATTCTGCAATTCGCTACGCCAAGACGTTGCCCGCCAACCAGAGACTGCCGCTGTTGAAATCCACCCTTCAGGCAGCAGAAACAATATTCCGCATCAGAAGGTCTCTCAAGGCCGCTTTTGTCGGTGAGAGAGAACTAGCAGTACTCATCAGTGGCAACACAGGCACAGGTGATGACCAGCGGGAGTCTCGACCAGACCTCGAACACGACATCAACGCGACTGCCAACGCATGGAAAGATCTGGAACATGCGCTAGACAGCGCTGGTTTGGCAAAATTGGAGCCCGAACTGCAAGCTGAGGTTGAGATTGCGACGTTATGCAACACGCTACGTGGCCTGTTGAGTGCGCTAACCGATGCTTGCGCGCCAGGAGAGTTCCTGTCACTCGACATTGGTGCAATAGACAGTTCAACCAAGTTTGAAACTCGCACTTTGCAGCACGCCATTGAAAATACGCTCCAAACCTCTGAAACAGAGGCGCTTGTTTTGTCACCAGAAATTTATTTCCTCCTTGCCAATGCAGAAATGTTGCTGAAAGTTCGGAGCTGGGCGAGGGACAACGAGTGGGCGAAACTCGACGATGAAGTTTATCGCTATTTTGACGCTATCCAATCAGCACATGAAGAAGAAACCAAAACTGAGATTCCCCAGCGACTTCGTCACCATACCGAAGAAGAACTGCTACGACTTCAGGAGGAGTTTCAATTTCAAGTGCTGCACCAGCGTCTTGCGACGGCATTGTCCAATCATCGCATCGTTGGTGACCACAAGGAGTTGACACTACCTTCGTTTCCTGATGCTGTTCAAGAACTGAACGATGCGGTTCAAGTTGACTCAATATCGTCACGCGTACTTGACGTACCTCAGATAAATGCCGAGATGCATGTTGCCAAGTACACTCGCGCCGCGCGATTGCTGGTGCAAGAGTGCATTCTGCAACAGCAACCTCGCTCTTCACGGAAGGCTGCAGGAAATGTTGATGTCAGTGGACGAACGAATTGCGTTCTGTCTTCCAAAGTGCCTGCATTCCGCACTTTACAAAACCTGCTGCGAGAGGCCCAGCGCGGTGACCACCTGTCAGAAGAGCTTCTCTTGCTGCTGCGACATGTGGAGCGAAAGTACATCGCCGATCGGCTTAAGTACGCCCTGAGGCATGTTGGCGTGAAACTGAATACACACACAAATTGCCTCGAGATCGTTTCGGAACTCTCGATCGCACAACTGAGCGATGTTCTGACGGATGTTTGCAGTGTTGAGTATCCACAGCCTGATGAGGAAACCATCGAGCTGATGTCAAATGCTGCTGCTGTCTTGCAGATTCGAAAAGCCGTGTCCCGAATCTGCGAGAACACACCGGCTGACACGTCGACGACTTTACATCCTAGTTGCTTTGCGATGGACTCTGAATGGATTACTGTTGAAGCAAACGTGGCTGGAAAAGTCGACGCTTTATCCACAATAGCGTTGGATGACTTTGATGATCTGGAAAAAATAGTCCAAAATAGGCGGTGGTGCTGCACTGCTCTTTCAGCCCTCATGGATCCCGAGTGGGATGTGCTATTGAAGCCCGTTTTCGACGCCCGCTTTGCTGAAGAAGACGTGGGAGGCCCAGTTGTACACAGCAGTGTGTCCGATCCTGCGCTGACCGACATGTTCACCGTGTTACAGGAGTCTATTCGCCAGGCAAACGATGTCCGCGAACTCCATTCGTTTCCAGATCTCGTACTTCACCTCTCAAAATCGCTGTTGCAAGCTCGGCGGGCTGTGGTGGACAGCAACTGGAAGGAGCTGGAAGAGGCACTCGTCGCGATTCGGTCTGGTGAATGCGCCAACACACCGGGCTACCACTACTTATATTCTGAAATAGAGCTCATGCAGGAGTTGGTGCAGAAAAAAATGGTGTTGTCAACACTCTCTCAAGCTCTCATGCACGGCGGGGCGCGTGGAGCAATCGGTGCACTCGATTGTTCGGCGATTGACAACCGTCAAATTGATCGCGCTTTGAGATATGCATCGAGTATCGAAGAAAAGTCGCCAACGCTCCGCGACATGCTTCGTGCGGCAATGCTCGCGCGTCGCTTGCGGGCTGCCCTTTGTAGCGGAAATTGGGGGCTTGTCAATCAGACAATTTCGCAAGCACGCAAGGTAATCACGACCTTTTCGCAGGAAGACAGTGATGGTGGGAATTTTTCCAAAGATTGGGTCGGTATCTTCAAGGCTGAGCTCACACATGCCGAGCTTCAGTTGTCTTTCAAGAATGCATCAGATGCTTTAAAAGAAGAAATCGCCAACAGCGTGAGTGGTAACGACAACCTCCATGCGTTATTGCATGCCATCTGCAAGGTGGAACGGATGCAAGAAGGATCTGGTATTGATAGCAAACTCGTTCAAACCGGACGTGAGGAATTAGTCCGACGTCTGGTGAACGAACGAGACCTCACCGCGGAGGCCCAACAATCGTTGCTTCATGTGGAATCCAAGAAGCTCGACGAAGCCGTATCACAACTGTTTCAACGCGATGCCGACTTGAAAGAACAAGCCGCGAAGTTGTCAGTGACCGCGAACACCATTCAAGCGTACGGGACGGCACTTTGCCAGCGGGCTTTAAAGTATTGCAATCTCAACGATATCAAGACAGCGCTGAAATTTTGTCAATACCACAGTGAATTTAATTACAAAGAAATGGATGAGCTGCAGGAATTGGCTGCGTTGCCAAAACCGCAACTCCTGCAAAGACAGCTGCTCGCAGCCCACGAACATGCCGATCGACGAGCCATGGTGCGTTGTCGTTCTGGCTTGCTGTTCGCGGCAATGGTTCTCTCGCGTGCTTGAGACGCATCTTGACGGTTTGTTGTTTGCTTTGTTCTTTCGATTGTGGTAGGCAAAAGCGTTGCGTGCGATGAAGGACTTGTACTTCGAAACGCAAGCGCACGGATCCTTCGCCATTTTAGATTTCCCAAAGTTGAAGACGCCACTTCAATATGTACATGACCATATTGTTGGTTGTGGTGGCCAGCCACAGTCCAAACACAACAAGAATCGCGAGGGCACCTCCTCCTCAAACGAAATCACAGATTTTGATGAGATTCAACGTCATTTCATGAGTCATACCACTGAAATGATTGGGACTTCGCTGTCGATTCTGCCAACATCAGTGCCTTTGAACGCGGCACTCGCCTGCTTCAAAGTTGTTCTCTCCGTTACCACAGTGCCGTTCTCTACAGCGCACGCAGCCAAACAGCTTGTCCCTGCCGTCACACGGGCAATCAATACTGTGATACGGTATCCCGATCTCCGTGACGAACTGTACTTACAAGTCATCAAGCAGCTCAACGACAATCCTCGCCGAGATCTCACGCGCCAATCATGGCGGTTGCTCGACGTGCTGTTGGAATTTGTTCCCCCATCCACTGACTTTGAAAATTTCCTGGAGTCTTTCGTTCGGTCAATGGGTGCAGATGACTTGAGGTTGTTTCGCTTGTACAACATTTTGAGTACCCGAATTATCGGCTCTGAAACCTCGGCCGTCGAGTACGCAACGGAAGCAAAAGTGGGGCAGGTGTTCCGCCGCATTTTCAAGGTCTAGGCAGGGTAAGGGTAGCTGTTGTAACATTGTTTTACGTTTTTTGTAAATTACACGTGATAAAGATTCTCCAACAAATAGTAGTGCGTTTGTCTTGCATTGTTATACAATCGTTTGTGGCAATTCAGCAGAGTCTCCACACGATGACGATAGAGTTCATGGAAGTGTGGTGGGACGCTGTCTGCAACAAGAATTACCATCCATCGTCCTTCGTGCGAGGCGTCGAGCGCAGCGCGGCTGTGAATGGTGTGCCATACTTCCGTGATAGGCGCTCGTACAAGTCATGGAACTTTCCTTCATACTCATCGAGAATTGAAGGAACACGCTTTCGGAGTCTTGGGTTAAACTTTGAGTAGACCGCGTTCATGGCTGCGAACAGAGCTTCTCTCGTCAGTCGCAAGTTGGGTTCAGGCTGCACATCGGTTGTCGTGGCAGTCGTGTGACTCTCCTGTCGGCGAGGAACCACGTGGCGCTCGGAGATTTGGCAGGCTGCAGACTCAAAAACAGCGTCAACGCCTTCGCGTAAGCTTTCAAAAATCGCAGTGGCACCGCGCCGAAAGTGTTGCGACGAGCCTCCCGATTCATCACGTGCATGGCGGTGGCTGTCCCAATGCGAACCTAACTGCAGTGCCAATTCCTCGGTGTCGCGCAACTGCCGCAACAAGCGACTCACTCGCCGTTCCGACTTCCACAGTTGCTGTTGAAGAGACACAACTCGTAAACTCCACGCTGAATCCTTTGCTAAATTTTCCAAGATCATAGCCTCCACACTATCGGTGACGTGATCAGCGGCGCGTGCCGCTTTCTGCTGTTTGCCGTTGCACGCACTGAAGAGTTCCATCCACATCGTAGATGGCAACAAAAGCATCAACTGCTCGGATATATCTGCGGCGGTGTCGTCGTAGTGCCGCCGTCTGCTCCAATATAGTCGTTCAGCACGGGTCACCGCATTCCACAAAGATGTCCCGCACGCAAACTTAACGTTGGCTGGCATGCCATCCAAGGCACTGCACGATGACACCGCACCAATGATCGTGCGCCGCCAGTGAGTGGTTTTATCCCTGTCTCGAACGGGCGGAGCGAATGTTTCTCCGGGTACGATGAGATTTTCATGACGGCGCAACGATTCGGTGGCAAATTTTTGCAAAAACTCCTTGAAGGAATGACTAGATACAATGCTCTCCATCATTTTCGCGGTCACCAAGTTTTGGCGGCGGGACAGGGACGCATGCAAGTGCGCCTTGCCAGCAAATCCAAGGTCACCGATATGCGCAGACAGTGCTCGCCTCAACTGCGCGGACCGCTGTTCGTCGAGCAATCTACGTTCCGTAAAAGAGATCATTGGTTGTCCTGCACTGCCTGCCTGCACTGCGGAACGCGGATCATCACCAACACCCACTTCGGCTACAGTCTGCTTGTCTGCAACGGATGCTTGGGCACTGCGTTTCCTACTTGCTTTGGACCAGTACTGCGCCGCAATGGTTTCGAGTTGCACATGCAGCTGCTCTGTTGAATGCAGCAGCAGCTCGTGATATTGACCAGTCATATTGGCGACGATGTCACTGCTGAGGTCGACGATTCCGTCTCTCTTTCGAGCGAGCTTGGCCAATGCCCAATCCACCGCTTCGGCCGCAGGGGCCGGCATCGCGTTGCCTGCGGGCTTGCTGTTGTCGGGTTCTGTCTGCCGCATCGCTGCATTGGGTTGTGAACTTGTGTTGTTTTTGTCACATGTGCACTTCGCAGCAGACGCTTTGAGATCTTTGATGAGCTTGAACAACGTTTTCTCTCTCAATGTCAAGCGTGTATTCTCCGCTCGCAGGCTAGTGATCTCTGCGCGCAACGTCGCAACTTCCTGTGGGGAAGCCATCTCGCCTGCGGTGTGGTGGAGACGAAGTCGACTACATTATCGGTGTTGATCCGAGTGCGTACGTTGAGGGGTTGACTCCGAGAAAGAACAGACCCACTATTGAAACCGGATTGAGCTTTTGTTGCACCTACCTGCGGTTGCGGCGGCCGTCCGTCGGCAGCACGAGGACGCTTCCTGCCGCGAACCTGCCGCGGACAGAACAGCAGTACAGCAGTACATCGATGCGTGGTCGATGCGTGGTCGATGCGTGGTCGATGCGTGGTCGATGCGTGGTCGATGCGTAGTCGATGCGTGTCGATGCGTGGTCGATGCGTGGTCGTTGCGTTGTCAATTCGGTCGAGCCGGGGCCGCGTGCTTGGCCGCGTCGCGCGTTGTGCACGCTTAAATCACGCCCTGTCCGCATTCATCTGGTGTCCACTGCGCTCTCTGCAACCTCTCGATCGTACATTCAATGCGTTTCTATCCTTCGCCTCCTGCCCTCCATGCTCTCGTCCATCAATCAGCACCCGTGCAACTCCGTACAATTCCGTCCGTCCGTCCGTCCGTCGTCGCGTCATCACTCGTCTCCCGTCGCCGATCTTGTCATTTATTTCATCCTTGCATTCATTCATTCAATTCATTCATTCCCTTTTCATGCTCGCCCTTCGACCTTCGACCTTCGACGATCCACAGTCCACAGTCCACAGTCCACAGTCCACAGTCCACAGTCCACAATCCGGTCGATCGATGATCGATGATCGATGGTCGATGATCGATGATCGATGATCGATGGTCGATGATCGATGATCGTTGTCTGTCTGTCAGTCTGTGTGACTGTGACCGCTGCCAACTCACTCACTCACTGCCTCACTCACCCACAGTCACTCACTCACTCCCACTCACTCACCCACCCACTCACTCACAGACAGCTCCTCCCAAGCATCACGACTACATCGAGGGGTTTATTTACTCACTCACTCACTTGCTCACTCACTCACTCACTCACTCACTTGCTCACTCACTCACTGTCGTTCGATGTTCGTTCGTTCGATGTTCGTTCGTTCGTTCGTTCGTTCTTTGGTTTGTTGTCACCGAAGTTCGCTCGAACGAACATCGAACGAACGAACATCGAACGAACGAACATCGAACGAACGAACATCGAACGAACATCGAACGTCGGACGTCGTCGATCGACGCTTGTTACGCACTCACTCACTCACTTGCTCACGCACTCACTTGCTCCTTCCCGGATGGACCGTCATCACGCACGGATCCCGCAAGCATGCATGCCTGACAACACCACGAAATGCGCGCAGCACACAGCGCACAGCCGTTAGCGCACGGCGCACGGCGCAGAGCGCAACCCGAAACAACCAAGTAAGCAGAAGACCACGCCAGGCCACGTCCAAGGCAAAGCTGCTCGGCGAGCAGTCGCAGCGATTGGAAGGACATGTGATCCCTGGGGTTGTACATTGGACCGTGATGGCTTGCCTTGCTCTCCCGGCACTGCTCCGCTTAGCACGGCTCGCGTCATCACTCTCAAGGGTGCCGTGAGGACTTGCGTTTCGAATACACCGAAGTGTGGCACGAGTCTGAAAGTTAGGGGTCCGCCGAGACGCCCTTGAACAGCGTTTATCGCTTGACTCGTAAGTCTCACTTGCGCGAGCGACAAAATATCATACGCGCTGCAATGCCATCTGCAAATAAAACGACGATACTTCCTGGACTGTCCAGTCCGCGCAGGGAAATGGACATTCCACACAGCAAACGTGGCAAGCTCCATAATTACGAGCTTGTTTCGCAGTTCGCACCTCACACCCGCGGTGATGGGCAACCCAAACAACTGCGTAAGGTTGTAGCGTTGCCCAAGCGCACATTTTTCAGTTGCTCGACTGATGAGGTAAAACTGTGGCGTGTTGGCTTCGGACGAAGCGCCGAGGGTGTGTTGCAGCACGAAGTGCTCGGCACCATTGCGGGTCTGAAGCGGTTTACACGCGGCTACACAGCGTGCTCAGTGCCACCGTCGGCTGTCCACTGCCTGCCTGACGGAGGAGTCGTTTTTGCGGGAGTGGGCTCACTGAATGAACCAAGTGCAACCATTTACTTTTGTGATCTGAAGTGCCAGAGCGTCGCAGAAGTTGAAATCGAAGGCGTCGGTCACATCGTTTCGTTAACCGTGAACAGTGACGGCCACGTTGTCGTCGGGGGCAGCAATGGCATCGCCGCAGCACACGATTTTAGAGAGACTTCGTCGGGCAAAGGCAACCGCACTGCAACCATGAGCGGCCACGAAGGAGAAGTGCACGTATTCGGCGGTCTCCCGGATGGGCTGATAGCCTGCGGTTCTGCGGGATCCAAACTGGTGTCAGAGGGCGTCACAGACGCAGCGCTGCGCTTGTGGCGCGGGCAACAGCTATTGCGGCGAATCAAAGATCAAGATGAAAATGTCCGCTGTTTTGCCTCTGGCAATGGCACAGAAGTTGTGTTCCTGACGGGTTCGAGTGATAGCTCGTGGGTGGCGCGTTCTCGAACGGGAGAACCCTTCCTCCGCAATTACGTTCCGTTGAACTGGATCCATGAGAGAGCCAACATTTTGTCCATTGCCTGCGTCGGCACCGGGGCTGGGTCCGAGTTCGTGACTGGTGATGATGACAAACCTGGGCGCATGATCATTTGGGACCATCGTGCTTCGGAGTTACAGACCGTTTTTCATCCTCACGAAGTCTGTGATTTAGTTGCGTCGGAATGTTGCGGCAATGAGAAATCATCTGGCTCAGGCAGCTCAGACATCTTGAGTGCATGCCGTGATGGATTTGTTCGTGTGTGGAGCAGGCATTTATTTTCAGACCCTGCTGACCAAGCTTCTTTGCGCGGTATTCGCGAGCTGCTCACCATCGCTGTCCAGGAAGCACAGAAGAACCGACTTCAACTCCAGCAACTGCAAGCTGGTGGCGGGCCTCAAAATGCAGTGGGAGGCGGAGACATTGATGGTATTAGGTTCGACCACACAGTGCAGATTTTGTTAGACGACGCACCTGGCACTCCCACCATCCCAATTCGCTTTAATCAAGGTGACTTTTACAAAGACGTTGCGCGCGATGCTGCCATCCGACATGGACTCAATGATGGTGACAAGCTGTCGTTAGAGACAGCAATCCGAGCCGAACAAGAAAAAGCTGCGGGACCGCCGCGTGGCCTAGGCCCACCTGGCGAAAGAGTTCAGGAAACCAAAGTCGTTCAGCGCCAATTCAGTGAGATTTGCATCAATACCATTCAACGCAGCGTAGGTGGTGAGGTGGAATTACTTCGCAAACTGGAATCGTTGAACAATGGCTTAATAGCTCGCAACAGGACATGTGCATTGCAAGACTCTGAGCTGCAACAGGTCAAAGATATGATCGAAACGACTGCCGCAGGGAATAAGGTACGCAGTTCTGCTGTGCGATGATTTCGCGTGCAGTCGAACTTTGAAACAATAGTTTCGTTGAAACAATAGTCTTCGTTGTGTGATTTGGCCAGACTCCTTCGTCGTGGGCGCATTCGTCCTTCGCCAACATCGTCGCAAAGATGCTTCGAGAATGGCCTGCTAAAACATTGTTCGTCCCGTTTGGACTGATACGCATCGCTGCGTTGAACCCGCTCGGAGCATCGTGGTTCTGTGATCGATCCAGTACGCTTTCGGTGTCTGCAATACTGCAGCGGTCAGCGGAAGTTTTGACGCTCGCTCCGTCGTCGCTGGTATGTGTCTCCGCCGTTCTTGCCCTCATCAATGTGCTCTCCAATCAAAGTAGCAACATCGATCAGCTGGTCAGTGTGCTTGCCGATGACGTGAGTGTGACGGCATTGGATGCCGTGCTGAGCTCAGTCAAGACCGTTGCAAACCTCGACGACAAAGTGATGGACCACTGTGCCAGCCTCTGCGTGAATATTTCGCTCTTGCTGTGCAAACATGCGCCAGCTCAACACACACCGGCGAGGCGTCCCAACACAGCCAAGTTGGAAGCTGGTCGTACCATCGGCGATGTCGTCCTCAAATACTTTGTTCGGCATTTCCAAGACGATGCGGTGGATTCTGATGACGCTGCTTGGAAGCACGTGATGTGTCAAGTCGTGTGCAACATCGCTTCGAACGGATTCGTGAAGCGCGATTCGGAGTCTATCTGGGGGCCACTGGCCACTGCCATGAGTGCGTCCAGTTCATGGTTCCACCACAGCACAAATTCTCTTGAAGAAGTTGACTGCTTACTCCGCTACCGCGGCCCAGTGTTTGAAGCGGTGACATCAACCGCTTAGCGCGGAGAGAAAGAGCAATGGGGAATTGTCCACAGATCTTACTTCTATGTTTTGCACCAGTACCGGTGCAAAGCATAGATTGCCCGTCAACGTTGTGGGTCAACTCCATGGTTTGCACCAGTACTGCGCATTCGAAAACTCTTCGTTTTGCTGGAGTAGTCTGTCGTCGCTGACCAATAGGGTTTCCTTGATTGAGCATTGGGCATCTACGCTTTCGAAATCTGGGGAAAGCATCACAAAGTGTGATAAATAATGTAGCTAATTGTCGAGCAAACTGTTTTCGCCGCATGTGTAGCTTGCATTGCATGTGAGCTGAGCGTGGTGTTTGTCGATATTTTTACCTGGCCTAGTGGTCGCGAATGTGACGTTTCATCCAAGACCCACAGTGTTTCTTTTGACATTGGCATTTCATATTTTGGTGTTGTCGCCACGCCCTCGCAATGGTTGGTTTGATGCTGGATACAATCCGGTCATACATCAAGACCGTCGTTGATACCGACAACGACCTCCAGCTGCAAGAGGATGTTGTGCTGCATGCTCTGAGAAAGTTTGCACTTGGAAGGATGTGTGCATTGAATTTTTGAGTGTTTTGCTTTTGGAGGCCTCCACGCTCTGACAGTTTTTAATTCCTCGTTACATCGCTGCTCTTCCCTCTTGTTCATCCAAAAAGTGATATCAAAACACTGGCATCTTGTATTGACCAAATGTTCACTCTCTTCCGTTTCTGCAGCTACACAACACTGCAGCACGCAGGTATTTGCACATGGAATGTAGGCAATCGATGCTTGGGTGCGCACAGACTGTTGGATTTGATGTTGAAACTTGACAAAAATAAAACTTATCACAAGAAATGGTGCTGCAACTGATGTAGTCGTGTGCCAAACGTTCGTGGACCGACTCTCAAAGTTGGGCGTTGTCACCTCGCAATATCGACACTTCTGATGTGGGTGGGCCAGCCTTGGTCTCAGTGACTTCCGCTTGAGTCGACATTGTTTTCCCGCTCTGCGCTGCGGCCTCGCCAGCTTCCGTCATCTCCATGGCGCCGCGGAACATCACATAGTCACTGTGTCCAGCCATGCCTTTTCTTGCCAGCATCAGCTTTTGATGGATCAATTGAACCTCACATATCACCGCGTCTGGATCGCTGGCAAATGAAAGATTCACCATGCAGTCGCGCCAGCCACCATTGGTAGGCGTGGAAAAGCGGTCTTTGACACGATGAATGACAATGTCTTCTTTTGCCTGAATCACCGTTAATGCCGTTGTGAAGTCCGACAGTTTCTCGAAGATTAGGGAACCCCGAACAATGTCCAATACGCAATCCGCATTCAAGACGCGGTCCTTGGTTGAACCGCCACCAGGCGCGGGTGCGCAAAAGTTGCATCCATCGGTCCGGAACGCGGCCTTTTCTGATGTCCGGTACATGCTTTTCAATGGAGCAACACCACTCTCCTTGAGCGCATTGGTTGATTGTTTGACGTCCGACATGAATGAGTAAAACTTCGGTAGCACACGGTGACAGGCCAAATAGAGCTGAACAATGTCTTGCAACTTTTGTCGTGGTGGCCGATCGTGAGTCTACAAGTGGAAACACAGACGGAAGCACTCACATTAACAATGGTCGAGCCGCGCTGCCAGCAGCTCGACAAAGGAAATTTACCGTTTTCGTCACGCGCTTTATCAAGGCTTGCGCCCGTCCTTGGAACTCTTCGAGTTCCAAGCGCAAGTTTGAACCAGATTCGCCAACGACAAACTTTTCTGCGATGGCAGCATAAATGCCGTCAAATCCTTTTCGCAGTACATCGCAAACTGCTTTGAGCTCCAACCGACGTTCCTGTCGCAGTCACGGCAGCGAAAAACATGAGAGAGTCGGACGAGGGCATCACATCAGATAACTCAACGAATAGAAAACTTACTGGCTTTAAACACTCATCCACGCGTCGCAGAAGAAATGCTTGGAGCACTCGAAGCACAGGACGAACCAGAGCTTGTTGAAAGAAATCTGGCAGTGCATCATCCGCAAGGTCCAGTGCTTCTCCGACATAAATCTTTGTGTGGCTGGACTCCTCCGCAGGTCGGGCTGGGTGAATTTTGTTTGCTTTCGCTGTGTTGGAGCTGGGAGGTTCCTCGACGGCGGCCAAAGCGACAAAGCTGTCCATCCACTCCTCATTAGCAGCGGTGCTTTTGCCCTCCGCGTGAAGGGGTCGGTCGGAGGACACGTGCTGATTGTCCAACCGAGCTTCCACTTTCGAACTGAGACACGCTTTGATTTCACGGGCCATGACAACTGGAGGCGTAAATCCGTACAGATCGTCTTCCATCCCTTCATGTGAAGAACCCGGCCCGTACTTGTGCTCTTGTGCTTTGATGGCGCAGCTGAAGGCTCGGTGCACCATCTCCGCCACCTGTGCTGTGTGGTCTGGATACGCGGATACAAAATCTGCCCACGGAGAGACGGGTGTGTTTGCGACCATGTCATGCGAGGTGTTAAGGCACGCATTGATCACAACCGGCTCACAGAACCACCGCAAAGCGGTTTCCAAAACTGTTCTGGGCGTCCACTTCAGATGACGCGCTGGAATTGGCAAATGCATATGATTCAAACCGCCTTGTGGAAGAGTTTGGGCTAGATGGGAGAGTACTGCCGCTTGGCTTTCAGAATTCACCCATGGTATGCTGACCGCGACATGCAAAAGCAAGTCTTGCTCGCTTGCGCGTAAGCCAGCCGATATGGCTGTCGAATACTTTGACAAATCACTTTCCTGATTCAGCAGCAAGCTAATTGCTGCAGACTTTTGCGTTTCCACGTTCTGCGTGCGCCACAAGGCTTGTTCAATTGCCCCAACAGTCATGGCATCTGCGGATAGGTTGGTGTTCATGCCTTGCCGTGTCTTTCTTGCTGATGTGAGGACACGCCCTGCTCGCCAAGCAGAAAAGCCGCACTCGTAGAGAACTACAGTCAGCTGGTCGAGGCTAAAGTCGCCAAAGCGTTTCTGAATAGCATTCAACGCGTGAACCGCTGATTTTGCTAGCGAGACGTTCCCGGCACGAAGCCTGAGTATGAGTTTTCCCAACTTTGTCCGAAGAACGGCGCTCGCATGCCGCGCGCGGTGAATCAGCCAGAGAACAATTGCCACAACGGCCGCAATAAAAATCACGCCGCTGACGACTGCAGCAACTAAAATCATTGTAAATTCACGCTGTGCGGCCAGCTCCTGCAGCAGCAACGAAACGTAAGTTGAGAAGAGGTTGCAGGGTATCAATCATCGTAACGTGCACTGCAGTGCATTCATGCGCACCTGCTGATAGGCCTCACATCCGGTGTATCCTCCTCCATCACTTGTTGGGACGTCTGAACACGAAACAGTTTGCGACCCTCCGTCCTGCGGATATGTTTGCACATGTGAACCGACGGAAAACTCTTTACCATCACACATTTCCATGTAGTACGCCACGGCAGAAGCATTGTTGGGCGGGAGGCTAAAGTTTCTCGACATGGTGCCACCAAGCCCGTCGTTGTCCGATGCACAGTATGCATTGCAGCTACTCCAAGACCCGAAAAAGCTGTCGCATGAAAACATGTCACAGTGCAT
>ENA-OWNT01002944-OWNT01002944.1-seawater-metagenome-genome-assembly--contig:-NODE-2944-length-16807-cov-4.680395_pt1 | contig 16807 bp, 4 predicted proteins | sample MGYA00238136_ERZ651165 | MGnify/ENA primary metagenome ERZ651165 (study PRJEB26861, sample SAMN08777766) | seawater metagenome | isolation source: coastal seawater | place: USA: Florida | collected...
GCCGTCGGCGTCGGCCGCCAACGGGGAACCGCCAGACCAGCCACCCCACAGGCGGATGCCATCGATCACTGCGCAGCTGTCCGCGATACTCACCCCCGTAGCCGACACTTTGTTCCGATATCTTCGGCGGGAGCAATCGGATGAGCTGCACTTTTTTCTGACTCATTGGTTGAACAAGTTGTTCGATGCGGCGCTCAGCGTCGGGTCACCAGGATCCCCTCTCCTGCGATACTTTTTCCTCAACCTTTGCACGCACAAGAGGAAAGCGAAGCGCGGGCTTTTGCAAATGTCTCCGCTGGCAGTGGCCATCCGGCCTCACGTGGACGCATTCGACGGCTACATTTCGCTGCTACACACAGCCATTTTGGTCGTTGAGGAAGTCGAAGAGGATGCCGAGGAGTTCTTCGTCGTCGATATTGCCCAAACACAGGAGCGTCAAGACACCGCCGCATCGTCGGTAAAGATATCCCCGGACCTGTTGCTGGACTCCGTTCTCGGCGTCCTCCCGCACGAAGCGTGGTTGCGAGCCTCCGTTGACGGCCTGAGGTTCGAAAACGACGGCGAGCAGTTCGCCCCGATCGATACGGTAAGGTACATTCTTCACTGTCTGAACACGCTGCAGCAGAGGTGCTATTTGCGTTTCCCTCGCACAGCGGTGTCCGTTCGCCGCGTGCTGCTGCGCTGGGTTCTCTTCCTCAGTGAGCAGTTCTCACCCCAGATACTGCCAGCGCGCGACGATGCGTCAGATCGCGAGCACGCCCTCGAAGCTAAACAAGTGCGGCACGACGCGGCCAGTGCCGCTGACGCGTTCCGGAGTGGACTGGAGTTTTGCATGGCATACAGCGGCGTTCCAGAGTCACAGAAGGAGCTCGGATACCAACTCTTTGAGATCGCACGGCAGTTGCCCATTGCCCAATTCACACCCTCCACCAGCAGCACGACACCAGCCAAAGAAGACGTCGCCATGGTTTGTTTCTGGATCCACGTGTTCGGGCCCGAGTTCTTCACGACGTCATACATTTTCGACGAAGGCGGGGAACCAGGGGACTCGCGAGTATCGTCGAAATTACCAGCTAGCAGTGGCGACTCGAACCAGAATATTCCTCACATGCCCCGGCACCTCCAGCAACGAAGGCAAACTTTGAAACAGCTAAAGCACCAAATAAGCCGAGACCGTCGGGACCCCAGCAATAGTTTTGAGTTGTTTCACGCAGTTCACGTAGCAACGATGGCAGGCATGATCTTAGAATTGTGGGTTGAGCACCGCGCCAAGTTCGAGATTGATCTCACTTCTCGATGCATTCAATTGCTGGAGCTGGCATTGAGGAACCCGCTGCACGAGCGGCTGTGTACAGCTGTCATGCAACTCTGCTTGAGTGTTGCGCTGCTCTGCTCACAGAACAACGACGGCGAGGGTATGCTGTTTGTTGACGGCCGCCTGTTTGAGCGGTTCTCCGAGGAGTGCAGGTTTAGAGGCTACGTGGACCCTGTTGAGGCACTCATTGACATTCTCGGCAAGCGGGTGGTTGTCATGGATGAGAGAAACGCCGCAGTCGTAGAACACTGCGTGTCGACGTCTGTGTCAAAGTGGATACCTTCGCCACTCTCAATTTCGACACTGTGTCAGTGGATGCAGCTGCCACAGACATCGCGCTACCTTCAATGGTCGCAAAGCCTCCTCTTGCAGCTAAACTTTGACTTTCTGTACCGTACTGACAAAGGAAGCAAGGTCGCGGCTCTTGTGATCCGATCTTTGCTGACTGTCGCCGCCGCTCAAGTTGATGAACACTGCAATTTGCAGCGCTCGGAATTTGCAGCGCAACAGCTGCGCAATGAAAGTGGCGGATGGATGGCAGCCGTGGTTGCTCGACTGCCCGTGGGCAGTCACAATCGTGCAGCCGCGGCGGCACGTGACGCTGTCCAAGTCCACCTTTCGACCTCCAAATCGTGGGCAACTTTACTCTTCGTTTGGCGCGTGCTCTTGAACGCGTCTCGCAATGGGAGTGAGTTTGCCAAATGCACATCTGTCGCACTCGTCTTCAGCAACGATCGCCGTCCCGAAAGCGTGCGTGATACCGCGAATCAGCTGCAGAGGAAAGCTCTGCACCGGTTGGAAGAGTTCATGGCGACGAACGATCCCATCGGATCGCATGAGCAAAGTGGTCGTTGTCTTTGGCCGTTGAGATCTTTGCAGGCGCTGCTCGCATTCGTGCCGATGGCGCCGTCAGGTGGAGGCCAGACTGCCACTGACGAAGGTGCAGATGTAGCTATCATTGGCACCATGGCCCAACTGAGGCGCGCTATGTCACACTGGGCAGTTGCAACGGACACCCCCACCCATGTTGCGGAAGAATCTCTAGCAGTGCATTCCATCTCACTCCTTCGCTTGTGCTCATGGTTGCTTCAGAGCTGGATCACCAGTTCGGCGCGTCCGGATCCAGACTGTGTCCTCAGGGCGTCGCGAGTGTGCGCAGCGTGCTTCGACTGCATTGTCAAATTGTGCTGCACTTCGCGCCGTCGAAGTCAGAGCAACAGCATCTACCAGCACCTCTCGAACTTGTTCTTTTTCGAAGAGTGTCTAGCATCAAGCGATGCATCGAGGGCTCCAGAAGATTTCTTCGTGGAGGTGTTCCTCGATGAGATGAGCCAACTATGGCGCCGAAGCAGCGGTCGGCACGGCTCGCCAGCAGAGCTGCTGTGGCGAACTTGTGGTGATGCGTTGCTCATGGTGACATTGCGAGTGTGGTTTCCGAGTCGTGTCAGCTGCAATACGGGAGAGCGAGCCGATTGCTACGTCGAAACCGATTCCGATGAGTCCGTCGCAAATGACGCAATGGCAAAAACGTCATTGTTGCACGTTCTGAAGCGAATAACTCTCTCGTTCTCAGACCTTCAAGCTTCGGAAGACAACGTGTTTCCGTACTTCTTAAGCACATCTCAGTTTGACGTCCTGTCATCATTCTCAACGCAAATGTTGACGTTCTTCGAGTCGCTGCCCAAAATGGCGCACACCATCAATACTCTTGACTGGATGAAGGCGATGTCTGTCTTCAAAGACCAAATTCGTGCAGCTCACCTGCCGTCCGTTGCTCGTTTTTCTGCTTTGTTTGCGTTCACGCAGCTGTGTATCAGACACGTGACAACACTCACGACTTCGGACGGGAGCTCGGACAGCGCAGCCAGTGCCGATGATTCTAGCACTGCATTGAACTTTTTTGCACAGATGTGGGAGCAGGAATTTCTCGCAGAGAACGATAGTGACCCGTTCCAGGCACTACGAGTGAAACTGTCGCTTTCGCTCCACGCTTTGTCTGCTCAAAAATTTCCAAAGCTCCAACTGAAGAGTCAGATTAACAGTCAGGTTGTTCTTGAGCGCCTGGGGCGCATTTCAGCAGCTGTAACGAGGTTTGCCCGTTCATCGCCCACTCGAGATGACGCATCCTTGGTGGGGCAATTGACCAGGTTGCAAGGCTGGCTGGAAGCTGCTGCTGCGCACATAGATCGACTGAAGGATCAAAGCGTGTCAAGTGCAGGTCCGCTGCCGGCTGACCAAGGGAGCTTTGGCCTGCGTTTCGTCGCCGAGTTGTCATCTCCTAGTTGGGATTGGCGCTCGGCCAACCTTGCGATATCTGCTTTTGCAACGAAAAACGTAACAGAAAACAGCGAAGCTTGTGACTCAGCGTCAGAGACATCGGAACGATCCAGCGTCAGCGACTCGACACCAACCCGTGACCTGCCCACAACCACGCATCTGGGTGATGGAGACGGCAAGTCAAGCGGTGATGCACGAGATCACTTCATGGATTGTCGATCGGATGACACGGCGTTCGTAGAGAGGTTTCGGCGACTGGAGCAAAGGCATTCAATCATTGCTGGGAAATTCCTTCATAATTTCTCCCAGGGGCTATCAGATTTGCAAAAAGTTCCAGAGCAGTCAAGACCGAGCCAAATTGTGCAGGACGTGTTGTCTCATTTGAAGCGCATGATCCTCGCGTTTCGGCGGGCAGCAGGCGCGTTCGCAACGTCGCGGAGGTTGCTCAACACCACGGTTGAGCGACTGATGGAAGTTCTACCCACCTTGTATCTGAATTTACCTCAAAGGGCAACCGAGGTGAAGAAGTCAAAAATGCCCCGCCATCACCTGAAGGCCATATGGGCGTTGGTTCGACTTCGTGTCTTCTCATTTCTCGAACACGAAGTGTTTCTCAAGTCATTTCCAGTGGATTTGCACTACGCGTGGGATGAAGCGGTCCCCAACGATGAAACTTCCCACGTCATGACCGAAACATCAACTGAGTTGACTGACCTGATCAACATGTGCTTTGTCGACGAGGTGCCACTGCGTGAAGATCTTCAGCTCAATGGATTGGAATATTTGATCGAGGACGAGTCGTTCGACTGGGAGCTGGTAAATGACCCTTCCGCCGTGTTCAACATCGAAACACGTGCCATTTTCCCACCGAAGCTGGATTGGGCAAACACCTCCTGCCTGGGCCCGCTCTGCGCGGCAGTAGTTGTGTTGTCCGACATGATCGAAAAGTACGTCGCGGTCTACAAACAAGATTTTATTCAACGCTCACAGGTGCTGGCCACCCGCACATCCGATGGCATCGACTGTTTCTTCGCCATTCTCGACATCGATTCCAGTCAGACGCGCATGTACCCACCAACGAAGCTGATCATTGATAGCCTGCTGCAAAAGCTGGGGCCGATCCTTCGGCAAGAGGAGTCTGGAACCCACATGACCCGTCTTCTGTCATCACTGCTAAGCGAGCCTGACCGCATTTCAAGCTTGGCCAGCGTGTTCCAGCCCCACAAGAAGCAGGTGATGGAGCTTCTCAACATGGTTTACGAAGCGTCAAGCCGTTTGCCCTGCTTTGAGTTGAGTTTGCTGCTCCAGCAGTTTCAGGTCCCACTCTCGTCGGACAGTAACGTGGACAGCTTGCTAGAGGTGACGTCCGACTTTCTTCATGAAATGGCTGTGTCCAGGACTTTGGGCCAATTCAGCAGCGAGGCAGTTTGCTCTCGTTGCTCGCAACTCAGCCATCGTAGTCTTGGAGCCTCGCAGCAAAGCGAGGTGGACTGTAGGACATCACAGAAGAGAATGACGGATTATCATTGCCAAGTCCTGCGGCGCATCTGTTGCTTCGACATCAACAAGTACCTTGTTGGCACGCTGAAGGTTTTGTTCGGACAGACTGGGCTCCGTGTATTTGGGGTTCAAGTTTGGAATGTCGCTTTGGACCTGCCACTCGCAGTGTGGAGGCAGGCTTCGACATCAACGGTGTTGCAAGCACTTGAGCTATTTCAGTCAAGGTCTTGGTTGAAGCGTGAAGAGGGCCCGATCTCCGACCTTGGTCAGCGAAGAATCAGGCCACCGGCGACCGTCGCTACACCGCTCGATGGAAGCGACCCCCACGCAGCTGCGAATCCAGCTGATGACGATGGGACCGCAGGCCTCCAGCCGACTACCTTCGCTGACGCATTACGAATGCAAGAGGAAGGACTTCTCGCAAGCGTACTGGCCTTCCCGTCTCTTATGACGAAGGTGCTCGCGCTAGCTGAAGACTTGCAGTCTGTTCCCATCACGACCATCATTCAAAAACTATTGGGGGCCTATGAACCTTGGTTGCTGCATCGCGTAACAGCTGCTTGGAAGAGAAACCCAACAGAAACGTCACTTCGCAAGATGCGTCAAAATAAAACCGGTTCCATCATCGTGACGTCTCTGGCTGAAGCTTTGGCGCAGCTGCTTGATGTTGTACGGCTCAGCGTCAGTGACTCCAACAAAGGTGTGCAATCAGCGTTTAACGAATTGATGTCATGGGTGGGTGCACGATTTCGCAACAAAGACATGTCCATAAATGTCCTCGCGCAAGTGGAAGACGGGCTTTCAAGGCTGCCTTGGGGACAGTTTCGCATGGATTTTACGGCTCTCCCTGACCTCGTTTCGTTGGTGGACCCGGAGCTGTCGTTTGCGTCGATTTGCGTCAATCGTCGCACAGGTGGCGACAATGAAGACCTCGTTGTTCCACCGACCCTGCAAGCGCGGCACTTCTTCAAGTATCTTGGTGCGAAGTTCATCTGCAACTTTTGGAGAACGTGGGGAACGGTCCAATCTCCGACCGTTGTTGTCTGCCCAGCAGGTTCGCAGCCAGACCGTGAACCTGGTGTGGTCGAGCTACCGCTCGATCAACTGGCAGCGTATGTGACTTTGAATTTGGATCAATTCTTTCTGACACCTGAACCGTTTTTGGTGAGCGGTGATGCAGTGCCGGCCTTCAACTTTGAGTATCGAGGTGTACCGACCTCAGTGGGCTCGAGTGCGCTCGTGAACGCCTTGAAGGAATATTACGAGCAGCACTTCATGACCTTGCTCACGTCCCCAATTGCGACAGGGGCGTTGACAGACGGAACCGCGCATGTCACAAACCATCCAATTTTTGACGACTTGGGAACCATCGATGGCGGCTTGAAGCTGCCAGAGACGACCAATGACCCAGCTCGCGGTCAGCTGCAGAACAGCCGGCAGCGGCATCGTGCTAATTTCGACTACGCGATGAGGGTCGTTCAGGCAGCAACCGAGTGCGTGGCACTCGTGATGCAGCAAGTCTTCACGTGGCCTGGGGTAGATGTTCCACTCCTCGCGGAAGCACTCCAGTCCATCATAAAACAATTGACTCGCGGCATTCAAGCGGCCACGACGGCGATTAATTCGATGACCACTGCGCCTGCAAAAACGGGCGACACTGACGATAGTGGTGGTAATGCAAACCTTGTCCATCTCACTGTGTCCCTGAATTTGCTGCGGCTGTCGATGCAAACATTGCTGTCTCAAATCCGCAAGTTTCCAAGGTTGCAACAGCTGGCGCCTAACTCGTATTTCGTTGCAGTTCTTCGTGCTGGAGTATTCACGCAGCAACCGCCAGAACCAAGCGACGAGACTGAGGTCGCCTTCCAAGCATTTGCAATGACCCAACGCATGTACCCCGTGGTTGCTCGGACGTTCTCGCCCCTGGACTTTGTGCCCGCAAGACAGTGCACAACATCCATCGCGCTGGAATGCGTGCGCACATTGTTGGCCATGTTTCCCGTTGATACTTCACTCGGTGCCCTCGCCCACAACAAGAGCGCAGACGCTGTCGCTACTGCCTGCGAATATGTGCTTTGTTGCCTCTGTCATGACCGCTGGAATCATGTGGACGCTGCGTTCTCGGAGCTCCCATTCGACGGCACGTTTTGGCGCGAACAGAGTCGTGTGCTCGTCCCGATCCTGACGAGATCTGTCCCACTGGAGAAAGTGTTGCGCCAATGCGAGCGTCGCGGTTTCGGGCTAACTGTGCTGCTCCTTAGCTTTGCTGCCGAGGCTACATCCAACTTAAGCCCGACACCTGGAGTGCAACTTCTGAAGGGTGTCGACGTGTTTGCCGCCTTTTCGTCAAGTGCTGGAGCTGGAGCTAGTGCTAGCGGCGGCGGCAAGGGTGGTTATGAAGATGGCCTGCCGAAGCAAGCACACCTGGAAGCAATTGACATGCTCTGCACATCCATTATGAATCTTCGAGTGGAGCCAGAACGCTCCGCGGTGTTCATCGCTGTCGTGCAGCACTTGATTCTTCGGGTTGCAGCCTTCTACCACGCAGAGTCCTTGATGCGCAGCAATAGCGCCGCTGAAGACTCAGCAGTGGGCACCGAGTCCACTTTGGCGTCGCAAATGGACTTTGAAGAAATTCAGCTGGGTGACGCACCAGACCCGACAGCGGCATCGAGGGTGTCTTCTGGTCTTCGAAGCGTGGCAGCCGCCCTTGCTGCGAAGGCGGTGCAATCTCGGCGCCGGCGCGGGTTCCTTGGCCGATCTTGGGATGCGCTGTGGTCTTGGATCGCCTCCTCAAGCACCTCACAAGCACCGCCAACGGGCTTGGCTGCTGTTGGAGGCGCCCCTGTGCTCGACGTCCATCAAAGCGCCTCAGCTGTTGCAGCGGAACTGGGTGTCTCCAGGAGCAACGACTCGCTTCGCCAGTTGCTCGGGGACTTGGCTGACTTGGTCGGTCTAGTCGCGGAGCGCGTCGAACACACCGCTCATTTGGCATCGTCGACTGCGGAAGGCAGTGGCGGTGAAGGTGCTGCTGCGGACACACAGGCTCCGTTCCCCGAACGCGAAGCATCCCCGCAGCGTCCAGCTATTGAAGCTTTGAGCGCGCGCGTTGTGGACGGGTCCATTTCCAGTCCCGAACAACTGCAGAATGTGCTCGGTCCGTTATTCCGAGCGTGCGGCCCCGATTGAGGTTGCTGTTTGACACATGGAAAGAATTTTTTTTGGCTATCTCTGCGAACGTGTCATCGCTGTCAGCTTGTTCTCTGTGTGCTTTTTGCACTCTTTGTTTTTTTGCTATCTTTCCATTTCAAGGTCTATCTAATTTCTAATTATAAAGCAAATTGAGCTTCCATGACAAGCACTGTCGTCGTCATTTATACAAAAATGCGTTTTCTCAGCCCACAGACCATGCTTTTATTTCAACGTTGATATGGCCATAGTGGAAGATGAATCACACTCAAGCAACGACCATTGTTGTGGCCACGGGCTCGAAAATAGGGTGCTCGTTTTGGGCGTCATTCGCTGCTGCGGGTCGCGAACGATCCATTGTATTCGTCTGACAACCTTTGGAGTGACACACGTACAGATCGAGAAGTCTGTGACAACCGTGCGTTGGTTGTTCGTTATGACAACATCATCATGCTCGTGGTCCAACGGGCAGCACGCACAAAAACGCAAAAAAACGCTAACTTCTAATTTCGTAATACCCTCGCACATACCCGGGCAATCATCATCCATCCAAAGGGACGGGACAGCAAGTATCATGTCCCTTTGATCAATCAATCAAGCAAGCAAGCAATCAATCAAGTAAGGAAGCAAGGAAGCAAGCAATCGAGCAAGCAATCAATCGAGCAAGCAAGTAATCAATCAGCCATGAGCAACACCCTGTGTCATCGAAGGTGATTTAGCCTGTACATAAAAGTTGTTTGTCATGTCGGTCGACAAACGACAGACGACAGACGACAGACGACAGACGACAGACGACAGACGACAGACGACAGACGACAGACGACAGACGACAGACGACATAAAGACGACAGACGACAGACGACAGACGACAGACGACAGACGACATAAAAAAGACAAACGACAGACGACAGACGCACACACACAAAAGAAACACATACGAAACAGCAAGGTTCGTAACGTCGGAATTGGAAGGGAAGCGCAGGGAAGCGCAGGGATGACATGGATTATGCAACCGATGCAACCTTCCAGTTTGGACGCATTGTTGGGACCCACGCACGGACGGTGGGTGGTAATTATGCATTGTCGATCATCAGACACAGACACACACACACGCGCGCACACGCACGCACGCACGCACGCACGCACACGAAACAGCAAGGTTTCAAATCCATCTTTTGAAAAGTTTTCTGAGAAAGCTCAATGGACCTGGGTATCGTTGGTGTGTGGTCCATTCATCACAATAAGCAGCTCGCAGAGGGCGCAGGGCAATGAAGGGCCGCACGTATTGACACTGCGGTTGGTGGTGTGTCTGGAGGCACCACCAATCCGGGTCGCGGAATCAAACGACGACAGGATGTGAACAAGCGTCACCTCACCCCAACCAAAACGCTTCATAATGAGTGCGACGCGTGCCACTCGCAACACCGGCATGCAGCGACGCCGACGCACCCGTGAGATGGCGGCCGTGTCCGCTTTCCGAATGCGATTCGTCTGCGAGTTCTGACCGCCCGTCCACCCACCTCTTCGCGGGTGCCTGTGTTGCTGTCGCAGACTTGGGTTTCCCGGTTCAGGCGAGCGACATGGACGCGACGCCGACCACCAATGCCCCGGTTTCGAATCTGTCCGTGCAGGTGTGCAGCATTGACTATTACCTCACCGACACCATTTTCGACACGGAGAAAAGAGTCTTTCGCACGTTCAATTGCCAAGTACCTGTCGTGAGGATCTTCGGGCCAAACGAGGTCGGCGTGAAGTGCTGCTTGCACGTTCACGGTATCTTCCCATACTTCTTCGTGGGGATTCCGAATGCACTGGCGTTGCAGTACACCGTGAGAAAGCCGCGGGAGGTGGCACCGGACACCCGCCAGCACCGCTCCGCAGATCGTACGGCGCGAGCGCCACACTACAATGCACGAGGCCTCAGCTCGCTTGCCAACGAGATCCGCTTGTCGCTTGATGCCGCGATGGCAGCAGCGTTCGGCAGGTTCCAACACGGTGACAACAAGCGGTCCAAGTTCGTGCACAAAGTGGAGGTCGTCACAGGGCGACCTTTCTACGGCTACCACACTGCGAAGCAGGTGTTCGTGAAGGTCAGTGCCTACAACCCGACCGATGTTCGTAAAATGGCCACCCAGCTCCAGGGCGGACACATCCTTGGACGAACATTCCAATGCTACGAGTCACACGTCCCCTATCTCCTGCAGTTTTTTGTCGATCACGACATTTGCGGGATGGGGAGAATCAATCTCAACTCATTTGTGCACAGAAGCCGCGCCCGCGACGCGCGGCTGGACGGAGTCGAGAGGCGAATCCAACAAGACGTGCTATGGGACGCCACAATTGCGTCGGGGTTTGCGGTCCGCGCTGAAACCACGCCTGCCGTCGTGCGGAGTGATGTTGCAAGTTTAGTTGGTGGCGTCAGCGACGGGCAAACGAGTCTGCCTCGAGTGTCATGGTGCGACATTGAGGCCGACACCTCGGCGTGCTTCATCACACGCGAAGCCATGGCCGCTGAGCTTACCTCACCACGACGAGGCGGCAATGATCGTGGAACACGAACTTCGGAGACCCCGCAATCACAGCAAACCCCGAGCGTGCCCTCGTCCATGTCCGCCACCAACTCACCATCACACACTTCGATATTCCAGTACATTCCATCTCTCAAAGAATTTTGGCGTCAAAACGAAAGGCTCCGGCGCGAGTACGGCATCACGGCTGCTCCCCTGCCAGAGATGTCGGCTACGCCGGCCAAGAGCCAGACAAAGCATGAAGAGAGGTACCTCCGTCATTTCAAAAACTACTTGGCTGCGCGCACGCGTGAAAAGGCACAAGGCTTGCGTACAGACAACTTTACGCCACCTACACCCAGCAACAGCGCCACGCCCAGCAAGCGTCGGAGTGCGGACGGGTCGCCAAGGTCGCCAGACCTCGCAGGCTCGCAAGCGCTCTTCATGAGCGCGAGCCAAGAGTCAGATGCATCACAATATTCACAAGAAGAAATCGCTTGCATGACGTTGCTAGAATCGATGTACGACCCAACAATCGGCATTGCAACCCAGAGCAGCGCAGGATCTCCTGCGCGGCCAAGCATACTCAAATCTCAAGTTTCGACCCCCAGGCGCGACGACCCTCTAGATGCGGATTCTGGAACGAAAGTGGACTCCAACCTTCGCCTGCTGTGCACGCCGCTGGAGGCGGTGGACGTCGAGGAAATGCGTTCATGGGACGCAGGCGTGGTACAATCTGGGTCGCAAAGCTCATTAGCCGACTCCGCTCGAGGATATGTGCTCGACGAGAGTTACCAAGAGGAAAGTGAAGACAGTGATGGGGACATGTGGCAAGAAGCCGCCGCTGCAACCCAGCAACAATGGCATGACAGTTTGCAAGCTGATGATGTTGAGCAAACCGACGTTGTACGCGACAATGACTACGTGGCTGCGGTTGAGCAGACGAAACCGGAAGCGTTTTCTGCGACTCCACCACTGCGTAAATCTGCTCGAACCTCACCGCGGGCACTGTCCAACTCGACGAAGGTTATGGTGTTGTATCCCCGCAATGAGGCCCCGTCTGCAAGTGATCTCCTGGAATCGCTTGCATCATTTGATGTGAAGCCGATGAAGGATCCGGCGTTGCAACTCTTGACGCCAGAAGAAAATGCCGGCGAGGAGTACGCAAGTACCAACGCTGTTACGCAATTGCAGCCGTTCCAACCCATTGTGGACCAATCACAATGCTCGCCATTATGGCATGGAACTGGGACATTGTCGGGAGCATTGCTTCGAACAGTGAAACCCAGATGCTTGGAGCCAACGTTCCATCCTCCTAATCCAAGTTCCTGTTTGTTGTCAACTCACGACCAAGAAATAAATACAGTGGCGACGCAAGCACTGCCCGCTGGGCAATCATTGCACGGCAGCACGACGGCAGGTGCACACGGTGCTTGGCGAGATGCTTTAGAGCAATCCAATTTACGCGCAACACGCAAGAAGTATAGCAAATATGCAAACGCAGACACCCAAGTGGATGCGACTGCCATTGCATCCCCATCGACTATGAGCACTGCCACCAGCAGTGCTGACAGTGAAAAGAATGGTTCATTGAAACGCAAACCGAACAAACTGAATCACAATTTTCAGCATTCAACGATGAAAGCTCGCTCCTGTGACCTCGTTGTGCTCAGCATTGAGCTCATTTGCGAAACAACAGGGCATAGGCGCCCTGATCCGGAGATTGACGAAGTTTTAGTGTGCTGCTATTGTTTTTGCAAAAGTGGGCAACTGCCTAAACATACTCGCAACCGCGGGGTCATTTGCCAAAAGAAAGTATCCGTCGAGACGTGCACACCGATGTTGAACTGGAACGGTGCACGTGGTAAAGTGCGTGTTGTCGATGATGAGCAGGACCTGTTTCTTCACTTCGTCAAGCTTGTTCGTTTCACGGATCCCGATTTGATCGTTGGATGGGAAATCAGTCGTTCTAGTTTAGGATACTTGCTCAAGCGAGCCACTGTCGTGTTTGATGAGAGCTACCATCTCGACAGAGAATTGTCACGCTTGCACCCGAGCCAACCTGGTGATGCGCGGCACTTCAACGACGATTGGGGAGCAAAGACTGGTTCCGACATTCACATCGTCGGTCGTGAAGTTTTTAACGTGTGGCGGTTAATGCGTGGTGAGTTAACTTTGTCTTCTTACTCACTGCAGAATGTGGCGTGGGAAACACTGAAATTTCGTGTTCCCGAATTTAAACATTGGCGTTTGAGCGAGTGGATGAAGACTGCTGGCACTCGTGAGCATGCGCTCAATCATGTCATACTTCTCACTTGCACCACACTCAGCATCTTGGATCACCTTGATTTCATCAACAGAACGAGCGAATTTGCATTTATGTACGGCATTGATTTGTTGTCTGTGACGACACGTGGGTCACAGTTCAGGGTCGAAGCTGTTATGTTGCGCATCATTCGTCGAATGGCAGAGCGAGACGGTGAGAGTTTCATTCTCCTCAGTCCGTCCAAGGAGCAAGTTGCGCATCAACGCGCTCTGGAAGTTATTGCTCTAAATCTCGAACCTGCTTCCAAGCTGTACACTGCCCCAGTTGCTGTTTTGGACTATCAATCGCTGTACCCATCCATCATCATCTCCAGGAATATATGTTTTTCAACGTGCTTGGGTCGCATGACGAAACCTGCAACAGTCGCGGATGACACAGCCCCGTCATCGGCGTACTTTCGCAGACGGCTCGGAGTGCTGGAGTATTATGGCCACACCGACGATGCGTTCTCGTCTTTGGACGCTGAAACCCTGCCACCATTTATTTCGGATAATGGCGTTGCTTTCGTTTGTGCTCAACAACGCGAAGGCGTTATGCCTAGGATGTTGCGAGAAATTTTGACTATGCGCATCCTAATCAAGCAGTCTTTGGCCGAAGCTTTGGCTCGCAAAGACAAAACCATGGCTCGCATTCTTAATTCTCGCCAACTTGGTTTGAAGTTGCTTGCGAATGTTACGTATGGGTACACCGCTGCAAGTTTTTCAGGGCGCATGCCATGTGTTGAGATTGCAGATGCGATTGTCCAAACAGGGCGTAGTATTTTGAGCGACACCATTGCTTTTACAGAGCGCAGGTGGCCCGCAAAAGTTGTGTACGGTGACACCGATTCAGTGTTTGTGCACTTACCGGGCCAGAGCTTGCACGAAGCGTTCCGTATTGGCGCCGAAATTGCATCTGAATGTACAGCTCGGCACCCTGATCCAGTGAAACTAAAATTGGAGAAAATATATCTCCCGTGCATCCTTGTCACCAAAAAGAGATATGCCGGTTACATGTATGAACAACTGCCTCGATCAAATGAAAGTGCCGTCTTGGACATGAAAGGCATTCACGCCATCCGACGCGATGGCTTCCCTGCTTTGGTGAAGGTGATGAAACGGTGCCTTCATATTTTGTTTCAAACTCTGGACATGTCTAAGGTGCGGCATTTCGTCCAAAGAGAATGTTCGAAGATTCTGAATGGTGACGTCAGCACACAGGACTTGATCTTTCGTAAGGAAATCCGCATGAACTACCGCGTTCGACCACCGCACGCCGTTGTCGCTGCAAAAATGGCACTGCGAGACCCACTTGCGATGCCATTGTACGGGCAGCGAGTGCCTTATGTCATCGTGTATGGATCACAACACGCAAGAGTTTTGGATCTGGCCATGCCACCTGAAGACGTCCTTGAGCACAATGATGCACTTGAGGAGGTTGGTGGTGACGGCCCCGGCACAAATCTGTCGCACCCACAGAAACCATTGGACGAGGTTCCGAAAGATGGTGACGCAGAACCCGAGGACCAAGTGAATGCCGACGCGGCTGCATCCAAAACCATCTCCAGCATCGTTGACATGGCGAAGGCTTACTGGAAATCTCACGGTGGACGCCCAAGCCATGGGCCTGCGCCATCTGCAAGAAAGAAAAAGGAGTCTGCGCAGTCACGGGCAGCACGAATGCGTCAGAAGTACGTGTTGAATGGGCGATTTTACGTCAATCGCATCAGCAAAGCGTTGGACAGTATTTTGAAACTGTGTGGCAACGAAAATAACACCGTGGATTGTGAGGCGTGGACACGCTACTTGGACCGATCACTTGCCGCTCGTCATCGTCGGTTCAACTTCGCGGCATTTGGTCGGACATTAAACGGACAGAACACCCACCACGGTAGCACGTTGGAATCCTACTTTGAAAGCCACAACTGCGCCAACTGCTTTGCGCAAACAAGCGACCTTTTTTGCAGCGATTGCCTTGCGCACCCGCAGAGTCTGCGCGTCAACGTAACCAATCGCTTGTCAACAACCCAGCGTAAGGCCCAGCAAATTGCGGCTCGATGTTGCGCGTGCACTGGGGCGGAGCCGCCTCGTTTTGTAGACCCGGGTCAACTTGTGGGGAAATTCGCTTCGGGACCCGGCGACACTGGCAGCGGAATGTGCACGTCTCTAGACTGTCCTGCGTTGTATGCAAGACGCCGAACCGCAGTTCAACTGCGCCTCGCCACGCTGACGGCGCGAGCACTCGAAATGCACAGCGGCGACAACGTCACCAACGGACGAGGGCCCGGGCTTGCTTTCGCGCCCGATACGGGAGCAGCGACGCTGGAGTGCCAACATGTTCGCGGGGTTGAGAGAGATGAATCACTCGGCTTGTCTCCCACAGCCGAAGGTGTGATTGACATCGAAGACTTGGTGGGCGGCAGCGGTCGGTCGTGAGGCAGGATCGTTCCATTTGGCCGGTGTGGTTGTGATAGGTGGGTGGGACGCTCCGCCCCCCGTCTGCCACCAACTGGTTGGTCCAGCGGTTTCCTTGCGCGTCAATCAGCCAACTGGGTGTAATCTACTGTGCAAAGCAACAAAAAGAAAAGGTAGTAGGTAGAAGATGCCGGTGCCATGCGCGGCAGAAGAAAAGAAGCAGCAAACACCAAGAACGGATCATGCAAGCAGTAGCAAAATACTCTCCCGCGTGGCAAATAATGATTACTGTATCGTATTCCAGCATGAGGTGGGGTAGTAAAGTGGTGCACCGTAAGTAAGCACCTATCGCTAGAAGTCGCTAGAACTAACGCACAATCAGTTAGATGTTGCATGCACTCACAACTCACAACAAGCAAGCCAAGGAAGGAGCGCAGCAAGATCATTCCTTAATTCCTTCATCGATCACACTACCGACAGACAGGTCGACAGGCAGGCAGATCAGTTCGTCATAATTATACAGGCTGTTTTTGTTCAGACCGACCTCCGCGCGGCAGTCCGTTAGTTGACTGAGAGAGTGAGTGACGGAGTGTGAATCTGAAGCGCCGTTTCGTCGTTGTGGCGGGTGGTGTTGCGGTGTTGCGTTTGTTCGTTGCGGTGTTGCGGTGTTGCGGTGTTGCGGTGTTGCGTTTGTTCGTTGCGGTGTTGTTGTCGTGCTGTATGCAGTGTTTGGTGTTTGTTGTTGTGTTGTTGTGTTGTGTTGTGTTGTTGTGTTGTCGTGTTGTCGTGTTGTCGTTGACGTTGCGACATCGTGAAGTTGTGAAGTTGTTGTGAAGTTCTGACGTTGTGACGATGTGAGGTTGTGACGCCGTATGCGACAAGCAGTCAACGAACTAAATAAGTACGCATTTCAACAACAACAACAACAACAACAACAACAACAACAACAACAACAACGAACTGAACCGCCGTGGGCTGGCACGTAGGCAGGGTTTGACTCCAGCTCGTCAGGTGTGTGTCGTGCGCTGTTACTGGTAGACTACTACTCGGCAGCAACACAAGTTGCGACAAAGATGATGTAGCTATGTTGCGTCGTTGCGCAAATTTTCACAGCTTTGCTTTTTCTCGTTCCTCGCTTTCCCAGTGCATTGGCAGAGGAGTGGCGAGCTAGCAGAGATCGCGCCGCGGCGACCAGTTCTGGGTGGCGTGGACGTTTCCCGCCCCGGAGCCGCAACAATGTAAGAGCGGAACAACCGCTCGAGCCTCGTCCAATAGTATTGTCCGACGAGTCGGACGTTTG
>ENA-OWNT01002945-OWNT01002945.1-seawater-metagenome-genome-assembly--contig:-NODE-2945-length-16807-cov-4.417274_pt1 | contig 16807 bp, 14 predicted proteins | sample MGYA00238136_ERZ651165 | MGnify/ENA primary metagenome ERZ651165 (study PRJEB26861, sample SAMN08777766) | seawater metagenome | isolation source: coastal seawater | place: USA: Florida | collected...
TGCAAGAGCAAAATGAAGAACTAGCAGCTTCTTCTCTGTCCCCCGAACAGCACACGTCTGAAATTGAGAGTTACCAAAGGCTTGTTGACGAAAAACAAAAAGCTCTTGAAATCGCCAGTCAGGAAGTGGGTCAACTCGAACAAGCCTGGCGGTCGAAGATTGATGTATTGGAGCAGCAGCTCGACGCTGAGAAGAAAGCAACACAGGCGGCGCTGCGTGACGTAGCTGCAGAGAAATCAAATGCAGCCGCCGTTGTGCTCGAGAAAAGTACGATTGAGCAGCGCTTGGCCAAAAGTAACCAATTGCTGGAAGAGCAAAAGCGCGCTATGGCACAAGTACAGAGTAAATTGCAACAGCTGGAACATGAAAAGGCAGTTATGACTCAGAAGATAAAGAAAATGTCTAGCCTTTTCAATTCCTTCGTGGAATAAGCGAAGAATATTTTTTATCGTTATAACAATGAAGTTTGCTTTCATCCTTCTTCAACAAGTGATAGCTGAATTGCCATGAACACGCGAAACAAAAACTGAATCCATGCTTTGATTTCCTATATTTCGTGGACGGCTTTGGATGACCTACCGATATGCCGTTTCCCAAGGAATGCTGCCCTGCTTACTTCATGCTTTGAAAAGTTGTTGCAGCTTTGTCTGTGATCGCTTTATAATCATCCAATGGCTGCAATTACCTACCCCAATAATAATAACACACGCATACCCCCGGTACAGTCTAGATTATTACAAGTCGTGTTCAATGAGCTGACTAAGCATACGTACGAGTCCGGACGTTCGCACAACACGCATCCACCTTATTTTTCTCCAGCAAAAACGTGGCACACACTGCACGAAATGTGCCCTGAGAGCTACCTCAATTACTACCCACGGATGCTTGCAACCACGGATAGCGTGTGCCATTGATAAAATCACGTCGCATGGCGTAGCGGCGTGCGTGTGAACGGTGTTCCGTAGCATGACCCTTCGGTGCCTTTCCGTGCGAATCGCGAATCCATAGTCAGCACCCAGCTGGTCCGCAGGAATATACAAAGCCTGTACAATTGTATTCCGCGGAAGCGTCGTTGTCAGCGCGGTGAGCGGTATCCGCGTTCCCGCGTTTTGTCACCAACACCAACACACACACACCAACAGCATTCGTTGGTTCGTTGGTTCGTTCGTTCGTCCGTTCGTTGTTGCTGTGTTGTCACAGTTCGTTGTCGTGGATACCATCGTCATTGTCGTCGCCGTCGCCGTCTTCGTCGTCGTTGTCACCATTACCTACATCACCATCAGTCAACAACTATCAGCCCAGCAACAACAGCACTCACGATGGCGGCTGTTGTAGTTGCATTCACCAAGCGAGAACGCACGACCACCAACAGCGTCCACTGTTGCAAACCGCGGACGCATTTGAGGCTTGACAACGGACGAAGACACAGACGAACGAACGAAGCAAGCAGGAATAGATCTGCGCACAGTGTACACCCAACTTGCCCGGGAATATGGCGTTGAGCCCGTTTGGAGCCAACTTTGAGCGGCGAGCCACCAATGGGCGTGTTGGGTCCGCTGAGGTGTCAGTCACGCGGTTCGCAAAGAGGGAGTTGAGCAAGTTATGAGTTGACTGTGTCAATAACATGGACCAAGAAGGCTACCGCGGCGAACACTGGGCGGTGGGTAGTGCAGGTCAACGGTCATCGGGTTAGAAGAGGCGACGGCGAGCGCGATGTCGAGCTCGGCAAGAGACACCTGAAGTGGGAGCAAGTCAATGTTGAGTTGTACAAACTGTGACGACGAAGTGTGCAAGTGCCAGCGATGTGGTCACCGACAAGATTCACGCTGTCCACGGAGAACACTGTCCTGGGAAAATGGGAATTTTGATCTCGAAACACTGTCTGCTTTTATTTTGCGTAAACTCTCAACATGCGTGTGTTAACGGACGAGGATGTCAGCAAGTGTGTGACGGTTGCTGAGGCTATCGAAGTGAACGAGCAAGCCTTTCGGTCACTCCACGCAAAACGAGCAACGGTCCCGCCACGGCTGGGAATCCCGTTCCCAGAGGAAAAAGGAATCACTCTGTTTAAACCTGCGCACGTCCAAGGAACTGAAACGGCGAATGATGAGACGAAGTCGTTTCCAAGTGGTTTGGGACTCAAGGTTGTGTCAGTTCGACCCAACAATGCCAACATTGGCTTGCCGACAGTGCCGGGCACGATCATGACGTTTGATGAAAAAACCGCAGCCCCTGCTGCCGTGATGGCGGCAACATACCTCACTGCTCTTCGAACTGCAGCGGGAAGCGCAGCCGCTACCCGTGCCTTACTTAAGCAACGCCCACCTCCAGGAGGAGATCCCACCTCTTTGGCGGTCTTTGGAGCCGGCCTGCAAGGCGAGCTGCACATTTTAGCTCTGAAGACAATTCTCCCACGTGAGTGCGAGTCATCAATGTCTACCGTGTTGTCCCGCCCTATTTACCTCGATTGTGTGCTTGGATGTCACTTGCCAGGTATCAACACGATTCACATCATTAATCGCTCGGCACCACGTATCGAAAGACTCGTTGCCAAGCTGGGCTCCGTACCTGGATTCGAGAACGTGACTTTCACGCAAGTGTTACTCGCCGACGAAACGGTACGTTATGTGCTGTTTGCCTGAGTGGCACCGCGTGTTTGCGCACCTGTGTCCATAACGGCGTTACGTTTGCTTGGTGTAGAATGTTGCGAAGACAGTGGGAGAATCAAATATTGTCGTCTGTGCCACCAATGCATCGGAGCCAATTTTGAAGGGGGAGTGGCTTGCGAGTGGAACTCACGTAGGTTTTGCGCTTTGCTGCTTGCTGAGTCGTAGTCGGAGCTGGTTCCTTCATCGCAAGTCTCACTGTTGTGTCCTGTAGGTGATTGGCGTGGGGTCGTACACTCCCAAGATGCAGGAAATTGACGAGGCCGCCGTGCGTAGATGCTACGTAATCCTCGATACGGAAGCAGCGCTGGCCAGCGGCGACTTGGCGAAGGCCGAGATACCCGAAAGTCAGCATCAAACGTTAGGTGCGCTACTTGCAGAAGAGCCCACAGCTGGCGGCGGTTCGCAGGCGAAGTCCAGCGAGGGCGTAGACTGCACGTTCTTCAAGAGCGTCGGCACCGCTGTGCAAGACATTGCGACTGCAGCCTTCGTTCAGCAGCAAGCTGATGCCCGAAACATCGGGATCGAAGTCGCAATGTAAGGTATAATTATAGTAGATCTAAGCGTAAACGAGCGATCATACCAACAGATTCACAAACAGATCCACAAACAGATCCACAAACAGATTCACAGATTCACAGATTCAAGTTCCCCAAATTGCCGAAGTTCGGCAATTGCCAAAACACCAAAACACCAAAACACAAAACACCAAAATTCCAAATTCCAAATTCCAAAATTCCACACTTCGAAAGTTTGAAAGTTCGATCGAAAGTTCGAAAGTTTCCCAAAATCCAAAGTCGTCGAATGCGAAGTCCCGAAATTCGCAGGAATCCGAAATTACAAAAGTGCCAAAAACGAAAAAAACGAAAAATAAAAAAACCAAAAACCGAAATCCCGACAACCAAAAACAAAACACAGAACCACAACCACAAACCCGAAATCCAAATCCAAATGAAGAATCCAAAGTCCAAAGTCTAAATCCAAAATCCAAAATCCAACGAAACACTTCGTTCGTCAGTGCGTCGTTCGTCGTTCGTTCGTCGTTCGTTCGTCGTTCCAACGTCGTTCGTTGTCCGTCGTTCGTCCGTCGTTCGTCCGTCGTCCGTCGTCTTTGCATCGGCATACTTGGTTGTCGTGCCGTCTTTGTCACGCCAGCGTGAGTCGCCGATACCCAAGAGAGCTAGGACTGAGATAGAGTGAGAATGAAGCCGCTCCTGCACAATGTAGGAGGTGCAAGCGTGTTGGGCATCCACGCGACCAAGGATTTCGCGTGCAGACTCGCTGCAAAGCTGCGAGACAGTTGCATTCAAACCTGCGTGGCGCACAGTCAGTTTGGATCGACAAAATCCAGAGTAGCTTCTGTGAAAACAGCTACTTTATTGGGGATTTCTTCGTGTTGTTACTGTTGAAATACGTAGAGTATTTTCGCACACTGCTCGCAACCCGCACTTCAAAGTGCGCCCGAACGGCTGCAATGTCGGACGAAGAAGGGCAACCGGCGTGCTGTGCCGCGCTTGATAAGAAGAAAGAGGGCACAGCCAAGAAGGCCAACCACTACGGAGTGAAATCTATTGTGCCACCTCATGATCCGAAACTTAATGTAATGGTGGTCGACGTGGAAGACCTTGCCAAAGTGGTGGAAGACAAAGGAGTGTGTACGCTGTGTCGATGCTACAAGTCCAAGAAGTTTCCATTCTGCGATGGCTCGCACAATTCTCACAACGAAGAGACTGGTGATAACGCAGGCCCTATAGTCATCCTGCCAGAAGGTTGGTGTTCGCTTGACACCGACGTAGTTTGCGGTAATACTTCACCTGATAAAACTTGCGCTCTCTCTGTCCCATAAATGCTAGACCCAGGCACAATACCAAAAGATACGGAAGCTTGCGGTTGCGCTCAATTCTCGAAAGAGGAGCTTGAAAAGGATGTTCCCGGTCCTCGGGCAAACAACTACGGTGTGAAGTCGAATATCCCCAGTGATAATCCAAGCCGCCGGGTGGATAAAGTCGGAATCAAACTTCTTGATCAGGTTGCCAAGGAAGACGGGTCTGCCATCTTGTGTCGGTGTTACCGCAGCAGTACTTTTCCATGGTGCGACGGTCAGCATTTGACACACAATCGAGAATGTGGCGACAATGTGGGACCCGTCGTGATTCGACGCAAAAGAAAAGCGTCTTCGCTGTAGAATATGATTTTGTTATTTTTACTACCACAAAAAGGCAATTCATTGTACACATTTACACTCGTAGCTGGTTCACGGCGCGATTACTTTTCAGCTTTGGGAGAGCGTGGACCTCTTGGTGGCGGGGGAGGGGCCGGTTCGTCGTCATCTGATTCACTCTCGGCCGAATCCATGGGACCCATGTGCGCGACCCACCAGTTGTGGCAATGCAAAACAACAGCTCGCTCCAACATGTCGAGCAAATTGTCATACGCAAACTGCATGTCATCTTGCCCAATGTCAGTGTCTCCTTTCAATCGAATTGCCTCGAGTTCCAGCACAGACTTTCCTTGGGTGGTGTCCATGATGCTCTTGAGTATCTTGAGAGCTCTGGCAAATTGGTGGGAAATCAGCTCGTCCACGTTGGCAAACCTGTGTCCTTTCGCCATCATGTTGTTGGCGTACGTGTTCACACTGGCGGCCATGCGGTCAGAAATCGAACTTGCAATGGCCTAGTGAGCACAGCACGACGCGTCACGATCACAGTGCGCCAAACGACACAAAGCAACGCAGATACCACGAACCGATGTTTGAGATTGAAGTTTGTTAGCTAACTGATTGACAGCCGAACCAGCTTGCATGGTGGCTTGCAGGATAGAAATCCACTCTTCCACAATCTCCTCAGTCTTAGCGCGCAGCGTCAGCGTCAAACGGTCGTGTTGTTTCGCGTACGACTCGTCGAACACAATCTGCAAGACTCGCCCTTTCTTTTTCATGAGTTTAATTGAATCAAGCTGCACGCAACCAATCCAATCACAAATACTGCGTTTTGCGCCCTTTCCAACCGTCTTGAAGTAGTGCAATTCTCTGGTGTCTGCCTTCACAACAAAACAGCGTTTGCCCCATGCGCCGTTGCGATGCTTCTTGCCCATAAACGCTGCAATGGCGACTGATCCAATGGGTTCCATGTTCGCAGTGTTGCCAAGGTAACCAGCTGACACCATCGCAGCGGCAGCGAGCTTTTCAGTTTCCAGGCAGAAGTCACCAAGCCCTTTCGCGACTTTGTTGAGTCGATCTTTCCTCGCCAACGCTTCTTGTCGCTGGAGTTGGTGGAGCTTGGGAAGGTGCGCGAGCTGGGCAGCGGTCTTGGATGCGCTGGTCGTATCAGCGACGACACCTTTGACGTCAATCTTGCCGCTTCTCTTGCGTGAAATGGGCTCCACAGTTCTTTGCACTTGTGGCATGGCCAAGTTCCGCAGAGTCTCCTCAGTCACGGAGTTGCGTTCGACGACAACGTTTTTCGTCTTAGTAACGGCGCTGCTCACCATTGCTTGCTGCGATTCCGCTTCATCCGGAATAGCAACGACGGCTTGAACGATGATGTTCTTCAAAGCGTCCTGAACAAAGTTACCTTGGTCGACAGAGAGTTTACCATCGAGCTTGTCATACGCTTTTTTGCGGGTTGCCTTATCACGAATGCGCGGGGCGCGCATGCGTCGCAGAATGTCAGATTCAGTTTCATTCTTTGACATGAAGCATCTGGCCAACAGACGTATTTTGTCCGATTTACCGTGGCGCCGGAGGTCTCGCTTGGGCGGGGTGTACATCGTGGCTTGCTTGATCTTTTGAGCCATTTGGATCACAAGAACCGACTTCTTCACACGGTGGGCCTGAATTTTGGGTCGTGACATCAGCTTTTGATTCGTCTCGCTGCTGTCAGCGTTTTCTGAGTCCGCCTCCTCACTCGCAGCCGCTGCCGCAAGCTTTGCTGCCGCCTCCGCCTTTCGCTTCTCCGCAGCAGCTTTCAAAGCCTCCGCTTCGGCTAATTTGGCTTTGGCCTTGTCCTCTGCAGCCTTGCGCTCAGCTTCCCGCAGCTCTTCGTCAGCCTCGGCCTTGACCTTCGCCATATAAGCAGCATCTTGCTCTCTGGCGAGGCGGGCCCGTTCTTCGGCAGCCTCCCGCTGAGCTTGTGCGGCCGCAGCTGCTTCCTTGGCAACGCGTTCTTCCTCAGCCTTTTCGGCAGCCGCTCGCTTCTGTTCATCCTCAATTGCCGCAATTCGTGTGGCCTCTGCCTCTGCCAAACGTCGCTGCTCTGCAGCTTGCCTTTCTCGTTCCAGATCAGCCTGTCGGGCGGCTTCTTCGCGGGCTGCGAGAATGCGCGCTTGTTTTGCTGCCTCCTCTTTCCGCTGCTGCTCAATTTCAGCTTGTCGCGCCGCCTCTTGCTGCCGTACCAGCTCTTCGGCTGCTGCAATCTCTGCCTCGCGCTCTGCTTGACGAATTTTTTCTTCCTCTTCAAGCTGCTTCGTCTGTTCTGCCGCAAGTCGGCGCTCCTCCGCTTCGCGCGCAGCCCTTTGTTTCTCCCTGTGGGCTTCGACGTCGAACTCACGCTCCTGAGTCTGCTCGTCGTCAGCAGCCGGTTCCAACAGTGCCTCGGCCAACAATCGGCGGGTTTCTTCCATGGGGTCTTCTGCTTGTGGGAGCTGGCCATCGTCAGCAGGCGATGGCGGAGCTTCCCCCTCCCCAAAATCAAAATCGTCGTCTGAGTCGGGATCGCCCTCGTCGGTGTCTTCAGTTTCGTTGCCTGAGTCGTGCTCGGCTGCGGCCGCGTCACGAGCTGCCACCACAGACTGTGCAATCGCGCGGTCTATTTCCGCCCGCAAGTTCATGGTGGCCTTGCGCACGCTGGCGAGTTCACCAGAGGTCAAAGACACGGGGTCGATGTCCTCGGCAACTTCCCCCTTGGCCTCGCGTTCTTCTTTTTCCTGGACCAACCGAGCCCACTCAATGGCGCGAAGTTTCGACTGCACATTGCTCTTTTCGGTGGCGGACATGTCTCGCCCTTTGATTTTCCGGAACTCGGTTTTGACGCCCATGTAGTCCGTATGCTGAAAGCAGAGGTGATCGATGAGCTCATCCGTCCGAGTGAAAGCAATTTTCTTGATGCAGAGCGTAATTTCCTTCTTCTCGTCTGCCGTTGGGTTGCGGCCAATGCGTTGCCGGAATTGAAGCTTGGCATCCATGTAGTCTGCATCTTCGACAGAGTAGCCTTCGCAAATCTCTTGAATGGTGTCGAGAGCGACCTTCGACATGGACTCCACCTCTTGCGACAAGTCCACCAATTGCTCGGCGAATGACTTCGACTTGGAGCGGTTGCCACCGCTCGTCGGAGTTTGCGGCATTGTGGTTTTAAGTGAGCAATGCGCTGGCCTCGTGTTCCACGCCTACCTACAAAACAAGCAAAACACGATGGGGAGGTGGCGCGGTGCTCGCCGTCAAGAGCAACCCAAGAAGAATTTTGCGACCACCTTTATCCAGTGTCGAGATATTCTGCGCCGCAACACCCTTGCAGGACCTCACCACCACGCTCTCTTTCCACGTATGCCATCCTCAACGAGTCTGTCTGTCTGTCTATCAATCTATCTTTGAAGACCTCCGTCCATTTGTCGTTGGTCCGGACAGACCTTCGTTCCATCGTTCCATCGTTCCATCGTTCCATCGTTCCATCGTTCCATCGTTCCATCGTTCGTTGGTTGTGCGTTCGATCTTAAACCAGTCCACAACTCTGCCGTACTCGTACGAGTACCCCACTCATACCAATACATACACCTCCAACAAGATCCCTTCATCGTTTCTGTCCACCACCGTCTACTCGTCTGCAATACGAGTGCACTGCTTGCTGCGAATCGCCACTCGCTGCTCGACGCCTGCAGTTCGTCGCTTCGTCGTCATCGTCACTTCGTCGTCGTCGCTTCGTCGTCGTCGTCGTCGCTTCGTCGCTTCGTCGTCGTCGCTTCGTCGTCGTCGCAGCTGCAGATTCCAGCCAGCCAACGCGCCAACGCGCCAACGCCCGTCCACCGCAACCTCGCCCCATCCGGACATCCGGAAGTATCTACATCCAGGAATACAAAGATTCACTATGCCATAAAGGTCAGTTAACCACGTAATCCTAAAAGCGGAACACTTTGAATCTTGATGTTATCTATAAATAGGAATACGCAGTTTCAGAGTACTGAAGGCTGTAGTAATATAGTATAGTATCGAATAAGGATATGTATGGGGATATATCTACGTATAGGAATAAGTTGGATGTGAGGGGTACGACAGTGAGTAAACGGTGAAATAATGGAAAAGGAAGGCATTGTGCGTCCATGATGACTGAGCGTTGCGGTCCGTTGTTCACCATTCCTGCTCACAGTCACTGACAGTCACTCACTGACAGCCACTCACTGATAGTCACTCACTCACAGTCACTCACTCCAAGGAACGAAGGAAGGAAGGAATGAATGAAGGAATGAACGAACGAACGAACGATTCGCAGCGCGGGCACAGCGGAACAGCGCAGCGCGGCGGCGGAGTCACTCATAAAATGCAATACCTTACCGTATGCAAAGCCGCGGCGGAGAACTGAATTCTTGTACTGTACGCACAAAAATAAAACACAAACAACAATCAACAATCAACAAAAATAACAAAAAGAACAATCAACTCACCGTCACTCACTCACTCACCCACTCCCACCCACTGCCACTGTCACTGTCACACTGTCACTGTCACGCCCACTGAGAGTTGACTGAGAGCTGGCTGAGAGCTGGCGGAGAGCTGAGATCTACAGGCTGTTGTCTCTACCTCTCTCAATACACTGTACTGTGAATTCGCTGTCGACATACCCATATTTAGTATTATGCGTTATTAAGAGTGACATAATGGGACGTATTCGCATATTCCCATATCATGATAACTACAAATGACATTTTCCCATTTTCCTTTTTTTGTGCCTTCTGCAATGTGGAGGAGAGTCGAGAGTGGACGCATGACTTACCCATATTTGACAATACAAGTTTTTAAGGGAGGACTATAGGAAGGCATTTGGGTATTCCCATATAGAGATAGATAACGAGCAACACAATCAATAGTTAGCTGGGTTGCGTTGGGTTGGTGAATGGAGTGGGGGAGCGCGCAGTGACAGTGAGTTGGCAAAGATTGGATCGGACCGACGGACGAACGAACAAACGAACGAACGAACGAACGAACGAACGAACGAACGAACTTCGAACGAACTTCGAACGAAGTCGGGAAGCCGTCGTCGTCGTTGTTGCGGTCACTGTCGTGGCGTCGCGGTCATTGTCGTCGTCGTCGTCGTCGTCGTCGTGGTGGTCGTGGTCGTGGTGGTCGTGGTAATTGTCGTCATGGTTGTCGTGGTCATAGTCGTCGCCGTTTGGGCCGTTGTTTTAATTCATTAAGGTTGTACCCTGTGGGTACTGGTTGTTGTTGTTGTTGTCGTCGCAGTGTTTTCTTGTTGTGCGGGCGTGATGGAAGACTGGACGACTCAGGCACCCGCGTCGAAACGTCAGTCGCTCTTCTGCTCCTTCTGACTCCTTCTGGCTCCTTCTTGAAGCTCTCATGCATGTTGCGGACAGAAGTGACGGGCAAAGGAGGGCCGGCGGAGGAGGGCCGGACGGAGAGAGCTTTCTGCAAGTGGCAGGCTCAGCTTCATCAAGGTTCATTGATCAGTGCAAGAGCAGTGCAAGAGCAGAGGTGTTGGTGTTGACGTTGTCATCGGTGGCTGTCGATTATCGCCGCGGCAGTGAGAGCTTAATATTTGAAATGCTTTTAGTGACGGTCCGTCAGTGAATTAAATTCGTGACGCGCACGGTGCTGTGCCGGTAACAGTTTTGCGACGATGGAAGTGTGAGCGCAGGCGGTTCCTATAGCGTGCTTTGTGTTGTGGTGCGTTCTCTGCCGGCCTAGTCGCATCGTCCAAGAACCGGATCCACCATGAGTGATGAGCACAACTTCCGCGATATCGCGGGAGCTGCACTGAAGCGGGCGCGCTGGGTGACGGATGATTTGGCTATCTGGGGCGAAATCAAGAACATTAAGCAGAACGTCAAGCTGTGGCGTCGGAAGGACCCCAATGCCGGCCCCATTGACCCCGTGCGTTGTGATGGGTTCCTCACAGGGGCCACGGCAAGAGAATTCGCCTTTCTCTTCCAGAATGTTGAGTTCCAAAAAAGTTTCGACAGTGACATCAAAGAACTTACAGTTGTTGCCAAAGGCCCACCACCATCAAGAGACTTGCACTTGCAGTTGTTGCGCCAAGAAGACTCGCTGCCATGGCCTATGGCCAATCGCGAACATGTGTTTGTCAGCTTCACGCAACCTGTTGTGACGGAGAGCGGCGAGACGGTTTGGTACCACGTTGATCAGTCCTGTGATTTCCCCGGATATCGCCACAAAAAGAACAATGTTCTTACCAAAAAATTCATCTCTCTGATGTTTCGTGACGTTCCTGATCGCCCGGGTACTGTATTTGCCTCTCTTGTTGCGGAGGTTGACCCAGCCGGCCGAATTCCTACCAGTATTATCAATCTCAAAATTGGGGAGGCTCGTTCCTTCTTTGCGGATCTGACCAAGGCAGTATCGCAGGACCCAGGCCGCAAGCTGTTGCGCCAGGTTCAGCGAACGCTTCGTGCCTGGGACGAAGAAGCTGAAAAGGAGCGCGAGCAGCAGGCGCAGCAGGCGCAACAGGCGCAGCAGGCGCAGCAGGCGCAGCAGGCGCAGCAGGCGCAGCAGGCGCAGCAGGCGCAGCAGGCGCAGGCGCAGCGCGAGCAGCACGAGCAGCTGCAGACATCAGCATCTGGCGGTGACGGTGATGTGTTGCCTGGAAACGATACTGGCGACGTTGATGTTGCAGAGACCAATATAACAGAGAATGGGGATGCCGCTGCGGCGCAAGTTGAAGCTAAAGCCGCTGACACGCCTGACGAGGACACTGGAGCCGCCAACTTTGATGCATCCGACGAGAGTCGCCGGGATGTCGATGGCGATTCAAATCGGTCGGAGGTCATTGAGAAACGCGCCGCCGACGCAGCATCAGCCTTCTCCGTCGTTGAAATTGAGGTAGCTGCCACCGAATCTGATCCAGAGGGAGCTCCCACCTCGCCCCCCGCGCGCCATTCGGCACTTGCTACCTCTGAGGCAGAGAGCAAGGTTGCGACTGAAGAAGCCGGGGAGGAGGAGGAAGAAGACGAAGAAGACGACGATAACAATGAAGGTGAAGCACAACGTGAAGAAGCAGACGAAGACGGTGACGAAGACGTGGAAGCCAATCGACTCCAGTCGCTGGCGGCAGCAGCGAGGGAGGAAGCGCGTGCTGCATTTGTGCCTCTGAATGATGTTGAATTCATTCGAAAGCACAGTGTACTGCGACCAACTTGCAAACACTCGGAGCTCATTGAGCGATCCTTGCAGCGATTTCGTGATTATTGCGAGCCGACCTGCGAGGTGTGGGGGGACCGCTCCGAAAGTAGCAGTGGGTTGGAAAAGTATGTTTCCAAAACCAAGGACTTTTCCATGGGGCGAATTGTCATCAATGCGCCAGCAGATCGTGTAGCTGATGCTGTGTGTGCTGACGAGCTGCGGACAACTTTCAATGACAAACTCGAAGGTGCGTGACGATCGATTGCACGCAGTGCTTTGCGACACTTTGTCATTTATTTCTTCTAATATTCTTGTGCACTTCTCTTGTCAAGGGACTCGGCGTGTCGTTGACTTCGAAGATATCGCTGGAAATGTGTGTGGTGGATATTCGTACCTCTACTACAAGAAAGTGTTTCCAGTGGCTGGCCGAGATTTTGCGACGTTGTCGTATCGGTTCAAAGACAGTGACGGCGTATGGTGGACTCCAAATCAAAGTGTCGACATTCCAGATATCATTCCGCTCGACACAAAGCACGGACGAGTGCGTGGCACTGTTTTTACCGGTGGCTACAAAGTGGAGCCATTGGGCGCGGTACGATGCGTTTTTCATGCAAGCCTCGAGTTCCAGCATGTGATCTTATTTTTGTGTGGATCTGGTGTTGGTACTGCGCTTTGCGTTGCGTTTTGCGTTGCTCTTGGGTGTTCAAGAACAAAAGCCGACTTACTTTCGTGGCACACGCGGACCTGGCTGGCCGTATTCCAGATTTTATTACGAAAATGCTCGTTAAAGCTCAACCGGCAGTTTGTTTGAAAGTTCGTCACACGCTACATTCGTGCCATCTCAACCTGTGGCGGTACAATTGCGGTGTGTTTGTTAACGTTGCGATTACTGAATAGGTTTATGATTTCTTTGAGGACCCCGCGCTGGTTTCTTCACTCCAAAAGACAGAGTTCAAGTATCATCCCGACATGCATCTTCGACCTCAATTGTTCGAGAAAGGATCACTTGAAAAATTGATGCAGCAACGAGACGCTCTCAATCGCAAAGATTGTGAAGAGGCGGCCGAAGCCGCTGCCGCGGCAGTACTTGCTACTCAGGGCAAATCCACCACTGATGAAAGTCAGGGCACCGCTGACGCCGTTCCAGTGGAGGGTACCGAGACAGACACTTCTGACGCTAGGGGCACCACGCATTCAATTACTGAATCCCCCAGTGTGGCTGTCACCGAGGTTCCGAGCGATCCTCGGCTGTCGCCTTCTGTGGCAGAGCCTGAGACACAACCACAGGACGGGAGCCATGCGAATACCGACAACGGCGAGTCGCAGGGCCCCGAAGTTGGCGCGCCGAGCGCTCTAGCCACTGGTGACACTTTGCACTCCCTGCTCAACGAGCTGTTTGTCGCTGTCGCAAATGACATGCGCAGCTCTCGTGACCCTACTAAACCCGCACGCCAAGGAAAAACCGTCTTCCAAATTACCGACGATGCACAGTGGGTTATTGATCTGGAAACTTGCGAGGTGACCGAGCACCCAGCGTCTCTGTCCCCTGAGGCAGCCGGCTACGACACCAGCCAGACACTGATCGTGTCTTGCAAAGAGAAGAATTTTGTTTCTCTCGTCACCGGGAAGATGTCGCCGTTGAGAGCTGTACGAAATATCAAGCTTCGAGGCAACAAGAAGCCACTGCGTGACCTGTTGCCTCATCTCCGGTCGGTTGGTTCTCAATTTCGCGCTCGATTCACAGCTGCCGCGAAGGCAGGTGCCATTCGCTCAAAGAATGCCGCTCTCGAGCGTGCTGCGGAGTACAGTGCCGCTCAATCTAAGAGTGGACTTGCTGCTCCCGCGACCCCAATGCCGACAAAGTCAAGTGCATCGGAAGCAAGCGGCGGCAATCGCCTGCAGCAAACTGACAGCAGTAGCAACGGCGACAGTGGCGATTTGGTGTTCTTCATGGATGCATCGATGTGGGTCCCTAACGAAGATGCCCCAAACTGCGCCGTCTGTGGCTCCAAATTCCGTATGATGCTGCGGCGCCATCATTGCCGAGTTTGCGGTGAAGTTGTTTGTGCTAAATGCAGCAATCACAGGTTGTTCGATCAACGTGCTTGCACGTTGTGCTTTCAAAGATTTTCGTCGGCAAAATCGGCAAGAAAGGCGACAAGTTCATCTCGCCGCAACTTAGTACGTGCTCGTTATCGCTGTGTTGCTGCAGTCAATCGCTTTCTTTGAGTAACTCTGGGTCTGATTTCGGTGTCTTGTAGTTGCAACAGCAGCGCAACGCCAGCTATTCGCCAAGCTCTTCTGCACGCGCGTTAGCGCAGCAAGTAACTCCGAGCAAACATGTGCAAACCGGTGCCGTGCCACCTGGGGCATTTTTTTACAAGGGACGAGACGGAAGCGCGCGCGGTCCATTTTTATTGTCCGCGATCGAGAAGTGGCACCGAGCTGGAATGTTGTCGGGCTCTATCCGTGCTCATGCACAAGGTGAATCAGCTTTTAGCTCCACAGTCGCCGAATTGCTGGACCGCGAGGCTGCGAAGAAGCGTTCAGTCACCGCAGCAAATGAACAGGCCCAACCCTCCAACACGTCCGATGCTGCGACCCCCACTCGAGGTCGAGCGTCTGGGACTGGAGTTGTTGCATCAACTGAACGTCCCGCTTCTGCCACGAGTCGTGAGACATCTGCAGCTCAGAGCACCGCAGGCGTGGTGCCGCAATTTTCGCTTCAAGCCCTGGCCGATGGTGAACTACGTTCCGGAGTTGAGTCCGACACCAAGGACTTCACGTCCAAGCAGCATGTACCAAGCTCTTCGATGCGAAAGGAGGAGGCCGAGTCAAACTTTTCAGTCGATCCTATGTTGAAAATTTGGTTGCAGCAAAAGCAGACTGAACGCAAGTTGGATGCACTGTCTCGGTCGAGTCAATCAACACAAAACGATGGAGATGACGGCGATTTGATCGACGTGGATGATCAAGAGGTGGAGACGCAATCGGTCCCACATCGTATATTGCGGACATTGGCACGACGTGCACTATCGCTCCTCGGCAGAGCACGGGCACGCGTCGGTCTTGCAATCATTATTCTGGCCGCTATGTATGTCGCAAACTCAGTCGTTGCTAAGCAGTGCACGGCCGGGTCTCCGTCGACACTGACTTCACCAACTGGCCGTGTCGCATGGATTATTTTTGTGACCCTAACGACTTTGATTTGTCTCCCACGCACGGCCAAGCGAGCCTTTGGTCTGTCATTGCTGGCGACATATTCACTATTGTGGCATTTCCAGTCTGCAGCGCCAGATTTTGCTGCGCAATCCGCATCTTTGGGGGCAGGTGCCTCAGTTTTCAGCGCCATACAATGGGCCGCAGGGACTTGCATACGACATCTGGCGAAAGTATCGCAGGACGCTACCACAGCCAGTGTGGAAGCGTTCCTCGATGCATCAGGTCCACAGGTGTCTGGCTTATTGTCGCTCGTTGGGTCTTGCTTGCAGGGCGTTTTCAATGGGGTACGGGAACCACTGGGCTCCTTCCTGTCCTCTTTTCTGAGCGACTTGTCAGCCGCATCGTTGTTCGTCTCCGTTCCGATGACGTCTGTCCTCATCATGTTCCTCCTCGTGCGCTCGATGTTCGGCCGCCTTTTGCAAGTTTACGGGCTCGGATTCACAGTGATTGGGTGCTATGCCATCGTGAACGGGGTCATGGCCCGCGTTGGAGTCTCAGATAAAATCCAAAACCGTGTTTTCTCTGCAATGGATGCTGTATTTGCGCCGTACATGCACGGGCAAATATTGGAACTGCGAAGCGTGTTTGTCAAGTTTGGCCAATACCTAGGTGCTCGAACCGACATTGTGCCGCCGACGTGGGCTCGAGTTCTGGGACAATTGCACGACACAGTGCCAGCATGTCCGCCTTCGTACGTTAAGGCGGTGCTAGAGGCTGAATTCTTGTCAAATAATGCCAAAGATGCCCGAGATGCACCAGCACCAACAAAACTTGAAGATATCTTCCGATCCATCGATCTCTCTGCTCCGCTTGCGAGTGCGTCAATTGCACAAGTGCATTCTGGTGTTCTCGTGGATGGTACCCGAGTTGCTATTAAGGTGAGCACGATCGTGAGCACAATGGTGTCTTTGTAGTGTCGACAAAATAGTCAATAATTTGTGCTGCTTCGTAGGTCCAGCACCGTAACATAAACGCCTTAGTGAAAATGGATATGGAAGCAACGCAAAATCTAGCGCGGGTGGCTGCGTATTTGAATCCAGCTCGGTTCGATGCTCTGCACTCACTGATGAAGACTTGGAAGAAAGAAGTGCTGAAGGAGCTCAACTTTCGTAACGAAGCAGCCAACGTGGATCGTGCTCATGCAAACTTGGTTGGAACAGAACCGGTGTTGGTGCGTGGTCACTTAGGTGTTTTAGCTCGTTGTACCCTGCTTAACGCGGGCTGTGCTTGGTAACCAGGTTCCACGCTCGATCAGCGGGCTCGTGACACGGCGTTGTTTTGCCATGACATTTATTGATGGCTTCAAGGTCAACGACTTGAGATCACTCCGTTTGTTCCGAGTGGACAAAGAAGTGCTAGCACGGCGAATAATTCGAGCAGTCGCTCGGCAAATATTCGTTGACGGGTACGCACGGCGTGTTCACTCTGCTCGACCGCATGCTCGCCGCCACTGACTTTCTTCGTATGCTTAGGTTTTTCAATGCAGACCCTCATCCTGGCAACATTTTTGTAACCATTGAATCTGAAAATCACGCCTCCAGCAGTGGTAATGAGACCC
>ENA-OWNT01002946-OWNT01002946.1-seawater-metagenome-genome-assembly--contig:-NODE-2946-length-16804-cov-4.711245_pt1 | contig 16804 bp, 14 predicted proteins | sample MGYA00238136_ERZ651165 | MGnify/ENA primary metagenome ERZ651165 (study PRJEB26861, sample SAMN08777766) | seawater metagenome | isolation source: coastal seawater | place: USA: Florida | collected...
GGTAGTGGTAGTGGTAGTGGTAGTGGTAGTGGTAGTGGTAGTGGTAGTGGTAGTGGTAGTGGTAGTGGTAGTGGTAGGGGTGGTTGTGGTGGTGGTTGTGGTGGTCGTTGGCGCTTCTGTCGTGGTTGGGGGTGTGCACTCCACTAGAACCGGGTCGTCGGAATTGTAATTGGTCCAACATGAGTCCTCTTCATCGTACTCGCACTTGCTGGTCGAATCAGCTTCCCAAGCATCTACGCACGGGCCCAGTCCTAACGCCGCACAGTATGCGTTACCGGTTGTGAGACCGCCCAGGTTGAAAACGCAGTCACCGTTGGCGTAGTCGCTGCGATCGCTTCCATCACATATCTGATACACTTCCACGTCGGTGGGGAATGAAAATTCAATGCCGCCACACGTGGCAGTATCTGTCGTTCGCCTTCGCTGCGCGCCGCTTGTTCGCGCCGAGTGCGCAACGGACACACTCGCCATCAGCAGTCGCTTCCAGTCCCGACTGGGTCGCGACTGGGGTGTCAGCGGAGCCACCTTGTCGTGCGTCTCAGCCTCTAAGAACTTCCGCACACCAGCGGCAGAAGTGCACGGAGCGAACAATAGAAGTACACCGACTAAACAGAAGGACCACATGGAGACCCCGGGGTGGGTGCACCGCCTCGCGGGCCGCGGTGAACAAAACATCGCGAGCGACGACGAGTGGTGGCGCAGTCGAGATGTTCACGCCATTGTAAAATTAGGCAGGGTGCGCTCGATTGCGCGTGGGAGCAACCATTCTTTTCACCGCCAAGTTCGTTCTTTCAAAATAACCGGTTGCGCAGAAAACTGCCACGGCAAGAGCCAGCCAGATGTCGCACGCAGTGACAGGTGTGAGGATGTCTCTGCGTGTCGACTGCCGCCGACGACAACCAAGCAACAACCCTTGACAACGACGACGACAACGACGACGGCGACGACGACGAAAACGACGACGACGAAAACGACGACGGCGACGACAACAACGACAACGGCCGAATGACGCTGACGACGACGACAACAACAACGATGACCGAACGAGACCACGAACGACCGCTCAACAGTGACGACATTGCTTTGGTAACTTTAACGACGACGACGACAACGACAACGATGACGACAACCTCCCCCCCCCCTCCCTTCCGCCTCCTTGTCCTTGCCTGGGTCAACAATTGTCTGCTCGGTGCAGCAGTCGATGACTAGTTACCCACGCTGTCGCGTCCCGTGGAAACTAACGACGTGGAAGGGTGGACCGGGGAGGCAGTGCTCCGCGCATGGCGCGAAAAATGGATGCCGCGAACAAAGAGCCTCGGCTTCTTTTCGTGAATTGATCATTTGAATTTCTATAAATTGGAATTCAAACGTGAGAAACCGAACCTCAGCGAACATCCCAGACCCCATCAACACAATGGTGAAAACGAAATCTTCGGCTCGCAAAGCGTCCGAGCGCTACGCGAAGACGAAGCCCAAGACAAAGTCGCAGCTGGCCTGGGCCAAACGACGCAAGCAGCGCGATGCTGAACTAGCTCGAGAGCAGAAGAAGGCTCAGCGGAAAGCCACCAAGCAACGAAAGCAAGATCGTCGCGATCGGGCTGCCGAAGCCAAGGCGGGAAAGGTCCCCAGCGGTCCTAAACCTACTTCCGCGCCGACGGCGAAGACGCAAAAGAAGGCCGCTCGCGTGATTGGGAATCGTTAGAAGCGCCCATGCCAGCTCCGGCGGCACCCGACTAGACAACAGAAAAAAAACTCGATAGACAATAGATATATTTATTCACGCTCTCAATAGAGAGCCATTAAACAAAAAATAGTACTCAAAACAACACAATTACATTTTGCAAGTTCGTTCGCATGACGTGTGCGTCCCAATCACTCAACACCATCCGCCGTCGTCGACGTTGTTGCTGCATCACCGTCGCTGCATCATTTCGTTTTCTCTGTGTTGCCTGCGCCTACCACGGTCGTATCGTTTCTGTGTTTCACCTCCATCACGGCTCAACAGCAGAGCGCTTGTTCAACAGTTCAATCGTTTGCTCAAACACGAACTCGCGGTGGCTTGTGTCCATGGCGAACGGCGCAGCTCTTGCCGGCTCAGCCTAAGTGTGAGCAGGATCATGGGCAAAGGCGATATAGTAAGCCTCGGTGCTCACAAGAACAACAGCAAGCAAGGTCCAACCATTACACCCCAGCACAGTCGCAGAACGAACCATGTGGTGATGCGCCTCGCCACCTCCTCCCTCCGCGATGGACTCGAACGCTGGATCAAACCCCAGTCGCAGAACCGGCAAAGCGGCCTCGAACTTTGACGGGAACACTTTGTCCATAGCCCACACAATTGCTGGGCCAATCACAGGCGTGCCACGCGCGATGCCGGAGGCCACTGGTCCGGGGCACATGTCGTACACAGTCACTTTGTCTTTCTGTTTCCCAGCAATCGCATTGTTCACATTGTGTGGGAACTTGGATACATCACACAAACACACAAACACAAACACACAAACACTCATGTCCCGACGCACCCATCGCTCTGAAAGCTCCATTGCGAATGTTGTCAACGCAAGCTTGCTGTCGGCATACCTGCAGCCGTCAGCAAAGGATACATATATGACGGCACAATTATTGCAGCGGGGGTGTGAAGTTATACGAGCAAATGCATGCGAATCGCATCATTCACAGTCCCGCTTACCGCTCCATGGCGCCGCCCATACCATGTTCGACCGCGCTGCCGAAAGCAGGCTGCGAGGAGTCGTCGAATCGGTGCTTGGGGAGACGGTGCTCCTCGGATGACACCATTACAACGCGGCCGCGTGTGCTCGACTTCAACGGGCCATGTGAAAGCAGGCCTTGCTCGTTCAGTTGCAGTGTGAGGTGCGCGGTGCCGAAGTGGTTCACACCCATGGCCACGTCGAACCCTTGCTTGGTGAGCTGCCAATTGATGGGCGCCAGTCCGGCATTGTTGATGAGGACGTCGACGACAATGCCTGCGGTCTTCAGTTCTTGCACACTCTTGTCGATTGAATCGAGGTCCGACAGGTCCTGTTGGACAACAACCACTTTGGGGTGTCCTGCTGGGCGCTTGGAATCAGCGGCAAACTCGCTCCTTTGCAGTGCGCCGAGCACACTCAACCGCTCCTCCACCGCGTCAACCGGATGTTTCTTCGCGCTCCTCACAGGCAACACGAGCGTGGCCGATGCAGGAGCCGCTTCGTAGATGTGTGCGGCGATGCCTTCACCGAGCCCACTGGTGGTGCCGGTCACCAAGATCGTCTTCCCATCGAGCATGGCCTGGCCGTCCTCGCCGTAAAAGCGCGCCGCGAAGTCCCTCATTGCTTTGGCGTTGGTAGCTCTATTGCGGAACCCAGCGATGAGCATCTGATTCGTGTTTACTTCTCCATACACGACGTCGTATGCCCAATATGCGAGCGCGGCCACCACAAGCGCGCTCACGAGCGTGCAAGAAAAGCCCATTGCTCTAAGTGCCCGTCAAGGTGGACGCAGTGCAGGAGGCCCACTTTGATTTATTTGTTGAAGACAGTGCAGTCTGAATGCGAGAAGAAGAAAGTTGTTGCAACACTGTTGCAAAAGGTTTCCCACTGAGACGTTCTCCTGAGGCTGTCTCCCTACCCGCCACGTCTCTGGACACGATCCCCTCCTTCGGCATCAATTGAAAGTGAATCGTCGAGAGCCAGGTCGCAAAAGTAGGGAACGCTCGTCGCGTCCAGACAATGCTGCGTCCGCCCGAACCACCACGCCAAACTAAATCAAGCCAAACTCAATCTTTTGCCCCGCCCCCTACCGCATCAGCTCGTTCTGCCAACGGCAAGTGAGACCAACCAACTGCACAACGTTCGCCCGGCCGTACCCGAAGTCCTGTCCACGCACCGGCCCGGGTACGAGGAAGTGCAGTGCAGACATGCGTTCAATGCTCGCGGCGTCCTGCCTTACTTTGCTTTGCTTTACTTTGCTTTGCGTCGCATTGCATCCACGCAACCGCCGCGCGGCAATCCACGATGAATGCCGGCGGTCAACACACACACACACACGCAACGTACGCGCACGCACAAAGCAACGTACAGCATCAACGCCGTCCGTCTCGCTTGCCTCGCGCTGAAGCGTACGCGGACGTCGTTGCGACTTCTGTTGAAGGGTGAAGGGAACGAACGCAGCAATGCATTCGTTCGTTCGTTCGTCCATTCGTTCGTTCGTTCGTTGGCCGGCGAACGTCAAACGTTCATTCGTTCGTCCGTTCGTTCGTTCGTTCATTCGTTCGTTCGTTCGTTCGTTCGTTCGTTCGAATTCGTTCGTTCGTTGTTCCGTTGCGCCGAACGAACGAACGAACGAACGAATGAACGACGAACGACGTCTACTATTGTCGTTCGTCGTTCGTCGTTGTCGTTCAATTCGTTGTTGCTGCATTGACCGCCGTCGGTCGGTTTGCACACTCACTGTTTGGGGCAACTTGCAATGGCAGACGGTTGCGGTGGGGGGATGAACAATGCAATTTGAGGGGGGATGGTGCAACTTATCGCACTGCTTCGGCGATGAAGACAGTGGAGTTCGTTCGTTTGTCTGTCTGTACGCGTGCACGCGTTCGGTGTTTGAATGCGGCGGGCAACGAACAATCCTATTGGCTGTGTATGATCCACGTTGTTCGCTGTTGGAATTCGGAGGCAGAGACGACGTGCATCGAGTTCACTTTGCGTGGATGGATGCCCTGGGGGAATTGTCCCGACGTGGAAGACCGCTTTCACGTCGCCGCGGCCACTCCACCGTCCGACTGAAAAGCCACGACGGAGAACACAGTCCCGAAGCTTCTTGAACGTAATTTATCGTCCCCTCCTCGGAAGGCCGTGGATTGTTGCTGTCCTGCTGTGAGGGTGAGTCACGCGCACGCGCACGCGCACGATTGTACGCCTCGAGCGGCCACATTCAGCTGCTCATCGGCCGAGTGCGGGCATCACGTCACGATGCAGCTCAAGCTCGTGTCACCGCTGACGCCAATGACTGGCAACCGAACGACGGCGGAGAGAATATTAGGCATTTTGCGTAGACTGGGCAACGAGACCGCTTTGGTGGACACGGCTGCTTCAGACCAGTTCCACTCGCTTCGCGCCGATCGCTTCGTGTGCATCCATGCATTTCGGGCGCTGGTGCCTTTGTTAGCAGTGCAGCCCGGCATTCGGCCCGTGCTTGTGCTCGGTGGGACCGATGCAAATGACATCGTGGACGCCAAGTCCGGTCTCTTGACAGTCAAGGGCCAAATACTGTTCGGCGTTATTCAGAAAGTATGCGTCGTGGTCGGTTTCAGCAAACCCTTGTGTGACGCTGTCAAGGAAGTGTACCGACGCGGCACTGATGCATCGCGCATCGATGCGGTCCCCGTTGCACCGTTGCCTCCGGTGTTTCAAATCGCTCAAGGGGTGGACCTCCGTGCACGCCTTGAGGTCGACGTGCAGCAGTCCCTGTTTCCCGACATCCCCCCGACCTCCAAAATCGTTCTGCTTGTAGCAAACCTCCGGCCGGTGAAGGACGTTACGTTCTTGCTGGATTCAGTCGACGAGGCTTGGGGCAACGGCGAGAAGTACACCCTTGTGTTAGTTGGTAGCGTGTTAGACGCTGCGTACGCGGAAGCGGTTCGCAACCGCGTAAACCAAAGCGCCGGTGCTGTGAAGTTATATCGTGAGCAAACTCGATGTGTTTTGCTGCACATGATGAAAGCCGCGGACATGGTGTGTTCTTCGTGCCCTTCTGCGTCTACTTCCTTGAAGCCACTGCATGTTTCACAACTGATTTGTTTTCGTTGTCCCGTGTGTTGCCAGGTTGTCAACACGTCCGTCAATGAAGGAATGTGCGCCTCTTTGCAGGAGGCAATGGCCACGGGGACGTGTGTCACGGCCAGGCGTAATCCAGGCAACGAGTATTTGATGCACCTCGCATTCGGCCGAGAAGATGCGGAACAGCATGTGCTGTTCGATACACCCGGCGAATTTATCGGCCACGTTCATAGATTGTTACCACACAGGCTTTCTACAGGTGACATACCTGTGAAGGCCAACGAAGTAGACGCTGAGAGGTCGTTGGGGGACACCACCGGCGCCACAAGTAGCAACCACCCCAACAACAGCCCTGTCGGAAGTCGAACGCCGTCGAGTGAGATCGCAGGTGACGGTTCTCGCGGAGTCGATATATTAGCAGCATCTTTCGGAGCTGCGCACAATGTCTGTGACGCAATCGCAGCGACAACGGCGATTTGTAGCGTTGAAACAGTAAAAGAGAGACTGAGGAAATCGGGGCAAGAGCGCATGGCCATTGTCACCGCCGAAGAAGTTGAGAAATGGAAACGCGTTTTCGAACAGTGCTTAGGGAACTGAACGAAGGCCGCCCGCCCGTCAACGACAACGTGCCTTTAGCTAGCTAGAGCCGCGCATCATACTATAATATTTATTTCTTGTTCGCTCATACATCAACACTTGCTTGCCTGGTTACCAACATCTGCGTGCTGCACGGACACTGACGCACCCTACCCTACTCTTGTTGTCCGAAGACCTGTAAATACGAATGATACGACATGGCGTCTTTGCTGACCTGATGAAGCCATGCAATGCGGCTCCACGTGCGTGTCCGCAACTCTCGCAGCGTCGCGCATCGTTCGGAGAGAAGTTGACACAAACGTTCCAGATCACGTTGACGGAGCAGAGTGGATTCATCCTCAAAGTCAACAGAGTTGACGAGTCGATGCAGCGAGGACTCTGCGATATGGGACTCTTGCGTGTGATGCGCCACAGCGTCCGTGATGCTGTCCAGCTGCAGCTCGTGCTGCCGCAGCAGCGATGCGATGCACAAAGACTGGCTGGGTTGCACCGTTGCCGTTGCGGAGGCGCTTGCGATATTTGATCCCGTTGAGAGGATTGTGGCTGTATCTGACAAATTCCTGTGTGAAAACAAATGACTTTACACATCATGCATGAGAGGGAAATGGCAAAAGGGCACACAAGTTACCTTGGTGAAGTGCAAATATTCCCGACGACAGTCCCGTAAGCAGGCGATTCGCTTGACTCCAACGAACGAAGAATTGTCTCCACAACACCTTTTGGCCGAGGAGCAAGCAACAAATCGGAGCTGATGTCGATGAGATCTACGCGTCCGAGCACATTTTGAACAACAATAGAGTCCGGGTGCTCGGCGTCCTTGCCGTTGTGAACTTTACTGTTGTGGCTGTCGATTTGGATCTCCACAGTTCGTACGATCGACGCGGTGAAAATTACGAAACTGTCATCCGGATCCTGCACCATTTTCAGGACACACACAAACGGTGTGCATTGACGTTGTCAACGTGTAGTGAGAAGACACAGCACAGTATGTACCGGACATGGACTGCTCATGGCAGACGCAGCATGAACTTGCAACGCTTCGGACACAATTCGGACAAGCTCCGAAGCTGAGGTGACGCAGAGAGATTGGACTCCAGCGAGTGCCCTGCATTGGTGAAACGTTCCAGTCAACGCCAATCAGGAAAGCACAGATCAAGACTGCAAGCTGCCACGCACCATGAGGTATCATGCGGACAAGGTTCGAAACCTTCCGGATACTCCGTTTCGTCAATGGGGGTCCAAAACAGGGGCTTGCCCTGTAAAATGTCGCCATCGTCTTGCTCTGCAAATGAATCCCCACTTGCAAGTCCAGATTCGTCCTGGGCTCGAAACGTCGAGAACAGATCTACCAGCGTTGGCTTTGCGTCCGCGCCGTTGCGCTCTGTCACTTCAACAAGCTTGGCGCTGAGAATAAACGAGGCTTTGGGCGCAGTGGTGCCGTTGTCGTCATCATCGTCCACATCACGAGACACCTCATCGAGCACAGCGAACACCGCGTTTGCAAATTGTCCAAAAGAGGAGGACTGCAGCTTGCTCCGTGAAGAACCTTCGGTTGCGATCCACGTGGGGCCACTGTGCTGTGCTCCAAACATACTGGCATGTTGCGCAATGCTCGTCGTTCCTCGAAGGACATGCGGTGCGCAACAGTTCAGGACACTGACGTGCTTGCCGTCGAGAAGAAGCCCGACCAGGCGATCGCGAAGCACCTCCCACAATTCCGCACTGCCGTTGTCACCCCTCTGCAAAACTTTGCCGACTGCGTAGGATTGCGCAGGTGCGTCCGACCGTCCACGTGTGAATTGAGAAACGTCGACAGTGTTTCCGGTGGTCGACACGACCGACTGTTCGCCCGCTGAGAGATTGTCAAACATTCTGACCACCACGTCCACCCGTTGGGTTTGGAAGTCCCCACGACTTTGCTGCTTGCGACTTCCCACAAAGTTTCTTGCCCATGCTCGAACTTCAGTTAGGTCCACGACTGCATCAGCATCAGGCTGCTGCCCTTTCGTTTGTCCCGCCCCAGCAACCACCGATTGCAATTCTACAGTGCCTCCGGCGACCACGGGCCGGTCGTCGCTTTCTTGTGGATCATCTGTGGAAGTGTCTTCCCAATTAAGTAAGCAATCCGACGAGAGCACCTGTCCACCGAAAACAATTGGTTTTGTGGGGACGACAAGATGCCGTTGCAGGCGTTGACTGAAGTGCGAAGTCGTCGCTTCTCGACGATGGACGGGTTGTTGAAGTGCAAATGCAGTGGCACTGTACGCAAGAACAGCACCGCAAACACAAGGCGAAATTCAATCAATCGAACAAAGCCGACAGCTCGGTAATGTTGGGAGAAGACATGGTTGCAACGTTGTGCGCTGACGAACCTGTCTAAATCACATGGCCACCATGAGCTATGCGATTCAACGGTGCCAAAGTCGTCGTCGTCAGACGGACGCTTACAGTGCGGCCTCAACTGCTTGACCAGCGCTAATCCATCTTCTTTCCCGAGCTGCGCGGTGAACTGGTTAAAGCTTCGAACGTGGAGTCCGGACGTTTCACGAAGGAAGAACTTGACAAAGTCATCCTCTCGAACCTACACGATGCAGCCACAAGCGGAGAGTATTTTCAGAGCACGAAGGAAATGAACCCTCTTTGCCGTAGACGAAGCATTCAAACCTGTCCGTCTCCATCCAAGTCTAACAGTTCCGACAACACACGAATCTGTAGCGTGCATGTAAACATGGAAAGTTAAGGCCGTGGCTCAATTCGTAGAACAACCAGCACAGAGCTGTGCCAGCGCGTCCACGTACTTCAGGCGGACGCAAGATCCACTCCGCGCTTTCCGGGCGGTGCCCGTGCTTGCCCACGTCGAGAGGAACTCCTCGGCGCGTCAAAAGTTGAACGTTTGCGAATAGAGCGTTCAAAGCAGTCTTCGTCATCACACCGTTCACCTGATCATTGTAATGCTTCTGGAAACACTGCCGGAGTCGTTTCGAACGCCACGGCTGCGCTGTTGTACTTGTCCCTACACCGAAGACGAAATGGTTGAGGGCATATTTTCACCTTGGGCAAGCTCGACTACGAAGATCAAATACCTGACACCTGCAGTTGAGACATTTTCAACGGAGCAGAGGGATCGTCTTTGCTTCCACGGCCGTTCGACAGCGAATGGCGGCCAATTTCCTGTGAGCTCATTAGCGGCGCGGTTTTCGGTTGCCCTGCAGCGCAGACGGCACCAATGCATGAGCTCCGCGTGCCACGAAAGGTAGTGTCAGTGCATAACGATATTTGCACGTGCCTAGTATCATGATGCTTTGTCGGATGCGCGCAAGTAGCAGCGCCGCGCGGCCCAGACGAGCAAACTCAGACTTCGGCCGAATCGGCTTTTTGGAATGTCCTACGTTCTGTTCAACTCGCAAAATAACCGCACTGCATCTAGTCGCGACTCTTGCAATAGCTGACCATACCTGCGCGTCTTTCCCGCGACTGATTCGTGATTCTGTCGGCGGCACCTGTTGCTGAAGTCATAGGAAACAAACGTTCCGTCAGAGGTTGGCTATCAACACACAAGTGTACGTCGGCGATGGACCGACGACACTCCGTGCCCGTGGCATGTCAGATGCGAATCAACAACACAATGGAACAGAGGCATAGTGATGGATTCGACGGGGACACACCGAATTTAAGGCCTTGTCACCGTTTGCGCTTGCGCGCGGAGGCCCTCGCTTCTTGCTGCCACGATTAACGAAATGTTTCCTCGGACTTGCGCTTCTTTGAGCATTGGTTCGTGTCTGCTGTCGTCGCTGCGCGGTCCGTGCAGCCCGCTGACTATCCTCATTGCTGATTTGGCCCAGGACGACTCCTTCGAGGATCTGCTTCAAGTGGAAAGCATTCGGCCCGCCCCTTGCTTTCTTAAGACGCACCCATTGCAATAACTTGGCCTATCATTAGAGAAAAAGAGATGTCATGTCAACTCGTACTCCGTGCGGAACACAAGGGCGCGAGCACTGATGTCTCCGCGGAGAACGTAGTCGTTCACGCGTCAACCCCAGCAGGGACGCGCAGCAGCAGCACGAGCAATACAAACCGGGGCCTGGCTGTTGCGGAGCTGGGCCACGATGAACTTGCGAAAGAATACTTTGTCCGTGAAAATGTCGCCGAAGCCCTTGGGCAACGCGCGTCGTTGCGTGTCCGTCCGGTTTGCCTTTCTGTTGTTCTGTCGCACGAAGTCGCGAAAGTTCCTCAAGATGCGGTTGCGGACGCGCTGCTCCAACTCGGGGTCGAGCTGCAGCGCAGGCGGCAACAGCTCCGTTGGGTCGAAAGCCGTACCACCACCAGAATCGCGCGACTTCAACGCGGTGGCACTACCGTTCTGGTGGTCATGCGCCTCATTGGCTTGGACATATGGTCGCGGTGCTGCTTGTGGCCGCGGATGAGGCTGCGGGATCGGCCGAGGCTGCGGTTGCGTGGCGCTCTCGCGACGTGTGGATTGCGATGCACCAGTGGCGTGCAGCTCACGGCTGTGGAACAATGACGGCTGCGTGGAAGGACGCCCCATTGACACGGCTTCGAGTTTGCGACGAAAATCGTCGTTGTCATTCGCAAGCGTATGCGCCGGTGCATGACGGGCCTGAGGTGGCGCCGTCACACGATTCCGCAACCTGGCGGCACGCTCCAAGATCGACTGACGCGGCATCAGATGGATCCTCAATCCAGTGTCGAGTTCATCACGATCCCGACTTTGGTTGATTTTGGTCAAGCAAAGGCTGGCGACGAGCCCCAAATGGGGTTTTAGTTCCTTTGTAGTGGCACGCTTTGCAGACTCTGTGTCTACAACGTTGGAAGCGCTCACACGGCTCACACGAATGCCCAGAACTTCTGCTTACATTCGGCTGTTCGTTTTCGCTGTCAATTCGATTTTATGGAGTATGCCATGCGTATCGGTGGTCGTCGTTCCATTGACGACATGCATTTTGTTGTTGTCCAACCTGCGCGGTAGTTTATGGGTTCCAACGCACTCCGTGCAGCCTTTGACGGGGGATCGTCGGCGTTTGGACCGTTGCAGTGTTGCACTCGGACGCATCCCGGCGTCCGCAATCGTCGCCGAGGGCATTCAAACCCAAGTTCACGACAGCCCGGATGTCGCAGACTGCCCCACCGGCGTCCCGCGAACGAACGGCAACGATACGGATGCCAAGAAGACGGCATTGACGGTAACGATTGCGTGGACGACGCTGAGAAGGTGTCCAGACTGTGTGGAGGTGTTGCTGTGTTGTGGGTGATGATTGAAGGGGAACGACATTTACATCAAAGTCAACATCGCGCATCGCAACTTCATCACAGGTTCTCACCGCGCCGACGGGCGACAGACAACGCAAAGCAATGGAGCACAGACGACGACAATGACGACGACGACGACGACGAACGACGGACAGCAAAAACAAAGAAGGGACGACGGCGAAAGCGAAAGCAAAAGACGAACAACGAACGACGAACGACGAACGGCGAAACGTCGTCGACGGTTTGAATCGAACGAACGAACGAACGAACGAACGAACGAACGGCGGTCGCCGCCGCCAAACGCCAACACACCGAAAGCAACGCACGAACGAACGAACGCTTTCTCTGAACGACGACGACGACGACGACGACGACGACGACAAAGAGTTCGTTGGCTCCACTGTTCGCTTTTTCTTTGCCGCGACTGTCGCTGTTACCGTCACGGAGCGTGGCGTGGCGCGTGGAGTGTGGTGGTCTGTCGGTCGGTCGGTGTGGAGTGGTTGTAATGGCACTGATTGACGTGATCGATGGAGGGACGGCAAATGAAAAAAGTGCGGTCAACTGACTTCCGACGTCTTTGTGGAAACGGCAATGGACGCTGTGACGAGAATCGACTGCGGTTATGATTCTCGCGGAGCGGAGATTGGGGTTGTGACTATAAAGGTCGCTGGCCTGTGCAGGCGTGGTTGTGGCAAGTTCGCTTCTTGCGCGGAGGAGCAAAAACTCATCTTCTTGACGCATCCACCGACACTGCAGCTTTGCGAACGGAAGCGCTCTGTGCAGGTCAACAAAAACACTGCACTGGAGAGAGAGACAGCTGTGAAAAGTAGTTCGATTTAGGTGGGCGTTGTCGTCTGACAAAACGTTCGGCCGCTGCAGCGTTTTGTGCGCAGAGACCAAAAGGGCTTCAACTCTAACCTGCGGTCATCGCGACGGCATTTCTCGGCTCTCGTTGTTAATCTTGATACCCACAAGCGCCTGCGGCGAGTTGTGCTGAGAGCAGCGCTCGCCATGGACAACCTCGACCTTATCGCCGACTACGACCACGATGAACTGTCTGATGATGACGCCCACGAGCAGGCGGCAGAACGTGTTGACGATGGCAAATCCCGGGACAGTGCTAGTGCTGCATCTGCAGCCAAAGACGAGTCCCCCGCTCCTGAGATTGCGGCGAAGGAGGCTGAGAATTCTGGGGAAGTAGCACCTACGGATCCGGCTGGCAGCGTTGTGGACGTCAAAGCAGCTGCAAACGCTTCCGTAGCGACAGCTGCATCGTCGCCGGCCGCGTCCTCAACTTCGACGTCGCCGGCCGCCATGTCTGCGGCATCCACGGCTTCGTCGGAGGCCTCCACGGCCAACGGTGATGCTAGCGAGGCGTCAAGACCACAGGCAAAGTTCAAGGGCGAGCCCACCGAGGTCGCGCAGAGTACCAAGCGTAACAAGGATGCAAAAGACTCTAAAGAAAAGCATCGTGGCAGCACTGAATCCAGGAATTCGAAACAGGGACGCAGCGGCAGTCGTGATCGCGCGTCAGGTTCCAATGGTTCGAGCCGCGATGGTGCGCGCGGCAAGAAAAGAGGCAGTGAACGCAATGTAGACCCCAAGAGCAAAACACCGGACCACAACGAAGGTCGACCGCGTTCTGGATCTCGTGGTTCGGATCGACGACGCAGCGAAGTTGGATCAGATCGCAGTGGTGACCGCAACAGCAGCAAAGACGGCGACAGTCGTAGCAACGATCGAAGAGATCGAAGGGGTCGTAGTGGCGACCGACGAGATAGTAGTAGAGACCGACTAGATCGTAGCAGGAACCGTAGGGACCGCATCAAAGATCGCACAGACCGCGGCACAGACCGCGGCAGAGATCGACGGGACCGTAGTAGGGACCGCAGAGACCGCAGCAGAGATCGACGAGATCGTGGTAGGGATCGAAGGGATCTGGAAGATCGCGGTCGAGATCGATCAGACCGCGACAACCGCAATCGTGTTGGTATCGACGACCGCAATCGCGATGGTATCGACGACCACAATCGTGGCCGCAACGACAGATCTTGGAGTGACCGAAGCGACAGAGGAAGCACGGGTACAGAACACGAAAGAACCCAATATGTCGACAACCGGACACGAGACACAGCGGCTCGTCGATACGAACCACAGCCTCGCTATCAGCCTCAACCCCGCGACAATCGCCGGCCACGCGACTTGTCTTCGGGTCGAAACGGGGGATGGGGAGGAGCAGCGCGGTACGAAGACAACTACTTCCCGGGAGAGCAACATGGGTATCCTCCCGATAACTATGCCCGGAGAGGGATGAGCGGTCCACAATTTAGCGATAGAAACGGTTGGGGGTCGTATCGTGAGCCTCCACACCCATACGGGCATTTTCAGCCTCCACCTCCACCGGTTAACGATCCGCGATCGCGTGATCCCCACCGACGGCATGGCGAGTATCCGCGCGGACCCGCGGACGCCAGGGCATTCAACAGGCCACAAGGTTTCTCAGGACCACAGCCGCCATCTTACCCGCCGCCAAGGAGAGGTGATGTTGCGGGGCCACGAGACGCAGAGCCTTGGCGCTCGCAGCGAGGTGTGTCCGATCGTGGTTCTTGGGCCGGTGGAGCGGCACCAACGTCCCGATCGCCGCGGACAAGCACCAGGGACAACGTGACAAGCGGAAAAGGCCAAAAAGAAAATTTGACTGCGACTGCTGCCGAATCCTCCCTGACTTGGACGAACGCATTGGTGTCACTGGCATTGGTGTCGTCGTCAGAGTTTGCCGAAATAGCCAGGAGCCCATACTTGCAGCAGCTTCGAGCACAACGCTGGGGGGTTGCCACTCGAAAGAAGAATGGACCTCAAACGGCAGCAGTACATCCGCAGACGCCGACGGTCAGCACCAAGCGCAAGCATGCGGACTCTTTTGATAGTCCACGGGGCAAGCGAGCGAGCACAGGCCATTCTTCATCACCGACGGCGGGTCGTAGTAGCAGCAATTCCGGCGCTGTAAGTACAAAGCAGAGTAGCACAGTCCAGCATACGAGCAATCGCCAGGGTATCAAGTCAGCCACCGCAGGAGGAGATCACGGTGTGGCCAGCAGGGCGCGGGCAACGGGAACTACGAGCAACCCCCGCCAGGCTACCAAGTTAGCCACCGCAGGAGGAGATCACGGTGTGGCCAGCAGGGCGCGGGCAACGGGCACCGAGCAAACTGTAACACCGAAAGATCCGTCGCCGTCATTGTCGAAGAAGCAGTCGTCACTTCCGTCCAACAAGCCCGCTTCGAAGCCCAACCCATCCGCAGCACGCACTCAGGCACCGGTTCGCAAGCCGCCCAAAGCAAGCATCAATGCCCTTCGCACGCTGATGCGCCACCCAAGAGCTATGAAGGCGCTGCGATGGTTGGAAGGTTACGCCGCGCAAGGCCTCATCGACGAACACGACCTCAAGTTTGGCGTGGACCAATTGATAGCCCGCGTCAACGCTCGCTGATGTTGACAGAATAGAATCGTGAGAACGTGAATGGATTGTTAGACACCATTCTCGTGGTAAATTGAAAGCAGGATCGTGATTGGTGCAAGTAGTTAGCTAGTAATTGTTATGGCCAGTGCCTGTGACCTTTTGTTCGCACAATAATAAAGAAAAGAAAACAACAGAAATAAATACGGACGTCGGCACGACTTGGTCGCCACCATCGGTCGGAAGTGTAAGCTCCTAATGCATCACCTTCTTGTTTACTTGGTTTCGCTGCCGCTGCTGGCGGAATCACTGGCGGCGTCCTTGTTGAACAGTTTCTTGTGGTCCGTGTCGAGGTCAGCATCGAACGGCAGTGCACTGTCGAGATATACTCTTGCGAGGCCGGCAAAGTTGATCCCCCTCATTGGGTTCTGATCCAGCAGCTGGCAGATGAACGCGAACTGCGCCGCCGTCTCGATCGGGGAACCGGAAGTGGCGATCTGCAAGTTGTTCAGCTCTTTGTAATTGAGCACCTCGTCGTGGTCGCGATCGAACATCTCAAAAATCTCCTCCAGCTTGCGCCGGGCCTCCGGGGAGACACGGATCTGTTTCACTGGCTGCTGCGCGGACATCTTGTGTTGGTGGGCCAGGAGAAAACCACAACGGCACTGTTCCCAAGTTGATATTGTTTTTCCTCGATTCAATCCGAGCGTGAGCATGAAGGTTGTGGACAACGAGTGTAATGGGCGTTGCAACCACCCGTTCCACGAGGATTATCTACCTACGTCAACAACGCTTTACGCAACTACCACGCAGAAAGGATTCACGAGAGCCATGTCAACGACGACAACAACCACATCAACGGTGCGCCAATGGCTAAAAAGCAATGACGATAACGGCAAAGGTAAACGACCATGACAATGAACATCAACAACAATGCGACGACGAAGGACAACGAACGACGAAGGACAACAAAGGACGAAGGACAACAAAGGACGACGGAAGACGATTTAGGACAACGAAAGACGCCGAAGGACGCCGAAGCACGGCGATGAACGACGGTGACGAAGGGCGGCGACGAAGGACGACGAGCGACAACGAAGGATGGCGATGAACGACGACCAACGACGGTCAGCGACGACGACGACCATTACGACGACGACCAACGGCCGCACGACGACCAACCGAACCACCGACCGAACGGCGACGACGACCGAACGACGACCGACCGAACAACGACGACTTCGGCCAACCAACTTCGGCCGAAGTCGTCGGCCGGCAATCGGCCACCGGCATTTTCGCGATGACGACAGCGACGAAGGGTTTTCATCACAATCGCCGCTGTCGCCGTTTTCCTTCACTCCTTCGTTCGTTCGTTCGTTCGTTCAATCGTTCGTTCGTTCAATCGTTCGCTCCTTCGTTCGTTCGTTCGTTTGTTGACGATGACGTGTGGTCGTTCGTTCGTTCGTTCGTTCGTTCGTTCAATCCTTCGTTCGTTCGTTCGTTCGTTCGTTCGTTCGTTCGCTCGTGTGTGCGCCCCGTCGTTCGTTCGCAAGCAGCAATGCTTTTGATTTGCATCCGGGAGGAAGTTGTTGCGGACAACGTTTGACGCTGCAGTGGAAGCGGTGGACGGACGAACGGACGGACGGACGATGGTTGGTTGGTTGGTTGGTTGGTTGGTTGGTTGGTTGGATGATGGATGGATGGAT
>ENA-OWNT01002947-OWNT01002947.1-seawater-metagenome-genome-assembly--contig:-NODE-2947-length-16801-cov-5.443375_pt1 | contig 16801 bp, 15 predicted proteins | sample MGYA00238136_ERZ651165 | MGnify/ENA primary metagenome ERZ651165 (study PRJEB26861, sample SAMN08777766) | seawater metagenome | isolation source: coastal seawater | place: USA: Florida | collected...
CCCCCGGAACCGTCAGCCGTCGCACCGCCACGCTCGCCGCGGCCTGCCTGCTCGCCTGCACCGGCCCATCCATGGCGTGGGCACAGTCGTGCACCGATACTCTAGGCAACCCAATCCTGGACTCGCCATGCTGTAGAAGTATGGCTTTCAGTCTTCCCACGTCTCCGCCGATCTCCGAGCCGGGTGACCCGGGCGTGGAGGGCTCGTTCGCACTGCCTTTCACCTGTGAACAGAGAATTCCCGGCAACCCTCTCGACCTGTCCTGTAGCGACGGCATCGCGCTGCTTCCCTCCGGGTCGCGACTCCAAGCAGACCTCTTCTTCTGGCTGCCCGGGTTGCTCAACGGCCCAAGCCACAACCAGCACGTGCTGCACATGGCCGCTCATGCGGGCTATCGCGTCCTCTCGGTGCCATGGGACACCCAGTTCCCCACCAGCGGCTGGTGCCTCACCCTCGATGCCAATGGGAACCCCGAGTACGCGGGTGGCGTGTGCGACGAGGCCTACGACTGCGCCGACCTGGTGCATCGCGAGTTCCTCACCGGCGTCGACTCCCCACAGACCCAGCTCTACCCCGCTCGATACTGGTCGAGCATCGAGCGCCGGGCCACTCGCTCACTGCAGGCCCTCTACTGGAGCGACCTGGACGACGTGGCCAGTCCGACAAACGACCACGAATGGGAGCAATACTGTGAGCCCGACGACACCTACGGCTCCAGGCTGCGCTGGGAGGACGTCGTCATCGGCGGCATGTCGATGGGCGCCGGCCAAGCGATGCACACCTACTACACCGAGCCCAGTCTCGATGCCCTGTTCACCGCGGAGGGATTCGGTGATTTCTGCGAAGTGGCCATGGTTTGGAACGGCTCGGAGTGGGAACTCGACAACACCACCGGGGAGCTGTCACCCTACTACTACGATGACTGGGCGGCAGGCATCTTGGCCACGCCGCCGGTGGGGAGGATCTTCAGCGCGTTCCACCTGAGCAACGACGCCTGGCCGCAGCGCGACGACCTCTACTACGACGCCCCACAGACCTACGAAGCGATGGGCCATCAGTTCGGTGCCGCACCAAACTTCGTCCACGACTACGACAGCACGGCGCTGCCGCTGAACGGGGTGGAGGTGCTCGTCACTGACCAGGAGCCCGCCGGTGCCAGCGCTGGTGTCCCCTACCACGGCTCCATGGCTGGAGACAACACCATGCCAGACGACGTAGTTGGCGGCAGCAAGCCCGATGAACCTGGCACGGCTGGCCTCAGTGGCACAGCAAGTGTCTACCTGTTCGACGCCTACGTGGAGGGGATGTGCTCCCTTGGCGACTTCTACTAGCCGGCACGGCGCTCGCTCTCGGCTGGCGACCCTCGACCGCCCACGCCCGGCCGGTCTTGGCTCGTACCCCAGACGTCAGCTGGACCATCCCCAACTCCTCGTGCCATTCGATGGCCATGACCGTCGACGGAGCGCAGGCGGCTGCTTCCTGCGTGACGGGGTCCAACATCAAGACCACCGACCTCACGAGCGGTACCACGGTCGACGAGGGGATGAGCAGTCTCGGTGTGCGCACCATCGCCACCATGCCCTCCGACTATCTCGCGGGCAATGAAGAGACCTTCCCCCTCGTCGCGATGGCGTTGCCGAGCGAGACGATTGCTGAGTTCCCTTCGCTTCAGCCGGTTGCCGATGTGCACGGTTACTCGCTTCGAATCGCCCCCGACGTAGACGGAGACGGCCGCGTCGACCTCATCACCGATGGCGAGTACGTGCTCACCCGAACGTCCGGCTCCGTCGTCCTCCCCCTTCCCGGGCACGTCGGCGGCGACCACTACGACGACCGCGGCGTCGCCATCGAGGACGTCACCGGCGACGGCTACGGCGACCTGCTCTCCGGCCCCTACACGGACCCATTCTCTCTTGTCTATTTCTGGGAGCATCGCGGAACCCGCCTCGGCCTCTACCCCGGCGGACCCAATGGCTACGCCACCACACCGTTGTGGGAGATCGACCTCCCTCGTGCCCTCATCGATGCCGTCGCGCTGCAGCTCGACGACGACCCGGAGCTCGAGGTCATGGCCCTCGGCCACTACAACTGGGGCTACAACCCCAGCTCGGGCCACGAGGGTGCCGCGCTGGTTCTGGACGACCTCCAGACCGCACCCACCATCGAGCTCTTCGAGCTCATCACAGCTCGTGGCAACTACGCGGGCCAGCTGGTCTCCCTTGGCGACCTCGACGGAGACGGCCGGGATGAGGTGCTCGTCACAGCCGGCGGAAGCATCCCGGTCGAGCACGACCTACGCATTCTCGGGAGTGCCGTGGGCTACGACCCCGAGCTCGCCCTCGCCCGCTTCGATCCCACCGGTCACCGAAGGGAGTTCAGCTTCGAGGTCATCGATGTCACCAACGACGGCATCGACGACCTCGTGGTCGGCTCCTCCGGCAACATCGACGTGTTTCATGGCCCGCTCTACGAGCCCCCCAACCCAGGCGCCACGGGAGACACGGGCACCACGGGAGACACAGGCACCCCCACGCCCACCGCCGATACCGGCTCTACCGCTGCCACGGGCTCCACCGCGCACACAGGCACCCCCGCCACGACCCCGACGGGGACCGAGCCCACACCGGTCGACACGAGCCCGCCCACGCCGACGAGCGGTGGCTCCGGCAAGGCCCCGTCGTCGTGCGGCTGCCAGGCCCCGCCCCCCGCGGGGGGCTGGCTCGGGGGCCTCTTGGTACCAGCGATGCTGCTCGGCCGGAGGCGCCGGACCGCGACTGCCGCGAACGAGCATTCGGGAGAATGAGTATGTCACTGTTGTTCTGGGCGCTCACCATCGCGTGGGCGGAGCCTCCCGCCGTGCCCGATTGGGCCCCTGAGGTCGTGGAGGTCGACTCCGTCGACTCCACCGTGGCGGCCCACACGGCCCCGGCCAGCGGAGCCCCGGTCCAGCCGTCCGGCGCCCCCGAGGTGGTTTCCCACGACTGGGTCGACCCCGCGAACCTGAGCCTCGCCATCGAGGGCGAGTTCGGCTGGCGCTACTACCTGCTGTGCACCGGCCGCGTCGACGACCACGTGCTGCACTGGCGCCAAGGCCCTTACGACACACCCGATGCGACCCTCCTCGTCGATGTGGTGCCCCCCACGGGCCTCACGCAGCACGTCGTCGGGGCCGCCCTGGGGCACCTGACGATGAACATCGTCGCCACAGACTTCGGCGACCGCGAGGTCGGTCGATGGCCGGTGGCCCCCATCGGCCTCGTGGCCGATGGCAGCAGCGTCGCTGGGCTCACGCCCCAGCAAGTCGAGGACCGGCTGTTCGCCGCTCCGGCCGTGGAGGAAGCATGGTGATGGGAACGCTCGCGACGCTGCTCCTCTCCGCCGCCCAGGCGCAGACACCGCCCACCGCGACCGTCAAGGTCTGCGTCCACGCACAGCTCAACTTCGCCGACGCGGACCTCGGCAATGGCGAGGACTACTTCGAAAGCAACGGCATCTACCCCCTCCGCGGCGTGCGGATCCGGCTCGACGAGAACTTCGGCACCGGCTTCCAGAGCGCCTACGCCGACTGGACCGGCAACGACCAGGGCTGCGCCGTGTTCCAGAACATCTCCACGGTCGCGGGTGAGACGTACCGGGTGTCGATGCGGACTCAGCTGGAGGTGAACACCAGCCACCTCGAAGTACGTCGCTCGTACGGGCAGAAGGCCCTCTACGAAGCCGAGCTCGCCACCGCACAGAGCTTCTCCCAGGCCACGCAGGCCGACTACACCACCGGCCCGCACCGAAGCCTCGACGTGGCAGCAGCAGCCTCCAGCGCCCTCGCTCGACACACCGGCGGCTACGCACTCACGCCCACCTTCTACCTGCCCGACGCGACCGGCCAGCTGACCGTTCCCGCAGCGTGCGACGGCCCCTGCATCGTCAACGGCGACGACGTCTACATCTCGGAGTACGAGTCCTCTCGGAAGTTCGCCGTGGCCTACCGGCTGGGGTGGGTCCTCGTGAAGGCGATCAGCCCCAACTGGGGAACGGACAGCTTCGACTCGGCGTGCAGCGGCCCAGGAGACAGCACCCTCGCCAGTGTGGAGTCCAGCCGCTATGCCGCCGCGGACGGACTTGCGTTCCTGTACGCCTCGTTTGCGTTCAACCGCAGCCTACCCGGCGACGAGAGCTGCCAGTTCACCTATTGGAAGAGCATGGACTGGGATGAGATGGGGGCCCCCTGTTTCGACCGAATCGACACCCCTATCGGTCAGGCCATCAGCTGCTTCACCGGCCGGGCACCGTTGGTGCCGCCGCGCAATCACCGCTCGTACTGCAGCTTCAACGCCTCGAGCAACCCCGTGGCACACACCGCGACGGCGATCGACCATGTACGCCTCTGGTGGGACCTCATGAATGGCTACACGCCACCGGGCGGGACCGAGGTCACCCCCACGCTGCAGGACATCGTGAACCTCTATGAGGCCTCCGTCGCGGCGTCCCCTCAACCGCCTGGGCTGTGGGGTTTCGTGTCGACAGCCACTCACCTCGGCCTCACCGAGGCGGAATGGCTGGTGATCAGCGCGGAGCATGGCCTCTAGGTCTCGCTGCGCCCGCGGCACCGGCTCCTCTGGCCCGTCACAGCGATCAGGCCGAGCTCAGCCGGACCACCTCCCGCTGCTCTCGCAGATCGACGCCGGCCGTGTGCTCTAGCAGGGCCTGGGGGAATCCGTAGGTCGCCTCTTCGTCCAGCTCGAGGAGCTGCTCTCGCAGCTCGGCAGGCACGTTGCCTTGCAGGGCCACATCCTGGGTCCCCTCCCAGTGCACCTGGACCCGCCACACCAGCTCGCCATCGGCGAGCACCGCCAGCTCGGTGTGCATCGAGGCCTCGTGGTTGACGAAGAACACCACCACCGCTGCCTCGAGCCCGCAGGCGAGCTCGGGGGTCAGCAGGAGGAAGTGCTCGGCGCCGTCGGCCACGACCGTGGTCCACTCGCCGGAGGCCAGGGAGAACACGCCGTCGTGCACGCCCTCGCTCTCGGGGGTGGCCGGGCCGTCGAAGCCCAGCTGTTGCCACAGCGCCTCGGGGGCGAGGCCTTTGGCTGCGATGGCGGTCTGATGGAAGCCCACGGTCACCTCGGTGCTGGTCGCGTCTATCCCGTGGCTCCCGCGTCTACATCGGCACGAACACACAGCGGAAGCCATCGGTGCTGCCGTTGCTCCAGCTGTTGTGATGGACCGTGAAGATCCCCACATCCTCGTAGCCCTTGGACCCACCAGAGCCTGGCGAGCTCGGGGAGAAGGAGCCCCCGCGCGTGAGGTTGCCCCCACCGCCGTACACCCGCCCCATGCCGTGCACATAGGTGTAGGACCCCGCGGGAGCGAAGGCCTCACGGTAGTCCTCCCACCCCACCTCGCTGGTGAAGGCGGCCGCGTCGAAGTCCATCCACAGGCCATCCGGAGCGCCGCCGCTGCCGTCGACGCGCTCCCGAAGGTTCCCGGCGAGATCCCAGATCTCCTCCCCATTGTGCAGCCAGTGGGTGCGCTTCTGCCCCCAGTCACCCGAGGAGGGGTCGGCGCAGCTGGGGTTGCCGGTGCCGACACAGGGGTCTCCGTCGCTGGCCAGAGCCACCTCCGGGTCCTGGTCGCAGTGGCCTCGGTTGACCAGCCCGCTGCCCACCACGCCCCCCGACCAGTTGCTGTCGGTACGCTCGATGGACCGGGCGACCGTCTGCCACTGGGCATTGGTGATGAGCTGGTAGGGGAAGCCCATGCCATCGCAGAGCACCCGGGCATCCCCGGTGGTGACCGTGTGCCACGGGGCCCCGGTGGCGCGGCTCTCCGGAAGCAAGGCCCAGTCGAAGCCACTCTGCCCATCGACGCCGACGGCCCGCATCTCGAAGCGCGCGACACAGAAGGGCGTGGTGCCGAGGGCGGCGTCGCCTGGCACGAAGACGAACGCTGACGGGCAGGTGATGAAGCCCGCCGAGGTGGTGGGCTGAGAGGCGTTGCCGGCGATGTCCACCGCGCGCACGCTCACCCAGTACCATGACTCACCGGCGAGAGGCTGTGGGAGCACCACGTCGTTCCCCAGCACCGCGCTGGGGTCGGTGCCACTGAAGGTCCAGGGGAGGGCATCGTCCCCGTACGGAGCCGTGCCCACGGCGACCTCGAAGCCCGCGAAGCCCGAGCCGATGTCGGTCTGGGGATGCGCCCACAGGAGCTGTCCGTCCACCGGGGCTCGGTCGTCGAGGAGATCCGTGGGCACGTCCGGCGGGAGGATGTCGACGGTCCACCCGGCCGAGGACACCGCCGCCGACACCGTTCCGTCCGGGTGGAAGGCCCGCACGTTGGCGTAGTAGGTGGTGGCGTCGCGCAGCACATAGATGGCGCCGAAGGTGTGCTCGGTGGCCATGCCCACATCCGTCCAGCAGGCCACGTCGTCGAGGCCCGGGGCGCTGCCGATGCTCACCTCGTAGTGGGTGACCCCCTGCACCCCCTCCCACATGATGGGCGGCGATGCCGACAGGCGATGATACCACTCTACATGCTCGACCTCAGCGGGCCCCTCGGGGCAGGCGGTGTCGCAGAGGGCCTCCACCGGGTCGCAGAGAGGGTTGTCGTGGTGACCGCCCGACCCGACGTCGCCGGTGTCTGCGGTGTGGACGGGGGGGGCGACCAGAGCACCGGACAAGATCCATGCCTCGACCAGGTCGCGATCCTCCTGCGGGAGCAGGCCGCTAGGGGGCATGAGGTTGCCATCGCCACCGACGTCCAGGTGCGTGTCGACCAGCTTGTGCCACAGGTAGCTGGCCTCTGGCCGGCCAGGGGCGACGTAGGCCAGGCCTGTCTCGGGGTCCACCACGTCGACCATGTCGGAGGCCTCGTCGGCTGCGAAGCCCCCCGAGGGCAGGAGGTTGTCGACATGACAGGGGGTGCAGTGCTCGGCGAACACGGCGTGCACGTCCGCAAACAGCGGGACGCCGGTGTCGGTGTCGGTGTCGGCGTCACTATCGGCGTCCGTGTCGCTGTCGCTGTCGGCGTCCGCATCGGTGTCCGTGTCCGCGTCACCGCCCGTGGAGGCGGACGCGTCGCCATCCTTGTCGCCCGTACAGCCCGCACTGCCCGCACTGCCCGCCACCAGCGCCCAGATCACCCACCACCTCATGGCACCACCTCCGTGCGGTACCGGAAGCTGTCCGTGAGGGGAATGGCACGCAACAGGGTGGGCACGTCACCGGTGGCGAAGGCGGCGTCCAGGGCCTCGGTGGAGCAAGTGTCCCCTTCCCCGGGCTCACGCCCCCACGTCGCCCGGAACCACTGCACCACGAAGCACTGCGGCACCTCCTCGACGGTGGTGAGGAGCCCCGCCAGCTCGGGCACCCCGTAGAAGGCCCCCGCCGCGCCGGAGTAGGTCAGCACGCCGCTGGCATCGACGGGGAGGCCATCCCCCTCGGTGTCACGCCAGCGCCCCACCGGATCGTAGTGCTCGAAGCCCAGGCCGATCGGGTCCATGGTGCTGTGGCAGCCGCTGCAGAGGGGGTCCTGGGTGTGCCGGGCGAAGCGCTCGCGGGTGGACAGGTCGTCGGACAGGGGCGGCAGGGTGATGTCCAGGTCGTCTGGCGGGTCTTGCTGTTCTCCACAGTAGAGCTGCTCGTACACGAACAGGCCGCGGTGCACGATGCTCGTCTGGTTGCTGTGGGCAGCGGCCGCCAGGAAGCTGGCCTGGGTCAACAAGCCGCTGCGCTCCCCCGCAGGGAACACCACGCGCTCCCACTGGGCCGGGTCGGCCGGGGGCGTGAGCCCGTAGTGCGACGCCACCTCGCCATTCACGAAGCTGTGGTCGGCGGTGAGCAAGGTGAACAGGGACCCGTCGCCATCGAACACCACATCCGTCGTGAAGCGCCGAGTCTCTTCCTCCAGCGCCTCGGCCCGAGTAGTGGTCCACTCCGGCAGGGCGACCGCATCCTTCGGCACCCGGGCGAGGCCGGAGATGCCCATCCACTGCCCCACGAAGTCCGCCACCACCTCGCGGGCCCGGTGGTCGGCGAGGAGCCGGTCGACCTGGGCCGACAGCACCGCGGGGTCGTGAAGGGTGCCGGCGTCTGCCACGGCGAGGAGCTCCTCGTCGGGGGTGCGACCCCACAGGAACAGGCTGAGGCGGGTGGCGAGCTCGTGGTCGGTGAGGGGGACGAGGTCGCCCTGGGCCGCGGCGGCGTCGCCCAGCTCGAGCCGGTACAGGAACTGGGGGGACTGCAGCATGGCCTGCACCACCAGGGCCAGGGCCCCCTCGAAGCCCTCCACCGGCTCCATCGCCGCGAAGAGGTCGACGAAGATGACCCGCTCCTCGGGCGTCAGGGGCCGCCGGAAGGCACGCCGACCGAGGTCGTCGATGAAGGCCTCGGCGCAGGTGGTGTCGACGGCGGCGGGGTCACAGGGCAGCGCCGACGACCAGTCGATAGCGGCCGTCACGTCTTCGGCGGAGCGCATGAAGCCGTCGGCCAGCAGCTGCGACACCGACACCGTGGAGGCGTAGCCAGGGAAGCCATGGACCGTCGGATCCGAGGGGAGGCGCTCGCCGGTGGTGCCGGCGACGCCGATCAGGTCGTGCACCGACCGGTCGACCTGGGCGGTGGTGAGCAGGCGCAGCGGCGCCTCGGGTGGGGTGGTGGGGACGCAGGCCACCGGGCCCGTGTCGATGGTGCCGGTGGGACCGGCCGTGTCCACATCGGCGTCGGCGTCGGCGTCGGTGTCGGCGTCGGCATCGGTGTCGGTGTCGGTGTCGGCGTCCGCCGCATCGGCGACCCCGGCGGCCTTGTCGTCGGCCGGCGAGCCACAGGCGACGATGCCCCACAGCGGGGCCAGCAGCCCCCAGCACATGCGGCTCATGCCAACACCCCCGTCAGGGCGCCGTTGGCGAAGGTCGGGTCGCCGAACTGTTCGTCGTCGAAGCCCAGCCCCTGGAGCAGGGAGGCGAACAGGTCGCCATGGGCCGCACCACCGAGGTCGAGGTGTCGCCCCCCCACGTGCCCGGCCCCGCCGCCCAACAGTAAGTATGTCTTCCCGTCACTGCTGTGGTCCGACCCACGGGCGAACACGTTCCCCACCACGATCAGCGTGTGGTCGAGCAGGGTGCCGTCGCCCTCGGGGATGGCGTCGAGGGCGGTGCACAGGGCGGCGAGCTGTTCGCTGTACCAGGCGTAGCTGCTGATCAGGTCCGCCTCGAGGTCGACGGTGGCGGGCCCGGCGTGCACCGCATCGTGCCAGCCACTGGGGAAGTCCACGTCGAGCCACGGCCAGTCCTGGTAGTCGCCGAAGGAGAGCGAGGTGACCCGGGTCAGGTCGCACGCCAGGGACATGGCCAGCATCTCGATCATCTGCTGGGACTTGGCGGGGGTGGAGGTATCGGTGAACGCCAGATCTGGCGGAAGGCACGCATCCCCCACGGAGCCCCCCGCGATAGCCTGCTCGAGTCGCTCGATGCTGGCCAGGTGGGTCTGGAGCTTGACGTTGTCATCGCGACTCACTTTCGGAAGGACGACATCGAACTGGCGCTTCACGGCGTCGAGCACACTCTGGCGTCGCGTCAGACGGGCCGCCAGCTCGGCAGGATCGGCCCCCACGAGGTCCTGAAAGAGACGCTCGTACATCGCGCTCGGGCTGTTCTCCACCAGCACGGGCTGGCCGATGCCCTTCCAGCTGTAGGCCTGCACGGTCTGGGTGGAGGCCCCCACGCCGAACTCCAGCGACTCGTAGGGCGTCTGCCCGGCCCAGCGCGACGCGATCAGCTGGTCTACGCTGACGCCACCGGCCCCCACGGGGCGGGCCACCCCATCGCTGCCCACCTGCCAGTCCATGCCGCGGGCGGTCCATGTGTGGAGCAGGCAGCGGGTGTGCCCGTTGTAGGACCCGTCGAGGGCGTTGGAGTCGTCGTTGACGTTGGCGCAGATGGTCAGGCGATCCTGCCAAGGGGCCAGGGGTGAGAGGATCGTACCGAGGGTGAAGCTCGTCTCACTTCCCCCCGGGAGCACCAGACGATCGGGCAGGGTGCCCTGCCCGCGGCTGACGAACACCACCCGGGTGGGGAAGGATGCCTCGAGGGCATGAGCGCGAGACAACGAGCCGAGCAGCGGGAGCCCGGCGCCGGCCCCCAGTGAGGCCGAGCCCAGCGCGCGGAGCATGGCGCGACGAGACCACATGGTTCTTCCCCCTTTCGGGGCGAGGATAGCGCACCCTCGGGGAAGGACCGCTACCGCCGCAGGGCCCGGGCCTCCTGCACCGCCCAGGCTGGGTCGAACACCGGTCGAATGGCTCGGGCCCCCGGAGCGTCTGTCCCCCATCGTCGGCGCGACGGCGTCGACCGATGACCTCCTGGAGGAGACCACGTCGCCCCGTCCCCGGAACCCCGTGGGGGCGGGGCGCCTTGGTTTCCGGCCGTTACATGGGTGGACCTTCGGAGGTTCCATGGCCGAGCTCACCCACCTCGACGCCCACGGCAACGCCCACATGGTGGAGGTCGGGGGCAAGCCCATCACCGACCGCAAGGCCGTCGCCACCGGGCGCATCTCCCTCGGCCAGGTCGCCGTCGACGCGGTCATGCACCGCCACGCCGCCAAGGGCGATGTGCTCGCCGTGGCCCAGCTCGCCGGCATCCAGGGCGCCAAGAAGACCGCCGACCTCATCCCCCTCTGCCACCCGCTGCCGCTGTCCGGGGTCGACGTGCAGCTGGAGATCGACGACCACGACGTGGTGGTCACCGCCACGGCCACCGCCCACTGGCGCACGGGGGTGGAGATGGAGGCGTTGTCCGCCGTGAGTGCCGCGCTGCTCACCGTCTACGACATGCTGAAGGCCATCGACAAGAGCATGGAGATCCACAGCATCCGCCTGCTGCACAAGTCGGGCGGCCGCTCCGGCACCTTCAACGCCGAGCCCTGACCCATCGGGCCATCTGGCCCGGGATGACGCGCCGTGGTGTGGCATCCGACACAGCCCCATCCTTGGATCCGAGGTCCTCAGCGGCATGTCTCTTGCACGCCCGAGGGGCTCGCTGGAGATGACGCACATGCAACCACACGCCCCCCCCACCTTCACGAAGAAGGGTCGCCTCAACGCTCGCTACTACGAGAAGGAGCTCGAGCTCCTGCAGGCCGAGCTCGTCCGCCTCCAATACTGGGTCCGCGCCGAAGGAAAGCGCGTCGTCCTGGTGTTCGAGGGGCGCGATGCCGCCGGCAAGGGCGGCACCATCAAGCGCATCGCCGAGGTGCTGAACCCCCGCTTCGCCCGCGTGGTCGCCCTGGGCACCCCCACCGAGCGTGAGAAGACCCAGTGGTACTTCCAGCGCTACGTGGCCCACCTGCCCGCCGCTGGCGAGATCGTCATGTTCGACCGCTCCTGGTACAACCGGGCCGGCGTCGAGAAGGTGATGGGCTTCTGCACCGAAGATGAGTACCAAGACTTCCTCCGGGCCTGCCCTCGCTTCGAGAACATGCTCATTCGGTCGGGCATCCACATGGTGAAGTACTGGTTCAGCGTCAGCCCCGGCGAGCAGGAGCGCCGCTTCCAGTCCCGCATCCACAACACCACGAAGCGCTGGAAGATCAGCCCGATGGACCTCGAGTCCCGCGCCAAGTGGGTCGAGTACTCCCAGGCGAAGGACGCCATGTTCGAGTACACCGACACCAAGAAGTCCCCGTGGACGGTGGTCCCCTCCGACGACAAGAAGCGGGCCCGGCTGAACACCATCCGCCACCTGCTGTCCCAGTTCCCCTACACCGACCTCGTGCCCGGCCCCATCGAGCTGCCGCCGCGTCCGTCCATCGAGGGCTACATCCGTCCCCCCATGACCGAGCAGACCTTCGTGCCCGACCCCTACGGTCCCCCCGCGAAGGCCGACGAGGAGGCCAAGTGAGCACCACCCGCGCCTTCTCCAAGCGAGTTCAGGCTGCCCTCGACGGCATCCATCTGTCCGACCAGCCCGACAAGGACGCCCTCCGCAAGGTCGTCAACGGCCTCGACAAGCCTCGCCGCAACCGCATCCTGCGCGCGGCGCTGCGGTCCCACTTCGAGTCCGAGGCACTCAAGCCCTACCAGGCCGAGCTCATCAAGATGCAGTCGCACCTGGAGCGCCAGGGCAACAAGGCGATCATCCTGTTCGACGGCCGCGACGCCTCGGGCAAGGGCGGCACCATCCGCCGGGTCGCTCGCTACATGAACGAGAAGCACTACCGCATCGTGGCGCTGGGCAAGCCCACCCCCGAGCAGCAGACCGAGCTGCACATGAAGCGGTACATCGAGCAATTTCCCCACGCCGGTGAGGTCGTGCTCTTCGACCGCTCCTGGTACAACCGCGCGATGGTCGAGCCGGTGATGGGCTTCTGCACCCCGAAGCAGTACCGCGAATTCATGAACCGCGTCAGCAGCTACGAGGAAGGCTTCGTCGCCGACGGGAACACCACCCTGCTCAAGCTCTACTTCTCCGTCTCCAAGCCCGAGCAGGCCAAGCGCTTCGAGCGGCGAAAGAACGACCCGCTCCGGGCCTGGAAGCTGTCCGAGGTCGATCTGCAAGCCCAGAGCCTGTGGGGCGACTTCACCGAGAAGAAGCTGCGCCTCCTCGAGAAGACCCACACCGAGACCAATCCGTGGTGGGTCATCAAGTCCGACGACAAGCACCTCGCGCGTCTCGAGACGATGAAGCTCATCCTGCGCACCATCCCCTACCGGGGGCGGTCCCGCACCCTCAGCTTCGAGCCCAACGACGACATCTGTGTCCGCGGCGACGTGGAGCTGGCCCGCATGAAGCGCGGCAAGACCGAGTAGGTAGCGTCACTCACTGGCTCACCACGAACAAGCCCCGCACCACGAAGGTACGGGGCTCGTCGTCACGACGCCGGGGCCGAACAGCCCATCAGAAGTGGACCATCACACCGCCGGTGAGCTGCAGCGCCCCGGGGCTGGACGGGTCGCTCGGGCCCTTGTCGAGGTAGCCGATGTACCGGCCCTCGATGTCGAGCGCGACCCGCTGACCGAGGGCGAGCTCCAGGCCCAGCCCGCCGTGCAGACCCCACAGGCTGTCCTGGGCGATGACCGTGGCGGAGGTGCCGTCGGAGCCGATGGCATCGTTCAGGTTGCGGGCGTTGTAGGTCACACCGGTGGACACGTAGGGGGACACCCGCGTCCAGGGGAAGGCGAAGAGCTGCACGCTGCCGGCGGCCATGGTCTGGGCACGCTCGGTGTTGATGCTGTAGCTCTGGGCGTGATGGAGCAGGTCGAGCTGGAGGCCCACCGACTCCGCCGGGCGGTAGCGGCCGGCGATGCCGAGGCCGAGGTCGCTGTAGCTGCCGCCGTCGTAGTAGCCAGAGGTCAGCGAGCCCGTCTTCAGCCCCAGGGCCAGGGACTTGTCACGGTCGATCTGACGCTCGGGCAGGTGACGGCGGACGACCTCGCCGCTCTCCTGGTAGTGCACATGGGTCGTCGGACGAGGGCCGTAGACGAACACCCCATGGTACGGACGCACGTGGGTGTAGGACACGACCCGGGTGGCGGGGCGCGCATGCACGACCCGAGTGCTGGGCCGATACCAGCGCGTGCTGGGGCGGACGTGGGTGGTCGTGCGCGTCGTGGTCCGCGTGCTGGGGCGGACGTGCGTGGTGCGCACGGAGGTCGACGGACGGGCCGCGGTGCCCCCCGGGCGACCGGAAGGCGCTCGCTGCGCGGCGGCTCCCGGGCGGGTGGCGCTGCCCGGACGCACGGTGGACGGGCGAGGGTGACCGCCACGGGCCAGCGGACGCGTGGTGGTCTGCTTGGTACGGTCACGCACGGTGTTCCCGTCGATGGTCAGGCGGTCGCGCGTGGTGCGCTGCTGGGACTTCACCCGGGTAGAGGGCCCCTTGCCGTCGTGCACCTTGGTGGCGACCCGCTCGTTGCGGGTGCCGTGCTGCTCGTGCACCTTCTTGCCATTGACCCGGCCCGTCGTGACCGAGCGCGTCTCGTTCTTGCCATGACCATAGCTACGGGTCTTGTGGCCGTTGGACTCGGTGGTGCGGGAGCGCGTCTTCTTGGTCGTGTTGGTGGTGCGGGTGTGGCCGTTCGGCATGTTCGTACCGTAGGACTGGCTCTTCACCGAGCGACCACGAACGGTCGTACGCGACTTGTTACCGTGCGTCTGCGTCACCCGCTGCATGGTCTGGCCGCGCCCGTTCCGGGCCGTGGTCTTGGTGACCGACCCACCACCGCGGGAGCGGGTGGCCGTGCGGGTGGTGCGATGCCGCGCCTCGAAGGCCTCCTCGTCCAGCTCCATCGACGTCGAATCCGGCAGGATCGAAGGGTCGAGTTCGTCGCTCTCGAAGGCGAGGGCGGAGCTGGAGAGGCCGAGCAGGGCCAGGGGGAGCAGCAGGGCGGTGCGAGTCATGGTGTCTCCTTCCGTTCGCCCAATGCTGACGGCGCCCGTTGGACATCATTCAGCGCGTGACATGCGGAGACACCGGGAGATCCCGAGATGGATCGCTCATAGACTTGGGACTACCAGAACTTGCACTGATGGCCGGACACCCAGCCCAGCCGCCCGCCGACATACAGCCCCTTCCCGACCTCCCGGCCGCTGGAGGCGAAGGAGACGGTGGCGCGCCCTTCGCCGTCGAGGGCCACGTCGTAGTGCTGTGTGAAGTCGGGGGCCTCGCCGCCGACCCGCACCCCGTTGTAGGGGCTCTTTCGGCCGGTGAGGAGCTCCTGGGGACAGGTGGAGGCCTCGATGTCGGCCTTGGCCACCACCGACACCGCCATGTCACAGGTCGTGCAGGCACCCGTGCCCGCGAGCTGCCCGGTGAGGTTCCACCGGATCTCGCACGCCTCGACACCCTGGTCGGCCCACTTGCGGTTGGGGACCAGGAGCAGCTTCTCGGTGCCCTTCAGGGAGCCATCTTCCGCGATGTGCAGGTCGCCGGTGAACCAGGCATCGGCCCCGGGGGTGCCCTTCTCGCACTGGCCCGCCCGAAGGTGGGCCGTGAGCACGGCGAACGGATCTTCTGCGGCGACGGCCCCGAGGGACAGGGCCCCCAGCATCCACACGACGAGGTGCCTCATCGGGCGTAGGGGTCTTGGAGGTCGTTGCGGGAGCCGTCCCACGGCATCGGCTTGCACCACAGATCGAGGTGCTGGAGGCGCTGGACCGTGGGCTCGTCGCCGGCGCGGCCGTTGGCCTCGAGCACCTTCTCGATCACCTGCTTCAGGCTGGGCTGGCCGTAGGCCTTGCGCTTTTCGTCGGAGAAGTTCGGGTCGACCCAGTAGAGGCACTGCTTGGCGCCGTCCCAGCGGGTCTGGGTGCCGTAGGACTGGAGGTTGCCGAAGGCCACCGCCCAGCGGTCGTAGGCGACGGCTGCGATCCAGGCTCCTCGGGGGTAGCGCGCCTCGACCAGGGCCTTGGAGAGGCCGTAGGCCCGGGCGGCGGCCTCTTCCTCGGTCGTCTGGAGCATGACCATCGCGCCCCAGAAGCGGTCGTCGTGGGTGCAGAGCAGGCCCTTTCGCTCGAGCTTGAGGGCTTCCTTGCCGTTCTTGGCGGCGGTCTTCGCGTCGGAGGTCATCGCCTTGTACATGGCCTCGAGCTCGGCCGTGAAGGCCGCCTGCTCGGCCTCCGTGCGTTCCCCGCAGGCCTTCGTGTCGGCCGGGGTGATGGGCGCGGAGGGGTCGTAGTTGGCAGCGGAGGCCGTGGACAGGGCCAGGGCGAGAGCAGTGAGGGTCATGCGAGCTCCTTGAGGCGCTTGCGGGCCTTGGCGAGGCGCTTGATGTAGCGCCCCCGCTTGAAGCGACTGGCGTGGTCGAGCAGCAGGGTGCCGGTGAGGTGGTCGAGCTCGTGCTGCACGATGACCGCCTCGTAGTCGCTGAAGGAGTCCTGCTTGTCTTCGCCCGTCTCGGGGTCTTGGTAGGCCACCGTGATGTGACGATGACGCTGCACCTCGACCTCGAAGTCCGGCACCGAGAGGCAGGTCTCGTTCCACGGGATGGTCTCCTCGCTCGCCTCGACGATGCGGGGGTTCACCAGGGCGAAGAAGCGCACCCCGCGCTCCTCCCGCTCGCCGGGGTCGATGACCAGGATGCGGCGAGGGTCGGAGACCTGGGGTGCTGCCAGCCCGACGCCGGGGGCGGCGTACATCGTCTCGGCCATGTCGGAGACGTGCTTGGCGAGCTCGGGGCCGAACTCGTCGGCCTCCACGTCGCGCGCGCGAAGCTCCAGGATGGGGTGCGGGGCGGTGATGATGTCGAGAACGGCCATGGGATCTACCGGGACAGAGGGGCGTGGACCCCGGGCTGTATCCCGCGAGGGGGGCCGAATCATCCGTGCCCCCCACCACGCGGGACGCTGTCCCCGTCCCCGGACGTCGCTCTGGGCGCCCACCCGATATACAATCCCCTCCTCCCCTTTCCTCCCTCCCCCTCCCTCTCCCCCAAGCCCCAGGAGCGCCCCATGGCCGCGTCCGACAGCCCGCAGTTCACCGCCATCTCCGCCCAGCTCGCCGAGCGCCTCCCCACCGAGGGCGTGCCCACCGACGGCGTGGCCAGCGCCTTCCGCGACACGCTGTACGCCGCCCGCGACCGCGGCATCCTCGAGCCCGTGGCCGACATGATCGAGGCCCAGGGCAAGGGCGACGCGGTGGTCGAGCAGCTAGCACAACGCCTCAAGGATCAGGCCACGCCGGCCGACCCGTCGGCATGAGCGTCCCCACGCGGTAGGCTGGGTCCGCGCCCTCGCCCATCGCCCCGGATGTCCCGTGTCCCTCGACGATCTGGTCCTGTCGGTCCGCAACCAGCTTCCCGGCCAGAGCCC
>ENA-OWNT01002948-OWNT01002948.1-seawater-metagenome-genome-assembly--contig:-NODE-2948-length-16796-cov-7.881392_pt1 | contig 16796 bp, 11 predicted proteins | sample MGYA00238136_ERZ651165 | MGnify/ENA primary metagenome ERZ651165 (study PRJEB26861, sample SAMN08777766) | seawater metagenome | isolation source: coastal seawater | place: USA: Florida | collected...
CACAGCACCGTGAGGCGACCCTCGAGGTCGGGCGCCGGGGCCACCACGATGCGCACCGTGCCGTCTTCCCATGGGCGGTGGGCCCAGGGGCAGAGCCCGAGCCCGAGCACCACCCGACGCAGCCATCCCTCGGTCTTCTCGGCGGCATCTTCGTGCATCAGGCTCCTCCGGCGGCCGTGGACGGCGGGACGTCCAGCGGCTCCGCGCCGGACAGGTCGCCGGTGGGACGTATCAGGAAGCGCCGGAGCATGGGCCGCCCCGGCGACACGCCGCGCGGCCGCAGGAAGGGCACGGTGCGCCCGTTCATCCAGGCCGCGACCGCCTCGCCGGCGGCGAGCCCGCACGACACCCCGAAGCCACCCAGGCCTGCCGCCCACCACAGGCCGGGGACCGCAGGGTCGGCGCCGAGCACCGGACGGCGGTCGGGGGCGAAGGTGCGCAGCCCCGACCAGCCGGTCCGCACCTGCCGGGGCAGCCGCGGGAACCACCGCTCGAGCTTGTCGAGCGCGAGGGCCCGGGGGAAGGCGTCCACGGGACCGCGGCTCTCCGGGCCCAGCGGCCGGTCCACCGCCTCGTCGCACCCGGACACCAGCCACCCGCCCCCTTCGGGCCGGGCGTACACGCCCTCGTCGTCGATCCAGCACCAGGGGTGGTCGGCGACCGCGTGGGGGCAGGGCTCGGTGAGCAGCAGCGTGCGACGGAGGGGTACGAGCGGCCGCGCGACCCCCGCCGTGCGACCCAGGGGCTCGGACCAGGCCCCCGCCGCGAGCACCACCGCCCCCGCGTCGACCCGCTCTCCCTCGACCTCCACCCCGCGAACGCCGTCGTCCCCCACGAGGATCCGGTCGACCGCCCCACGCCGCACGGTGGCGCCCCGATCCTTGGCCGTCGCGAGGAGGACCTGCAGCACGGCCCAGGGGTCCACCACCCGCTCCTCCGGCAGCCACCACCCGCCGAGGAGCGGACTTCCGGCGAGGGCCGGCACATCGCCGAGGTCGTCTCGCCAATGGTGGGGCACCCCCGCGAGGGCCAGGTGGGCGGCGGCGTCGTGCAGATGGTGGGGGTCTCGCCCGAAGCCCAACACCGCCCCGGTACGGCGTGACGCCCCCGCCAGCCGGGGATCGTCGACCAGGCGCTGGTGGGTCCGGACCGCCAGGGCACGCTCGTAGGGGTCCTCCCCCATCCGACGCAGCATGCCCGCGTTCTGGGCGCTGGCCTGCCCGCCCACGGAGCCCCGCTCCACCACGAGCACCGAGCGATCCTCCGCGAGCTCGGCGGCGACGGCGAGCCCCGCGAGGCCCGCTCCCACCACCACCACCCTGTCGGTGCTCGTCGCCGCCATCGTGGCCTCCCGTGCCGCCAACGCCGCGCCCGGGGCCGCTCGCGCGCCCCACGCTTCCGCGGGTCCGGAGGCCGCCACGTAACCACGACGTAGTGCGGAGCCGGCGGCGCGCATGTCACAATCGTCACGTGTCCACTTCTCGACGCCGCTCCCTGATCGGTCGCAGCACCCCCATCGGTGCGCCCCGGGTGTCCGTGGCCACCCCCGCCGCCGCGGCCACGCCGCCGCCCGACCCCGCCCCCCCGGAGGCCGAGGAAGACGACGCCCCCCTGGCCGCCGTCGAAGCCGACGAGGAGGAACTCGAAGCGCTCTCGATGGACGACGACTGGTTCGGCGAGGACGACGACGAAGACGACGACGACAGCGAGAGCGTCGATGCCCCCCCTCGCGTCGGCATCCGCCTCGGCGCCGCGGCCGTGGCCGACGACGACGAGGACAGCGACGAAGACACGATGGACCCGGCCTCCTTCGCCGACATCGCCGACATCGCCGACATCGCCGACGTGGCACAGGTCGCCCAGGTCGTGGAGGCCAAGCACAACGCAGCGGCCTTCACCTCCGACGGCAAGCCGCTCGACAGCGAGGTGATGACCAGCGAGAGCACCGCCGAGGTCCCCTTTCACGCCACCGTGGGGTCCGCCGACCTCGACGACGACGGCTTCGACGACCCACGGCCCGACCGAGCCCTGCCCATCCTGGCCATGCTCACCACCTCGGCGGGCCTGGTCGCGGGCGGCGTGCTCGTGCTCGTCGGGGCCATCGCCCTGATGAGCATCTCCTCGTCGCTCATAAACAGCGTGGAGGTAAACTTGCTGTCTGTAAGTTCCCAGAGATTATTCTGAATGTTTTTCAGCACTTCCTGCATATTGAGAAGAGTTGGACGCAATGGTTGCTTATCATTGATTTGAGTAACAGCGATGAGTTCGCGCCCGTCACAAAGGTCTACAATCAGATATTCGATGCCATCTGCTTTTGATATGAGTTTCTGATTAATCAGCATAGCTACCCACTATTAGGTTTAATGGGCGATAAAGCTCAATCTTTACATTTAAGTCAATAGGTAATGCGTTTGTATAGCAAGCCTTCTGGAACAAATACATCACTTGCACCAATTCCATGTTGAGCGTGGTTGCAACAAACTGGAGCTGAGATTTTAATGTCTCGGTAGGCATGCTGCGTACATTCTCAGTTAGGGTTAGCAGCAGAGACGTATAGAGATCTTCTGGCACATCCAAAGATGATAAATGTTGATAGCACTCTCTGAGCCATTTCAGGTTGTAAGTTTTATTTGAGTTGAAGGTGTTTTCATCACACTGAATTAATGAGTATCCGTTATTTTCCCAATATGCCTGTTCGATTTGAAATTTACTCATTGTGCGGATGACTTTCTGAGCGGAGGTATTCTTCCTACAAAATTCAGATGAAGGCTTGTAGTAAATGGGCTGTAAGACGTTTTGGCCTGATCTGATATCACGTTTCAATAGTACAAAGTCAGTTGTCATTGTTGCCGCAGGAATCAGCTTCGTTTCGTGATCACGCTCTTTGTATTTTGCTGGATGGTATTTGTTGATTAAAGCTGCGCACTCAATGGTTTCATTAAGTGGTAACGGGTATTGCTCATAGATGTCCAACACAGACTGGTCATGCTCAAAATTGATGAATGCTTCCAGCTCTCCGTTGCTCAACAGATGGTGAGTCCGCCCTGTTTTGTGGCTAAAAATGATATGTGATAGTCCGACGCTGTTCGAATTTCGTACTGTGATGAAAGGTCGATAACCCTCCTGCTGCACGAGTTTTTGGTACTTAATGATTTTATTTATTTCTCTCTGAGTTATTACAGGCTGTTTTACTATTTTTACCTCGTTCTGTTTTGGTGGGCTTAATATCTTCATGGTGGCTATCTCATAATCAATCTAATATATTGATAGCAGGTGTTGAAAATATTGTCTAGTGTGTCTGGTGTGTTAGTTGTTGATTTTAAAGGAGATATTATAACTTAAATTAATCGGTAGAATTGTTTCGGGGTGAGGGCTCATTCTAAGGTTTTAAGTTAATATCAAATATTTATATCATCGAATTATTATTGATTATAAATAAATTAAATTTCTTTATAATTATAATTATAATTCTAATTAATGACCACTTTGTATTTGATAAATAAAACAATAAGTTATGATTTAATTGGTTGTATTGTGAGCAAACAAACAAAAACAGTGAAAAAAGTTACTTTTTATTTAGTAATGAACTGTATGTATATGCGTGTGGGTGATTATTTTGGTGGCGCGCGCTTTGCTAGTTTTTCATTATTACAATGATTAGAGAGCCATACTTTTATGTTAATAGAGGTCGAATATCGTTCATTTCTGAGAGTTGTATTCGGATAATATTTTTTAATGGATACTTTGATTGTTTGTTCTCATTACCACACTTTTTCCCGTGAATAAGTGTAGTACCTCTACACTTTTTCCCACGAATAAGTGTTGGACATCCACACTTTTTGCCACGAATGTATGTACCAATGAAACTAGTTATGATTCTATTTGTCTGATTTTTAATGAAAATTTAATGCTGCGTGTAATTTGAATTCGTGAGGAAGTTAAAAAGGTTGCCAAGCATTAAATAAAGTAATCTCAAATCTTATGCGTAGATCATATCTCGGACGTTTGAACTATTTGAAAGTAGCTTGCATATGATTGGTTGAAGGAAAAGAAGAGGCTATGTAGCTGCTTGCGACCTTGTAATAGTGTAGACGCAAAACACTAGTCGTTTTTAGGGCGTTGATGCACCCGCTCCTTTGGCGTGTAATGACAAGCTCTGGCCTAGGTCTTTACTGATTAATAGCAACGTCAACGAGTTGTTGTTTTCTTAGTTACGAATACGCGGAAGGCAAAGTAAGGCTGATTCGGGACTGTGTTGATATGAATTAGAAGCCAAACAATTACAGGTCTTATTTGATACATAGATCAACAACTTACATTTCATCAGATATTAAAATGATTGCTTATTTACTATCTGATGAGTAACTCATGAAAATTAGCTTTGTAGACATTCAAAACTTCCGAAAGTTGAAGTGCTGTCGCGTGGAGTTTGCGAAGGAGCAGACACTTTTAGTTGGGGCGAATAATAGCGGAAAGACATCAGCAACAGATGCGTTGATTTGCTTTCTCGATAAGGGCAAAAAAATAACATCAACCGATTTTACATTATGCAACTGGGTTGCATTGAATGAGTTTGCTGAATCATGGATGAAACAGGGGGCAACTTTAGCAGAACTGCCTGATTGGCAACCTTATTGTCCTTCGTTAGATGTTTGGATAGACGCAGATGTTAAAGAAGTTCAAAGAGTTTCTCATCTTATCCCTACTTTAAAGTGGGATGGAGAACCTTTAGGTGTCCGATTGATATATCAGCCCAAAGATTTAGATAGGTTGCGAGAAAACTATGTACGTGAAAGAGATGCTGTAGTTAAGGTAAACAAAGATAAACAACTATCACTTTGGCCTAGAGACTTTAAAGACTACCTTAAAGAAAAGTTACATGTTGAATTTGAAATCAAAGCGTACTTACTTGATCCCTCCAAGAAAGATGAGACTCAAACGCTATCAAATGACTCTATATGTTTTGAGTCTGATCCATTTAAGGGTATTTTTCGAGTCGATACAATTGAAGCACAAAGAGGTTTTTCTGACCCTCACTCAGATTTAGGAAAGTCAACTAGCAGCTTATCTTCACAACTAAACGAGTACTACAAGCGCCATTTAAATCCATCTGATATGCCTGAGGCCGAAGATTTAGATGCGTTAGAGGCAGTTGAAAAGGCTCAAATCGAGTTTGATTCTCGATTGGATAAAGCCTTTGAAAAAACTCTTGGCGAAATAAAGGAGCTTGGATATCCAGGGTTTACCGATCCTGATATTAAGCTATCGAGCAGGTTGAACCCGATCGATACTTTAGAGCATGATGCCGCCGTAATCTTTGACGTTAGAAAACAGAATTTCGGTGACAATACATTTTCTCTTCCTGAGCAATACAATGGATTGGGTTACAAAAACTTGATCCACATAATTTTTCAGTTGATTACTTTCCGAGATCGTTGGTTGAAGGTCGGAAAAATAGGCAAAAAGCGCTCGGAAGAAGACGCGGCGATTGAACCTATCCATTTAGTTTTGGTTGAAGAACCAGAAGCTCACCTCCATGCTCAAGTACAACAGGTTTTTGTTCGTAAAGCCTATAAGGTACTTAGAGAGTATGGATCCGTTGAGGCTAACTTAACGACCCAAATGGTTATTAGTACCCACTCTAGCTACGTTGCTTATGAAGCAGGTTTTGAATCCCTTCGTTATTTCAAAAGAAAACCTGCTTCTAAAGAACAACCTACTCCTCAGGCAGAAGTGGTGAACCTTGCGACAGTTTTCCCCTCCGAGAAGAAAAATGAAACTGATGTATCGTCCACGAACAAATTTGTTTCAAGGTATCTAAAGACGACTCATTGCGACTTGTTCTTTGCTAATGGGGTAATTCTGGTAGAGGGAGCTGCGGAACGGATGCTTCTACCACATTTCATTTCCAATCATCATCAGGATTTGAGACGAAGCTATATTTCAATATTGGAAATTGGTGGTGCTCATGCGCAAAGGTTACGTCCTCTTATTGAGCTACTAGGTTTACCAACATTAGTCATTACCGATACTGATGCGTGTGACTCGCTAGGGAAAAAAGCTCGCCCGAAAAGAGGGGCTTCTTTAGAGTTTGGCAGTGAAACACTAAAAAGTTGGTTTGAATTTGGTAATTTGACTTTGGACGACCTGCTTGACCTACCGCCTGAGCAAAAAGTTCAAAGTAACGTTCGCGTATCTTTCCAATATGGCATTCAGACAAAATTTACGCCGAAAGCGAGAACGACGAAAGAAGTTATTCCTTATACGTTCGAAGATGCAGTAGCTCTGACGAACTTGGAGTTATTTAGGAAGCTAAGTAAGTCAACTGGAATGGTAAAGAAAATGCATTTGGCTACGAAAATGACAACACTAAATGCTTGTTGCAATGCCATGTATAAAGCTCTCGATGGAGAGAAAGCAAAAATGGCTTTAGATCTACTATATGATGTTGAACCAAACGAGCTGCGTGTTCCTGAATACATAAGCGAGGGGCTGGTTTGGCTAGAGGGTGAGCTAGAGACGATGAGTTTAGAATACACATGGGCACCAGAAGATCAAGCCTCTGAAATCATGGAGGAAATGATTGGTGAGTAAGCCTAACAGCCTAATCGGGGTCGATCATGAAATCTACGGATACCTAAACCTTGATAACCCCAAGAGCTTTCTATTATTTGCTGGTGCTGGTTCAGGTAAAACTAGGTCTCTAGTAAATGTATTACAAGAAATACGAGAGAAGAACTTAGGTCGCCTTATCCAAAATGGTCAACGGGTCGGGGTCATAACATATACCAATGCGGCGTGTAACGAGATTCAACGGCGCTTGTCTTATGATCCATTGTTTCATGTATCCACAATCCATAGCTTTGTTTGGGAGATGATTAAGCCGTTTACCGAAGATATTAAAGGGTGGCTTAGGACAAAACTTAGTGCCGATATCGAGGAGCTTGACTTAAAAATCTCGAACGCTAGAGACATCAACGGTAAGACAGCTCAGCAAAATATTAGAAAGAGAGAGGCTAAAGCTACGAGATTAGACGAATTACGATTAGTCAGAAAATTTTCGTACTCGCCTACAAGTAATAGGATCGAAAGAGGTACGGTTTCTCATGAAGAAGTTATACAGATCACTGCAACTCTATTGAACGAGAGCCCGTTACTTCAAAATATACTTACAAATAGGTATCCCATACTTTTAATCGATGAAAGCCAGGACACCAGAAAAGAGCTCATGGAGGCTTTCATTCAAACTCAAAGTTTGAATCGTTCGAAGTTTTCTCTTGGGTTATTTGGAGATCTCATGCAAAGGATCTACGGAGGAGGGAAACATGATCTAGAGTCCTCCTTGCCTGACGATTGGAAGACCCCTTCGAAAACGATTAATTACCGCTGCCCGCAGCGAGTAGTAGAGTTAATTAACAGTATTCGCGAAGAGGATGATAAGAAAAAGCAGGAGCCAAAAGCTGGTGCGTCGCTTGGAGTCGTTAGGTTGTTTATTGTTGATTCTGATACAGCACATAAGCGAGATGTAGAAGCTTCAATTAGAGCTAAGATGTCAGCTATTTCAGAGGATTCTTTGTGGCTTGAGCCAAATCAGATAAAAGCTCTTACTCTGGAACATGCAATGGCAGCTATCAGGGGTAACTTTGATAAGTTTTATTTGCCACTTGCAACAGTTGACAGTCTCAGAGATTCGTTACTTAACGGAACAAATGCTTCTTTAAGGTTTTTGTGTAGTAGCTTGTTACCTCTTGTTGACGCGATCAGAGTTCGAGATGAGTTTGCCATCGCAAACATTATCAAAAAGTATTCTGGTGTTATTAGCTCCACTAACGCGGATTTTTGTTTAGATCCTATATCGACTCTTAAAAATACGGATCAGTCGGTTGAAGAAATTAGGGCCATAGTCTCGGAGCTAGATCCTCCCTTAGCGCAGGTATTGCTCTTGATAAAAGCTTACAAGCTACTTTATATTCCTGATGAACTAAATGCTCTTCTTGTAGAATCATCCAGCCTGAAAAACGATGATGAGGAGGAGAACTTGAGCAAACGGTCAATTGCATGGAATCAGGCTCTTTTAGCTCCTATCAGCCATTTGGCAAACTACGCGCTTTATATTAATGAAGAGTTAGGGTATGGGACACATCAAGGGGTTAAAGGGTTAGAGTTTGATCGTGTTATGGCAATTATGGACGATAACAGTGCAAATGGATTCCTGTTCCGCTATGAAAAACTATTTGGTGCTCAAGAGTTATCCCAGACGGATATACGAAATCAATCAGAAGGCAAAGACTCTGTTCTATCAAGAACTAGAAGGTTGTTTTATGTGATATGTAGTAGGGCAGAAAAGAGTTTAGCTGTCGTTGCTTATACCAAAGATCCCAAAGCTGTAAAGAAGAAGAGTTTAGAGTCTGGCTGGTTTACTCAAGATGAAATTGAAATGATGTAGCGGGGTTCTATCTACTTGTAATTTGGTAACAGTGATTTCTAGGTGATAGTGACGTGAAAAAGGCGAACCAAACGGTTCGCCTTTTTAATTCAAGTTAGTTTCCAATTTAGTTATCGGTTTCCAACTCGGTTATCACAGTTTCCAACTTGGTTATCTGTGATCAACTACCAAATTAATCTTCGTAGTTGTCGATGCTAGGGCATGAACAGATTAGGTTACGGTCACCGTAAACGTTGTCTACGCGGTTAACCGTTGGCCAGTACTTCCAGCTCTTAGTTGCCGGTGAAGGGAAACAGCCTAGCTCACGAGAGTAAGGGCGATCCCATTCGTCTTTCGACAGGTCAACTTGAGTGTGAGGTGCGTTGACCAGAGGGTTGTTCTCTAGCGGCCATTCACCGTTCTTCACTTTAGCCATCTCTTCACGGATTGCGATCATTGCTTCACAGAAACGGTCTAGCTCTTCTAGATCTTCAGACTCCGTTGGCTCAACCATTAGTGTGCCCGCAACCGGGAACGACATAGTTGGCGCGTGGAAACCGTAGTCCATCAGACGCTTAGCGATATCTTCTTCGCTGATGCCTGTCTCTTCTTTTAGCGGGCGAATATCGATAATACATTCGTGTGCTACGCGGCCGTTAGTGCCACGGTAAAGAACAGGGTAGTGAGGGCGTAGACGCTCCATCACGTAGTTAGCATTTAGAATCGCGACTTTCGTTGCATCTGTCAGACCTGCTTCACCCATCATCGCGATGTAAGCCCACGAGATAGGAAGGATAGAAGCACTACCAAGGTCAGCTGCTGAGATAGCGTAATCATCACCTTCGACACCGTTTTCGATGTGCCCTGGCAGGAAAGGTGCCAGGTGCGATTTAACACCGATAGGCCCCATACCCGGACCACCGCCACCGTGTGGGATACAGAAAGTTTTGTGTAGGTTCAGGTGCGATACGTCAGAGCCGATAAAGCCAGGAGAAGTCAGACCAACCTGAGCATTCATGTTAGCACCGTCCAGGTAAACCTGACCGCCTGCTGCGTGTACCATTTCACATACTTCTTTCACTTGCTCTTCGTATACGCCGTGCGTAGAAGGGTAAGTGATCATGATGCTTGATAGGTTTTCAGCGTGTTTTTCGATTTTAGCCGCCAGGTCGACCATATCGATGTTACCCTCGTCATCACACTTAACAACGACTACCTTCATTGACACCATTGAAGCTGTCGCTGGGTTAGTACCGTGTGCAGAACTAGGGATAAGACATACGTTACGGTGTCCTTCACCGCGGCTGTCATGGTAACGCTGGATAGCGATAAGACCTGCGTATTCGCCTGATGCGCCAGAGTTTGGCTGAAGCGAGAATGCGTCGTAGCCAGTGATTTCACATAGCTTTTCTTTCAGGTCTTTTGCCAGAGCAGAGTAACCAGCTGCCTGATCCATTGGTGCGAATGGGTGAATTGAGCCAAATTCAGGCCATGTCACAGGGATCATTTCAGCAGCAGCGTTAAGCTTCATGGTACAGCTGCCCAGAGGGATCATACCGTGAGTCAGTGAGAAGTCTTTGTTCTCAAGCTGCTTCAGGTAACGCATCATCTGTGTTTCGCTGTGGTGCGTGTTGAATACAGGGTGAGTCAGATACTCAGAAGTACGACGTAGTGCTTCTGGAATCGCCGCAAATTCGTTACCAGCGATCTCAGATGACAGTGCGTTAACTTCATCTTTCACGCCAAATACTGCGAATAGGGCTTCGATATCAGCAGTTGTGGTTGTTTCGTCACAGCTGATACCTAGTTTGCCATCTAGCTTACGTAGGTTCAGGTCAGCTGCTTGAGCTTTTGCGTATAGCTCTTCTGTTTGACCAGCCGTGTTGATAGTGATGGTGTCGAAGAAGCTGTTGTGAGCCAGTTCGAAACCAGATTTAGTCAGACCAGCAGCCAAAATAGCGGTCATGTGGTGCGTACGACGAGCAATTGTGCGCAGACCTTCAGCGCCGTGATAAACAGCGTAGAAAGAAGCCATGTTTGCTAGTAGTGCCTGAGCAGTACAGATGTTTGATGTCGCTTTTTCGCGGCGGATATGTTGCTCACGAGTCTGCATTGCCATACGCAGTGCCTGGTTGCCGTTGCTATCGATAGAAACACCGATAACACGACCTGGCATAGTACGTTTGTGCTTGTCACGCGTTGCCATAAATGCTGCGTGTGGACCGCCGTAGCCCATTGGTACGCCAAAGCGTTGTGCACTACCGATTACAACGTCTGCGCCCATTTCGCCAGCAGGCTTAAGCAGAGCAGAAGCCAGCAGGTCTGTCGCTACCGTTACCAGTGTTTTATTTGCTTGCGCTTTTGCGATAACGTCAGTCAGATCACGTACTTCACCAGTTGTGCCAGGATACTGAACCAGTGCACCGAATACGTCTTGCTCCGGAAGAGACTCTAGAGTGCCAACCAGTACTTCAAAACCAATGTACTTAGCACGAGTTTTAACTACTTCAAGCGTTTGTGGGTGAACGTCATCTGCAACGAAGAATACGTTGCTCTTACTCTTACCAGCACGCTTACATAGCGTCATTGCTTCGCCAGCGGCGGTTGCTTCATCAAGTAGCGACGCGTTGGCAATGTCCATAGCAGTCAGGTCCATTACCATCTGCTGGAAGTTAAGCAGCGCTTCTAGACGACCTTGAGAGATTTCTGGCTGGTATGGTGTGTATGCCGTGTACCAACCTGGGTTCTCAAGTACGTTACGTAAGATTACGTTAGGCGTAAAAGTGTTGTAGTAGCCCTGACCAATAAAGGTACGCTTAATTTTGTTTTGGTCAGCAAATTCGCGCATTGCAACCAACATGTCTGCTTCGCTTTTCGCTTCAGCAAGGGTCATTGGTTTTTCCAGGCGAATTTGCGCTGGAACTGTTTCTTCGATCAGTGCATCCAGGTTAGCTACGTTGATCGCGTCCAACATCTTCTGTTGGTCAGATTTGTTTGGTCCGTTGTGGCGTGCAACGAACTCATTTTGTGTGCTGAGGCTTTGAAGTAATTCAGTCATTGTCCTTTACCTACTCCATCATTCGGGTAACGGATTACAGCGTTACTGATAATATTAATTATACGTCCGAACTTTGAAAAAAAGCTGCCACCTGAACGGGGCAGCTTTGCTGATTTCCTAATTACTCGTCTTCGATTGAGTTTAGGTACTCTTCTGCGTCTTTTAGGTTGTCTAGTTCAGATGCGTCAGACATCTTCACTTTAACAATCCAACCGCCTTCATAAGGTTCTTCGTTAATAAGCTCTGGGCTGTCTTCTAGCTCTTCGTTGATTTCAACAATTTCACCAGTGATTGGTGCGTAGATATCAGAAGCCGCTTTAACTGACTCAACAAGTGAGAAGCTATCACCTGCTTCGATTTCGTCTTCTACTGCTGGAAGGTCTACGAATACTACATCGCCAAGCATCTCTTGTGCGTGCTCTGAAATACCGATAGTTACTGTGCCGTCACCGTTGTCACGAACCCATTCATGGCTATCTGCAAACTTCAGTGTGTTGTCCATTGCTTATTCTCCAAAAATAACTTTATTAAAATTGTTTACTGGTAAAGTGGGAAGCGAGCGCAAAGTGTTTTCACTTCTTTACGAACACGTTGCTCTACTTCAGCGTCACCTTCAGGGTTATTTACTAGCCCATCCAGTACATCGCCAATCCAGTTACCGATGAGTTTGAATTCTTCAGCGCCAAAGCCGCGGCTTGTTCCCGCAGGCGTACCCAAACGGATGCCCGATGTAATCATAGGCTTCTCTGAATCGAATGGGATGCCATTTTTGTTACATGTGATCCCAGCACGTTCTAGGGCTTCTTCTGCTTTGTTGCCTTTCAGTCCTTTAGGACGTAGGTCAACCAGCATCAGGTGCGTATCTGTACCACCAGTCACAATGTCACAACCGCGAGTTTGCAATACTTCCGCAAGAACTTTTGCGTTGTCGATCACTGAATCAATATAAGTTGAAAATTCAGGACCTAACGCTTCACCAAATGCGACTGCTTTAGCTGCGATTACGTGCATTAGTGGGCCGCCTTGCAAACCAGGGAATACCGCCGAGTTAATCTTCTTGATGATATCTTCGTGGTTGGTCAGGATCATGCCGCCACGTGGGCCACGTAGTGTTTTGTGCGTTGTTGTAGTCACAACGTGTGCATGCGGTAGTGGGCTAGGGTGTGCACCCGTCGCGATAAGGCCCGCGATGTGAGCCATATCGACCATTAGGATAGCGCCTACTTCGTCAGCGATTTCGCGGAACTTAGCAAAATCGATGGTACGTGGAATAGCACTACCACCTGCGATAATCATTTTAGGTTTGTGTTCAACAGCGAGTGCGCGAACATCTTCGTAGTTGATTTCTAGCGTTTCGCGGTCAACACCGTACTGAACAGCATTAAACCATTTGCCAGAAAGAGCTGGGCGAGCACCGTGTGTCAGGTGGCCACCTGCGTCCAGAGACATGCCTAAGATAGTGTCACCAGGCTGAAGTAGAGCCAGTTTTACAGCGCCGTTGGCCTGTGCACCTGAGTGAGGCTGAACATTCACATATTCACATTTGAACAGTTGCTTAGCACGCTCAATTGCGATTGCTTCAACCGTATCCACGTGTTCACAACCACCGTAATAACGACGGCCAGGGTAGCCCTCGGCATATTTGTTGGTTAGACACGTGCCTTGCGCTTGCATTACCGCTTTAGAAACAATGTTCTCAGAAGCGATAAGCTCGATTTGTTCGTTTTGACGTGTGAACTCGGCTTGGATTCCAGCGAATACAGCGTCGTCAGTAGCAGCAAGGTTGGTAGAGAAAAAATTCTCTAGGCTATGATTTTGAAACGGTTTGTTCATGGTAGATGACCTTCCATTCGTGCTGACGAGATTTATAGGTACGTTAATTGGTACTCGTCAGTTCTACTTCTTAGTCTGCTCATATCACTTAATGAACAGGGTGAATTTCCATACCCCAAAACAGCGGGGAAAACTGAAACCAACTCGTCAATTTGTTCGACGTTTGGCTTCTGAAATAACATCTCTACAACTAACAAGTTGGTAACATAGCGGTTGTCGAAGGAACAATCAACCAAAAATTTCCTATTGGAAACAAGGTTTCTATTTTTGTTAACAAGAGCACGGTTTATTTCTCATTCGCACCTTTCTTCCATTTTACGCTTCGTGCACAATGAAAATGAGACAGGAAGTAGCAGTAAATAAAGAGGGAAATATGCCCGAAGATATCTTTGACGAGTACCCATCATTGACTCTGGCTAAAGAGGCAGACGAAAACATTGAACCGCTGAAACTAGGGCAACGAATTAAGGACATTCGCGGCAAGCTCGGCATTACCTTAGAAGAGGCCAGTCAGCGTACTGGACTCGCTCGTTCTACCCTAAGTAAAATAGAGAACGAACAGATTTCTCCAACCTTCCAGGCGATGCAAAAATTGGCGGTTGGGTTGCAGATAGATATGCCGCAACTCTTTGAGCCACCAAGGAAAAAGGTTGCAACAGGGCGTAGGGATATTACCAAGGCGAATCAGGGTAAACCGCATCCAACACCAACCTATGAGCATGAGCTACTCGCGACGCAACTCTCTAACAAGAAGATGATGCCGTTTAAGAGTCAGGTGCATGCTCGAAGCTTCGATGAATACAGTGATTGGGTTCGCCATGATGGTGAGGAGTTTCTGTTGATTCTATCGGGTTCTGTGATGTTCTATTCTGAGTTCTATGAACCTGTTGAAATGAGCGAAGGTGATAGTGTCTATTACGACGCGAATATGGGGCATATGTTGATCTCCACGAGTGACCAGGACGCACACATTTTGTGGGTAACCGCTAAATAACGTAATTTGTTTGTTAATTTCTTATAGTGAATGCAAACGGTTGCTTTTGATTTTTGCGTGAATACAATAACGCCATCTTGACTAATTCTCGGTCAAGGTGGCGTTTTTATTTGCAGTTGTTATTGTGAATATGATGTTAAATGTCACATTTTGAACGGTTCTGTTGTTGTTAATCGTGCAAATTCTATCTACTCGTGTTTATTATTGGAAACAAGGTTTCCTTGAATGGAAAACGAACCTGACTAAATGGAGACAACAATGACTCAAGAACTACTCAAAACACCTTTGCACGCTCTGCACGTTGAAGCAGGCGCGAAGATGGTTCCTTTCGCAGGCTACGATATGCCGGTTCAGTACAAACTTGGTGTAAAGAAAGAGCATCTGCATACACGTGATGCTGCTGGCCTATTTGATGTTTCGCATATGGGACAACTACGCCTGCATGGTGAAGGCGCAGCTGCATTTCTTGAGTCTCTGGTTCCTGTTGACATCATTGACCTTGCTTCAGGTAATCAGCGTTACGCTTTCTTTACCAATGAACAGGGCGGTATCATGGATGACTTGATGGTTGCTAACTTAGGTGATCATCTATTTGTTGTTGTTAACGCTGCGTGTAAAGAGCAGGATATCAATCATCTAGAGGCGCATCTGCCTTCTGGCGTAGAGCTGGAAATCATAGACGACCGCGCTCTATTAGCTATCCAAGGCCCTAAAGCCGTTGACGTTCTTAAGCGATTCAACCCTGAAGTGGCAGATATGCTGTTTATGGACGTTAAGAAACTCGACATTCTTGGTGTAGAGTGTATCGTCAGCCGCAGTGGCTACACAGGTGAAGATGGCTACGAAATCTCTGTACCAAACACTCATGCTGAAGAGCTTGCACAAAAGCTAACGGGTGAAGAAGAAGTAGAGTGGATCGGCCTTGGTGCTCGTGACTCACTACGTCTTGAGTGTGGTCTGTGTCTATACGGCCATGATCTTGATACCACGACGACTCCAGTGGAAGCTAGCCTACTATGGGGCATTCAGAAAGTTCGTCGCATTGGTGGTGAGCGTGAAGGTGGTTTCCCAGGCGCTGATATCATCCTTAAGCAGATTGAAAGTAAGGATGTTTCACGTAAGCGTGTCGGCCTTGTTGGCCAGACGAAAGCGCCTGTCCGTGAAGGCGCAGAGTTATTCGATGCTGAAGATAATAAAGTTGGTGTTGTAACCAGTGGTACTGCTGGTCCAAATGCAGGCAAACCAGTTTCTATGGCTTACGTGCGTGCAGACCTTGCTGCGATCGGCACTGAACTATTTGCAGACGTGCGCGGTAAGAAGTTACCAATGACGGTTGAGAAGATGCCGTTTGTACCGCAAAGGTACTACCGAGGTTAGAATAGGTGACCTAAGTAAATTCTTATGTTAAAACCTCTCAATTCTGAGAGGTTTTTTTATACTTAATAGGAAACCGATGATAAGGAGAGTTTTCAGTGGTTCGAAAGTTAGCAGTTTTACTTTCTAGTTTGTTCGCAAGTAGTGCCTTATGTGAGGGTTTCACCCCCTACGTTGTTAATGGCTCAGATATTAGTGCAACCAAATATCCGTCATTTACCAGCTTAATGTACGATCGTATCGACTACGATCGTGTTTATGGGACCTCACCATATTGTGGAGCTACCTTGCTTACCGAGTACTATGTACTGACGGCAGCCCACTGTATTTATGGCAGTACTAATAAACAGCTATTTACCTCCGTTGTCCCACAACTGCAAAATGAATCAGACTTTCCTTATTCAGTGACTCAGCGAGTAATGGTCAATGAGTACTATTACCCAGATAACTACGATGACGATACGTTAGCTAATGATATCGCTATCTTAAAGCTCGAAGAGCGAATTACCGCTGTAACGGATTATTCCGACCTTGCCAACTCTGTCGATGAAGCAGAATATCGTGGTGCCAGCTCAGGTGATCCTTTCTATGCTGTTGGTCATGGTAATACTCAATCTGGGCGGGATGACACGAATGAACTTCAGGAGACTCAGTTAAGTTACGTTGCAAATGCTAGCTGTAATATCTTTGGCGTCGACATCTCTGCCAACCTATGTATGGATGGAGCGGCGACGGTAGATGGACTTGATAACGCAACATGTCAGGGTGATTCAGGCGGTCCATTGTTTTGGAACGATGGAGTAGATGATAAACAGGTAGGGATAACCAGTTTTGGTCCATTGACCTGTGGTGACCCAACCAAAGCAGCTAACTCAGTATTTACAGAAGTTTCAGATCATCGAGCATGGATTGCTTCAGTACTGGCTGGGGGCGAGACACCTAAAGTGACCGTTACTGACGCGCAGCGTACTGCATATTTGAGCTCTATTTCAAGCTCTAGTACGTCAGGCGACTCAGGCGGGGGCGGTTCTATTCACTGGCTAGGTCTACTATTTTTGAGTGGCCTTGCGGTATGGCGTCGTCGTTTCACCTTTTAATTCTCTAGTCTTAAC
>ENA-OWNT01002949-OWNT01002949.1-seawater-metagenome-genome-assembly--contig:-NODE-2949-length-16791-cov-5.234414_pt1 | contig 16791 bp, 13 predicted proteins | sample MGYA00238136_ERZ651165 | MGnify/ENA primary metagenome ERZ651165 (study PRJEB26861, sample SAMN08777766) | seawater metagenome | isolation source: coastal seawater | place: USA: Florida | collected...
TAAAAAACGGTCTTGGCTTAGCGTCGCTGAGGGATAGACGCCCGTCTATCCCTCATTTTTTTCTAGTACTACTCTTACACATAAACCACCACCCTGTCGGTTTTGAATCACCAAGTGGCCGCGGTGTGCATCAGTGATTTCCCGGCAAAGTGCCAAACCAAGCCCACTTCCTGTTGCTTTTGTCGAATAAAAAGGAACCAGGGCATTAGCCATTACACTTTCCGACATGCCCTTTCCTCTATCAAGAACTTCAATAATCACCTGAGTAGGACTTTGATGGATGGCTAATGTAACCTCTTCTTCACTGCCACCCGATTCATGCGCATTTTTTAGTAAATTAATTAACAGTTGTTCAAGCTGAACAGCGTCTGCTTGCAACCCCACCTGCTCTGGCATATCAAGCGTGAATGGAAATTGCTGCCTTAATTGAGCAATAACGTCGTTCCAATCAATACGTTCAAACACAGGAGGCGGGAGTTTGGCAAACTTTCCGTACCCCTGAACAAATTGGTTTAGGTGGGCAATACGCTCTTCTATTGTTTGGAAAACGCGAACAAGCCGCGCATCGCCATTTTGGTTGCCTACTATTTTACCGCTGTGCAACAGGCTAGATATTGGCCCTAACGAATTGTTAAGCTCATGACTAATAACGCGTATTACCTTTTTCCATACCGACACTTCTTGTCGATTAAGCTCGCGGGTCATTTGCTTCATAATAAACAAGCGATGAGATTGGTTGTTTAAAAGAAACGTTCCTTTGGCTAGATGCCATGTCTCAACAGCTTTGTCTTCCAATGGAAGGGTAAATAAGCCTTCTCGATTTTCTTGCATCATTTCACTTAACGCGCGGGGCTTTGTCTGTAAAAGGCTAGTCAGGGAGCTTCCTTCTAAGCGATGCGCTGCATTAAAAAAGTGTCGAGCTTGATAGTTGCTTAGTACTACGCGATCGTCACTATTAATTAGAAGCAGGACATCCGGTGAGCTTTGCAATACTTTATCTAGCATCAATTCACGCTGGTGAAGCCACTGCTTTTCCTGTCGCAGTGTGTCAGCTGTTGCGTTAAACAACGCATAAAGCTCACCAAACTCATCGTCTGAATGGTTAGCTAACGTCGATGAATATTCGCCGTCTTTAAAATTTAACAGCCCAACGTAAAGCGCCTGTAAGTGCTTATTAATTGGCTTTGTTAGAAGGTGAAACCAAAACCAGCTCGTGCCAAGAGAAAGAAGCGCAATCGCTGTTTTAAGTGGCACAGATAAATCGACGTAGTAAAGAAGTGGTGAAATGCCTATGGCAGTAGAGGCCACTCCCGCCAATACCAGTTTTTGTCTAATTTTGCTCACGATTTATAGTCTATTGCGTATTTTTCGATTCGACGATAAAGCGCCTGTCTCGACAAGCCAAAGTGTTTAGCGACTTTGGCGATAACGCCGTTGTAAGTGGCAAGTGCTGTCTCGATATCTTCTTTGCTTGGCTCAATATGAATGGCCCGCATCGTTTCTGAATCATTCTCCATAGAAGACAAGCCAAACTCTTGTGCATTTAACACGCCTTCAGGGTGAAGTATTTCTACCCTGCGACATGCATTTTCAAGCTCTCTTACGTTGCCTGGCCACGAATGCATAGTAATCGCTTTTTGTGCCGTTAAGCTCAGCTCTCTGCCGGGTAGAAAATGTTTAACCAACGCCAGTGCATCATCTCCCCGTTCACACAGCGGCGGTACATTAATCTCAATGACATTTAAACGATAAAACAAGTCTTCACGAAAGTGCCCCTGCGCAATGTCGTTAGCTAAATCGGCATTTGTTGCCGAAATGATTCGCACATGCGTACGCTGGGTTTTCACTGAGCCAAGCTTCTCGAATTCTCCGGTTTGCAAAACACGTAGCAGTTTAATTTGACCCGAAAGCGGTAAATTACCAATCTCATCTAAAAATAACGTGCCGCCGTTAGCGGCCTCGAATCGGCCTATCCGACTTTTATTCGCGCTAGTAAATGCCCCAGCTTCGGCACCAAATAGTTCGGCTTCAATAAGATCTTGCGGTAATGCACCCGCATTTACCTTGATAAAAGGCGCTTGGTTTAGTGGCGACTGACACTGTATAAGTTCAGCTATTTTCTCTTTTCCGCTGCCATTAGGCCCAGTTATGAGCACAGGAACATCAGACTTAGCAACTTGCAACGCCATGTCTACAACACGCTGCATGGTCGCACTCTCGTAAATTAAACCAACGTTTTCTGCAGCCTGCTTTGCACTTCCAAATGTTTGGGTGTGTTGCTGCAACGTTTTGTTTTTGATGTTGGCTTCACCCAGCGCAATAAGGTTATTTACCGTTGTAACGAGCTTTGTGTCGTCCCATGGCTTAGGAATATAGTCAGCGGCCCCCGCTTTAACCAATGACACCGCTTGCTCAAGCTCTGTCCATGCCGTTATCAAAATGATAGGAAGTAGCGGGTTCAGGTTACGAAGGTCATTAAAGAGCGCTCTCCCCTCTTCTCCTGAAGTGGTGTCGGCACTAAAGTTCATATCCTGAATAACCAGTGCTATCGATTGATAGTTAACAATTTGAAGTGCTTCTTGAGGAGAAGTGGCGGTGACAATGTGATATCCATGGATCTCCAGTAGCAGTGACAAGGCTTCAAGAACCGCCGTATTGTCATCCACTATCAAAATCTTCGTCATTGAATTGTGTATCCGTATTATTATTTTTTGATATTTTCCTGCGCAAGCAACAGCAACAATGCCCACTGCACCTAACCATTAACTGTAGTAGGCACCAGTGAGCATGAATGTATGGTAAGCGCGTTTAGCTTATATACTTCGCGTCGCTATGCTTGGAGATATATTTGCAGCGCGTATTGCTGGCACAACAACGGCCAATAGGCTAATGACCAATATGAACAATGCCGTTGCGATAACGTATTGCATTTCAAGGGCTTCTATTGAATAGGCCTGCATAAGTAAACGTCCCAAAAACGTAGCCGCTATACCACCAACTATTAATCCTACAGTACATATCATGGCGTTTTCTACTAAGAAGTATCGCACAATGGCAGATTTTCTTGCGCCAAGCGCTCTGCGCGTTCCAATTTGTTTCGTGCGTTTACTGATATTAAATTGAGTAAGCCCAAAAATACCAAGTGCAGTTACCAGCACCAAAATAACAACCAACACAATAAGCATACGCATCATAAGAACGTCGGTAGAATCGTAAGCATCTTTACTTTCATCAAGGCCGTCAACGTTAATGATCACACGCTTGTTATAGGCGTTAAGCATGGTGTCCTCAATTTCGGACATAATTTTTGCACGCTCATTAGCCTGTGTTCTTACCAAATAATGCTGATAATTTTGTGCATTAACAAAGGGAATAATACCAGTAGTATTGCTGTCATCAGCACGTGGCCATGCGCTTTCCATTAGCTCTACAACGCCAATTATCTCTAACGGCCTGCTGTTTACATATAAGGTACGACCTAGCGCAGATTCATCATCAAACATGCTTTTTGCAAGTGCTTTCGAAATGATGATGGTATTTGGTCCTTCGTCATGAAAATTATCGGTGATCATGACTTCTTCGGGTCTAAAGTTGCGCCCCTCAACCAGTTTCACCCCCATGGTATCTAACGTATTCTCGTCGCCATAAAAGTACATCAATCTCCCTTGCCGAGATTCTTCTGGATGCGGCTTTAGCCTTACTGACGTTGAAGAGCCACCGCCTGACAGAGGTACCGCTTGCGTAATGGTAGCGTTAATAACCCCAGGGATGTTTCGAATAAGCGTTTCATCACGTTCGGCTTGTTGCTTCAAATCGACGTCTTTGCCAAAAGTCATCACCGTAAAACTGAAAATCTCTTGTTGCGGATAGCCTGTATCTTCACGTAAGTAAGACAAGTTGTCGTTTATCATAAACGCAGCGTTGCTCACAATAGCGGTAGTTAGTGCAATTTGTAAAAACAGTAAAATGGCACCAACTTTCGAGCGCAAAATTGCACTAAATATGGGTTTAATATCTAACATAGTGCGCCCTCCTATTGGCTTTTAAGATAAATAGCTGGCTGTGTTTTACACACTAACCATGCGGGGTAAAGACCGGCAATAAAGCTTGCAATAAGTGATATTGCAGGTGCTGCCAGTAACATCGACCAATCCATTGTGGCTAATGCATTGTAGTAGCTATTGGTGGTTCTCACGCCCCATAAACCAAGCTGTGCAACGACAATGCCCAATAAACCACCTGCAAGGCCGATAACAGATACTTCAACAATATGCTGTAAAAATATTTGTCGCTTGCTTGCACCAAGTGCACGCCTTACACCAACTTCAGGTGCACGCTTCAAAAACTTAGCTAACAGAAGGCCTAGAATGTTGGCAACACATACCATTAAGAACATAAAGCTCAGTGCTACAAGAATTCGATTGTCTTCCGACACCACTTCGTTGTATTCCATCCATTCGTTTACGTTTCGCAGACCGTATTCGAATGTTTCACGCTGAAAACGTCCACGCGCATTTTGATCTTCCATGTAGGCCATCAAAAAGTTGCCATAAGCTTCTTTTTGCGCTTCGTTTTCAAGCAGTACCCAAAACTGTGTCCACAGTTGTTCAGACGTGAGCAAGTCTTGATAACCACGCAACGCTTGATGCTTCCAACCGTTCATATTGCCCCATGTTCCCACTTCCTCTAGGGGTGCAATGGAAAACGGAATGTAAATAGATTCCGCCGAATTAAAGGCGCCATTATTTACGTCATAATATTTAACATGGTGCTCCCAGTACTCGGTTACGCCCACTATGCGATAGCTTTTGTTATCGAGGTAAATTTCTTTACCAACAGAATTTTCACCATTGAAGAAGCGGTCGTTAATTTCTTTGGTAATAACGGCAACGTAAGGTTTATTGTCCTGATCGTTGCGCGACCAAGCCTCACCATAAATAAAAGGACGCTCAAAGATTTGAAAGAATTCAGTATTTACCAGCCTTGCAGGCTCCATGCGTGGTTTTACATCTGGCGTATTAAGGTGCACAGAAAAGCCCGTGCGAAAGCTTGGACTGCTAAGCACATCAATATCTGCATTATAAAGATTGACGGAATCTTGATAGCTTAGCTGGTTTGGCAAATTATCCTTTGAATGCCATTCATGTCCGTCGTCCATCACTTGCAACTGCGGATAATGAATGTTGCTACTTTTGTGGGGAATGGGGTCCATCGACATCATGTGATAAACCGACAAACTCGTCATAGTAATACCAATGCCTATGGCAATGGCAAACACCATTAAAGAGCTGATAACTGGGGTGCTCTTTACACTGCGCCAGCTTAAATCGATATAGTGAAGTAGCATATTACACCTCTGCGGTTTTAAGCGGTGCGTTAGCACGTTCAATATCAGCATCAGGTTTACCTTGATAGAGCGTGAAGTCAGCTAATTGGCCATCAACAACCTGAATGTTACGCGGTGCTCTGCGTGCTAGCTCAGGGTCGTGCGTTACCATAACAATGGTAGCGCCGTTTCTATTAATTTCCTCAAGTAACTCCATGACCTGACGTGCCATAAGTGTATCTAGGTTACCCGTAGGCTCGTCGGCCAATAAGAAACGTGGGTTACCCGCAAGGGCTCTTGCAATAGCAACACGCTGCTGCTGACCACCTGACAATTGCTGAGGTAAATGCTTTGCACGACTTGCTAGCCCAACCTGTTCCAAGCATTCATCAATTCGGCGCTTGCGTTCTTTTGCACTTACACCACGATAACGCAACGGCACTTCGACGTTTTCAAAAATGTTCAAATCGGGGATAAGGTTAAAACCTTGGAAAATAAATCCAATTTTCTGGTTTCTTAGGTCGGCGCGCTGATTATCAGAAAGCCCTCCTACATCAATACCGTCTAGCGTGTATTGACCCGATGTAAAGGGTTCAAGCAGCCCCGCCATATTCAAAAATGTGGTTTTACCCGACCCAGACGGGCCTGTTACCGCAATAAATTCGCCTTCGTTTACTTCTAATGAAAAGTCTCTCAATGCGTGAGTTTGTACACTGTCCGTTTGATACACTTTACTGATATTTTGCATTTTCAACATTTTAATATTCCTTATCTAAGTAACACCGAAGGCGCTTGTTTGAATTTGTCGTAGTTAGAAGTAATGATTTGGTCGCCTTCTTGAAGGCCTTGAAGAATTTCAACTTCACGCATACTGGTAACACCAATTTGAATGGGTACACGTTGAGCAAGGTCGCCGCGCACCACATAGGCCATATTGCCACCGGCTTGCAAAAAGCTGCCTCGATTCACTTTAAGTACGTTAGTTTTGTTCTCTAGCAGAATACGTGCAGAAACCTGTTGATTTTGACGAATAGACTGAACGCTGTTTTCAGGAAAACGCACGCGGGCAGTAACTTCACGGTCAACCACTTCAGGTGAAATGGACACTAGCTTTCCAAGTACGCTTTGATTGCCCACGGTAAGCTCAACATCCATACCAATGCCCAGTTCGCTCGCATAGCTTTCTGCAACGCCTAATTGCGCTTCATAAGCCGTTAAATCGACAAGGGTCATGAGAAGTTCATTTTTTGCTACCAGCGCATTAGGTTGAATTAGTACGTTCCCCACAATTCCCGACACACTCGCTTTTATTCTTAAGTTGGCCAGCTGCCTTTCTAACTCCTCTACAATGAGCACTTGTCTTGCCACTTTTTCCTCACTGGTTTTAAGTTCAAAAGCCAGTGTGTCTGCGGCGAGCTCAATTTCACCCATTGCGTGCTTATGAGTGACTTTAGCTCTTGCTAAATCGTCTTGCGCTTTTTCATAGTCAATCTGACTAATAAGATGATCTTCAATAGAAATAGCAGCCCGCTTGTCTTCACGGATAGCCGCATCTAGCTCTACCTTTGCTAAATCTGCCTGCTTGTTGAGTAACAATGTCTGCCTTCTTACATCAAGCTTTTGTCTTGCTAAGTCGCTTTTTAAGCTAGCCAGAACAAGTTGCTCTTGCTTAAGCGTGTTTTGTAATTCCGGAGAATCAACAATGGCTACGGTATCGCCCGCTTCAATAAAGTCACCAGGCATAACATTCAACAGAACATAGCCTTGCTCAGGGCTGTACACTTGCGGCGCATTGGCAGCAATAATTTTACCTGTGGTGATGATGTCGCGAACAAGATCGCCTTTTTGAACCGTATGTACTTTTAATGCGTCCTTGGCTAAGGAAACGTCCGCTGAAGGGCTGGTGGCTGCGTAATACCCCAAACTACTGACGATAACGCCAGCAGCAAGCATAAGTAACCATCGCTTTTTATTGGTCTTAGGTGCAACTTGTACGTCTTGTTTACTGGTATCTTGAATCATTGAGTATCCCTACTTCCTGTAGTTTCTATGTTGGCAAGCACCACGCCTAATAAAACAACAGACAAAGGGAGGCCAATAAAGTGAAACAACATCATTTTAAAACTCCTTTGAATTGTTAGTCCGTCGCAGACTTTCTTTCGTTATATAGGAAGTAATACCAATAACGTGCCAACACATAACACATTGTTTTAAATAATTTTATCTACAAGCATTTACAGAAAAGTGTCCGAAGCGGACACATTGCACTGTCCGTACAAATAGGCGGACGCGAAAAATAATGAAGTGTAGAAAGACAAAAAGAGCGCAATGCGCTCTTTTTAGTTAGTTTAAATATGAATGTAATTTAGGTGAAAAGCTTCATAAACCAGCCTTTTTGAAGGTCTTCTTCACAGGTTTTAAGCTGTGTGGCATAGCGTAAAGAGCGAGCTTTCACCTTTGATGCGACTTTCTTTAACCAAGGCTTTTTATCGTAACTGCGGCGCTTAAAACCGCCCCAACCTTCATGGTAATTTAAGTATTGTGCGTAAGCATCCCATTTAGACACGCCATTCACTTTCTGAGACTTATAGATAAACCACCCCATAAAGTCGATGGCATCGTCGAAATCGTCACGATCTGCTCCACTGTTACCTGACTCGCGAATATAGTCAGCCCACGTCGGTGTTTTTGCTTGAGAATAACCATAGGCAGAACTTACGCGTCCCCATGGAATGAGCCCAAAAAACACATAATCACGAGGCGGAAGCGCATCATGTCTAAACGAACTTTCTTGATACATCATGGCCATTGGCACGTGAATGGGCACTCCCCATTTATCTCTCGCATCAGCAGCAGCATCATACCAATCGTCCTTTTCGTAGAAGATTTCGCATAAATTACTTATATCTTTAGGAGGCGTAGTTGCACACCCCGCGATAAGTAGTGGAAAAAGAACGATGAAAGTTGATAAAAAAATAACCAGTTTTTTGAACTTTTGGTTCATAGCTTGTCTTAATTAATGTTCTAGTAAAATGTGTGTTTCCCTGGAACCCTTCTATGCCTGACCCTTGTCAGGCATTTTTTTTGCCTGCGGTTCAGCAAAATAATCACTTATGAATGTATCAAAGTCTTTACTATCAGCGGCTTCAATGTCTTTCTGTGCGGCAAATGAAGCCTCTGCCTGCTGTGCGAAACCTTTTTCATCGGTAAACGTGTAAGCAAACTGTTTCATTTCCTGTTGATACTGTCTGGCAAGCTCAAGACCCAGAACGCCGTTGTCTTTATCACTTTCTAGTAAAAGGTTAAGCAATTTACCCGAAGGCGTTAAGTCAGGGTTACTCACTTTTTCAAATTCTGTGGCTACCGCTTGAGAGTAACGATCAGTATCGTTTGCTTTATCAAGCACCATTGCCGCCTGACTAAAGTACCCAAACAAGGTATCGCACCATTGTGGCAGCGAAATGTCAGTACCATTATTCGACAACATAAGCTCAGGGTTTCTTCCCTCAAGCACAACCTTGTTCATATTTTCTTTTGCTTCATTAAGCTGCGCTTCGTCAAGCTCAGCACTAGGCATAAGTAAACATGAAAGTAAAAATACATCTAGAAAATCAAACTGCGTTTGTGAAATCCCAATGGACGAGAAAGGATTTACATCTAATGCACGCACTTCAATGTAGTTAATGCCGCGACGCACAAGCGCATCAGTGGGCTTCTCCATTGAATGAGTAGGCTGCTTTGGACGTATTGGTGAATAAAGCTCGTTTTCAATTTGAATAATATTACGGTTAAGCTGCTGATAGTTGCCCTCTTCGCCTGAGGCAAAACTACTAAAACGTGTAGACGGCGTTGTCATTGCACTTCTTAGTAAACGAACATAGTTATCAAGCTCGTTGTAGCAAATTTTTAGCGATGACTGTTCGGCACTGGTATAACCCAAATCGCTCATACGCAGTGAAGTTGCATATGGCATATAAACCGTGCCTTTCCCAACTTTTTTAAACGGAAGCGCGTGCTGCTTTCTGGTTAAAAACGAACCGCAGAGCGCAGGCGATGCACCGAAAAGAAAAGGTATAAGCCAACAGAATCGACGGTAGTTTCGAATAAGCCCAAAGTAGTCTGCTGATGTTTGCTCTTGTGAGTGCGTTTTACCGTTAAGCGATGCCCAAAGCGACCAGAAACTCTCAGGTAATGAGAAGTTGAAATGAACACCGGCAATCGCTTGCATCATACTGCCGTAACGGTTCTTTAAACCAATGCGGTATACGCGCTTCATTTTACCCACGTTTGACTCGCCAAAGTACGCAATAGGAATATGCGCTTCATCGTCTATAAAGCATGGCATACTCAATGGCCAAATCTGTTCATCGCCAATATTATCGATAACGTATTTGTGAATGTCTTTTAACTGCGCAACCGTGGTTGAAGAACGGTTTTCAGGTGGCGTAATGAATTCCAGTAACGACTCAGAAAAGTCAGTGGTAATGGATTCGTGTGTAAGTGCCGAGCCTAACGGTTGTGGATGTGGTGTTTGCGCCAGCGTGCCGTTGGGGTTAATTCGCAGTGCTTCTCGTTCAACACCGCGCTTGATATCTTTAAGCGAAGATAAAAACTCTGAAGACTGAAGCGCTTCAATGCGCGCTTCAAAACGGGATGAGTTTGCAGTCAAAATGATGGTCCGTTATGTCATTATTGCCCCCAGTTATGGGGGGCAATAGTGTAAATTCAACAAAAATCAATCTATCAGTTTAACGCTTCTCGCGTATTGCTCTCTACTGATAACTCGATAATTGGCATTGATAACGCGTTTAACTGAGGCAAAATTTTCGCTTTATCGCCCACTACAATAATTTGCATCTGCTCGATATTCAAATATTGCTTAGCTAACGCATCAATTGTGTCTTTATCAATGTTGTTGATAATGTCTAACTGCTCAGCGCGGTAGCCTTTCTCTAAGTCGTAACTTAAGAGCTGGCGTAGGAAACGTGCCTTACTGGTTGGCGTTTCAAACTCTAACGCATCACTTAACGTGTACGCATTACGCATAAACTGAAGCTCTTCTTCTGTTACGCCTTCCGTTCTGTACAACTGAATTTCTCTTAAAATTTCAGCAATACCTTCAGCGGTATTGTCGGCCGTCAAATCGGTACTGACCTCGAACCACCCCAATGTTTTACCGCCAATAAAGCCACTATTTGCGCCATAAGTAATGCCTTTATCTTCACGCAAATTCAAATTGATACGGCTGTTAAACGCACCACCTAGAGGAAAGTTCATCAGGCGCGTTTTAAAGTGATCGCCTGTGGCGTCAAACGGCAAACTTCTGTCGACGATATACACAACAGACTGCACGGCCTCAGGGCTGTCTACCAAATAAATGGTATTTTCATTGTATTCAGGAAATGCACTGTACTCATTAAAGTCGTAATCATTACCACGCCAGTCTCCGATAAAGTCTAAGTTTTCTAGCATCGCGTCTTTAGGCAAATTACCTACTACAACAATGCTTGCTTTAGACGGAGAATAGTACGTTTGATAATAGGCCTTCACATCATTAAGTGTAATAGCATTAATAGTATCAATGGTTCCTGCGTCAGGCAGGCTCACGCGGTTTTCAGCACCAAACAAAATAAGGTCTCGTGCGCGTCTTGCAATACTTGACGGTGTTTTCGCTTGCTGTTGCAGCCCTTGTAGCACACGCTCTTTCATTCTATCGAAATCGGCCTGTGTAAAAGCAGGGTTGAACAACTTCTCTTTTAACAAATCAAGCGTGGCGTCTAGGTGCTTGGTCAGTGTTGACACATACACTTGCGAGTAGCGCCCACCAGTACTAAAGCTTATTGAGCTGCCAAGCTTTGCTAACGTATTCGCCAGTTCTTCATTGGAATAATTCTTCGTGGTTTCATTCATCAGCAACGCAGTTAAATATGCGGTTCCTGCTTTTTCTTTGGTATCAAGCAGCATGCCACCATCTAAGCCTATCGTCATTGTGATGGTTGGCGTTTCATTGCTGGTAACGCCAAGTACTTCAATACTATTCCCAAGCTTAGCTTCCCAGTAATCTGGTACTTCAACAACAGGAGCAGCCTCTGCTTGTGGTATTACACTTCGGTCAAAACTAGACGGCGCACTGACAAACGTTTCTTCTGCCAAAGCAGCATCAGTAGTTGGCTCAGGAATATCGCGTACAGGGCGTTCAAATGTTGGCTCGGCGGCGGCTAGTTGTGGCTGTCCTTTCGGCACAATACTTAAAACTACGCGGTTTGCGTCTTTTATATATTGTTTATAGACACGCATTACATCTTGTTCGGTAACGGCGTTGTAACGAGCAATGTCTTCGGCAATAAGGTCGGGAGTTTGGTGGAAAGTTTCACCGGCTGCCAACGCTGACACTTTTCCTGATACGCTCTGTAACCCAAACACCGTACGCGCCTCAATTTGCCCTTTGGTGCGCGCTAAGTCATCTGGCGTTACGCCGCGTTTTTCGAATTCGGTGAGCGTGTCGGCTAATACCTTTTCAAGCGTTGCAAGTGACTGCACTTTCGCTGGATTCGCCAGTGCCAGAAGCTGGAATTCGCAGGCGAGTTCACGACAAGGATGTGACACTACAGCCTGAACCGCTAAGCCTTCTTTGACTAAATTTTTATAGAATAATGATGTTTTACCGCCCCCTAAAATATCAGACAGCACATCTAAAGGCGCTTCATCTTCATGTCTTGCGTAAACTGTAGGATAGGTGATTTGTAATAAGGGGAGGTGCACCTTATCTTCTAAGGTCATATAGCGAGTTTCTGGCAGTGTAACTAATTCAGGCTCAGGCTCTTCAACGACCGGCCCCGCAGGGATGTCACCAAAATATTTTTTCACCCATGCTTTGGTTTTCGCAACGTCTATGTCACCACCAATGGTGAGTACTGCATTATTAGGGCCATACCAACGCTTAAAGAAAGCTTTTAAATCGTTTACATCAACGCGGTCTAAATCTTCAACGTAACCTATGGTTAACCATGAGTAAGGATGACCTTCAGGGAAAAGGGCTTCACCGTTGAGTTCGAAGCGCAATCCATAAGGCTGATTATCAACACGCTGTGCGCGTTCATTTTTTACGGTTTCACGCTGATTCTCAAATTTCTCCTGATCAACAGCTTCCAACAAATAGCCCATTCGGTCTGACTCAAGCCATAACACTTTTTCCAACTGGTTGGCGGGTACTGTTTCAAAATAGTTTGTTCTATCGGTATTAGTTGTGCCGTTTAGATTACCACCTGATTCGGTAATCACTTTAAAGTGTTGTTCATCAGCTACGTGTTTTGAACCTTGGAACATCATGTGCTCGAAAAAATGAGCAAAGCCAGATTTGCCGACTTCTTCTCTTGCTGATCCTACGTGGTAAGTGACATCTACATGAACTAAAGGATCTGAATGATCTTCGTGGAGAATAACCGTTAAGCCATTCTCAAGTTCGTATTTTTCATACTCAATTGAGACAGTATTGGTATTTGGTGGCGCGTCATACTGTGCGCGTTGACAACCTGAAACAATCACTACACTGAATATTACAGCAAGTGTACGAAGGGTCAGTTTTCCTGACATGACTTTTCCTTTCTTGTTCGACACATCTAAAGATATGTGAAGGTAACAACCATACTAATTTTCTGAAGATTACCAGACTTTTAAACGGTTTACTTGGTCTGACTTTACTAACATTGTATTAATTTGTGTAATTCTGAAATACACTGTAAGAATACAATCTACATATCAATATTGTTATGCCAATTGAATTCGTTGAGTTGCTGCAATTGGCTGACAAGCAAAGCTTGTTTGCACAGGTAAACTAGCTAACAAAGCGGTTAAAAGGAAAGTTTCATGGAACAGTCGACAACAATACTCGATATTGACTTTGGCATGTCACAGCTAAGTGGCAATAAAACACTGCTGTTTACGTTACTTGGTAAATTTACCGAAGAATATCGTACCATTGATGCCGACATTCAAGCTCACGTTGAAAAAGGTGAGTTTACCGAAGCTTACTCGCTTGTTCACACGCTAAAAGGGGTCACTGGTAACCTCGGTTTATTTGCACTGCACAATGTGAGCAAGCCAATTGAAGCAAGCTTAAGAAACGATCAGCGTATTCCAGATAGCTATTCAGCATTTATACAGTGTGTGAATGACACTATGGATGCCGTAGATGCGTTAATCGCTGAGCCTGCCGTCGATGAAGTAACTAGCTCATCGCCCAACAGTGCGGCTGCAGAACAGGCGAAAGTCCAATTGCTATCAGCATTAAAAGCTAGCGAGTTTATATCACAAGAAAGGCTAGATGCGTGGCTTGTAAGCCTGGCGTTAGGTCAAGAAAAACAAGCTGCTATTGTAGATGCAGTTGATGAACTCGATTATGAAACCGCCATCGCAGAACTTGAAAATAGCTAGTGCACGCCATACCCATACTTTACAGCAGCAGTGACCTTCTTGTTGTAAACAAACCATCGGGTATCGGCATGCACGATACCCCTCTTGATGATGCTTCCTCTGCACCCCAAAAACCTTTAGCGGCTAACAGCAATGCTATGGCAAGTGCTGAAGACAACGCAGGTGGTGCAGTTCACAAAGGCTTAGCTACACAAAGAAAAGTCATTCCCGGCATAGTTTCGCTGCTAAAAGCACAGTTAGGTCTATCGCAACTGCATTTGTGCCATCGACTGGACACAGGCACATCTGGCTGTCTGTGTTTAGCCACAAATGAAAGTATGGCCGCTGAAATAGGTGCATTATTTAAAACCAGAGCAGTAAGTAAGTACTACCTTGCATTAAGTAATAGCAAGCCTAAAAAAAAGCAAGGAACACTGATAGGTGATATGAAAAACCGACGTAGTGGGCAGCGTATTTTACTTAAAACTACAGAGAATCCAGCCATTACACAGTTTTTCAGCGTTTCATCAAAACCCGGTGTTAGAGGGTTTGTTGTAAAACCCCATACAGGTAAAACTCACCAAATACGAGTCGCACTGAAAAGCATTGGTGCTCCTATAAGCGGCGACACACTGTATGGCGGGGAAAAAGCTGAGCGCCTAAACCTTCACGCTTGGCAACTAACGCTTCCTCTTCACAGTGAATCACTTGTAGTTACAGCTCCCATTAACACCACAGTGGCTTTATTTGAAGAAGAGGCATTTACGCTGTGTGACTATAAGGACGGTTTTGCCGACCCAGAGATCCAAGACTGGGTTGCAACATTGCAGCCACCTGACGATTTTCCTTGGCCTAACTTACCGAAGCGATTTGGTGCTGAGAGTAAAGCCACGATAAAGGAACGTTCTTAGTGTCAATTGTTCATATTGTCGGTGGAGGTGCCATTGGCTCACTGTTGGCCGCCGGCGCACAGAAACATGGCGTAACGTATAGGCAATACCCTCGCACGATTGAAAGCTGCCCGTCTATCGCTTATTGGGTACATGGCGAGGAAATAACGCTAAATAAGCCTTACATGACGCCTTCTGTATTGAATACTGAAGATGTATTGGTAATTCCTTTAAAAGTATATCAGCTCTCAAAAGCACTCCATTATTGGCAGCCCTATCTGGCGAACAAACCCACTGTTGTGCTGTTACACAACGGTATGGGTGGCGCTGAAGTTGCCTGTGAACTGCTTGGCTCTGACTATCCACTGCTGCTTGCAACAACAAGCCATGGTGCATTAAAACGCCAAACTAGTGAATCGACGGTAAATGTTGAATACACCGGTAAAGGCGCAACGCAGATTGGCTTGCACAGTTCGTTTTCAATCGGGCTTACCGATAAGCTACAAAACGCGATAGCGCTACTTACCAAGGTTTTACCCCCTGTTGACTATTGTGAAAACATGGAAGAAGCACTGTGGGCTAAACTTTCCATCAACGCAGTAATTAACCCGCTTACTGCACTTCACAATATGCAAAATAAAGGCATATTGAATTCAGTTTATGACGAGCAACGACAGGCTATATGTGCAGAGTTCGTCGCCACAGCCAACGCATATGGTTTTAACTTTAACGAACAGCTAGTGCAAGAACGCGTAGAGACAGTAGCGCGTGCTACTGGAGAAAACTATTCGAGCATGCATCAAGATATTGTTAATCAGCGAAAAAGCGAAATAGACGCTATCAACGGATATATTGTGAAAAAAGCCAAAGCGAAGGGGATAGCGGTTCCCATGAATGCCTCCCTTTGGGCGCAAATAAACAACCTTGAACAAAAGCATGGAAAAAACTAAGCGCTGTATATGAAGCGTAGTGTTTTGAAAATTAAGTAAGTAACGACCTACAGAAAACAAAAAAAGGCGAGATATTCTCGCCTTTTTTATGTTTCTTCAAATCAGAGAGGTTTTATTACTCTTCTGACTCAGACGCCTCTTTCGACACTTGAGGTTTCATGTGTGGGAACAAGATAACGTCTTTAATGGTTGAGCTGTCGGTAAACAACATCGCCAAACGGTCGATACCGATACCCTCACCCGCTGTTGGCGGTAAGCCGTATTCAAGCGCGCGAATGTAGTCGTCGTCGAAGTGCATTGCTTCGTCGTCACCTGCGTCTTTCTCTTCAACCTGCTTAGCAAAACGCTCTGCTTGGTCTTCAGGATCATTAAGCTCGCTAAACCCGTTAGCAAGTTCACGACCACCAACGAAGAACTCGAAACGATCTGTAATGAATGGGTTATTGTCGTTTCTACGTGCAAGCGGTGATACTTCCCACGGATATTCAGTGATAAACGTAGGCTGCATTAGCTGCTCTTCTGCTGTAGCTTCGAAGATTTCGCAAAGGTATTTACCCGCACCCCAAATACCGTCGACTTCAGGCTCTTTAATATGAAGCTGTTTTGCCATTGCTTTAAGCGCATCTAGGTTTGCTTCTGGGTCGCGGATCGCAGCTTCATTGGCTTCTGGCCAGTATTTAAGGATTGCTTCACCCATACTTAAACGGTCGAACGGCTTACCGAAGTCATATTCTACTTCGCTTGTTACGTTGCCATCAGCATCTTTCGTGGTGTTGGTGATTTTAGTGGTACCTAAAATATCTTGCGCCAGCGTGCGCAGCATATCTTCCGTTAGGTTCATCAAATCGTTGTAGTCTGCGTACGCTTGGTAGAACTCAAGCATGGTAAACTCTGGGTTATGACGTGTTGATAGACCTTCGTTACGGAAGTTACGGTTAATTTCGAACACGCGCTCAAAGCCACCTACAACCAAACGCTTAAGATAAAGCTCTGGCGCAATACGAAGATACATGTCGATATCAAGCGCATTGTGGTGAGTAACGAATGGCTTTGCAGTCGCACCACCTGGAATAACCTGCAGCATTGGCGTTTCTACTTCTAAATAGTCACGCTCGGTAAGGTACTTACGAATACCGTTTACAATCTTACTTCTGATCATAAAGGTTTTACGCGTTTGCTCGCTGGTGATCAGGTCAACATAACGCTGGCGATA
>ENA-OWNT01002950-OWNT01002950.1-seawater-metagenome-genome-assembly--contig:-NODE-2950-length-16786-cov-4.467233_pt1 | contig 16786 bp, 20 predicted proteins | sample MGYA00238136_ERZ651165 | MGnify/ENA primary metagenome ERZ651165 (study PRJEB26861, sample SAMN08777766) | seawater metagenome | isolation source: coastal seawater | place: USA: Florida | collected...
GGCGGCAGCGGCATTGTCGTCGTCGTCGTCATCATTGCCAGGGCCGTCGTTTATTTGTTTTGGCTTCTGCTTTATGTTTCCGCATGCTGTTGCAAGTAGTGTCGGTTGGATCAACGGTTGCTGTCAATGAGCGAGATTCCGAGGTCACCTTGCGGATGGATTGGAGCCCCGGCTTTTCCGAAGCAGATTCAATTTGACCGGCACACTACGAGAGCACGGGTAAGAAGGTAGCTTGTCGATGGGTACGACAGACTTTCCTCTCATGCGAGAGGACCCCGCGTGAGAACACGAGTCATCAAAAAGAAGGCACCGATTTCCTTCTCCAAAGTTGTTTCGCGGGAAAGTGAGCACACTGCGATCAGCGGACGCGTATCCAATGCTGCCTTTTGGTGCCCTTGCGACTTGATTTGAGACAAGGCGTCGGTCACGGCGTATTAAAGTAACTATGAAGTTGGATCAACTCAGGTGAAGTCGTAGAACATGAAGCGCAATCCGATTTTCTTAGCCGTGTCGTGTTGACTGCGATAATCATGCCGCAGCGGGTCCTTCGACCACGGTCGGTGGTTCGCAGGGCAATGGCCCCGCCATTGTTGACACAGCGTCTTCCGTCGGCGGTTTTGCACCAATATCGTCTATTATCATCTGTGGTGGGCATCTGCAAGTCTCTTGAGTCGTTGTTTGGGCCCAACCGCATGCTGAAAGCGTTCGTGAACGTGAAAAATGACGAAACCGGAAAAGAGCCGTACGGGTCGTCCATCGTTTCCGACACACTTCACGTTATTGATGGGCTCAATATTGAGGGAAACCCCGCGGCATATGTGCTCAGGCAGGCGCTCCATGCACAGTACATGGCGCACGGCACTGGAGTGACCTCTTTAGTGTTATTGATCTCAAAACTCTGCCAAGCTGCCCAGCACTTGTTGTCTCGCGGATTTGAGTCACGCGACATTAGTGCTGGGTTCTATATGCATGCAAGCAAGTGCCAAACTCTGTGTGATGTCTCCACTATCATGTCGGAGACTTCAACGGTGTTACCAACACATAAGTGTTTCGCCACCAACACCCAGCAAACATCCTCACGTATGACTGCTGGCATGTTTGCTCGAGAAGTTTTTTCGCATGTTTGCACGACTCAGCTGCCTTTGGAACTCGTTGAGCAAGCGCGCTTGCATGCAGCCAATCATTCAGAATGCATCCTCCATTCTTGCTCCCTAGTCGTGCTGGATGGGCTACGTGCTCGCCCTGAACTAAATGGGCGCATTGCACAAATTAACAGCGCTGGGACACCTGTAGCTTGTGATCTCCACTGCATGAACGGTGACAACAGAGTCCCGGTGCTCTTGCTCCCAGTGCTCTTGCCGGCGAAGGATAATGTGCTGCCATCAATGAAGTCCCAGTCCAACAAACCACGAAAGCTCAGTGTGAAACGTTCGAATTTGATTGGTCTCAACGGATCTACAAATTTGTCATGGTTTCAAGACAAGCTAGAATCGAATACACAAGCAATGCTGTTTCCACTCGTCCAGGGTAAGTTGATTCCCATGAGTTCTCTGCTTCGAATCTGTATCAATTGACTTTGTTGTTCCATTCGCAGGTCTTGTTCATCAGATGAGTGAGCATCATTTGAGTACATCGCAGATGGTGTGACCATTGTTTTGTCTTTGCAGCTGTGAAATTGTACGTGGCTAAAACTGTTTTAATTCTGATTCAGATTTCGCGCGCCGTGTTGCAGTTCTATGCGAAAATCATAGCTGGCGAATTGATAGCTTTCTTTCAGTCCTTCAAGTTCGATGACATTGTGGCAGACAAGCGCCACAGACGAATCGACGGCTCAGTTAGTGAAGTCGTCGTTGATTCGTTCGGAGAACAATTGGTGCGAGCTTGTGCGTCAGCCCGTCAAAAGATTACGCCTTTATTGGTAACTTCTCACCGTCAGCTACCGTGGTCAAGGTAAACAACCATCATCCCGAGTACCGTTTTCTGCTGTTACCTGCTGCTCGTCATGACTACCTATCCCGACACCACTGCTTTCTGGTAGTCAACGACCGGCGTCGGATGAAGTGGGTCGCGTCGTCGCGGGACAGGTTATTCGCCTCCGTTCAGAAATACTGCCCCGAATTGGCATGGCCATCGAGAAACACGGAACCGATGGCGACGACGGGGTCGCTCAGCGAGTTCAAGGTCACATCATGGTCATCACTGGAGATATTGTTGTGGACGCTCAACACAATTTCGAGCTATTCGCAGGGTTCGACAGTTACAAGTGTTCTGTTTCAAAACCGTCATTCCGCCCGTGTCTTCATCAGTCCTTGCTTAATTAGGGACCGTTCTTCCGTTCCGATGTATGAGCACGCACCGACGCGTCGCGGACTTCCACTGGCCACGTCGCAACTGGAAGAATACTGCAACAAGGTAAGCGGGTTCTGTTGCATTGTGACAGTGAATCGCCGTACCATCACTGGCAACCTTTCTGCATTTGTTGCAGGTCAAACTTTTTTGCCGTTTGACAGATATTTGTTGCCTTTGCTTCCGAGGATACGTCGAAGACGCCGTTTGTTGGAGCCTCGCTGAAGAAGGCACGTCATGAACTAGAGCAGCGAGTTTCTGCGTCAATCTCATCACCCTGCTATCTGCCTTCTGCAAGGAATTCTTGTGCTTTCAGCTCTCACATGGGAGGAAACAGACACCTTGTGCCGCGTAGCAGACATCTCATTGACTCACAGCGCAGTGCCAGTGCATGTGCTGGAGACCAACGATCATTCAGAGCTGGGCATGAACAAAAGTGGTGTATTGGTGTCGATTGAGCTCACTACCATGTTTGGGTGGGCAAACGATGAGTCTATACCTCTGGCGGTACGTCGACTGCACACCCATCAATCATCGCACTTTTTTCAATTTGTGTGCAATGGACGCCATTCCGACAGGCCGACCCAGAGCAAAATCCATTGTGGATCGACGGGAGTGTCACACCCGGCCGCACGGAGCACGAGCAAGCATCGGTGCCTGCGTTAATGATATCGCCCCTGCGCGACCGTCGATCCGTCAGGTTGCCCCATGCTTGCATCTCTTTCAAAGCGAAGACATTTTCTCTGGGTACGCGTCACGTTTGAACGGCATGTTGAAGCGACAAGCTGAAATCGTTGAACACTGTCCTCAGGCCATCACGTGATCAGACATTTCTGGAAAGTTGTTACACGAGTCCGCAATGCGATTGCTCGAGGAGTCGTAGTCAACGGAAGCTGCGCCACTGATTTGGCATGTGCTGCACAAATTTGGAGGAGTTCTCAGCGACGTGTAAGTGCAGCTCCAAAGCAACAAGTTGAAGTTGCGCAGTGTTTCGTGGACAGCCTCGTTAGTATTGTCAATTCTGGCCTTCAATATCAGCCTCAATGTGACTTGTCGCGTTGGGAGGGTCTTGTGTTCAACACACAGCCGAAAATGACGCAAGTCCGTCCAGAAACTAGCAAAATATTCTCTGACCTCGGACGACATAAACTCAATGTCCATCCCGTGCAACACGATGGCCAGCGAAGCATTTCGAAAGAATTGACCGCATTTGTTAGTGAACACACTGTGCTAGGCACAAAAGTTTTGGATGATTGGGGATCAACTTTTGAGCGGTGGCGTCGCGCTGTGGACGTCGTGCATTTTTGCCTCCACTTATCATCTCAATCCGTGTTTGTGAACAAATAAAGTGGGGGCCCATAAAACACATTTCAGTTGCCAATAAATAAAGTTAGGCGGTCATTTCTTGGAGTGGCGGCCAAGAGGCGGTCGACCACCAGGGTCACTTTCGCATTTGCAGTGGAACTTCTTGAACAGCATGAACTTGAGCAGATTGTTGAAAACAACATTGTGAGCTTCGTCAACGCTCTGACGAACTTCAGCGTTGACTCCAGCAGGGAGGTCATTATAGTTGCGAGTAACGGGTTGCGCGGCACTTGTCGGACGGGACAGCGCAAGGTCTGCACTGTTTTGCCCCACTAGCTCATGCCCAAGGACCAGTCGTGTTGGGGCGCCGTATTGTGGATGCTGCTCCTTCAGGGCGTCATCCTCGGGCTCCTGTGTTGTGTGTCAAGACGCGGTAAGCACCCCGACGGTGTCCGTAAACGCCAAAACAATGAGCTCACCTCCAAAACATCGTCGACGTCAAAAACTTCTTGCATGATCAAATCTGACGTCTTTGGAAGCAGGCATAACTGCGAGCGAATGACAAGCGATTCGACGAAATCCACAAAACCCATCGTCAGCTTGTCCTCACGAGGTTCGGCTTCCTCAGCAACGGACAACTTTGCACGCAAGAACGTCAAACGCATCTGGCACGCAAAAGCAGGTCCGCATGAATACCGAGACACATTTGACCACAAAAGTGCCCAGACCAACCTCCTGAATTTGGGACGGATGTGTACAAAACCCGTAGTCTTGGCAAAACTTCACCCATTCGTCCAAATACCTTCCGAATGCAGACGCAGTGACGATTTTCCCACAGGCGCAACACTGTGAGACAACGCAACGACTCACATGCGTTCCCCGGTTATACTTCTCCAACAATAGTGCCGGAATGTTTCAATAATTTCTGGAAAGTACATGTTAACGACCTCCTCTGTCGCTTCAGTGTACCTAAAGTGTCGCAAATTTCGAACACACGTCAAGATGTGACGGCGGCACAGATGAATTGAAGTCAATGACGTACAGATACTGCCTCCGAAACGCATCTCCGTCGTAAGAGAGTGCTGCGGCATGGAACTTGCACTGTGGCGCAGTAATCACAGCCACCAACACCTTGAACGCACTGGCAAATGTCCGATAAGGGTCTTCAATGGTGGACACTGCTTCTACCGCCGCACTAGCTGCTCTCAGGCATTGAACGACTGCAACGCGAAGTAACGCAAGAACAAACTCGAATCGCAGAAGCTCCCTTCTCCTGGAAGCAAATTGAAGCCAAATGTTGACGCGGCGCCCTCGCCCTTAGCTCTTTCTACAAAGTGATTCAAGACTCACGTATTTACTTTCTGCATCGACAATGAGGAAATGGACACTTCATGCCCATCGGCGTTCGACTGCAAGAAAACTTTTTCCAGCGTCTATCAAAACATGTGCATGTCGCACAAAGTCAGAATATCTCCATCAATAACCACCAGCAATGGCTCCGTACCTGCAGATCTAAGAAAGGTTGGTCTACCAAGCCAGATTCCTGGCAAAACGCTGTCCAAGAAGTTCTCGGCACTGTCAACAAGTAGTACGATGGACCAGCCTAGAACCGAAACAGAAACAATGACGCAAGCGATTTCTTCTTCGATCTCCGACGTGCAACGCACCTGGCCATACAGTACTGCGAAAAAATCATAAATTCGAGACAGAGACTCGTAATTTGCTCGAACAGCTGCTGCCATGCTGGACAGCAGATGCTTGCCGGACTTGGCGTGAACGGTGCTCGTGGGGACGGAAGCACTCAACCCTTCGGAGAACACACTATTCTCTCCACAGGACGTGTCATCATCTTCGAGTACCATTGAACCGAAGCCGCGCCGCCGACTACGACGCGACATGGCACTTTGCGGCGGGCTACTTGCAATGTCGTACAGATCATCGTTTGATATCAAAGATGCAATTTCGCCCATGCTCTCTAGGTCAGAAGCCTCCGTTCTTGCGTCGCTGTTGACACTCGACGACAATGTGCGAAGTTCTGGGGCGATGCCCGACATCAATTCTTGGATTTGAGAGTTTGTCTCTTCGAGGTATGTCTTGAAGGCAGTGCAAGAGGCGATAAGCTCCCAGTCATGCTCGAAGTGTTCATCCCAAGCTTCGCGGTCATTGAACAAAGCAAACGGTGCTGTCTCCCCCTGGTGCAAAACATCACGGAGGTGACAGGGCGAATTTCGTTGTCCGATTGCGACGAAGCTGCGCTCACCCCGGCTCGGCGCTGTGAAAACAGCAAAGAGTTGTAGACCGACCACGGCACAGACTGATCAAAAACAAGAACTGAGTTCTTTCCTTTAACGGGCTTTCCCCATGGCTTGCGAATCTAATTTGGTACAGACATGTTGACACCACCGCAGAACAGTCACATGCGCGCGGACGCACCACACACAACCCAAATGATTTCAAACCATGCTCTCGCGCAATTTCTTTGTTGGCTTGCGACCACGGAGCGCAACCAGCGAGTTAACCAAGTGCGGCACCTGCGGCAACGTGCACATATTTTAGACCCACACAGAGCATGCAAAGGCATGAATGTGATGCAGCTGAGTTGCAAGGTAGTGAGCACGCCCCTACCCGTAGATTGGACGACTGTGCAACGGCTCGCAACTGTTGTGAACAACATATTTGTAACTGATCCGCAGCACTAAGGATGGTCACATCCTCGACTAAGAGAGTGCCGCCTTGGAAACTTCGCCTTGAACTACTTGCATCGCTTCGCTGAGTACTGCTTCTGCGAATGCTGGCATTCGTACCTTTGCGAACCATGTGCCGACCCGCGGGCAGAGAAACACCGTCTGCCATCGGAGTTGGTGCAACGGAGTGGTCAGCATCTGTGCGGTCATGGTCTAGGTCATGGCTATGCACGATTGAAAAAAAGTACTCCACCTGCATGTTGATGCACGGTGAAACCAAGTGTGGCACAAACAACGCAATGCGCTCCAAAATGTGAAGCGAGTGAGCACTTACGCGGTGACCCCAAGGAACCATTCGCTTCGTCCGAAACGTTCCATCCTCTCCCCGCGTCATCGGGTCCGGCTTCAAATCCGCATCAAGTGAAGTGTGCAATTGAATGGTCGACGTTGCCTACCCAAAACACCAAATATGTCAACAACGCACACACCCATTTGAGGAGCGCAAAAGATACTTACTGCGTCAAACTTGTCTGGCACAGATGAATCTCCAAGGGTAAAGCAAAAGTCAATGACCATCCATCGCTCACAAAGCCAGCATCTCGGCCCACCACCCATTCCAGGCACGACTGCCTGTGATGTGCCACCGTTCTGCTTCTCATTCAGTAACTGTCTTGTTTTGAGCTCCAGTTCACGCTGCATCGCTTTCGAAATCCCTAGCACAACACAGTAGCAAACCACACTCAGATTTCAATGAGTCTCCATCGTCAGCGATTGAGTACACGCAGCAACCTGGGACACTGCAGTATTCAGGGGCATGGTCCTGCAAAAACAGTTTGAGACGATCACTTCCCGTAAGGGGCGGAACTGCCACCGTCGCCGAGCTGGAGCGGCGCCGCATCGGGGTTGGGCTACTGCTGCGACTTGCATTATTACGCTGCGTGGTGTCAACACTGCCCAGTGACTGTTCCCCGATCCGTGACGTATCTCCGATACTGCCTGCTGTGCTTGGCCGACTAAAACTATCGCTGGCTGGGAACGACTCGCGGCCACCGCTCGTGCCGGGCCGACTCAGAGACCCAGTGTTCGGTCGGCTGAAGCCACTGGTTGAAGGCCGGCTGCTGGAGTCAGGAAGCACAAGCACTGCATCATTACCACGAATACTGCAGCTAGTGCTGGGTCGACTGCTGCTCCGGCTGCCAGTGCGGCTGCGACCAGTGGCGTCCGTGCCACTAGAGTGGAAGTTTGAACCTTCGTGAACCATTCCGGCTCGTTGCATAAACTGCGAAAACAATGACACTTTGCGTTGGTGCCGTGAGGGGCAAGCGGCGACGTTACGGTACTGCATGCCACCTGTTCCCTGCAAGTCACCAAGTATCATCGAATTTGAAAGAAACACGTTCAGGACAATCTGTCGCACCGGCTGCATCACCGTTGACAACAACGATTGACAGGAACGAACCTCTGCGTCTTCGATTTGGATGGGATTCGTGCGGCGTACGGGTGCGGCAGATACAACAGCAAAGGGGGCCCGACTTTTGTTCTTGCCCACGGACTTTTCTTTGACGTTCTCTCCCAAGCGAAGTTTTAAATTTGTGTATGACATTCCGTTAAAGTCCTTTGACCGGGTTTGGCCGCTTTGCTCATGGTGACCAGACTGCGCCAGTCCCTTCGTGCTGGACAGCCGCAACGAGCTTGAATTGAGGCCGGAGACGGACTCGCGCGGCAGCAAGAAGCCCTTCGTGTCGACAACAAAACTGTTGCCGTCAAAATGAAACCCACACAGAGTTCGATTGCTGCTCAAAGAGACGGCCAACTTTTCACAATCTAGCTTATCGAATCCGCAATGCGAAAGGTCAAAATGATCCAAAGTGGTGTTCTCGTGGAATAACTTGCAGAGTGTGTCAACACATTCTGTTGCGTGTCTAGCGCTATCACGTTTGCGCCCCTTCGATTTCTTCCGTGGACTCGGTGTTGGAGCAGCGTCCCCTTTCTGTCGACGTTTGCCACGCATGCGGCGAGTCGACGATACAATTGCACCACGTCCTTCATTGCCCAGACGATTCCACGACAAGTTCAACGACTGCAATTGATGGTCATGCATCAACATTGAAAACAACGGGATGACAGCCTACGATGGGACAGTATAGGATGAACAATATCTTCGTTGGAGGTCAAATCAGGTTTTCACTTACGTTGGGACTGATACTGTTCCACGACAGATTGAGTTCTGTCAGCTTGCAATTGTGATTGCGGAGGAATACCGCAACTGCTTCTGCAGTCTGTCAGGCAGCACAAGCAAACCATCATGGTCAAAGGTTGCCGGGCGAGGCTTGGAGAATGACAAAATGCTTCCAATTTTGCGAAAGACGACAGTTACCTGCGCTGCACACGAGTTGCGAGACAGATGCAAGCTGCGAAGAGATGGGTTCGCAGATGAATTGGCCGATCTTAATAGACCCGCGGCCGCTCCATCTGACAGATGGGACTCGTTGAGATACAGCGTTTCCAGTGCGCCATTCTCAAGCATCAACAATCGCTGCACGTTCTCCAGTGTTTGCCTACTGACGGGAATGCAGCTCAAGTTTAATGTTTGAAGTTGACCGGCACATTCGTCGAGAATACAGCCTGTGCAGCACCAGTACAATATCAGAACTCATTGTCAGAACGGACGTGTGCGCGCACACGGGGTAGTCAGGTCGTCGTCCGACTATGATGCTCAACCGTACCGATGTGGACGGGGTTGGCCTGGACATTCCGAAGTGATAGATGCAACGCGATGTCTTCCGGTAACTTCGCCAACCAATCTACAACAATGTCGATTTTGCTGCCGAGAGACACATTGGACAAATCCAAAAACAATGCATGCTGCACACTTGGCTCGGCACCAGATGATGGACGCGAGCGACGGTGAGCTGACGAAGTATTCCGGCAGGCCTCTATTGCTGAGACATCTGTCACCAATGGTTGGATAAAAGGATGTGCTGACACTATTCTCGAACCAGCGTGCGTGACCATGCCACTTGATGACGGATTCCTCACTTGTCGCACAAATTTCCGGCGAGCCGGCTTCGCTTGTCGCGCATCGCTGTTCATGACCTCGCTGTGTTCTTGGTTGCCTCGATGTACCTGCAGGCGTTGCTGGCGTTGCGCAGAGCTCCACGAATGCCAAAAAACTTGGCCTTCCCGTTCAACAATTGCTGGCTGATATCGCACAGTTTTTGGAGGCTCCACTCGTTTGAATGCGGGATCAGACTTGTAGTATTCGAAGAGTTTGACGAGACCTGACGCGACCTTGCGCCGGCCCGCAGTGCCATCCAGCATGTAGCATTCGTCGAGGTACTTTCGAGAGCGTTTGGCAATGGAGTTAATTGCCTTTGCTCCACGTAACTCTTTCATGGACTCGATCAAAATGTTGCGCAACGGTTCCGCGTATTGCGGTACTTCACTCGCTAAACAATGGCGCTTGAGGAGTGCAGTCAGTCTCTGGGTCAGCGAGCGGGAAATTTCGTCAATTGATTGTTGTACAGCAACGGATTCTGGTACGGCGCCCACAACGGACGGCAGTGCCGCATCTTTCCTTGGAGAGCGTCTTTTCTTGGATCGGGATCGCGTCGATCCTTTGGTTTTCGCCGCCCTGCGCGGCCATTGAGACGGCATCGCCGCGCACGCAAACTCGTCCGGAACTCGGCGCCTACATTTCTGCGGTGACCTGCACGGCTCGGAAAAGTCGAAAACACCAAATAATTGAGGGAAAAAAAATGGGGCGCCGCCCTTGGGTATGATTAGTTCCCGCCGCTACTGTTCGTCTCAGTGCAATACAGCGAGGATAAACATCTTCACCAAGCCGATAGTTGCAAACTGTCGCGTCTCACACGTTACCTCAACCGCAAGATGCAATACAACCACCACAACAACCACACCAACACCTCTACCTCCACCCCCGCCTCCACCTCCACCTCCACCTCTGCAACAACAACCTCAACACTGCACCAGGCATTGATCACCTCACAACAGCGACAGCAAGAACATCAAGAGCAACCACCATAACCACCACAGCTACCACCAACAACAACAAGAAGAAGAAGACGAAGAAGAAGCAGAAGAAGAACAGCAATACAACCATCACAACCACCACACCAACCACAACCACAACCACAACCAACCACAAAGACCACACCAACCACAGCCAACCACAACCGACCACAACCGACCACAACCGACCACAACCAACCACAAACGACCACAACCGACCACAACCGACCACAACCACCTCAACAACAACAACGGCGGCGGTGGCGGCCGTGGCGGCGTGTCAGCGACGACGGAACCACGAACAAACCACAGACAGAGCACAGAGCACTGACTTCTTACTGGCGCTGCGACGCTGTGCCTCCGAGCGCCGTGTCAGTCGCAGTCACGCGGTCACGCGCCAACAGTCACTCACTCACAGACTTTAGTGGTTGGGGTTGTTGGCGCCGCAGGCGTTTCACGGTCACTCACTCACTCTCTCACTCGCTCACTCACTCACTCACTCACTCACTGATTATCATAGCCACAGTCGCAGTTCACAGTCACTCACTCTCACTCCTTCCAATTTCCAATTTAGAAGGATTTGTTCCTGAAAACCGATGACTAGTTTTGAAGTTGGATACGGCGTTGATGCACTCTTGAGGCCATCGTTAATAGTACTGTATGTTACTGAAATCAATTTTTCAAAATATTATTTGCCATTTGCCATTTGACATTTTGTGGATCGGGAAATTTGAAATCTGGACGAAATCTGCGAAATTTCTTTCACATTGTCACGCTATCCACTGAACACTATAACTCCACATTTGCAGTGTAATTTCTTTGATGTCAACGCTATTCACTGTACAAATTCATCCCGCATGAAAACTTACAAAAATGCGCAGAGAGCGACGCCGCCGCCGCGTCATCACTCTCTCCGCGAACTCTGAAATCTTGAGTGAATGAAGGAATGGCCGCCGAAGAGTTCACATGGCACGGAGTGAATGTTTCAATCACTATAATGTACATTGGGCACTATACCTAACTGAAACAGCGTTTGTTAGTATCAAATAGACCACCCGAAATGTATTGAAACTTAGTATACAGTACACAAAATAATGGAGTAGATGGTAAGGATGTGAGCATTGCCTCGTCGTCGTCGTCAGTCGTCGTCGTCGTCGTCATCGTCGTCGTCGTCGTCGTCGTCGTCGTCGTCGTCGTCGTCGTCCGTCGTTGTCGTCGTCGTTGTTGTCGTCGTCCGTCGTTGTCGTCGTTGTTGTTGTTGTTGTGTTGCTGCTTTGTTGTGATGGAGGATTTATGATTGTTTACTGTGTTGAATGACGCCCGGTCTTTGACTATTGTCTTCGTTGTCTCGTTTATAGCGTGACAGTCGTCCATGCCTTCCTTCGTTGACGAGGTCACTTCACGGTCACCATGCGGTGGAGTGGTCTTTACACAACATGAAGCGTTAAATAATTGACGGTGGACGGTGCACTGGCCTTGACAAAATAATGCGCTGAGTTGTTGGACAATCGTGTCACAGTCGTTTGATAGTGAGCTTGGCGGAAAATGGAGGGGTTGGTCTCGTGATGCTGAGCAGTGATACAGTTCCAGTCGATGCCGTGGGACTACGAGACGGACAAGCTCGATGAGTCGACGTAAGAAGCGAAGTAGTGCAACGAATACTGAATGCACCCCAAGAGAGTGCGCGGTTCAATTTCCTCGCGCCGTGTGAATTATCGCTTTAGTTTTTGTTCCTGAGTCCCAAGAAAGGCGTCGCATTATTGCATTGCTGGCTAACGCACTGATATTCAGCGGCACGCGACCACTTGTTGCGTATCGAACGTGTGGAATTGGCAAAACCCAACGTCGTGCCATCGCCATGCCTTCCCGACCATAACTTCGAGATCTATAACATCCGGTTTACAGTCACAACAACACAATGGCTTTCAGGGGGCCGAATAAAACTTTGGCGGAAGTCTGCCTGTGCACCATATCAGCCAGGCCACGCAAAAGTTTCTTGACCAGGGACGTCGGTGGTCAAAAGCGGAAGAATAAGGGATCCAGCAGAAACGGAAAGGAAGCTGCCAGAGTTTCCGACACTTGGAGCAGAGCACTCCAAATTTACAACGAAAGCAATGCACGCGTGGAGAGGATTCGATCCACGCTTGAATCTCAGCTGGGACCTTCCGACGACCAGTCTCCCAAGAAGCGCACGAAGTTGCAGGTCGACCCCACTGGCAAACTTCAAACGCCCTCCGACCCGGACGAATTGCGCTTTCCTCACTTCAAAACATTGGTCGACATGAAGTCCCTGCTGGAGTTCCGAATGAAGAAAGTTGGCCTGTTGCATGACGACTCGCTTCCAGATGATTGGTTCGTTGTCGGCCCCAACGAAAATTTCACCTTGGACCTGAGCAAGGTGCAGTTTACCCCGAGCAAAATCATGAAGATTTTGTCACGCGTCTGCAAAGGTGGATCCAACTGCGTGGGGCAAGGTGCTATACATTTCAACCTCTCACATTGCTTTCACTTCGAGAGAACTTGCGTTCAAAAGCTGTTGGATCTTGTCGGCCCAACCGTGCAAACCCTCAATCTACAGGGATGCCCTAAGCTGTGTGACGGCGATGTTGAGTGCGTTATTTGGTGTTCCACGTCTCGAACCGCAACGTGTTGGTTGCGATTGTGTACGGTCTCTGACACCTCCGTATGGTCTGCTATCACCCAGGTTAATTATGCAGGGCACTCCTCAGCTTCAGAATTTGGATGTGACTGCCTGTTCAAACTATTCACCGGCTGTGATCGGCGACTTGGTCTTGAACCATCCGAACGTTGCGAATTTCAAGACACTTCATATCTCTGGATTGCCGGGAATAACTGAGGAAATCATCGACCGAGTGTGTGCTGCCTGTCCAAAGCTGACTTCGTTCGAATTTGGATATTGTGAGACATTATCCGTCGATTGCGTCAAGAGAGTTGTGAAGGCATTCCCAAACCTCACCAACCTAGGTGTGTGGCACGTTCATGTAAAGTCATTCGAAGCCAACTCTTAACCTCCTCGTGTGCGATTTAGGAATCCATTGGATTGATTCGGTCAATGACGATGTGTTAGCAGAGATTACTGCAGGTAGCTCACATGATGAAGTCGTCGTCTCCCAACGGCCAGTATTGCCATGACACTGCCAACTCGTTGCATCATAGGAATGCCTTTACTCGTACGATTGAACGTCGACGGATGCAAGTCTGTCTCGAGTGGAGCCATTGAGCGTCTGTTGGCACGGCGAGCGGAAGGATCGTTTGGCGAACTAATGACTACGGCCGCGAATGGCAAAGTGGAGGCGCTGTCGACAGACAGATCGTCGCATGGTGAGTTTTCCCTTGTTGATTTCCTGCCTGGGAAGCCGCTCAATTCACAAGGTTGCGTGTCTGTCGGTGATATTGAAGCAAGCGAAGTCAACCGCTTTTCAGTTCTCAGTTGCGCTTTCCTCAATATCCCGAAACCACAGTTGGACTTATTGCGAAAAACATATCCGAAAGTGTCGATTACAATATAAATATTATTTTGTCGCCTCGCGTGTCCGTGTCGAATCTAGTTGGCACTTCCCAATCACGCTCCTTGGGGGAACATGCCACACATGGACGAGGCTTGTCAGCTTGTATGCAAGAGCGGCAAGCATCTCAGTAAAAAGCATCTGAATTTCGAGTTGCTTGGCGCTCAAACACAGATTCTAAGGAATCCTCATTGATGAAATGATCATCACTGCCAGCGTCACTTCGAATCCCGGACTGTTACAAGCGCGCAAAGCGAACACATGTCAGGTCAGCAAAACAGCGAGTGGCTGCTTCAAATGTGACGAGCGAAACTTACCTGCAGCAGAAACTCTTCTTCGCTTATTCGACTTGGCTCGTTGACGTGTCGAGAGTAGTGAGTTAGCTCAGGAAACAATGAGGCAGTTCGAGCCGGAATTTCATCGTAGTAGCAGTAGTCCTGGAGGTGCACATGCAAGGTCGTTAACCACAAGTGCCCCTTTGGAGCAATTTAGCAACAAGACAATCACCGCCTACCTCAGTCGACAGCTGCTCCAACGTGTCTGATTGACAGATACCAATGCACCGACAGGCCATGTGCGGACTCCACGGGAATCCCGAAAAGTCTTCAACGGCACTCGAGAAGTAACGCGCCTTTGGCGACCTCAAGAGTTGAAACCACAACTGCAACGCATCCTTCAAACTGAACTTGCCGATACCGCAATCGCTGGCATGAAGGCGCCGATAATTGGGGTCGTCGCATCGAAACATCGGCGCCGTGCGGATGAGCCAATAACAGGAAAAGCACTCGGGCGAGCACAGACCAGACTTCTTCGGGTTGTGCGCGTCGTCCGCCACCGCCTCCCCACAAAATGGGTCGTCACGGCAACCGTGCATATGGCCAGTCAGAATCCCTTCGCAACTACGAGCCAGAGGACTGCCTTCCTCGTCCTCTGGGGGTTGAGTACTGCGTTTGACACACGCGTGCGTCGGCGAGAGAACGGAGCTGTCTGTTGCCGTGACCTCAGTTGCGCAGAAATCATAAGCTTGCTGGCTGAGATACTTGTCCATTTGGAACTCGTACTCGGGCAGCGGGTTTGCAGCTTGCGGCTTCACGAAGAGTGCTTCGTGCAGAGCATCGCGGGTTTTGGACTTCATCAGGATTCCAGTTGTAGGATGGTAAAGCTTCGCAAGAAGGTTCCGACACGCCTGTCGCACAGCCGGTGAACCGAATGCATCGCAACTTCCGGAGAATGCACATGCTTCGCCGTAGTGGAGAACACTGTCATCAATATTGAAAGGTACTTCACCCGGGCACGGGAGCACCTGCCGAAACGCTTGTGTGACGTGCGGACACACGTTGCACGACTTCTGTGCCCAGCTTCGGCTGGCTGTGGTTGGGCGCTTTGGGTGAAGCCATTTCGGATCTAGAGATTGATGAGCCGTAAGTGGCACTCCTGTCGAGCTCGTCAACACCATGACCAGAAAGCCAACCAGAAGTGCGGTACGATAAGACATTGCTAACACGCGTCAGCTAATAGTTGGCTCCTTCACCACTGGCAAGCTTTGCTGGCGCACTTGCATTCCCATCCCTCCAATCTACATGTGTGGGTCCTACCACACTCAAAAACCAAGAAATTTCCTGTTAGAGTTACTCCCTTAGTGAGATGTTCTCACGCGCGTCACTCCATTCCGACAAGGGCGCTCGGCCACAGTCTCGACCACTCACAACTGCTGGCTTTTGAGCTCAATCAGCCGGCAAAGCTCTCCATCATGGATTCTATTTCGTCACCCACGTCCGCCCACACCATCGGCAGGGACTGCCGCTGCGACCGCGACCACAATGTTTTCGCTTCAGCCGCACGAGAGCAAGTGTTCCTTCCGTCCGCCCGATGTCGCCGCCAAACGTTTCGTCGGTCGAGAAGCCAAGGCACGCATCGCAACGCTCCGACACACGCACCGACACACGACACACGACACACGACACACGACACACGACACACCAACACCAACACACCAACACCGAGACCGACGCAACAACAACAGAACAACAGAACAACAACACTGCAAACTACAAACTGCAACTTCATCACAACACAGTGAAGTGAAGTGAAGCGAACGACCGCCGCCGCCGTTCCTTCGCCGTTCCTTCCGCTGTATCCAAAACTTCCAAAGTCTCCGAAGTCCAAAGTCTCCAAAGTCTCAGCTGCATGTAAGTACGTTTGATACCAACGCGAGACTTGACATTACACTCTTTTAACTCGTGACTTCAGGCGATACCTATAATATCACATGCCGCCGTCACGCAGCGACTGTTTCCTGTTTCAGGAATATGCAATATTTGTATTCATTTCAAAGCTTAGAATAGCATAGTGTCATTTCCGGATAACTGGATAACTCGCTGCTGGGAGCTGGGAGCTGGGAGTGAGTGAGTGAGTGAGAGCGTGGCAAACAAACGGCGGCAGCAGCGACCAACGGATAACTGCCTCCCAGCTCCCAGCCACCGACTGGCTTCGTGTATGTGTATTTATGTGTACTGTACATTGTCTTTCTGAATGTTTACTAAATATTGTTCGGCGTTTGTGCATTGAGTGGAAATGTTAGTATTGGCGCTGTTCTGTGTGTGCAGTAGAGTACATTTGTTAAATGTGAGGGCTAGGCGGCGATGAAGGAAGGAAGCAAGGAAGCGTTTGCCGTTGTTCCGTCGTTCGTTTTCGTTCGTTTGTTCGTTCCTTCGTTCCTTCGTTCGTCGTTGGTCATCGTCGTTGTCGTTGTCGGTTGTCGGTCGTTGCTGTTTGCCGTCCATTCGTTCCTTCGTTCGTCGTTGCTATCGTCGTCGTCGTCGTCGTCGTCGTCGTCGTCGTCGTCGGTTGTCGGTTGTCGGTTGTCTTTGCTCTGGGTTGTCGTTTTTTTTT